>Ga0066797_1000507_pt1 | contig 11815 bp, 10 predicted proteins | sample PersoiDNA2013193_FD_76335 | JGI IMG/M metagenome (GOLD analysis project Ga0066797, IMG submission 76335) | Permafrost soil microbial communities from the Arctic, to analyse light accelerated degradation of dissolved organic matter (DOM) -... | ecosystem: Environmental > Terrestrial > Soil >... | reverse complement strand
GGCGTGACCGTGCGAGCCGCGGATGGTCGCTCGTGCATTGCTGACGCGGGTTGCTGAGCAGCACGAACGCCTCGTCGGTGAGTCTCCTCACCGCCGAGGCGTCGTTGTTCTCGAACGAGACCGTGCCTTAGCGAGTCAGTACTGCCGGTCGCCCTGGCGCGCCCGGTCGGACGAGCCGCGGCGGTGCTGCCCGCGTGCAGCCGGACGGCCGTGCTCGGCGTCGCGGGTGCCGCGGTACCCACCGCCCGCCGCTGCCGGCCGGCGCGGGCCCCGGTTCGGGGCGCCACGGCGCTCGGTGCGAAGTCGCGGTTCGGCCACGCCGATGCCGCTCGGCTCACGGCCACCGGTCAGCGCATCGACCATCTCGCGCCCGGACGCGTCGTCCCGCACCATCTGGTGCCAGGCTGCGGTCACCCCGGCGCCGGTGGTGAGGCGCTCGACCTCGCGGCGCTGGTGCGGGAGGACGAGGGTGAGCACGGTGCCTCGGCCCCCGGCGCGCGCGGTGCGCCCGGACCGGTGCAGATAGTCCTTCGAGTCGCCGGCCGGGTCGACCTGGAGGACCAGGTTGATGTCGTCGACGTGGATGCCGCGCGCGGCGACATCGGTGGCCACCAGGACCGGGACCGTGCCGTTCTTGAAGCTCTCGAGAACGCTGTTCCGTTCGTGCTGCGACTTTCCGCCGTGCAACGAGCAGGCCAGAACCCCGGCCTCGCGGAGCTGCGCCGCCACCCGGTCGGCCGCGAGCTTGGTGCGCACGAAGACGAGGGTTCGACCCTCGCGGGCCGCGATCCGGGCTGCCGTCTGGTACTTCGCGTTCGGCGGCACCTGGAGGACCAGGTGCTCCATCGTGGCGACGGCCTCTTCGCTCGCCACGATCGAGTGGCGGACGGGGTCGTGCATGAAGCGGCGGATCAGGGTGTCGACGTCGCCGTCGAGAGTGGCCGAGAAGAGCAACCGCTGACCGGTCGGAACGGTGTCCTCGAGAATCGCGCTCACCTCCGGCAGGAAGCCCATGTCGGCCATGTGGTCGGCCTCGTCGATGACGGTGATCCGGACGTCGTGAAGATCGCAGTTCCCTCGCCGGACAAGATCGGCGAGCCGGCCGGGGGTCGCGACGACGAGGTGGACACCGGCCTGCAGCGCCGACATCTGGTGCGACATCGAGAGACCGCCGGCCACAAGCTTGAGCTTGACCTGGAGGCTGTGCGCGAGCGGCTCGAGCGCGTCGTGGACCTGCATGGCGAGCTCCCGGGTCGGCACCAGGACGAGGGCGAGCGGGCGGCGCGAACGAGCTGGGCCGGCGTCGGCGAGCCGGGCGAGCATCGGCAGACCGAAGGCAAGGGTCTTGCCGGAACCGGTGCGAGCCCGGGCGAGCACGTCCCGCCCGGCGAGGGCGTCCGGGATGGTGGCGGTCTGGATGGCGAATGGCGCGATGATCCCGGTCCGGGCCAGCGCGCTCGTCAGCGGCTTCGGCAGGCCGAGCTCGGCGAAGGTGGGGCCGTCGCCATGATTCGTGGTCTCGGGTGCGACGGCGATCGTCTCGTCGCGGTGCCACGCGCCCTCATCAGGGCGCGCAGGCATGCTCGATGAAGCAGTCATGATTCCTCCGGTGGATGCACACGTCACCGGAAGCCGCCGGACGGCGGATTGCTGTGCGAGGACGAGCGCTGCATGGCGCTACGTGGCTCGACTCGAGCGCGGTGCGGTGCGTAGCCGCTCAGTCTACGGCACCGACGTGGTCGGTCGGTCCGGTGTCCCGGGTGACCTCAGTCACCCGGGACACCGCGCGAACCGGATGCTACGAGACCGAGCGGAGCCGGATGGTCTGCTCCATCTGTTCCATCTGGTTGATCACGGCTTGGTCGATCGCGGTACTGACGTCCGTGACCACGTAGCCGATCTCCCCGCGAGTCGCGAGCAGCTGACCCTCGATGTTGACGCCGTGCTCAGCGAACGTCCGGTTGACTGCGGCCAGGACTCCAGGCGTGTTGTGGTGCAGATGGGCTAGGCGGTGGTAGCCGGTGTTCTGATCGAGCGCAAGGTTCGGAAGGTTGACGCTCAGAGTGGTCGAGCCAGTGTTGACGTAGTCGCGGAGCTTGCCGGACACGAACTGGCCGATGTCCCGTTGCGCTTCCTCGGTCGAACCGCCGACGTGCGGGGTGAGGATCACGTTCGGCAGGCCACGCAGCTCCGAGTCGAAATGGTCGCCGCGGTTCCTCGGCTCGATCGGGAAGACGTCGACCGCGGCACCGCCGACGTGACCCGAACCGATCGCCTCGCGCAACGCCCAGTAGTCGACGACGAAGCCGCGGGAGAGATTGAGGAAGAGCGCCCCCGGCTTCATCCGGGCGAACTGCGGCGCGCCGAACAGGCCCGCGTTCCCGGCCCGACCGTCCACGTGCAGCGTCACCACGTCGGCAAGGTCGAGCAGCTCGTCGAGGCTGTCGAGACGTCGCGCATTGCCGAGCGAGAGCTTCTCGCTGCTGTCGTAGAAGACGACGGTCATGCCCAGGGCCTCGGCCAGGACGGACAGCTGCGAGCCGATGTTGCCGTAGCCGACGATGCCGAGGGTGCGACCCCGAACCTCGTGTGCGCCTTCCGCGGACTTGTCCCAGATACCACCGTGCAGGGCGCGGTCACGTTCGGTCAGGCGACGGGTGAGTGCGATGACCTCGGCGAGGGCGAGCTCGACCACGGATCGGGTGTTCGAGAAGGGCGCATTGAAGGTTGCGATCCCGTGGTGCGAGGCCGCACTCAGGTCGATCTGGTTGGTGCCGATGCAGTACGCGCCGATCGCGAGGAGGTCGCGGGCCTCAGCGATCACGCGCTTCGTCACCTGGGTCTTCGAACGGATTCCGAGCAGCTGGACACCCTGCAGTGCCTCGACCAGCTCAGCCTCGTCGAGCGCACCGGGGCGAGTCTCGACCTCGACTCCCTGCGCCGCCAGGACGCTCGAGGCCAACGGATGAAGGTTTTCCAGCAACAGGGCATTCAGCACGCCCCCTATGGTCCCGGACGAGGGGCGCCAGGCCAAGTCGATACCGCATGTCGGACCAGCTTCCCGGGCACCGATGGGTCCGGCCTCTCGAAGGACTCTGCGAGACTTCCGCCATGGGATTCGGACGTCGACGGCGCGAGCGGGAGCTGCAGGAGCTGCTCGAGCGGATGGAACGCCTGGACCGTAGAGAGGTCGACCTGTCCGACCCCGCGTCCGGAACGCGAGTCATGGCCCGTCGCCGGAGTGCCCTTCCGAGCCTCCTGGTCCTCCTCGTGATTATCGGCATGTTCGGAGCCTGGCGGTTCGGCCTTCTCTCCCCGCTGGGCGACTTCGGCCGGCCGCCGACGTACGTGACTGTCAACGGCAGCCGGATCGCGGTCCCGTTCCCGCCGAAGAACACCACGCGACTGCTTCCACCGGTACAGGTGAGCACCCAGGGTGCGTATGCGTTCCTCTTCGCGCTTCCCGGCGGTAAGCCGATCGGGTACGACCCGTGCCGACCGGTGCGCTACGTGATCCGCCCGGACGGCATGCCCCCGCTGGGCGAGCGGTTGATCACGGAGTCGATCGCGGAGATCTCCGCGTTGACCGGGCTGAAGTTCGAGTACGCCGGTCCGACGACGGAGCAGCCCGCGTCAACTCGACCGGTCATCCAGCCGAGCCTCTACGGCGAGGACTGGGCCCCTGTGCTGATCGCGTGGAGCTCGCCGGCGGAGGTGCCGGACCTCGCCGGATCGGTCGCGGGCTTCGGCGGCTCGGCGAAGGTGCCTGGAGCGGGAAGTTCGGGGGAGTGGCTGGCGGCCGGGCGGCTCGCGCTGGACACCAACGACATCAGCCGGATCCTGGCCGGTCGCGACGGGTACCCGCAGGCGAGGGCGGTGGTGCTGCACGAGCTCGGGCACGTCGTCGGTCTGGACCACGTGCAGGACCGCGCGGAGCTCATGTTCCCGGAGACGGCCACTCTCACGGACTTCGGTCCGGGGGATCGTGAAGGCCTCGCTCTGGTCGGTCAGGTGTCCTGCGAGCGCGGCTGACGGATGGGCGCGGAAGAAGCGGCGACCTCCATGCCGGGTGGAAGCTCCCGCGCGTGCACGATGCGCAGCTGCCGCGTCGGCCGCGTCATCGCGACGTAGAGGTCACCCGGGCCGCCCTGGAGGATCTCCGCGGGCTCGAGCAGCACGACGACGTCGAACTCCAGCCCCTTGCACGTCCGCGCGGTGAGCACGCTCAGCGGCGCGCTCACCGAACCTGACGCTCCGCGCGGTGCGAGCAGGGTGGCCAGCGGGGACGCAGCCAGCGCAGCGTGAACGCCATCGAGCCGGTCGGCATGCACCAGGACGGCCACCTGGCCGGGCACGGTCCCGGTTGCCGTGTGCTCGGCCCAGAGCGCGCGCGTCTCGGCCACGGCCGTCGCGGCCAAACGCTCCGGGTCCGGTGCGACGGTGACCCGCACGGCATCGGGAACGCTCCGGGCGGAGGTGAGCTGACCAGGGACGAGCCCTGCGGCGCGCACCACCTGCTGCGCGAGCTCGGCAACCGCTGCCGGGGTGCGGTAGTTGACCGTCAGGTCCGCGCGCCGCCAGCGACCGTGCAGGATCGGGTCCAGGACCGTCGCCCAGTTCCGAGCCCCGGCCGGGCTCGAGGTCTGGGCGAGATCCCCGACGACGGTCATCGACCTCGTCGGGCACCGTCGGACGAGCATCCGCCAGGCCATCGCGGACAGCTCCTGGGCCTCGTCCACGACGACGTGACCGTAGGCCCAGGTACGGTCCCGCGCGGCGCGTTCGGCGGTGGTCAGGCGCGGTCCCGAGTCCGCGAAGCGCTCCGCGATCATCTCGGCCGTCACCATGCCGCTGCCCGAGGTCGATGCGACGCGCTGCGCGAACTCGAGATCGGCCTCGCGGCGCTCTGCCTCGTCCCGTTCGTGCGCTCGGCGCGCCTGGTCGTCCTCGCCGAGCTCCTCGGCAGCCTCATCGAGAAGGGGGATGTCGGCCGGGGTCCACGCCGAGCCCCGGGCGCGCACCAGGAGCCGGCGTTCGCGCGGCGAGAGCTCGGGAGCCGTCCGGGCCAGGTCCTCGGGCCGGGCGAACAGGTCCTCGACCAAGCGCTCGGGAGTCAGCGGCATCCACGCGAGGTTCAGGGCGATCCGGACCTCCCGGGTGGTCCGCATCTCTTCGATCACCTCGCCGCGCTCGTCGGCGGCGAGCGGGTAGCTCAGCTGCTCGACGTACTGCTCGGCAAGGCGCGCGAGCATCTCGCGCACGAACGCCACTCGTGCCTGGTTGTGCGGCCGATTGTTGCGGTGCGCCTTCGCTTGTGCCGCGGCGACGTCGCTGCGCCGGATGACGAGGGTCCGCCCGTCGACCTTGAACTCCTGGTCACCGGCCGGAAGACGCTGTCGGTCCCGGACGGCCCGTTGGACGACGGTGGCCATCACCACCCGGCCCTTGATCTCGGCCACCTCGTCCGTCTCGCTCCCTCGAGCCTCGATGCCCGGGACCAGCTCAGCCATCGTGGACGTGACCACGCCGGTCTCGCCGAGCGAGGGCAGGACGCGCTCGATGTAGGTCAGGAAGGTGCGGCTCGGCCCGATCAGGAGCGCCCCCGAACGCTCGAGCAGCCGGCGGTGCGCGTACAGCAGGTACGCAGCGCGGTGCAGGGCGACCGCGGTCTTCCCGGTACCCGGCCCGCCCTGGACCACGAGGACGCCGGCGAGCTCGGAACGGATGATCGCATCCTGCTCGGCCTGGATCGTCGCGACGATGTCGCCCATGTGGCCGGTGCGGTGCTCGTTCAGCGCCGCGAAGAGAGCGCCCTCGCCCGACAGGTGCGCGATGTCGACCGCATCGTTGCGGTCGAGGCCCTCGAGGTCGAGCACCTCGTCCTCGAGCCCGATGACGGCGCGCCCGCGGGTGAGCAGGTGGCGGCGCCGGACGACGCCGTCGGGCTGCGCTGCGGTCGCCCGGTAGAAGGCCTGGGCCGCCGGTGCCCGCCAATCGGTCAGGATCGGCACATGCTCGGTGTCGGTCAGTCCGATCCGACCGATGTAGCGCAGCTCGCCGTCGGTCAGGTCCAGCCGGCCGAAGCAGAGTCGGTCCTCGACGGCCTCGAGCTGGGCCAACCGGTCCTCGTACATGCTCGCGAACGCGTCGCGCTCCGATCGGTTCTGGGGTGAGCCGGAGGGACCGACACGCTTGACCCGCGCGAGCCGCTCGGTCGCCTGCACTCGCAGCTGGTCGAGACGTCGGTACAGGCGGTCGACGGTGTGCTGCTCGACCTGCGGCTCGTCGTCGCCGTGCGTCACGTTCTCTCCCTGTGCGATCAAGGGCCGCGCCTTGGTGCGCGCAGTTTCGGGTCGGCGCCGGTTCGAATCGTCATGGTCGTCACGAGGACGAAGCGGCCGTCCATTATCTGTGATCTGGCGCTCCGGTGGGAACCTGGCGACCGATCCGTGGGATGCGGGTCGCCTCGCGCCGGCCGTCAGCCGCGAAGCGGGCGCCGCGCGGAATGCCCGGCGTCCGCCGGTCGTTGTGCTCAGTGAGACAGGTTGTGGGCGTGATCCCGGTGCGTCAGGCTCGACGCGACCGGCCGACGCTCTGCAGGCGGAAGGGGGTGCCGTGATGCTCGACCCGAGCGAGATCTACGAGATCGACACGCAGACTGCGGATGAGCTCGATCGCATCCCGGGACCGCACCCGATGGTTCACGCGGTGCGGGGGTTCGTCGACGCCGGGAACGCCGGTCAGCTGACGACCGAGCACCTGCTCCGAACGGGTGATCCGCAGCGCCTGGTGACGTTCGACGTCGACCAGCTCCTGGACTACCGCTCGCGCCGACCGGTGATGACCTTCGACGTCAGCTCGTGGAGCAGCTATGCCGATCCGATCCTCGCGATCGACCTGCTGCGCGACGCCCGTGCCGAGCCCTTCCTGCTCCTGCACGGGGCGGAGCCGGACGTGCAGTGGGAACGGTACGTGGCCGCGGTCAGGCAGCTCGTCGAACGGTTCGACGTCTCTCAGCTCGTCGGCGTGCACGGGATACCGATGGGCGTCCCGCACACGCGGCCGCTCACCGTTACCGCCCACGGGACCCGTCCCGAGCTGGTGGCGCAGCATCAGAACTGGTTCGGCTCGGTCCAGGTGCCCGCGAGTGTCAGCGCGCTGATGGAGTTCCGCCTGGGCCAGAACGGGCACGATGCTCTCGGCTTCGCGGTGCATGTGCCGCACTACCTGACCCAGTCCTCCTATCCCCAAGCCGCCGCCGCCGCACTCACCCACGTCGAGCGCGCGACGGGTCTCGACCTGCGGGTCGCCGGCCTCGATCCCGCCATCCGCGAGGCGGAGTCGGAGATCGCGCGACAGATCGCCGAGTCGGACGAGGTCGGTGCGATCGTCCACGCGATGGAAGAGCAGTACGACTCCTTTGCCCGCGCGGCAGGACAGGGGCTGCTCGCCGACGACGCACAGCTGCCGACCGCCGACGAGCTTGGCGAGGAGTTCGAGCGGTTCCTCGCTCAGCAGCACGGCGGCGAGGCCTCCCTCTAGGGCCGACGAGACCCCCCCGCCACGATCGAGACGATCGCCACATAGCGCGGAGGGCTCCACTCGTGTCAGACTGTGGTGTGTTGCAGTGACGTACTTACGCATGACCCGGTCTCAGCTTCGTGCTGGGGCCATTGTCAGACCTGGCTGGTCCATCCGGTGCAGGACGTGGGACAAGGCATTGCGGCACGACGGTCGAGCAGAAGGCTTGACCAAGAATGTCCCCGGTTGGACAGAAGGAACAGGAATACGCATGGCACAGGGTTCTGTGAAGTGGTTCAACGCTGAGAAGGGCTACGGCTTCATTGCTCAGGACGGCGGCGGCGCCGACGTCTTCGTGCACTACTCCGCGATTGAGAGCCAGGGCTACCGCAGCCTCGAAGAGGCGCAGCGGGTCGAGTTCGAAATCACCCAGGGTCCGAAGGGCCCCCAGGCAGAGTCGGTTCGCGCGATCTGATCTGGACGCCGGCGCCGGTCACTGATCGGCATCGAGCATGAGGCCGCGTCCCCGTCTGGGGGCGCGGCCTCAGTCGTCCCGCCACGGCGCCGCTCCGCTCGCAAAGGCGGCGGCGTCGGCCCCGCTGAGCAGCCGCGCGGGAGCGGGCAGGCTGCGTAGCGTGCGCGCGAGCGTCGACGACCCGAGCGCGGCGTCGTCGTCCGTCCCGACGACGACGAGGTTGCCGTAGCGACGAGAACGCAGCTGACCGGGTTCGGCGATGACGCCGACCGAGGCGAATGCCGTCGCAATCGTGGCCACCTCTCGCCGAGCCTCAGTCAGGGGCGGTCGATCCGCGACGTTCGCGAGGTAGAGCCCGTCCGGCCGGAGCACACGGTGCACGTCAGCGACGAACTCGGCCGTTCGGACGTGTACCGGTGTCGCGTTCCCCGCGAAGACATCACGGATCACGACATCGGCACTTGCGGTCGGCAACGCGGACAGCTCGACGCGCGCGTCACCGGTTCTGAGCCGGAGGGCCGGGGCGCGTGGAAGCTGGAACCAGGCCCGCACCAGCTCGGTGAGCCGAGCATCGATCTCGACTGCGATGTTCCGGGAGTTCGGCCGGGTGGCATCGAGGTACCGAACCATCGAGCAACCGGCGGCGCCGAGGTGAACTGCGCGCAGTGGCGCAGTCGGGCCGCCGGGCACGTCCCACGTGTCGAGGATCGCGGCCATCTGCTGCATGTACTCGAACTCGAGCCGGCGAGGGTTCGCGAGGTCGAGGTGCGAGCTCGGAACGCCGTTGACGACAACCGTCACGCCGGTGGGATCGTCGCGCTCTCGGCGTAGCTCGACCGTGCCGGTGCTCGACTCGACCGGGCCGTGGGGGAGCGCGTCGAGCAGCGCGCGCGGGCTGTCGTGCGCCGTCGGCCGGTTCTTGCCTCGCCCGCGATCCGCCATGGTGACGACAGTACGGCGCGGCTGGGTTGACTTGATCGAACAGGTGTTCGATCATGGTGAGTGGAGGTGGGATCCATGCTTGGTGATCATGCGCGTGGGCCGGCAGCCACCAGGGCGCCGGCAGCAGCAGCGGCACCGGTGAGCGCCGAGGCGCTGGCCCTGCTTGCGCGGGCCGACGCCGAGCTGTTGGCCGGCCAGTTCGCTCCCGAGTCGAGTGACCGGTTCGTTCACGCGCACCTCGCGGCGATCCGCGCCGCGGCCGCCGTGCTCGCCGTTCGTGGACGGCCCGGGCGCCGTTCGGCCGCACGAACCGTGTGGGAGATGCTCACGCGCGTCGCGCCCGAGCTCGAGACCTGGGCCGCCTTCTTCGCCGGTGCGGCGCCTCTTCGGTCCAGGGTCGAGGCTGGACGGCGCGACCTCGTCACCGACGACCGCGCCGGGTGTGCGCTCGCAGCCGCGGAGGACTTCCGTGACACGGTCGAGGAGGTCCTCGGCGGCGCGACCGCGGGGATGCACCGCCCGGGTCGCCGGACCGTGTTCTCCGTCCGCGCGTCGTGAGCGGGTCGACATGAGTCGTGCGCCGCGTTCGTCGGCCGCGAACCGCGACTGGGGATCGGATGAGTCCGGTTGCTCGATCATGCACGTCGACATGGACGCGTTCTTCGCGTCTGTCGAGCTTGTGGGTCGACCCGATCTTCGGGGTCGGCCCGTCATCGTCGGCGGCTCCGAGCGCGCCGTGGTGCTGGCGGCCAGCTATGAGGCTCGCGCGTTCGGCGTCCACTCGGCGATGCCGATGGGTGCCGCACTGCGGATGTGCCCGCATGCCATTGTGATTCGCCCGAACCACCACGAGTACCGCCGCGTCTCGGCGGGAGTGATGGACGTGCTCCGGGACGTCACGCCCTTGGTTGAGCAGGTCAGCGTCGACGAGGCCTTCCTCGATGTGTCCGGGGCGCGTCGGCGGAGTGGTCCGCCCAGTGTCATCGCGACCGAGCTGCGCCGCCGGATCGAGTCAGGGTTCGGCATCACCGCGTCGGTCGGGATCGCTGCCAGCAAGAGCGTCGCCAAGCTGGCCTCGAGTCACGCGAAGCCCAACGGCGTCCTTCTGGTCCCGCGGGCCGCCACGGTCGACTTCCTGCACTCCCTCCCGGTCGGCGCCCTGTGGGGGGTAGGCGAGAAGACCGCCGACGCGCTCGCCCGCTGGGGCATCCGAACGGTCGAGGACCTCGCGCGAACTGATCCCATGACGCTGCAGCGCGCCGTCGGCGTGGCCGGCGGCAGACACCTGATGGACCTCGCCTGGGGCCGCGACCCGCGACCGGTCGAGCCACGGCACGAGGAGAAGTCGATCGGAGCGGAGACGACCTTCGTCGAGGACACGGCGGACCCGGCACTGATCGAAGCGCGAGTCCTGGCGCTGGCGGATCAGTGCGGCTCACGGCTCCGCGAGCGCGGCTTCTCGGCGCGCACCGTCGCGGTCAAGATCCGGACCGAGGACTTTCGGACCTTGAGCAGGGCGGCAACCCTCGATTCCCCGACCGACGTCAGCCGCGAGATCTACCTCACCGCGCGAGCACTCGTCGCCGGTGCCGACCTGCGCGGACTCCGGGTTCGACTCGTCGGGGTGCGCGCCGAGAACCTGGAGGTCACGGAGGACTCACCGCGTCAGATCACCCTCGAGGAGGCCGTTCTCGAGGATCACGCGGCGCGGCGCGACGCTGAGAGGGCTCTTGACGAGGTTCGTCACCGGTTCGGCCGGAGCGCTCTGGGCCCCGCGGCGCTTGTTGCCCCGTCGCGGCCGGTCGGGGCAACTACCGCACCGGCGCAGCGGGATCTATCCTGATGGCAGGTAGTGACGACGAGACGTACGGAGGTTGCCATGCCTCTGTCAGAGTACGAGCAACGCGTACTGGAGCAGATGGAGCGTCAGCTCACGTCTGACGACCCCAAGTTCGCGACGTCGCTCCAGTCGCGGCCGATTCGCCCAGGCTTCCGGTGGTTGATCGCGGGCGCCAGCCTTGTCGTCGGTCTGCTCCTCCTGGTCGCGGGCGTGTCGGCCAGCGCACCGTGGCTCGGCGTCGTCGGATTCGTCACCATGTTTGCCGGAGTGGCCTTCGCGCTGGCTCGGCCGCGCCGTCAGGGACCGACGGGAGTGGTCCAGACGGACGGTACGGTCGGAGCGCGTCGCCAGTCCCGACGCGGCCCTGGCTTCATGCGTCGACTTGAGGATCGCTGGGACCAGCGTCGGCAGGAACACGGTTCCTGACCTCGAGCGTCCGCAGCACCGTAGCGATCCTGTTCTCCAGCTCCCCGGCCGGCCATTCGGTCTGGCGCGGTGCGTACCGCGCATCCTGAACCGCCCGAGCGAGCTCGTGCAGCGCTCGAGAAGCCGGTGGTCCCCACGCCACGCCCTCGCGTGCGGTGATCGTCTGCTCGACGAATGCCGCGGCCTGTCGTGGTGTGGTCGAGTCGCGCCAGGTGATCCCGCGCACCCGCAATCGATCCCTCAAGCGGTTCCACGCGATCTCGGGGGTCAGCCCACGCACCACCCGGCGGGTGCGCGCGGCCCGGATCAGCTGACGCACGAGGAGCGACACGAGAGCGAGCAGCGCCACCCCGACGCCGACGACGACGCCGAGAGGAATCTCGGTCCCGCCGATGGTGAAGTGCTGGGCCACCCGGCGCGCCGTTGGCTTGACGACCGGTATCACGGCCGGGCGCGATGGGTTCGAGCTCGCCGTGGCCTGGTTGTCGGGCACCGGAAGGTTCTCGCCGAACGGGTTCGCATAGCTCGGGGGAGCGCCGGTCTGCTCGGCGGGCGTCGGTTCGAACCGCACCCAGCCAGTTCCGGGGAAGTACAGCTCCGGCCACGAGTGG
>Ga0066797_1000505_pt1 | contig 11822 bp, 8 predicted proteins | sample PersoiDNA2013193_FD_76335 | JGI IMG/M metagenome (GOLD analysis project Ga0066797, IMG submission 76335) | Permafrost soil microbial communities from the Arctic, to analyse light accelerated degradation of dissolved organic matter (DOM) -... | ecosystem: Environmental > Terrestrial > Soil >... | reverse complement strand
GAGCGGGGTGGAGGTCGGCCCCGCGACGGCCGCGCCGTCGGTGATCTTGAACTTGGCGCCGTGGCATGGGCAGTTGATGGTGCCGTCCGCGACCTGGTCGCAGACGCAGCCGACGTGGGTGCAGACCGCGCTGAACGCCTTGAAGACGCCCTTGGTCGGCTGGGTGACCACGACCTTGGAGGCCGTGAATACCATCCCGCCGCCCACCGGGATGGCCGTGGCCTCGCCGAGCACGGTGCCTGTCGGCATGGCGGACCCCGAGCCGGCGCCAGCGCCCGCTCCCGCGGCTTCCGCCATGGTCGCCTGGGCTGTCGGCTGCGCGGCTGCCGCCGCCGCGCTTGGCGCCTGGCCGCCGTCGTTCGCGTCGTAGGGCACGGCGGCGGTGCTGCATCCGGCTAGCGCCATACCCGCGCCTGCCAGGCCCGCGCACAGCAGGGTGCGGCGGCCAGCACCCTGGCCCTGGGCGGCGTCCCCGCACCTGGTGGCGTCCTGTCCCATCGTGGCCGCTTCGGTCATCGTTCTCCTTCGCTCGTCGCCTGCCGGAACTCCCCGCTGGAACTGATAACACTTTTACCGGACACGGGACAGGCCTGGCCGGCCGACCGCGAGCCGCGTAAGAACCCGGTAACCGGCCTTTCGGCGATATAACCAGCCGGGCGCGCGCGAGCGGAAAAATCCGCCGCGCACGCCCGGAACTGCGATCGGGATGACGGGTAACGACTACCCGTGGTGGTGATGGTGGTAGTAGTTCCGCGCCTTGGACGGGGCCATCCCTGACGGGCTCGGGCTCGGGCTCGCGGTCGGCTGGCCGGCCGAGGCGGATGGCGACGGGCTGGCGCCGACGGTAGCCGGGCAGTTGGTCGTGCCCGCCATCGGGTTGCCGGGACCTGAGGTGATCGCCCCGACCTGGTGCACGAAGCAGGCCTGAACCACCACGCCGTTGCCGTCCACGGTGGTCGACACGCCGTTGGACTGACCGAACTGGGCGCAGTTCAGGTTCATGAACGACTGCTGCAGCCGCATGGCGAGGAATTCGAAGAGGTTGTCCGCCGCGCCTGGTATCGGGCTCGGTGCCTTGATGAGCAGGTTGACGTCCTGCTGCAGCCGGGTGCCCTGGATCTGCTCCATGTTAGAGCAGTAGGTGCTCGGCGACTGGCCGGCCGGCAGCGGCTTCATGTCCACGAGCGACCGGTAGGTGTTGGCCTTGTCGCTGCTGAACTGCCCGTTGTTGTCCAGCGTCATCGGGTCGTTGAGCGGGACCAGCGCCGCCGGGCCACTCCCCCGGCGCCCCGCCCAGGCTGCCGCCTGAAGCTCGTCGAGCGGGAGGGCGGGCGCGGGCGCGCCGTTGTCCGCCAGATTGCTCGCCTGCCACGGGGTGCAGCCGAGCGCCGGGTCGACGAACAGGGTGAGCACCCCGTTGTCACTACCGTTGAACAGGGTGGCCGCGCCCGCCATTGAGTTCCTGTTGGCGGCGGTGTCCTGGGCGGTCTGGCCATTCGATGTTGTCAGGTACTCGGTCGTCACGTTGTCGCTCTGGTCCTGATCGATCATCGCGAAGCTCCGGGTCGTCAGGCATGCCCTGCCGTCAACGGCGGTGCCCGGCGAGGGCACCCTGAGCCTGCCCGCCCTGATCGCATGGTTGGCCGCGGCGAAGAAAGCGACCGCGTTGCAGGCCCCGACCTGCGTGAACGCTGAGAAGCTACCCGCGATGTTCTCGCCGGCCACGCAGTTCGCCCCGCTCAGGATCGCGTCCTGGGTGGGCGACGCGGCCGGGCTGTCGCCCGCGTTCGTCGGGGGGACGCTCATGCTGGGCGTCGGGGCCGCCGTGCCCGTCACCGTCAACGTCGGCGTCGTGGTCGGCGTCGCGGTCGCTGCCGGCGAGCCGGTGGCTGTCGCGGTCGGCGAGGCGGTCGCGGTCGGCGAGGTGCTCGCGGTCGCGGTCGGGGATGCGGACGCAGACCCGTGGTGATGAGCGGGCTGGGAGCCGCCGATCCTCGTGAGGGTCGCGTTGAACCATCCGGCCGTCGCGCCCGAGCCAGGTGACAGCGGCGCCGATCCTTCCGACTCGACCGAGGCCCTGACCGCGGAACCTGACGTCGCGGCAGCGGCCTGTGCCTGCGTGGACGTCGCGGAGGCCGCGGGTGAGGCTGGCGCGGTTTGCGTCACGGAACCCGTGGGGGTCGCGGAACCCGTGGGGGTCGCGGAGGCACTCGGCGCCGCGGAGGTGGTTGACGTCGCGGAGGCGCTCGGCGTCGCCGACGACGTGGCGGTGGCCGACGACGTGGCGGTGGCCGACGACGTGGCGGTGGGCGAGGACGTGGCCGACGACGTGGCCGTGGCCGTCGTGGTCAGCCCCTGGTCCGCGCCGGCCAGGGTCAAGGTGTTGCCGTTGTAGCCGAACCACAGCGCGACCACCGCGTGGGCGGGAAGCACGGGGACCACCGGGGCCACGGCAGGCTGGGTTCCCGCGTCGATGACGAGCGGGTTGTAGACCGAGATCTTGCCGGTTCTCGTGTTGATGATGGCGCCCTGGACGAAGGCCGTCTGATTGCCGTTGGCCTCGTTGCAGGGGCCGTCCGCCGCGTTGGTCGCGGTGAGCTGGTAGGGCGTCGCGAGTCCCTGCGCGGTCAGCGGGTTCGCCGGGACGATGATGGTGCAGTTCGGGTTCACCGTGGCGTTCGCGGCCGGCTGCACGGTGAGCAGGCGGCTCACTCCGATGCCCGCCACGATGACCGCGGCGCACACTACGAGCGCGACCACGGAGATCACCGGGACGGGAAAGGCGCCAAGCAGTTCGCTGGCGCCGCGCCGCCGTCCGCGGCGGGCCCTGCGGCCGCGCGGCGCGCGGTGACGGTCAGGGGCGCCGTCCCCGGGCCAGCCGGGGCTGGCGTGCCGTCCTTGGTCAGCATGCCGGCCCGGGTCACCGTAACCCGCGGGGGCACGGTTCCAGTTCGGGTCCGCATGCTGATAGCCGGATGAACGGCCATCCCCGATCAGGCTTGTCCGACTTCTGCCGTCAATACCACCAGGCCGCCCGTTCTCGCCTTCGCCGACAAGCGTGGCGTAGTCGTTGTACGCGGCGTCGCCTTCGCCTCGTCGGCGGCGTGCGCCGCCTCGGCTGCCTCGACGTGAGGTCAGTCCCATGTCCACGGTCCCTTCGAACGGTCGCCGTTCCGGCCGTGACGCTCCCAGGACAAGGACGTTAGCGTTTCGTGATATCTGGCGCGGCTGTTTCGGATCTTTATAGTTCTTACGAAGTCATATCGGATCATCGGGCGTCACCCTAGAGTGCCACCGCACCGGCAGACCGCCAGGTCCCCGACTTCCCGGGCGCGCCGGGCTCCCCGCCGATAGCCGGCCGAAATCGGGGTAAATATGCTGGTGGAATGCAGGCGAAGCACGCGCACACGCACCACGCCTCCCCGGACGCTGATTCGCGGTGGCTGGCGGCGGCCGCCGCGCTCATCGTCGTGTTCATGGCCGGCGAGATCGTCGCCGGGGTGGCCGCGCACTCGCTCGCGCTGCTGTCCGACGCGGCGCACATGATCACCGACGCCGCCGCTATCGGTCTCGCGATCGTCACGGCACGGGTCGCGGGCCGGCCGGCCCGCGGCGGGTACACCTACGGGCTGCGCCGCCTTGAGATTCTTTCCGCTCAGGCGAACGGCATCACGCTCGTGCTGCTCGCGGCCTGGCTGGCCTTCGAAGCGGTACGCAGGCTGATCACTCCCCATCCGGTGACCGGCCCGCTGATGCTCGGCGTGGCGCTTGCCGGGGTCTGCGTCAACCTGGCGGCGAGCTGGCTGCTCGCCAAGGCGAACGGGGCGAGCGGCAGGCGGAGCCTGAACATGGAGGGCGCGGTCGCCCATGTGCTGACTGACCTGTACGCGTTCGCGGCGACCGTGGCGGCGGCCGTCATCGTCCTTGCCACCGGCTTCGCCCGCGCCGACGCCATCGCCACGCTGGTGGTCGTCGGCCTCATGCTGCGCGCGGGCAGCGGGCTGATCCGCGAGTCCGGGCGCATCTTCCTCGAGGCGGCACCCGCGGACCTCGACCCGGCGGCCCTTGGCCGGGAGATGGCAGCGATGCCCCATGTCGCCGAGATCCACGACCTGCACATCTGGGAGATCACGACCGGCATGACCGCCGCCTCGGCCCACGTGCTCGTTGAGCCCCGCCAGGATTGCCACGCGGTCCGCGCCGAGCTTGAGGCCCTGCTAGCGCGCCTGCACGGCATTACCCACCTGACCCTTCAGGTGGACCACAAGCCAGACGACCACCAGGCCGCCGAGCATGATGTGGCGGGGCACGACGACCACACCCCCTCGCATCTGCACTGCGAGGATTCGCACGGTCCTGCTTACCGCCCCGATGCGCCCTAGCGATGGCGCTCGGCGGTACCTGCCGATGCTGGTGACTCGTTTCGAATACAGACGTTGTCCTTATTTTGGTGCAGTTGGTTTGCTCTCCTACCCTCTTGTGCACTATCACTGCTCTGTGGAACTGCGCGTGAGAGGGAGCATGATGTTCAGAGCCCGCCAGGCCATCCTGATGACGATCGCGGCCGCCATGCTCACCGCGACCGTTTCGGCCTGCGAGGGGTCACCGAAGCAGGGCACGTCCGCGTCGGCGGCGACCGCGGGCAACCCGCTCAAGGGGCTGACCAGCTACCAGATCATCCAGAGGGCGTTCGTGAACACCGAGGCGTCGGTGAACGTCCATGTCGCCGGCCAGGTGACGAACTCCGGGAAGTCAACCTACATCTCCGACCTGGCGCTGGTGAACGGCGGCGGCAACGGATGCGTCGGCGACCTCTACCAGCCGGGGGCCGGCACATTCCAGCTGATCTACGACGGCACCACGGCCTGGATCTTGCCCAACCCGAAATACTGGCAGACCATGGGGGCCAGCTACGTCGCGGCGCAGCCCAGGATTGAGGGCAAGTACCTACAGCAGATACCGGGCGGTCCCGGCCTGGGCAGCCTGACCAGCCTCTGCTCGCTCAGTACCCTCGTGGGCAGCGGTCCTGGCCCGGCCCGGCGAACCGGCTTTGGCCAGGCCACGCCGACCACGGTCGGCACGCTGCCCTGCCTGAAGATCACCGACATCGCGGACGGCGGCTACGCGATCGTGTCGGACACGGCGCTGCCCCGGCTGGTGGCCATCGTCGTGCCCGGCCAAAGGAACGGCAGGAACTTCACCCTCCATTACACCGCGACGCAGGTCACCGTCGCCGCCCCCGTCACCAAAGAGGTAGTCGACGAAGGCACCCGGTACGGCCTCTAACCCACGGCCTATCGAACGCGCGTCGAAACGCGGTCACGTCAGCGCGCGGGGGGAACGTATCCCATGCGCTGGTAGACCTGACCTATCGACGAGGAGACGCTGCCCACCTTGACGAAGTGAGTCTTGAACCAGTTCCAGAGCTCGTTAGTCCCGTTATCCCACGGGATACGGTTCTTGGAACCTCCGTTCGGAGACAGCCACACGTAGTCGGCCTCCCCGAGCCACTTCTTCCACTGTGCCTCCACCGCCGGCATCTTGCTCGCGCCGGCCTGGATGGACACGCCGTTGCTCAGCACGAGCGTCGACGCGAGGGAATCGACGATATCCGGGCATCCGGCAGGCAGGTTGGCGAACCGGTCGGCGCCGACCGTCAACGATGACTCGTCGGTGACTACGCATGCCCCAGCGGGGATCACATGCGATACCGCCTCGACGCCGCGCATGCTCTTCGGGTACAGCTCCCTGACCTGGAGGACGGCGATGACCACGATCACCAGCGCGAACACGCGCATCACGACCAGGCTGCCCACACGGTGGCCGGCCAGGGCGCCCGCGGCGCCGCCGAGGGCGAGCGCGAGCCACGGCGCGGGGAAGTCAGCGTAGTGGTAAAAGAAGGCCGAGTACCCGCTGATGGCAGCGGTGGCCACCACGGCGGTGGCCAGCGACAGCCACTCAAGCGGCGTCAGCCGCCTTGACTGCCTGGCGTAGCCGACCACGATCGCCACGGCGACCACGACCGCCGCGAGGATCGGCAGCCAGCCGATGCTGTGCGAGACACTGACGTTCGAGGAGTCGAAGGACGCGAACATGGAACTCGCGCCCGGATTCGGCGTGAGCTTGCCCTTGGTCGTGTACAGGTCGATGAGGCCGGTCAGGTTCGCGAGCCGGACGCCGAGCGCCACCGAACTGCCGGTGCGGGCAAACTGATCGAAGATCGTGGAGCGGATGAACGCGAGCGGCGTGGCGATGAGGAACGGCGCGGCGGGCACGCCGAAGCCGATCACGAGGCCGATGAGGTAGGACCGCACCCGCTTGACCCGGTCGCTGGTGACCAGCAGGCAGATCACGAGCAGCACGAACGCGGGCGCGGCCGCCCAGAACTTGATGTCCGCCGCGAAGCCGAGCGCGATTCCGGCCCAGGCCAGCATGATGGGACGGGCCAGATGTCCCCTGCGGAACGCGAGGTTCATCGCGATCAGGCAGAACAGGTTCATCCAGGGCTCGAGCAGCAGCGTGTGCGCCGAGGTGATGTCCGGCGGGTAGACCGCGAGCACGCCACAGGCCACGGCGGTCACGACCGCGCCACGGTAGCGGACCAGGTTTCCCACCAGGGGAATGCAGGCCGCGCTGGCGAGGGCGGTGAGCAGCCGGGCGAGGGTGAGCGCCTTCACCGTGGTCGTTACCTTGGCGATCAACGCCACCGGCAGCATTAGCTCGAGGATGCCAGGCGGCTGGATGAACGCGAAGTTCAGGTAGGGCAGCTGGCCCTCGGTCATCCGCAGCGACCCGCCGATGTACACGCCGTCGTCGTACTCGGTGATGCCGGTCAGGTAGCCAGACCTGGTGAGCGTGAACAGCCGCAGCACGAGCGCGAGCAGCGTGGCGATCAGCATCACCTTGCCCGGATTGCTCAGCCAGTAGGCGCGCAGCCGGGCACCGCTGATCCAGGAGCCGCCGCGCCACCCCCGCTCCCGGCCGGCCTGCGATGATTCGCCGCGTCCGGTCTGCTCACCCGGTACGCGAGCCACTTCACCCGGGGTAAAGAGGTTCCCGCTCACTGGCGGAGACTAGCAGGCATGAGGGCCGCTCCGGACGACTTCGACGACTGTGCGAGACAACGATTGGCTCTCGGGCTTAGCCTCCGAGATCACAGTAATGGTAAGACCTTCCGTTCAAAGGTACGGAATCAGGGGACCTCGAGCGGGTCCGACCGCGGAAATCGTGCGGAAAAATCGGGTTAGACACTGCGGAACTCCGGCGACCGGCGCAGCGCTTCTGCGACCACGCGGGCCGTGCCGAAGCTGACGAGCGGCATCCCGACACCGCGGACCCGAAAGACCGTGGCGCCAGGAGCGTCGGCGATCCGCACGACCGCCGCGCTCAGCGCCGAGCGCCGCACGATCACCTCACCGCTCCTGTCGGCCGCGATCTCGAACCCGCCGCCGAGCCGCCGGCTCAGCACGCCCGCGAGCTCCGTCGCGGTGACACCCTTGCGCACCACCCGAACCTGCGCCACCTCACGTCCTCCCACCGCTGATCTGCTTTAGACCAGCCGCAGATTACCGCAAAGAGCGGTAACCGACACGGCATCACACGGACAGCCAGACGGCGGTGTCCGTCGGCAGCGACACGCCGCCCTCGGCGTCGGTGCCGAGCGGGCCGCTTGCGAGCAGCACCGCAGTGTGCGGAGGCAGCGGCCGGGGCTCGCTCCCGAGGTTGACGGCGAACGCGAAGCCCGGGTCACGGACGAACGCGAGCACGCCCGCCGGGGCGTCGAGCCAGCGCGATGTTCCCGCGCCGAGCGCGGGATGATCTCGCCGCAGCCGCAGCGCCGCCCGGTAGAGCGTCAGAAAAGAGCCAGGATCGCTCTGCTGAGCCGCCACGCTATAGGCGCCCCACCCCGGCGGCTGCGGCAGCCATGGCGGGTCGGAGGTGAAATCAGGGTCCGTTCGGGAGAATCCGAATGAAGGCCCGCCAGCCAGCCACGGCAGCGGGACGCGACAGCCGTCGCGTCCCGCGACCATTCCTCCCGTCCTGCGGAAGGTCGGATCCTGGCGCGCGCCATCGGGAATGTCCTCGACCTCAGGCAGGCCTAGTTCCTCCCCCTGGTAGATGTAGGCCGAGCCGGGCAAGGCGAGCAGCAGCAGCGCGGCGGCACGGGCCGCGCCACTCCCCCACCGGGTGACCGGGCGGACCACGTCGTGGTTGCCGAGCACCCAGGGCGCGCGCGAGCCGTCGGCGAACGCGTTCGTCGCGTCGATCGCCGAGCGCAGCTCCGCCGCGGACCAGTGCGCCTTGACCAGCTCGAAGTTGAACACCTGCGGCAGTTCGTCGGGGGCGAGGTAGGGCGCGAGCGTGGCGGCGGAGTCCGCCCAGACCTCGCCGACCGCGGTCCGCGCGCCAGGGAAGTCCTCGCTTGAGTAGCCGTCGAAGATCGCGCGCCAGTCGCGGTAGACCGCGTGCACCTCGGGACGGTGATAGTAGCCCGAGGGGTGGTTGGTCAGCGTCGCGTCGGGCACGTCAGTCAGCTCCTCGTCCTTGAGCAGGCCGTGCGCGACGTCTACCCGGAACCCGCCGATGCCGCGGTCGAGCCAGAACCGCAGGATCTCCTCGAACATCGGCCTGATCCGCGGATCGCGCCAGTTCCAGTCCGGCTGGCTTGAGTCGAACAGGTGCAGGTACCACTGGCCGTCAGGCACCCGGGTCCAGGCACGGCCGCCGAACCGGGACGGCCAGTTGTTCGGCGGCTCATCGCCGTCCGGTCCCCGTCCGTCGCGGAAGATGAACAGGTCGCGCTCGGAGCTTCCCCGCGCCGCCGCCAGCGCCTTCCTGAAGAGCGGGTGGTCCCACGAGCAGTGGTTCGGCACCAGGTCGACAATGACCCTCATCTCGTGATTTCTCGTGACTCCGATCAGCCGGTCGAAGTCGCGCAGCGTGCCAAGGCGCGGATCAACGTCCATGTAGTCGCTGACGTCATAGCCGCCGTCGTTGAGCGGCGACGGATAGAAAGGCGTCAGCCAGATCGCGTCCACGCCAAGCGCGGCCAGGTAAGGGATACGGCCGACGAGACCTGGCAGGTCACCGACCCCGTCCCCGTCGCCGTCCGCGAAGCTGCGCGGATACACCTGATACACCACCGCGCTCGCCCACCACGGATTGTCGCCTGAGCCCACTGGCTACCCCCTCTGCTGTTGACTCCGATCATTCCCTCTCACGGTATGTGTCAGTACAGTCATGCGCGGAGGCGTCTGGGTTCCTGGTGGTCCCCCTGGTCTTCAAAACCAGTGAACGGCGTAACGCGCCGCTGGCGGGTTCGATTCCCGTCCGCCTCCGCTATCCCTGCTTGCGCGCCGCAAGAATCCTGCACCTACCTGCGGCTTTATTTCTTTTCTTCACATTCGGAACGTAGGCTTGATAGATGCTCACTGACTCCTATGGGCGGGTGGCCACGGATCTGCGCGTCTCGCTGACGGACCGCTGCAACCTGCGCTGCGCGTACTGCATGCCGCCCGAGGGTCTTGACTGGCTGCCGGCACCGGAGGTGCTGACCGGCGACGAGATCGTACGGCTGCTGAGGATCGGCGTCGAGACGCTTGGCATCAGGGAAGTCAGGTTCACCGGCGGCGAGCCGCTGCTCCGCCGGGACCTGGCCGACATCATCACCAGGACCGCCGCGCTCGGCCCCCGGCCGGAGATCTCGCTGACCACCAACGGGATCGGGCTCGACAGGCGCGCGGTCGAGCTGAAGCAGGCGGGCCTTGACCGGATTAACGTCTCACTCGACACGCTGCGTCCCGAGGTGTTCAGGAAGCTGACCCACAGGGACCGCCTCGCCGACGTGCTCTCGGGGCTCGAAGCCGCCGCGGCGGCCGGGCTCGTACCTGTCAAGGTCAACTCGGTGCTGATGCGCGACCTCAACGACGATGAGGCGCCCGCGCTGCTCGCGTACTGCCTTGAGCGCGGGTACGAGGCGCGGTTCATCGAGCAGATGCCGCTTGACGCCCAGCACGGGTGGCAGCGGAAGGAGATGGTGACCGCGGGCGAGATATTCGGGTCGCTCGCCGCGGCATTCAATCTTTCCGCCGATTCCGAACGGTCCCGCGGCTCCGCGCCTGCCGAGACCTTCCTCGTCAACGGCGGGCCTGGCCGGGTCGGGGTGATCGCCTCGGTCACCCGGCCGTTCTGCGGCGCGTGCGACCGGGTGCGGCTGACCGCCGACGGCCAGGTGCGCAACTGCCTGTTCGCCCGCGAGGAGAGCGACCTGCGGTCAGCGCTGCGGTCCGGGGCCTGCGACGCGGACATCGCCGCGAGGTGGCGTGCCGCGGTCGCCTCGAAGCTGCCGGGCCACGGGATCAACGACCCGTCCTTCCTGCAGCCAGACCGGCCCATGTCCGCGATCGGCGGCTGACCCCCAGCCCCCTTCCGGCGCTTGCCGGCGGCCTGGGATGCGCCCGGAATGCGGGACGCTTCTTGCTGTTATCTAGACGCCGAGCGCGCTGCCGTCGATCGACTCCGCCGGTGTCGGCGGGGTGATCGCGGTAGTCGAACCGTAGTCGGTGAAGGTGATCGCCCCGCCCGACTTCTTCGGGTCGACCAGCTTCAGGAGCAGCGGGGCGCTCGTGTTGGTGACATAGGCGTACCCCGGCTTGCCCGACTGGGTGATGTCGTACACGGGCTGCCCGGAGTAGGACGCCGGGCTGGCGGTGAACGACGAGCCAGTCGGCACGGGCATCGCGCTGAAAAGCCCGCTGAAGGTGCAGATCTGGGCGAGCGAGCCGATCTGCTTGTCGCCCGACTTGACCTTGATGTACTTGTCCGCGATCAGCGCGGCCGCCGCCTTGGTCAGGTGCAGGCTTGCGTAATACGCGGTTGACGGCTTCATCCACACGTAGCCGCCGACCTCGACGAGCTGGAATGTCTGCACCTTCGACAGCGCGATGGTGCCCTCGCAGCCCGTGTTCTTGACCAGCGTGAGATCGAAGGTGACGGACTGGCTGCCGGAGCCGGTGCCGACACCCTTGCCTTCCACCCGCACGCTCACCGCCGCCTTGGTGTTGGCGAGAGCCCTGGCGACAAGCGCGGTCGCTGCCGCGCCGGTCAGCTTGGCGGTGGCCACCGGCGAGGCGCTCGCGCTCGGCGACATGCTCGCGCTCGCCGCGCTGGTCGTCGTGGCACTTGCGCTCGCGGAACTGCTCGAGCTTGCCGACGAGCCGCAGGCGGCGGTGACTGCGGCAGCGAGGAGGACGACCGGCAAGCCCCGAACGCTCCTGACGCGTGCGATTCCCTTAGCGCTCCGGCGGTCCCTGACCTCCCGGCCCCCTGGGAACCTTGCTTGCACCATGAAGTCCTCCATTCCACTGTCTTGCTACTGATTGTAATCCTAGCAAGACGTTCTGTAACTACGCGTGCGCCCGTAGTTGTATGCGGCGGAGGTCGCCGGGGAGCCGCTCGGTGACCCGGTTCCCGTCCAGGTACTCAAGGAGCGGGATGGCCACCCGGCGGGAGGTGCGCAGCGCCTGGCGGGCCTGCGACGTGGTGAACGGCTGGTCAAGCTGCGCGAGCAGCGCGGCGGCCGCCTGATCGGCGCCTGGCGCGAGGACGATCATGTTGGCGACGCGCAGCAGCAAGCCGACTCTTGCCGCGGTCGCTAGCGCCTTGACGTTCAGGCCAAGCTGCCGCAGCCGCTCGGCATCGGGCGCGGCGAAGGGGTCGCCTGCCAGGTCGTCGAGCACCGCCTGCACGGCGGCGGCGATCGCGGGCGGCAGCACGCCCGCGGGCCCGACTGGGATTGGGATGGGTGGTGAGGTGGGTGGGGT
>Ga0066797_1000503_pt1 | contig 11830 bp, 9 predicted proteins | sample PersoiDNA2013193_FD_76335 | JGI IMG/M metagenome (GOLD analysis project Ga0066797, IMG submission 76335) | Permafrost soil microbial communities from the Arctic, to analyse light accelerated degradation of dissolved organic matter (DOM) -... | ecosystem: Environmental > Terrestrial > Soil >... | reverse complement strand
TCCGGCGCGCGCCGGATCGCGAAGATCTCATACGAGGAAATGCTGGAGATGGCCGCGTGCGGCGCGAAGGTCCTTATACCGCGATGCGTCGAGTACGCGCGGCGGTACGGGCTGCCGATCCACGTACGGTCCTCATTCAGCGACAAGATAGGCACCTGGGTCAGCGAGCAGTCTGGGAACGAGTCGGAGGAAGCCGGTATGGAGCAGGCCATCATTTCAGGGGTCGCGCACGACCGGACCGAGGCGAAGATCACCGTGGTCGGCGTGCCCGACAAGGTGGGCGCGGCCGCGCGGATCTTCGGGATCATCGCCGAGGCGAGCATCAACATCGACATGATCGTGCAGAACGTGTCGGCGGTCGCGACGGGCCGCACGGACATCTCGTTCACGCTGCCTGGCGCGGAGGGGCAGCGGGCGCTTGACATGCTCCGCTCCGCCCAGGAGACGCTCGGCTTCCAGGAATTGCTCTACGACGACCGCATCGGCAAGGTCTCGGTGATCGGCGCCGGGATGCGTTCGCACCCTGGCGTGTCCGCCAAGTTCTTCGCCGCGCTCGCCGAGGCCGGGGTGAACATCCAGATGATCACCACCTCGGAGATCCGGATCTCGGTCGTGGTCGGCCAGTCCGACGTGGACGTGGCGGTGAGCGCGACGCACAAGTCGTTCGGCCTTGACGCCGATGAGGTCGAGGCCGTCGTGTACGGGGGGTCGGGCCGATGAGCGGCGCTTCAGCCTCCGGGCGGCCGACGCTGGCCGTCGTCGGCGCGACCGGTGCCGTCGGTACGGTCATGCTCGACCTGCTCTCCACCAGGGAGGACGTCTGGGGGGAGATCCGGCTGATCGCCTCGCCGCGTTCCACGGGGCGGCTGCTTTCCGTTCGCGGGGTCGAGACCGAGGTCATCGCCCTGTCGGCGGAGGCATTCGACGGCGTGGACGTCGCCATGTTCGACGTGCCCGACGAGGTGTCCGCTGCCTGGGTACCTGTCGCCGCCGCTCGCGGTGCCGTCTGCGTTGACAACTCGGGGGCATTCCGCATGGACCCGGAGGTCCCGCTCGTGGTGCCCGAGGTGAACCCGTGGGACGCCTTGGTGCGTCCCAAGGGAGTCATCGCGAACCCGAACTGCACCACGCTCTCGCTGATCGTTGCGGTGGGCGCGCTGCACCGTGCCTTCGGCCTCGAGGAAATGGTCGTGGCCTCCTACCAGGCCGCGTCCGGTGCCGGGCAGGCGGGCATCGACACCCTCTACGGGCAGCTTGAGAAGGTGGGCGGCACGAGGACGCTCGGCCAGCGGGCCGGCGACGTGCGCGCCGCGGTCGGCGACCTCGGCCCGTTCCCCGCGCCGCTCGCGCTGAACGTCGTGCCGTGGGCGGGCTCGCTGAAGGAGGCGGGCTGGTCGTCGGAGGAACTCAAGATCCGGAACGAGTCGCGGAAGATCCTCGGCCTGCCGTCGCTGCGGGTCAGCGCGACCTGTGTCCGGGTCCCCGTGGTTACCACGCACTCGGTCGCGGTGCACGCCAGGTTCTCGCGGCCGGTCGGCAGGGAGTCCGCATGGGAGACGCTGCGCGAAGCCCCCGGCATCGTGCTCAACGACGAGCCGGAGCGCGGTGAGTACCCGATGCCTGCCGACGTGGTAGGAACCGATCCGACCTGGGTCGGCCGGGTCCGCGAGTCGCTCGACGATCCGAACGCCCTCGATTTCTTCGTCTGCGGTGACAACCTGCGCAAGGGCGCGGCGCTCAACACCGCGCAGATCGCGGAACTGGTCGCGGGAGAGTTCTAGAGGCTGTAGAGGCGCCGGGCGTTGTCCCGGCCGATCATGCGCAGCACGCGGATGCCATCGGCCAGCGACCACGCGCTCTCCGTCACCCAGCGTCCGATGACCTGCGCCATGGCCCGCCGCCAGAGGATCGAGCCCACCAGGTGGAGTTCGGGGAGGCCGAAGGCGTCGGAGGAGTAGAGCTGCTTCGCGAAGGGCGCGAGTTCTAGGGATTCGGCGATGAGCTGCGGACTCTGCGCGCCGACGTAGTTCACGCCGAGCCCGACATCGAAGTACACGTTGTTGAATGCCTGCGCCAGGTAGCCGGCCTCGCGATGGTACGGGTAGCAGTGCAGCAGCGCGATCGGCGTCGACATGACGTGCGGCTGCCTGAGCAGGCCGAGCAGTAGCATCGGGTTGCTGCGATGCAGGTCGAGGTCTCGGTCGCCGAACCCGACGTGGATCTGCAGCGGCAGCCCGAGGGCGACGGCCGCGTGGATGACGAATGCCTCAAGGACCGGGTCGGACAGCCGCGGCATCGCGCTGCCCGCGGCTGACCACCGCTTGGCGGCCGCGACCACGGCGCCGTCGGCCGGAGCCGACCAGTCGATGTCGAAGCCGGTTCGGTACGCCAGGATCGTCTTGAAGCCCACGGCCCCGGCCGCCGCCTCGACCAGCGCGCCGCGGTACGCCTCGGGGAATTCCTCCGGGCTAGCCCCGTCGCGGACTAGCGATTCGGCCAGCGCTTCGAGCCGGACGATCTCGCTCGCCGCGCCGCGGGCGTCGTCGGCCATCCGCGCGGGCGCGGTGATCGGCCGGGAGCTGTACCCGGTGTCCATCACCCAGTGCTCGACCCCGGCGGCCCGCAGCAGGCGGCGGTTCAGGTCCGCGGGCGCGAGGGCACTGCGCGCCGCCCAGTACTGGTCGGCGGGTGCGTGCCTGTCAAGGCCGAGCAGCGGGGCGCACCAGCGCCGGAACGCGAAGCCAGGCTGCGAGTCGAACTGGGTCATGAAGCCAGGGATCGGGTCGGCGGAGGCCTCATTGAAGGATTCCTCGAAGACCCCGCGGTCGATCGGGTCAACGAAGCAGCCATGAACGTGATGGTCGACAAGCGCGAGAGCGCGTGCCTCCTCGGCGAGGGCGCCCGGGATCGCGCTGAGCCCGGCGAGGATGTCGCGATCGTCATCCGGCATGTGGCGCTCCCTCGGCTCCGGCGGACGAACTTGTCAGGACCAGGCGAGCCGGAGCGCTTCCGTGATCTGTTCAGGTGTCGAATCCTTGAAGGCGTCGGCCTCGTGCCTGCGCACGGCCACCACGCCGTCAACGATGTCCTGCCCGAAGATCTCGGCGGCGAACGAGGAGTCCGAGAGCCGGTCGAGCAGCTCCGGCTGCGCGGTCACGAGCCGGACCTTGTCGAAGTCGGGCAGCGCCGCCGGGTTGTCGGGAACCTCGGCGGGGAGCGGCAGCCCGCGCTCGATGCCGTTGAGCGCCGAGCCGAGGAACGCAGCGGCGGCGAGATAGAGATTGGCGCTTGGGTCGACGATCTTGAGCTCGATGTTCGCGCCGCGTGGGTTGCCTGCCGTCCCGGCGATGAAGCGCACCGCTGCCTCGCGGTTCTCGAGTCCCCAGCAGGCTGCCGCGCCCGACCAGTAGTTGGGCTGGAGGCGCAGGGCCGAGAGGATCGAGCCGGCGTAGATGCCCATCAGCTCGGGCAGCCGGTCCAGGGTGCCGGCGATGGCGGAACCCCCTTCACCGGTCATGCCATGCGGCCCGTCGCCCGCCGAGAACAGGCTGGCGCCATCGCGGCTGAACGACAGGTGCAGGTGCGCGCCATTGCCGACCCCGCCAGTCGAGGGCAGCGGAGAGAGGGATACTCCGAAGCCGTGCCGCGCCGCGACGAGGGCGATGAGTATGCGGGCGAGTATGCCGGTGTCGGCCATCGCCACCGGCGTCTTCGGCGCGAACGAGATCTCGAACTGGTGCGTCCCGTACTCGGGGTGGATCTGCTCGGTGCCGATCCTGGCCCGTTCGAGCGTCTCGGTGAGATCAACGAGGAAGGACCTCCGCTCCACCACGGCGCTCATCCCGTAGGCGGCCCAGCCAGCGGAGTCGAGCAGTGAGCCGTCCGGCGTGACGAGGGTGAACTCGATCTCGGTGCCCATCAACGGGCGCAGGCCGAGCGCGGCGCTGCGGCGCTCGACTTCCGCTAGCCGTCCCCGTGCGCAGTGCGGAGAGAGGCTGCCGTCTTGCTGGTGATAGTTGGTCGGACCCCAGGCCAGCCCGTCGTCGATGACGCGGAGCTCGGCCGGGTCGAGCCGTAGCCTGAGGTCCCCCGCGACGCCAATGGCCGGGGTGGTCGCCACGCCGTTCTCGGCGCAGAAGACGTTCCAGGTCGGGGAAGCGCCCATGCCCGACTCGCAGAAGCTCCGCAGCCGGCGCACAGGGACGCCCTTGACCCGGGTCACGCCGGCGAAATCGAGCGCGGTGCCAAGCAGGAGCGAGACGCCTTCGTTCTCAAGCTCACCGGCGATCGCGTCGATGTCCGGCTGGCCCGCAGGTGTCAGGATCATGATGTGGCCGCCCTTTCAGCAACACGCTGTCGTCGTCAGCAGCAGAGTACGGCGCCGCCGGTGCGGGTCGCGCCATCTCCGGAGCTATGTACCTCTTTCGGAAATGAAGTCCGTTTCTGCAATGAACGAGGTCAAGCGCGGGCCTCGTAACAATCACGATATATATCGTTTCGTGTCCCAATGGTTATCGTCGCTGATACAGTCAATCCCGCTTAGTGGCGCAATTCGACGCGGTGGCGGGCACGCGGCGGACATCTGCGCTACGTGCTTTTACCTGCACCGACTGTCGAGGAGGTAACTCTTGGCCACCACTCGCAGCCGTCCACACGGCCGTGAGCACGCACGCCCGTCCAGCGGTGGCGTAGCGGCGGAGCACGCGACGAAGATTTACACCGTCGCGATCGCCAGCATCGTCGTCATCGTCGCGTTCCTGGCGCTGACCAGCATCGGCCGCGTCATCGACGCGGCCACCCAGCACTTCATGCTGTTCTACGCCGGTGTCCTCGCGCTGATCGCGCTCTGCGGTTCCGTTGTGTTCGGGCTCATCGCCACCGACCGCATGTTCATGAACCCGGGGCACCGGGTGGCCGTACAGGCAGCGCACAGGGCCGCGTCCTTCGGCGCCGTGGCCTTCCTGATCGTCCACATCGTCACCGAAATTCTCGCGCAGCGTGTTCACGTGCTCGACTCTGTGGTGCCATTCCTGTCGCCATTCCGTACCTTCTACATCGGTATTGGGACGATCTCTTCTGACCTCGTCATCTTGCTCGTTATAACGGGCATCATGCGTAGTCGGTTCATCTCAAACGGTAACGCTTGGCGCTGGCGGGCGATTCACTACACGTCCTATGTCTCGTTCGTGTTCGGCGTATGGCACGGCCTGCTCGGCGGCCGCCCAGGCAAGCCCTACGTGGACTGGAGCTACGGGTTCCTCGTCGCGTTCGTCGGGGTGCTGCTCGCGATCAAGGTCCTCTCCAACTCGCTGCGGCCCAAGGAGAGCCTGAGCTCGCCGCCGGTCGCGATGGCAGCGAACTCGGCGTCCGCTCCGATGCGTGCCGCGGCCATGTTCGCTCAGCTTGGCGCCATCGGTGGCGCCAGGAACAGCCGCCTCACCATGTCCACGCCGATCGCGGAGCCGATGATGCCGGCGGCGTCGATGAGCAGCGCACGCATGGAAACCCCCATGCTGACCGCGCCCCTTCCGGTCGGCCCGCCGCAGGCTGCGCCCTTCTACGAGCCCGGCTATGAGGGACCGCCTCGCTACCTGGGCGCGCCGCGCGACGTCGGAACAGGCCTCATGCCGCGGCTTGCGACGGGCCCGATGCCCCGCCCGGCCGCGGGACCGATGGCGTTGACCGGCGGGAGCCCCATGCCAGCCGGCGGGACGGGATCGTGGCAGCAGGGCAGTGACGGGTCCATGGCGGGCTGGGGAGCCGAGCCGAGGCCTGGCTCTGCTACCGGTTCGCAGCCGCGCATGCCTACAGGCGGGTTCCCGCGTGCGGGAACAGGTCCGATGCCAAGGGCAGCCACCGGGCCCATGCCGCGCGCCGGCACCGGCGGGTTCCCTCGTGTCGAGTCGGGTCCGATGCCTGGCTCTGCTACCGGTTCGCAGCCGCGCATGCCCACCGGCGGGTTCCCGCGTGCGGGGACAGGCCCGATGCCGCGCAGCGCGACCGGGCCGATGGATGCGGCCAGCGGTCCCCAGCCCTGGCAGGGGTATGGCGGCCCGCCCACGGGAGGTTTTCCGCGTGCTGAGCCTGGCCCACGGCCGGCGCTTGGCAGCGGTCCCATGCCGAACTCGGGATCGTGGCCGATGGCCGGCGACGGGCAGCGGCCTGGCTCTTCCACGGGTTCGCAGCCGCGCATGCCTACCGGCGGGTTCCCGCGTGCGGAGACAGGTCCGATGCCACGGGCAGCTACCGGGCCCATGCCGCGTGGCGCGTCGGGTCCGATGCCGCGCGCGGCAAGCGGTCCGCAGCCTCGTCCGGGTACCGGGCCCATGCAGCGGCCGGGGACCGGTCCGCAGCCTCGTCCGGGAAGCGGCCCGATGCAGCGGCCGCAGACCGGGCCCATGCAGCGCCCGCAGACCGGGCCCATGCAGCGCCCGCAGACCGGGCCCATGCAGCGGCCGCAGAGCGGCCCGATGCCTCGTCCCGGGTCCGGGCCGATGCCGCAGCAGGCCGGCGGTCCCATGCCGTCATCCGATTTCGGTGGCCAGGGCGGCCGCGGTGGGCAGCCTGGGCGTGGTGAGCGGCCATACGACGGTCGCGGCAACAACGCGCCGCCGCCATGGGACGGCGGCGTCCCGGACTTTGATCCCGACTTCAGGTACCGGGAGCCTGGGCCGGGCATGCCCGGCTACCGCGGGTCGCGCGATCACCGGTACGGCGGTGACGTTCGTTGATGAACCCGAGTAACGCTTCGGAACTCGATGTCCCTACGATCATGCGGATCGGGGCCGCCAGGATGACGGCCGGCCTCGACCGGATGACCAGGCTCGACCTCACCGCGCACACCGAGATCTTCGGGGCTCTGCCCCGGCTGTCGGCGGAGAAGCTGATCGCGATGGCGTCCGAGGTTGACCTGCGGGGCCAGGGCGGTGCGGGCTTTCCGTTCGCCCGCAAGCTCAAGGCGGTCGTCGACGCCGCGAAGAGGACCGGGAACGGGACCGTCGTCGTGGTGAACGCGACCGAAGGAGAACCGGGGTCGTTCAAGGACAAGATGCTGATGATCAGGTCGCCGTACCTGATCCTCAGCGGCGCGGTGCTCGTCGCCGAGGCGATCGAGGCCGAGGAGGTCATCGTCGGGGTGACGAGCAATGAGCTCGCCAACCGGTCGATCGAGGCCGCGATAGCCGCCGAGCCTGGACTGCGCTCGATGGTGCGCGTCGTCCAGCAGCCTGAACGGTTCATCTCCGGGGAATCTGGTGCGCTGATCCGCGGCATTAACGGCAAGAAGCCGGTTCCGCCTGGCCGCAAGACGCTTGCCGCGGAGAAGGGCGTCGGCGACGCGCCGACCATGCTCTCCAATGCCTCGACGTACGCGCAGATCGCGGTGCTCGCGCTGCTGGGCCCGACCAGGTTCGCCTCGGTCGGCGTGCCGGAGGAGCCGGGCACAGTGCTGCTCAGCGTCAGCGGCTCGGCCAAGCACCCGGCGGTCGTCGAGTGCCCGACCGGTGTTCCTCTTGGCGCGGTGCTCGACATCTGCCAGGCGCCTGCCGGCGACGGCGTGCTTGTCGGCGGGTATCACGGGATGTGGCTCGACGCGGAGACCGCGTACCAGGTCCCGGTCGGCAGGGAGGGGCTGGCATCGGCGGGCGGCACGTTCGGCTCCGGCATCGTGCTGCCGCTCGGCGACGGCACGTGCCCACTCGGTGAGGTCTCAAGAATCGCCAGCTACCTGGCCGGCGAGTCGGCGGGACAGTGCGGTCCCTGCAAGCTCGGGCTGCCGACGATCGCCCGCGCACTCGCGTCGATCGTCGACGGCTCGGGCGGCATCGAGGCGCTCGACGTGGCGCGCCGCGCGGCTGCCGCGGTCAACGGCCGTGGTGCCTGCTCGCACCCGGACGGGACCACGCGGTTCGTGCTCTCCGCGCTTGAGGTCTTCACCGAGGACCTGGCCGCGCACGTCTTCCACTCCTCGTGCGGGCGGCCGGTCCGCGGCGTCCTGCCGCTGCCCGATGGGCCGGAGACGGCCGATGCCAAGCAGCTCATGGTCGACTGGGTGCGCTGCGAGGGTCACGGGCTCTGCGCGCACCTGGTGCCCGAGCTGATTCACCTGGACAAGACCGGCTTCCCCGTCATCCTGCCAATCCCGGTGCCGCCGTGGCTGGAAAAGGACGCGCAGCAGGCCGTTCAGATGTGCCCGGCGCTCGCGCTGCGCCTCGACACGGACCCGAAGAAGCGCGGCGCGGCCAGGGGCGGACCCGCGACGGCGCCGATCCCTGTTATCGCGCCAACCGCCCGCACCGGCCTGCTGAGCGGGCGCAAGTCCATCACCGCCGGCTAGCCGTCCACGCCCTGTAAATACGCCGAGATCGCATTAGCGCTGAAGGTTTGACCGGCTGGAACCGGCCAAACCTTCAGCGCTATCGATTTTGGGCAGCGGCCGCGCTCGTTCCTGATGACGGATGTTCTGAGCGGGGAACGGGGCGGCGACGGTCCAGCCCATGGACCGCCACCGGCCCGCCGCGACGCCCTGGCACGCGTCGATGAGGAGCGGGCTTGCGACGATTGCGGCCGTCGCGGCCGGATCGGCGGCCGCGAACTCGGGCCACGCGGTGCCAACGAGCACGGCGTCGGCGTCCCTGGCCGCGGCGAGCGCGCTGTCGGCCTGGCGCAGGTGCGGGAACGCGACCAGGGCATTGCCTGCCGCCTGCGGGTCATAGAGCACGACGCGCACGCCGAGCCGGCAGAGCCGGTCCGCGACATCAAGGCTCGGCGAGTCGCGCACATCATCGGTGCCCGGCTTGAACGCCGCGCCCCAGAGCGCGATTTGCTTACCCCTCAGGTCCCCGAGTAGCGACGTGACCAGGTCGACCACCCGCTGGCGGCGTCCGGAGTTGATCGCGTCGACCACAGTCAGGAGGTCGGCGGCGCCCCGTGCGCCCGCGCTCGCGGCGAAGGCCGAGAGCCCGCGGACGTCCTTTGGCAGGCAGCCGCCCCCGTAGCCGATTCCGGCGGTCAGGAAGGCGCGCCCGATCCTGGCATCCATGCCCACCGCGTCGGCGAGCGTGGCCACGTCCGCGCCGGTCTGCGCGCAGACGTCGGCCATCGCGTTGATGAACGAGACCTTCGTGGCGAGGAACGCGTTCGCCGCCCCCTTGACGAGCTCGGCCGTTACCGCGTCGGTGACGATCAGCGGGATCCCCGTCTCGGTCATCGGCCGGTAGACCTCGCGGACGGTGGTCTCGGCGGCCATGTTCGGTACGCCGACCACGATCCGGTCGGGACGGAGCGTGTCGGCCACCGCGCGGCCCTCGCGCAGGAACTCGGGGTTCCACGTGACCTCGACGGCGTCTCCCGCGGGCGCCAGGTCACGAAGTTCCCCGACGAGCCGCGCGGTCGTCCCTGGCGGCACGGTGGACTTGCCGATGACCAGGGCAGGTCCCGATAGGTGCGGCGCGAGCGCGGTGATCGCGCCGAACACCTGAGACAGGTCGTAGCCCGCGCCATCCGGCAGGCCAGGCGTGCCCACGCCGAGGAAATGCACGCTGCCGAAGCGCGCCGCTTCCTCGAAGCTCGCGGTGAACCTGAGGCGGCCGGACCGGACGTGGCGGCCCAGCATCTCGTCAAGACCTGGTTCAAGGAACCAGGCACGGCCGGTGTTGAGCAGCGCCACCTTGTCGGGATCGATGTCGACGCCGAGCACCTCGTGCCCGATCTCCGCCATGCACGCGGCGTGCGTCGCGCCCAGATGCCCGCACCCGATCACCGTCAGCCTCACACTTCGGACGGTAAGGGGGGAGGTTGGACGGGCGGTTTCCGCATGGTGAACGTCACCAGGCGCGACGTCGTCGGCTGCCGGTCAGCGGCGCGGACGGGGAATAGGCTGGTCGAGTACTGCTGCCAGTTCCTTGTCGAGCTGCGTGAACGCGTTCCGCAGTGCGCATTCCATTGCCCGGTCCGGGCGGGGGCGGAGGTGTCCGGAGAGGGAGAACGCCGCCTGCGTCAGCAACTCCCTGAGGTTCCTGCCGCAGAGCCAGAGCCACAGGATGACCAGGGCGAGGCCGAGCATGGAGGATATTTCGGCGTATGGAACGCTTAGCGCGTGATGTAGCACAGTGACCTCCTCCTCCGGATCGCTTAGCTGTCGACCGTGGCATTTCCCTCCATAGAGGGACGCATGATCAACTATTCCGGTGTACGCGGTTAACTACTTTAATAGAGTTCAGAACTCTTGGTGAGGGAACAACTTCATAGAGTAGTCGCTGCTGGTCGCCGCTCTAGCGATCTTCCGAGTACGAAACGCCCCTAGGCCCTCCCGCGTTACGCCTGCCCGGCGTTATGCCCCAGATGGGAACGATTGCGCTGCCTCAGGATGAGGGGTCTCGCCGAAGGCGCGGCTGATCGCCTCGATGACGCAGGGGGGCGTGATGAGCGTGTCGATCTGGCTGGCTGGGAAAAACTGCAGCTTAACGCCCTCGGTCAGGCGCAATTCCTCGGGCCGCCCGTTGTATCGGCCTCGGTAGACGGTGATCCAGCGGCCCTGGCCCCAGGAGTCGTGGATCTCGCCGAGTTCTTCAAGGTCGTCAATGACGAGCCCGGCCTCCTCGTCCAGTTCGCGCACGATGGTGTCAAGCGGTGCCTCGCCGGGTTCGCACCCGCCGGCGGGCATCGCCCAGGTGCCAGGCCAGGCGATGCCCTTGATGGCGTCGCGCAGGTGCATCAGGACTTCGCCGCGATCGTTGGTGAGCACCGCGACCGCGCCTGCGGCCCGCGCAGTAGGCGCGGCCGGCTGCCCCGTTGCTGCATGAGTTTGAACGTGCATGGTGGAACCCTCCAGGCAACTGCTGCGGAGATGTAGACGCCGAACGTCGCGTTGGCCGCCTGCGCGAGGCGGCGCTACGGGGTTCGGTCTAGACGCGCAGCAGCGAGAGTTCGGCCAGCGAGGGTGCTACGGCGCGCTGCGCGGCGTTGCCATGCGGCGCGAGGCTCGGGGCGGCGGGCGGGTACGCAAACGGCGTCTGAGGCGGCGTACCGTGCTGCGGAGAGCTGGTGGTGACCTCCGCGCAGCGCGCCGCGATGCCGAGGGGCGCCGGGCAGCAGGAACAGTTGTCGCCCTTTTGGCCATGCAGTGCCTGGCCCGCATCGACGGCATAGGTGGTTTCTGCGGTCACCTTGATGCTCTGGCTGGCCGTGGCCGGGCGGGCTGCCGCCGTCGATGAGAGCCCGGTCGAGGCGAACCCGTTCGCGCTGTAGCCCGTCGGGGCCTTCGCCGCGGACGCGTGATGCGAGCCGAGCGAGGTGTTCATCACCAAGACGCACAGGGCCAGCACGGCCACCAGCAGCCATCGCACGGCCCACGGCCGTGCGGCGCTGGCGCTGGTGTGCTCTCTCATCACAAAGATCAACCCACCAGCGATGCCCCATATTCCACCCGCGCAACAGCAGGGGCCGACTCCCGGTGCTGCTCAGCCGAGGTACTCGCGATGCCCGGCGAGCTCTATGTGACGCGGGACGACATCTGATGTCTCAGCTCATCCAAAGATCTTGGAGGCTTTTTTCCTGGTGGCAGATAAGCGTTCTATGCGCACGCTTTTCTACCAAGATCTTTCCGCGACCAGAGATCCTTCCCGGAATGCGGGGATATGGGCGCGCGGGTGAGCGGCCAGTGGCAAGTGGCCAGCCTGGGCGGAGCCGACCGTGCCCAGTCCGGCTTGGTTCCCAAGATCGGGCATCGGGGGCGGTAAAAACTAAACCGCAGGTCACCAATCAGTCGGTGACCTGCGATTTCAGTGGTCGGGGTGACAGGATTTGAACCTGCGACCTCTTCGTCCCGAAC
>Ga0066797_1000502_pt1 | contig 11847 bp, 6 predicted proteins | sample PersoiDNA2013193_FD_76335 | JGI IMG/M metagenome (GOLD analysis project Ga0066797, IMG submission 76335) | Permafrost soil microbial communities from the Arctic, to analyse light accelerated degradation of dissolved organic matter (DOM) -... | ecosystem: Environmental > Terrestrial > Soil >... | reverse complement strand
CGTAGACGAGGGCTAGGCAGTCCTGGAGCTGGTCGCGGAAGCCGACGGCGCCGCCTGACTGGTAGAAGGCCGAGCGCCCCCAGATCCGGCAGGAGAGCGTTTGATAGAGGAGCCAGCGGTTCATCAGGAAGTTGATGGCCAGGTCAGGGGTCTCCACCTGGACCGTTTCCAGCAGCCGGTCCCAGGCGGCCCGGGTCTCCTGGAGCGACTGCTCGACCCGATCCGGATCGCGGAAGCGCTCCACCAGTCGCTGCAACTCGGCGGTGTCCGCCGCCTCGCCCAACAGGAGGGTGACTTCGGTCTCCTGCCCGGGGCCGATCTCCACGATCACCTGGAGCGCCATGCAGGGGTCCATGCCCGCTCCGTCATGTCCGGAGAGGGACTGGCGCAGCAGCGCGGCCGGCCGGGCGTACGAGCCGTTTCGACCGAGGAACTCTGTCCTGTCCGCGGTGTAGCTCTGCGGCGCCGGGCTCGCGCTCAAGAAGGCTATTCTGCTGCCGAAGTCCGGGTGGTAGGCATTGCGCGCAAGGAGCGTGCGGCTATCGGCGTCCCAACTGGTCACCAGCTGCATCTGGGCGTCATCGCGGTTCGTGCCGAGGACGCAGTCGGCATAGGCGAAGACGCTGAGACGCCGACGGCGCGACGACCGGTTGCGAAGGCGAAGGCGCTGGATCCGCACGGGAGCGCCCCCTGCCTCGTCCAGCGGCACGAAGGTCACCAACTCCTGCTCTATGGCGTGGCTGTTGTGCTCGAAGAGGGTGTAGCCCTGGCCGTGGCGCGCGCGGTAAGCATCGTTCTCCCGGATTGGGGCGGCGGTCGGCGTCCAGAACACACCCAGCTGCTCGTCGCGGATATAGATCGCGTCGCCCGGGGGATCGGTCACCGGATCGTTGGACCAGGGCGTGAGCCGGTTGGACTGGGAGTTCGTGGCCCAGGCGAAGCCCGACCCCGACTCAGAAATGAGGGCACCGAAGCCGGGGTTGGCAAGGACGTTCACCCAGGGGGCCGGGGTCCGCGTGCCCGGCCCGAGGTAGATCGCGTACTCCCGGCCGTCAGGGGTGAATCCACCAATTCCGTTGAAGTAGGACAGATTCAGGAATGGCAGCGGCGCCGGGGGTGCCTCGGTCGCTCGCCGCACGACGGCGGGGTGCGGCGGCAGCTTCCTCACTTCCGCGGGGATCCCGAGTTGCTGGACGAGCGGGCCGCGCGCGGCCACCAGCACCACCCGAGCCACGGCGAAGAGAAGAGTCAGGTCGTCGTTCGCAATCGGCTCAGCCGGGCGCAGAAAGATTCCCCCCGGCTGGTCGAGCGGCGTGGAGGGTGCGTGGCGCTGGATAGCTCGTCGCAGATCCCCCTGGAGAGGCTGCTCGTAGCCGGCGGCCTCCTCGTTGAGGATCACCAAGTCGACTTGGAACCCGAGGAGCAGCCAAAAGGCATGCGCGAGCAACGACTCCCGGACGACCTCCATATCTCGCCGGTCGCTGATGGTGACCAGGAGGATCGGCAGATCGCCCGAGATGCCGTAAGCCCAGAGCCTTGACTGCCCCAGCCGGTTGCGGCGAAGCTGCCGCTCGGAGGCACGCAGCCGAGCGTTCGGGTAGAGGAGCGGACCGGACAGCAACTGGAAACGCCGGAGGTCGTCGGCCGTCACCCCAAGCTGGCGGGCGACCGATTGCGCGCGGTTGAAGGCGACCTCGAAAGTCCGGTGGGCGGCATGGAGATCCCGGTATCTTTCGACGAGGGTGAGGATCTCCTCGCGGCTCTCAGCCGCTGCAGTCACAAAGGCCAGCTCAACTCGCTCCCCGGGGTCGAGCGTTAGCTCACAGCGCAGACTGAAGATCGGGTCGAGGACCGGCCCAACGCCCCCTGTCAACTCGGCCTCGAGCGCCACGGGATTCTCCAGGGTACGGCCCCGGCCGATGAAGCGTGCCCTGTCGGTCTCGTAGCCCCTGGCGGCGACATCACCGTTTGGTGAGGATGGAAGCGCCAGGATGTGGGCAGCCCACACCGCGGGATCCTGCGGCGAACGAGGCTTGCGTCGGGCGAGTAGGGCACCCTGAGCGGGGAGGGCCTCGGTCTCGACAAACATCTTGGCGAAGGCCGGGTGGGCAAGGTCCGCGCCGTGGGGAGCGAGCGCCAGCTCGACGTAGCTGGTGAGCTCGAGTCTACGGCGTCGGTTCGAGAAATTGGTGAGGGACAGATGGCGGACCTCTACGGCGTCGTCTGAGGATACGGCGATCTTGGTAGTAACCGCGATCCCTAGGTCGCGCCGCTCGAACTCGACACGGTCGGGGCTGAATCTACAGAGGTAGCGAGGCGCTGGCCTCCTGGTTGGCTGATAGGCAGCCGACCAAGCCACATTGGCATCCAGGTCCTTTACATAACAGAAGCTGCCGTGGGAGTCTAGGGTGGTGTCGGCACGCCACCGCGTGATATCCAGGTCGCGCCAGCGGCTGAAACCCCCACCGGCTGAGGTGAGCATCACCGTGTAGCGGCCGTTGCCGAGCAGATGGGTCGCCGGGGCAGCCGCGTCGAGAGGGACAGTCGGCTCGACCTGTGCGACGGCGAGTGATCTGGCGCGTGCCGCGCCGCGCCCGGTTGCCTTCACGGTGAGGGGCGCCATTGGGGCCCGCTCGAAGAGGAGCGGCTCGACCGCCTGCACCCGGAGATCGGAATGGAACCGGCCGTGCATTGCGTCGGAGTTCAAGACGTTGTCGAGCGCCAGTAGCGACATCCCCTGGTGGTGGACCATGTAGGTGTGGACGACGACGCCGCGGCCGCCCTTCGGCTGACGCCGCCGAGTGTAGTCGATCGACTCGTAGTAGCCGTAGTCGCCACGCAGCCCCGATTTGCCAAGCAGTCTGAGGTTCGCCGTCGCGGCCTCGGAGTTGACCATCAGTGCGAGGGCGCTGGCGTAGGGGGCCACGACCAGATCGTCGGCGAGCCCTCGCTTGAGCCCCAGTCCCGGTACCCCAAATGCCTGGTACTGGTAGATCTGGTTGGCGTCTACCGTGGAGAATCCCGACTCGGAGATGCCCCAAGGCACACCCTCCTTACGCCCATATTCGATCTGGAGCCCCACCGCCTCCCGTTGTGCCTCGTCGAGGAGCGTGTGCCGGTAGCTGCGCGTGAGCAGCATTGGCATCAGGTACTCGAACATCGTCCCGCTCCAGGAGTAGAGCACCTGGTGCCCCTGAGTCAACCCATAGAGCCGGCCGAGGGCAAACCAGTGCTCGGCGGGCACGTCGCCCTGGGCGATCGCCACCAGGCTTGCTATCCGGGCCTCGCTGGCGAGGAGATCGTAGTAGGAGGAGTCGAAGCGCCCGTCGCTGACGTTATAGCCAATTCTGAACAGCCTGCGCTTTGGGTCGTAGAGGAAGCGCATGTTCATGGCACCTGCAAGGAACTCGACTCGGGTAACGAGTCGATCGAGTCGAGCTGCGAACTCGACCGTCGGCGATTGGGTGGCCGCCTCCAGAGGATAGTAGCGGTCGGCAACGTCCAGCCAGGCCGTAACCTGGAGCACGACCTGGCTCGCCCAGTAGGCGGCTGCCGCCTCTTCTGCGGCCGGCTGGTCCAGGTGGACCCCCGAGTTGGCCCTCAGGGCCTCGGCAAGCTCGCGAGCTGGACCAGCGGCCGCCCGAATGCGCCCGATGATCTCCGCGAGTTGGTCCGGGGGTTTGGCGAACAGCCTGGATAGCTCTCTGATGAGGTTGTTGATATTGCCGGCATCGACCCTCTGGGGAGGGCTGGCTCTCGACGACCAACCGTGGGCGAGAACCGACGAGAGGGTATCCGCCAGGCCACGTAGCGCCGCGGGTCCGACCATCGGGCGCGAGCGCAGCTCCCGGTAGCCTTGGGCGAGGGTCCAGAGACTGGCCAGCAGGTTGCCGCTATCGACGGTGGAGACGTAGCGCGGCAACAGTGGCTCGAGCGTTCGCGTGTGATACCAGTTGAGCAGGTGTCCCTCGAATCGCTCCAGCCGCTCCAGGGTGGCAAGAGTCGATTCCCCACGCTCGATGACCTGGTCGGGGGTGAGGTACCCGAAGTCGTGGGCCGCGAGCGTAGCGAGCAGCCAGAGCCCGATGTTGGTCGGGGAAGTCCGCTCGGCTATCTCCTCCCGTGGCGACTCTTGATAATTGTCGGGCGGCAGCCAGTTAGGCTCGGGCCCGACGAAGTTGTCCAAGTAGCGCCAGGTCTCTCTCGCGATTCGGCGGAGCATCTGCCTATCCGGGTTGCCTAGGACCCTCTCATGGCGTGCTCCTCGGGCGGCGCCAAGCCAGGCGACGATTGCCGGCGAGAACAGCCACAGGAGCAGGAACGGCGCCGCGGCATAGGCGGCGGCAGGGTTTGTCGGAAGAAGCACGGCCCCCACGCCAAACGAGGCTAGGCTGACCATCGTCAACTGCCAGGCAATCCGGCGATCTCCATCCTGGGTGTCCCGACTCTTTGCCTTGTACGTCTGCCACTCGAGGAGATGGCGGCGCGAGACCAGACTTCTGAAAAGGGTGCGCGTGATCGCGTCGAGCGCGAGCCCGGCCTGGTGGGGCAGGAGTGCCACTCCCACGATGGCACGCCACCAGACGATGCCCTGCTCTCGCCATGCTCGTCTGGAGGTTAGGACGGAGTAAGGCTGGGAGGGCACCCAGACGATGAGGCGCAGCGCCTGGGGTAGAAGCAGGCTGAGCGCGACGAGGAGGCTCGCCTGCGCCGCCAGCCCGGGAAAGAGCAGCCAGGCGCTCATAAGCAGTCCGATACTGGTAGCTGGGACCAGGCTGCGCCGCAGGTTGTCGAGCAGCTTCCAACGGTTGAGGGGCCCGAGCGGATTGGCTTCCCGCCGGCCGTCGGCGGCGGGAACGGAGTTGCCGCACCAGGCGGCGATCTGCCAGTCGCCGCGGATCCAACGATGCTGGCGCTCCGTCTCAGGAAGGTAGCCGCTTGGGAAGGAATCAAAGAGCTCGATATCTGAGGCCATGCCAACCCGCACATAGGCGCCCTCGATGAGGTCGTGGCTTAGCAGAGTCGTCGTGGGAAACCGGCCGCCGAGCACGTGGTGGAAGGTCGCCACGTCGTAGATGCCCTTGCCGTAGTAGCTCCCCTCGCCCGCCATGTCCTGGTAAAGGTCGGAGACGACGCGGGAGTAAGGATCGACGCCGAGCGAGTCGGCGAAGACCCGAGAGAAGCGCGTTGCGGTGGCGCTCGGCAGGCTAGAGCTGACCCGAGGCTGAATGATTGTGTAGCCGCCGATGACCCGCCGCCCGTCGGGAGCCAGACGCGGCCGGTTCAACGGGTGCGCGAGCGTTCCGATAAGGCGGCGGGCCGTGCCGTGCGGCAACTCGGTATCGGCGTCCAGGGTAATCACGAGCCGCACGTCCTGAAGCCGGGATGGGTCGCCGGCAACTGGTCGCAGCGTCTCAGAGGAGGGGCTGGCCTCGCCGATCAGCCAGGCGTTCAGTTCCTCGATCTTGCCGCGCTTGCGCTCCCATCCCATCCAGCAGCCCTCGGTCTCGCTCCACCGGCGCGCGCGGAAGAAGAGGGCGAACTGGCCTCCCGGGTAGCGGGCGTTCAGCTGATCGATGCCCTGGACGGCGGCCTCGACCAGGGCTGCGTCCTCCGGCATCTCTCGCTCGGGGGCGTCTACCGGGTCGGTCAGAAGCGCGAACCGGAGATTGGCGTCGCGATCCGCCAGGTAGCGAATCTCCAACTGTTTTAGGTCTTGCTGGATCGACTTTGGTGAGACGAGCAGAGTCGGCACCACGACCAGTGTTCGCCATTCGTTGGGCACGCCGTTTTCGAAGGCGAGCTTTGGCAGGGGCTGAGGGTGCAGCGCTGTAGCCACGATGAAGTTGATGACCTGGATCGCCAGCTCGCTCGCTGGCACGAGCGCCAGGAGGCAGAGTGCGGCGAGGAAAGCGAGTTGGACCGAGCCCATGCCTGTCCGTAGGGCGAGCATGAGAAGAATCGCCAGGATTGCCGCTGTGCCCAGGACACTGGAGCCGAGGTAACCCGCGGCCGGCCGGCTGAGCACGGCCCGGCGGATCCGCTGTGGAGCCGTCGGATGGTAGCCTGCCCGTTCTTCCAGCAGTGCGCGCCCAGCATCAACCAGGTAGTACCCAACGTGTCCCGAGCAGCTTCCGTCGCCCTTTCGGGACAGCTCGACGGCGATGCGCGCAACCTCGAGCTCAGTTGCATGGGAGCGACGGGCGATCTCCTCAACCACGTGGCGGTAGCTGTCGCGCGTCCCGAAGTCCATCCCGTGGTAGATGTCGGTCGGCTCAGCCCGCAAAGCCTCTTCAACCAGGCTGACCTGCTCGAATACGTCGCGCCAGTCCAACCGCGCGAGTAGCCGCAGGCTGCTGATCCCGTTGGCGATTGTCACCTGGTCTGCGGCGTGGCGGCGTTCCTCTCGCTGGATGGCCTCGAACACGGGTTCGCCCCACTTCAGCTCCAACCAGGCGAGGACGGGGCCAAGGGCGAGAGACTCCCCCTGGAGTTGGCTGATCAGACGGTCTGCGAAGATTGTGGAGGGGTTGGGGTGTTCACGGACGAGTTCGGCGAGAATGAAAAGCAGTCGGTCCGGGGTCCGGCGGGCGGCGACCAGCAACCTATTGGCCCAGAAGTCGGCCCACTCGAAATCGTGCTGCTGCTCGTCGATCCCAGTGGCCAGGTAGCTCAGGCTTTCCAGCAGGGCAAGCCGAAGCAGCAGTGGCAGCGCCCACACCTCGCTCATGGTTAAGGTCGAGACTCGCTGGTAGGCGAGGAGGAAGTCCACGATGTCTTGCTCTGCAAGCTCGGCGTCCACATGGGCGATTATCTCAGCGGCAAGGTCGTAAGCTCGAGGCTCATTCTGGCGGGGACCGCTCCCCAGCGTTGGGAGGACGTCGTAGAGCTGGTGGGAGAGGTTACGGCGCACATCCGCGGTCTGGCGCTGGATCACGTAGGCGTTATCAAGCAGCCATTCTGCCGAGATGGAGATGCTCTGCTCAAGCTGCACGGCCTGGGCGAGGTCCAGGGTGATCGCGTCAATGATCCGCTCGCAGTCTCGCAGACGGTCCCATAGAGGCTGGGGCCGACCTACCTTGAGCGCACCGGCGTGTCGCCCTGCCAGCCATGCCGCGTGGAGCTTCAGTCGCTCCGATGAGAAGCGCTCTCGCTTCTGGAGCTCTGCGACCCTGCCCGGGACGTCGCGGTGTGGGCGGATGATGAAGTTCGCGGGAAGGGCATCTTCCGTCTCGCGGAACAGGGCGAGCACCGACCTGGCCTGGAGGACCTCCACCTCGACGATCACCAGCGTTTCGCCGGCGGTCACCCAGCGCCGGTAGCGGTCGAGGACGGAGTCGCGCACACCGATCAGGTGGTTGTTCTCGACTTCGACTTTCCCATCGGGCAGGCTGGAGACGGCGGCCGTGCGCCGGAACCCGTTGCGCCGGATGTTCCGCATCGCCAACCGGCCGGCTTCAATGTCCGGGTAGGATCCCAGGACAAGCGCCGAGGCAGCCTTGCTGCCGATCCTCATCTTCGCGTCGATTGTAGCTTCCTTTCACAAGGGGGGCTGCTGAATTCCGTCGGCTTCGGTATTCCCAGTGGCCGCAGAAGGAGTCCACAAGAGGCTTCCAGGAAAGGAATGCGGCCCAGTAATGGGCCGCATTCCGAGAGCCGTGCTTTCCCTGTTCACCCGAGTGGGGCAGAGGTGCCTACTCTACTGGTGAAACGGGCGGCTTGGGCGGGATCTCCGCCATGGGGGCGTGGCCGTTACTGGCCATCAACTGTGGAAGCAGCCCCGTCAGGATGTCGATCGGCAACGGGAAGATGATGGTGGAGTTCTTCTCCACCGCGATCTCCGTCAGGGTCTGCATGTAGCGCAACTGGAGCGCGGCCGGCGAGCGGTTCAGCTGGTCGGCGGCATCGGCGAGACGCGCCGAGGCGTCGAACTCGCCCTGGGCGTGGATGACCTTTGCCCTCTTCTCCCGCTCAGCCTCGGCCTGCTTCGCCATGGCCCGCTGCATGGACTGGGGCAGCTCCACATCCTTCACTTCCACCACGCTCACCTTGACGCCCCACGGCTCAGTCTGCTCGTCGATGATCTGCTGCAGCCGACCGTTAATCTGGTCGCGCTGCGACAGGAGTGTGTCCAGGTCCGACTGGCCCAGAACGCTCCGCAACGTCGTCTGGCAGACCTGGGAGGTCGCACGGATGTAATCCATCACCTTCACCACGGCCATGTTCGGGTCGACCACCTTGAAGTAGACGACCGCGTTCACCTTGACGGTGACGTTGTCACGGGTGATCACTTCCTGGGGATCCACCACCATCGTGATCACGCGCAGGTCGATCTTCATCATCCGGTCAATCCCTGGAATGATGAAGAACAGGCCCGGCCCCTTGGCGCCCATCAGCCGGCCCAGCCGGAAGATGACCCCTCTCTCGTACTCCTGAACCACCTTTACGGAGGACGTAAAGAGGATGAAGACGAGGACGAGCAGGAATATCGTGCCCACGCCTAGCGACGACAAGAATCCCATTTCGATGCCTCTTTCGTGTACCCGCCGCGGCCAACCGGCAGCGTGGGTGTTGATACGATCAAATTGCCTTCTGTGGAAAGACTACTCTGTGGCCGCGGGTGCGGGTGCGGCCACTACGGCCTCGGCCTTTACTTCAGGCTCCTCCACCTTCTCCACTGCGCGCTGGTGCAATCCCGCCACCATCTCGCTGTGGTCGGTCAGGATGGTCACGCCGGGGTCGACTGTCAGATCCCCCACCCGGATCACGGCTCCGACCTCGGTCAGCCGTGAGAGGTCCACCTGGATGCTGCTCGGCAGGTCGGCCGGCAGACACTCCACCATCACCTCGTTCAGCGGCCGCAGCACCATCATGTCGCTCATGTTGTCCACCGCCGGTTCGTTGATGAAGTGGAATAGAACGGGGGTCTTCAGCTTCTCGGTTGCCGTGAGGCGGTAGAAATCAACATGGGTTATCGACCCACGGCGGGGGTTGTGTTGCACCTGCTTGATCAGGGCTTGCACGGGGGGCTGGGTGCCCACCTTTAGCGTCAGCATGACGGTCTTTCCGCCATGGCCCAGCAGCTTCTGAAACGCCATTCCCTTGACCTGCAGAGTCACAGAGGGATGACCGGGGCCGTACATGGTGGCGGGAATGTTCCCACTCTCGCGGAGCTCTCTCAGCTGCCTTTTTCCAGATACGGCCCGCTCTTCCGCCGCCAGTTCCACCAGATTACTCATGCTTTCTCCTCCAAGGATCCCCGCTGGGAAACCCGCTATACCGCGCCCACGAACTTTCCATCGCAGTACAGATCAACGTGACTGCCGTCCAGTGGGAGCGGCAGGACTCTTTTGACCGCCTTCCGCCGATCTACCTCCGACAAGCGCTGATTGCAGAACACTTCCTGACGGAGCCTTCCGAACTGCTCGTTAGTCACATCGATACGGACGGATTTTCTGCTCATTGGGTGTCACCATTTCTTTCTGTGGAGGGCACCTCGGCATTGGTTGCCGTTTCCTCCGAGGTCCCATCTTCGTCCGGTACGGTGGAGAGGATGTCTCCGCCTCGGACATCTGCTGCAGTGAGATGATCGCGCCACAGTGGCCCAAGCAGCTCTCCCACCGTGACCGTGCGCTCCCCTGGGTGCCGCAACTGCAGGGATGTGTCCAATCGGTATCGGTTGCGCCGGCCGACTTTGTCTCGCTCGACGAAGGCTTCCACCGGGAGGTCCGCGACGATCTTGCGGGCTGCACACTCGGTAATCCCCACCGCCTGGGTTATCTCCAGGCCGGTGCTGTCCGGGTGGCGACAGAGATAAGCGAGCACCAGCCCGTAGTTTGTCAGAAAGCTCCATGAAGCCATCGAGTTCTTCCTCCAAGAATCCTTCTGACGCGTCGGGATACCCCCTGAAGCAGTTGGCGTGTCCCGCATCAAAGGGTGCAACCACGCTCGCGAACCGCAATACATGAGTTTCAATTCATGTACTGCCATCATACCACTGAAAGAGGGCAATTGCCACGGTGCGGCGTCGGGATCGGACGGACAGCGACAGAATAGTCAACTATCTCGAGAGCGACACATCAGGCGGTGGACGGGAGGAATGCCGGGGAGTTCGGCGGACTGGAGATGGATGCGCCCGCTCAGGGTCTCGGGAGATGAAGAGGGGGCGGCCAGATGGCCGCCCCCTGGTTTAGTCACGTGTTGCTGGAGATCGATCTGGTCGCCTAGTAGCGGCCGCGACCGCCGCCACCGCCACTGCGGTTGCCACCGCCGTACCCGCCACCAGACGAGCGCTGGGCAGAGAAGCAATCCGAGCAGTAGACTGGCTTGTCGCCGCTGGGCTGGAAGGGCACCATGGTGTCCTTGCCGCACTGCGCGCACACGGCCGGGAACATCTCCCGCTCGCGTCGCTCGAATCCGCCGCCACCACCACCGGAATATCCGCCGCGGCTCGCCTTGTTGGCCGCTCGGCACTCGGGGCACCGGCTAGGGGTGTTGGTGAAGCCCTTCTGTGCGAAGAACTCCTGCTCTCCCACCGTGAAAATGAACTCCTTGCCACAGTCCCGGCAGTTGAGGGTCTTGTCATCCATGTTGTTACGCTGACTCCTGATAGAGTAAATTACTTGGAACGATCCGTCAGCGCGAATGGGTTCGGGGGAGGGGTCTGAACAAACCAACCACTGACCCCGCCTCAGCGAACTGCGGAACAATACCAGCGAGGGTATTGTACTGCACTTAGCGAGTTTTCGCAATGGCAAGTATTCCCTGAGATCCTGGCAGGCTTTGTCATCAGCGAGCTGCTCGACCTGAAGGTCGTCGAGGCCGCGCCGGCGATCCACCGGGCTACCGCCGAAAGGATCATGGCCGCTTCGATCTTCCACCGTCGGAACTTCAACCTCGGCGCCGTTGCGGATAACAGAGGCCTTCGCCGGAGTGAGATCCATCAGCGCCTTGATGGCGGACGACGCACCGGCACGGGCGCGCATTTCCAGCCAGTGGCCAAGCAGGATGAAAACGAGCAGGACGGCCGCGGCTTCGAAGAACTGCCCCCCTCCTTGAAGAAGAAGGTGCTGCCCACACTGAAGAGATACCCGGTGCCGACGCTCAACACGACCAGCACCGCCATGCTCAGCGTGCCCGTCCTGAGCGCGCGCCAGGCGGAGACGAAGAACGTCCAGCTCGGATAGAGAATCGCGGCGCTTGCGAAGAAGAACAGCCACAACTTGAGCTCCAGCCCGAACGGCGGCGCCGGCGGCTCGAAGAAGCCTCCCATCGGGGCGTAGACAAAGATCGGCACTGGAAAGATCAGGCAGATCCAGAAACGGTTGCGCATGTCGCGCACCATGGCCGGAAGATCCTTGCCACCATGGCCCATCTCATACGCCATATCCGGGGGCATGGCGGGCGGCGCGCCCGGTGCCGCGTGGCCTTCGTGACCGTCGCCCGCCGAAGCGGCGGCGGGCGTGGCCTCGTTATGAGGGGACGCCGTCCGCCGGAAACGGATCCAGCCGAGACATGTCTTTCGTCGCATGGTCGGAATTCCTTCTTTAACTGGAACTGGCTTTGCCAAGGCCGAGTGCGCGGCACACTGAGCGCGCGATCATCTGTTCTTCGTCCGTGCGAATGACGCGGACCGCAACCCGGCTGGCCGTCGCGGAAATCACGCCCTCATTCGCCGCGTTTTTATCCACAGCAGCCTCCAGACTTGTCCTCAGGTTTAGCACCAGCGGGCGTGGACAGAAACTTTTGCCGACAGTGGTCGCTGCAAAAGTAGAACGTCTTTCCATCTCGTTCGACGTGGAGAGCGGTTGCTTCGTCCACGGTCATTCCGCAGATGGGGTCTTTGGT
>Ga0066797_1000501_pt1 | contig 11858 bp, 7 predicted proteins | sample PersoiDNA2013193_FD_76335 | JGI IMG/M metagenome (GOLD analysis project Ga0066797, IMG submission 76335) | Permafrost soil microbial communities from the Arctic, to analyse light accelerated degradation of dissolved organic matter (DOM) -... | ecosystem: Environmental > Terrestrial > Soil >... | reverse complement strand
CGGTCTACACCACCAACGGCGTCGAGCTGGTCGGCGTCCAGGCCTCGACGCTGAGCTTCAACTCGCAGGGAACGCTGAACGCCAATTCGCAATGGAACAGCAATCCGGCCAAATCGTCCGCCGGCACGATCACCTGCACGCTCGCCAACGGCGCCACCGTCGACATGATCGCGACCAACTCGATCAGCTCCGGCCAGATCGCCGCCGACGTCACGCTGCGCGACAAGACGCTGACGCAGGCGCAGACCCAGGTCGACCAGCTGGCGGCATCGATCTCGAGCGCGCTGTCGGACACGACCACGGCCGGTACCGCGGTCACCGGGCCGCCCGCAGGCTTCAACCTCGATGTATCGAACGTATTGCCGGGCAATACGGTCAACCTGAGCTACACGAACAATCTAACCAATACCCAGCAGCAGATCTCGATCGTCAACGTCACCGATCCGACCGCGCTTCCGCTGCAAAATGCGCCCAACGCCAATCCAAAGCAGATCGGGGTCGATTTCTCCGGCGGAATGGCGTCGGTCGTTTCGCAATTGAACGCGGCGCTCGGCGGCAGCCATCTGCAGTTCTCGAATCCGTCCGGTTCGACGTTGCAGGTAACCAATGACCCGAGCAACGCGGCCACCGTCAACGCGGCCTCGGTGACGACGACGGCTTCGTCGCTTGCGAACGGCACCGCGCAGCTTCCGTTGTTTACCGACGGAACTTCCCTGTACACGGGTGTGGTCACCGGCGGCGGCTCGCAGATGACGGGGCTTGCGGGGCGCATCACCGTCAATGCCGCGCTGCTCGCCGATCCCAGCAAGTTCACGGTTTACAGCACCTCGCCGGCGACGACCGCCGGCGACACCACGCGTCCCGACGATCTCTATTCGCAGCTGACGACGGGCACGTTCACCTATTCGTCCCAGACCGGACTCGGCACAGCCGCGACGCCGTTCAAGGGAACGGTGAGCGGCTACATGGAGCAGTTCCTGAGCCAGCAGGCCAATGCGTCGACCTCGGCGACCCAGCTGCAGCAGGGCCAGGATGTCGTCGTCAGCGCGCTGCAGCAGAAAATGAATTCCACCTCCGGCGTCAACATCGATACCGAGATGTCCAACCTGATCTCACTGCAGAATACCTATGCCGCGAACGCTCACGTGATGTCCGTAGTTCAGACCATGATGACCAGCTTGATGCAGGTCCAGTTGTAAGGCGATCGATATGGCAGTCAATGGCGTCACCTACGGCACCTCTTCTATCCTCAACCAGACGGTGCTGAATCTCAAGAACCAGATGACGGTGCTGCAGTCGCAGCTCACGAGCGGGGAAAAGTCGACCACCTATGCCGGCATGGGCGTCAACGAGGGCTTTGCGATCGCCGCCCGGTCGCAAATGGCGAATATTTCCGCCTTCACCGATACCATGACCAACATCAATACCAACATTGGCGTCGCCAACACCGCGTTGCAGGCGATGGTCACTATCGGAACCACTGTCCAGAACGGCGCCAACAGCACGGCGCAGACCTTGAACAGTTCCGGGCAGACCACCGCCCAGCAAACCGCGGCGGCTCAGCTGTCCTCGATGCTCGGAATCCTCAATACGCAGTCGGGCGACCGCTATCTGTTCTCGGGCAGCGCCATCAATACGCCGTCGGTGGCGTCGTACGATGCCATCATCAACGGGACCACCACGCAGGCCGGATTGAAGCAGGTGATCGCCGAGCGCCAGCAGGCCGACCTCGGCGCCAACGGTCTCGGCCGGCTCGTTCTTTCGTCGCCGACGCCGACGTCGGTGCAAGTGGTCGAGGATGCCGCCGGCTCGCCGTTTGGCCTGAAGCTCGCCGCGGTCTCGTCGACCCTGACCGGCGCGACCGTGACCGGTCCCGCGGGGTCGCCGGCCGCGATTTCGGTCGCGCTCGGCGCCACCAATCCGAACAATGGCGACACGGTGAGCTTTCAATTCAACCTGCCGGACGGCACGACGCAATCGATCAAGCTGACGGCCTCGAGCGCGACGCCGCCGCCGACCGGCAGCTTTGCGATCGGTACGACCCCGGCGGCGACCGCCGCCAACCTGAACGCCGCGCTGAACACCGCGGTCGGCACGCTTGCCAACACCTCGCTGGTGGCCGCGTCGGCGATGGAAGCCGGTAGCGAGTTCTTCAACTCGGCCGCAACGGTCACGGGAAGCGCGGTCAGCAACAAGGCCGCGACCCCGTCGCCGATCAGCGGTACGACGCTGTTGTCCGGTGGCGCCAACACCAATTCGCTGAGCACCAGTTTCGCAGCCGGCGATAGCATCACCGTCAACGGTACGCCCATCACCTTCGTCGCCTCCGGCGCGACCGGCAACCAGGTCAACGTCACCGACAGCGTGCAGACGTTGCTCTCGAAAATCGATTCGATTACCGGCACCTCGACCCCGTCGACCGTCAGCGATGGCGTGATCAAGCTGCAAAACGACAACAGCGCGAGCCTGACCCTCTCGAGTACGAACTCGGCCGCGTTCGCAGCACTCGGCTTCGGCGCCGTCGCGACCCAGCCGCCGCTGGGGATCGCGGGAAGCGCGGTCAACAACCAGGCTACGGTTCCCGCACCGGTCACTGGCGCCACGCTGCTTTCGGGCGCCGCGGGCACGAACTCGCTGAACCCCAGTTTTGCAGCCGGCGACAGCATCGTCGTCAACGGCACGCCTATTACGTTCGTCGCCTCCGGCGCGACCGGCAACCAGCTCAACGTCACCGACAGCATGCAGACGCTGCTTTCGAAAATCGATTCGATCACCGGCACCTCGATCCCGTCAACCATCAGCGGCGGCGCGATCAATCTACGCAGCAACACCGGGTCGAGCCTGACCGTATCGAGTGCGAACTCGACCGCGTTCGCGGCGCTCGGCCTCGGGGTGTCGCCCGCCACGGCGACCCTGCCGCCGCTGCAGGTCGCGGGCAGCGCCGCCAGCAACAAGCAGGCGTCTCCCGTGGCGATCACGGGCGCGACGACGTTGTCCGGCGGCGTGAACACGGATTCGCTGGGCACCAATTTCGCGGCTGGCGACACCATCACCGTCAATGGTACGCCCATTACCTTCGTCGCCTCCGGCGCGACGGGCAATCAGCTCAACGTCACCGACAGCGTCCAGACGATGCTGACGAAAATAGATGCGATCACCGGCACCACGGTGCCGTCGACCGTCAGCGGCGGCGCGATCACGCTGCGCAGTAACAAAGGCGCGAGCCTGACCGTCACGAGCTCGAACTCGGCCGCGTTCGCGGCGCTCGGCCTCGGCGCCGCCGCGCCGGCGACGGTACCGCCGCTTCGGGTTTCCGGCTCGCCGTTGAGTTCCGCAACGTCGCTGGTCAGCGGCACACCGGCGAATACGGTGTCCTGGTATACCGGCAACCCCGGCCGCATCGCTTCGGCGCGCGCATCGGCGACGTCGAGGGTCGATCAATCGGTGACGGTTGAATACGGGATACAGGCCAATGAATCGGCGATACGCAACCAGCTGCAAAATCTTGCCGTTTTCGCCGCCTTCACGGCCTCGCCGACCGGAACCAATTCGGCGGCCCAAATCAGCACGCTGAGTCAGGATGTCGCGCAAAACCTTGCGTTGCAGCCGGGACAGCAAACCATCCAGGACATCCAGGCGGATCTTGCTACCGCGCAGGAGACGATGAAAGACGCCGGGGCGCGGCAGACCCAATCGCAATCGATGCTGCAAAACCTCGTCTCCCAGGCGGAAACGGTTTCCTCGGATCAGGTGGCGAGCGAGCTCCTGGCACTTCAGACCAATCTGCAGGCGTCCTATCAGACCACGTCGATGCTCTCTCAGTTGACCCTGACCAAGTATCTTCCGGTCGGTTAAGGCGTTTTCGAGCGAAGTGGACGCGTAAAGACAACGCGTCAAATCAAGAATCCGGAGCCCTGTTTCGATTCAATCGAACGGAAAAGGCTCGAGGCGGCGCAGTCATCCGGCGAGCGGATGCGTCGGCGCGGCGCCGGCGATATCGTGGTGTGGGAGTTGAACGATGTCAGGCGTTCGCGTTCGGTTTCATGGGCAGCCGATCCCTCAGGAGCGGTCCGGTTCGGCCATGGCCGAGCTGTTCCTGCCGCTGTACCGCCTGCTCGGCAGCGGCGGCGATCCGCGGCTCGCGATCGATCCCGCGAGCGGGCTCAACCAGTATGGCTGTCAGCCCTTTCCGTGCCTGGACACGCTGAGCTTTGCCTCCAGCACGGCGACGTCGATTTCGCAGCGGGCTTACGACCGTGCGAGCCGGGCGCGGGAATCGTTGATGCGGTCCGCGATTGCCGTCGGCATCGACGAGGCGTTCGATGCGCGGGTCGAGGCCATGCGCGGCGAACTGAAGGTTCATCTCGGCCTGTCCGGAACCGGCGCCGACGTCGTGTTTTCGCCGTCCGGCACCGACGCGCAACTTCAGGCGCTGTTCCTCGCGCGCGGGCGGCTCGGCTCTGAATTGACGACGATCGTCGTGGCCGCCGACCAGACCGGAAGCGGAACCGCGGATACCGCGCGCGGCCGTCATTTCAGCGCCGCGACGGCGAACGGAACCCCCGTGGAAAAGGGACAGCCCATCGCCGGGCTCGGCGATCGCGTCACCAGCGTCGCGCTTGCGCTGTTCGATGAGAACGGCGATGCCCGCCCGACGGCGGAAAGCGACGCGAGCGTTCTCGCCGCCGTCGAACGGTCGGTCGCGAACGGGAGCAATGTCCTGCTTCAGATCATGGATTCGTCGAAGCTGGGCTGGCGCGCGCCGAGCGATCCGTGCCTCGATGAAATCTCGATCCGCTGGCCCGACCGGGTTCAGGTCGTCGTCGATGCCTGCCAAATGCGGCTCGGCCGGCCACGACTGCGCAAGTACCTCGAGCGCGGCTATATGGTGATCGTCACCGGCTCGAAGTTCTTCACCGGGCCGCCGTTCAGCGGCGCGCTGCTGGTGCCTGCGTGTCTGTCGGAAACGTTCGACGCCACCGAGGTTGCACAGGGATTCTGCGAATACAGCAGCCGCAGCGATTGGCCGATGAATTGGCCGGCGCTGCGGTCGCGCTTTCCGGTCCGGACCAATTTCGGTCAATGGCTTCGCTGGGAGGCCGCGCTGGAGGAAATCAGGGCATATTACAGCGTGCCCGATGAATTTCGCATGCTGGCTCTGGCGACATTCGGCGAGGGCGTGGCGCGGATCATCGCGTCCTCGCCGTCGCTTCGGCTGTTGCCGCAGCAGCAGAGGCCGGCAGGCGACAGCGTTGACGACGAAGAGCTGGCTCAGCCGACGATCTTCCCGTTTGTGCTGCAGCGTGACGGCCGCGTTCTTTCGCCGGATGATTGCAGGAAGGTCTACCGCGCGCTGTCACGGGATGCCGTCTCCGCCGGGGAGTGCCGCGGCGAACCGGAGATCGCCGCGACGATTTGCCTTGTCGGCCAACCCGTCGTCCTCGGCCAGTCCGCGCAGCCTGCCGTCGCGGCCCTTCGTATCTGTGCCGGCGCGCGTCTCGTCACCGGGGCGTGGTCTTCGGAGGAGGATGGCACGCGCGGAAATCTGTGGCGGGAACTCGGCCATGTCGGGGCGATCGTCGCAAAGATCGAACGGCTGATTGCGCATCTGGATGGCGCAGATCTGTCGGACGTTCGGCCGTAAATCCAGCCGCGGGCCGCCGGGCGGATGCAAGCGGGAAATGATAGATTGAAGGACGTCGGCTGATTCGAAAGCGGTCCGTCGGCCGCCGGATGGTTTGCTCAAGGTATCCGGGTCGAGGTTTCGGTTCGCTTTCGAGGGGTCTTGTTCTCCCGGAAAGATTGCCTGTTGTCGGCGAAGCGGAAAAATATGGCCGGGCGGATGCCGAACCTGTCTCGCATGCAGCGGCAGGCCTTCGGTTCCTTTCAACAAGGCGATCTCGACAGGACCGAAAGGCTGTGCGCAGGGATTCTGGAGTACCGGCCCCGGGACTTCGACGCGTTGCACCTGCTTGGGATGCTCCATTTCCAGCGCCGCCGGCTCGCTGAGGCGCTGCGCTTCCTGTCGGAGGCGCTGAAGATCAATTCCAGCTCCGTGGATGCGATGTCCAATCTCGGGCTGGCGCTCGATGCGACGGGACGCCACGAGGAGGCCGTCGCAAGCTATCGCATGGCGCTGCGCCTTGCGCCGGATCACCCGGAAATTCTCTACAATCTCGCCAACGCCTGTCTTGAACTCGGACGCATCGAAGAAGCGCTTTCGGGCTACGACAGCGCGCTGGCGGTTCAGCCCGGCCACGTGGGGGCCCTCGTCAATCGAGGCAATGCGCTTCAGCGGCTCAACCAGCCGGTCAAGGCGATCGCGAACTACGACGACGCCCTTGCGGCGATGCCGGGTCATCCGCAGATCCTGACCAACCGCGGTCATGCGCTTCGCCGCCTCGACAGACCTGTCGAGGCGCTCGCCGATTTCGAGGCCGCCCTTGCGGCTGCGCCGGAGTTTTCCGAAGCCCATTTCGAGGCCGCCATGACACGGTTGTCGATGGGCGATTTCGCGGGCTGGAAGCAATATGAATGGCGCTGGAGGACGGGTGCATTTGCGCGGCACCGCCGGCAATTCCAGGCACCATTATGGCTGGGCGAGAGCGCAATCGCCGGCAAGACCATTCTGCTTCACGCCGAACAGGGATTTGGCGATACCATTCAATTCATTCGCTACGCGCCGCTGCTGGCCGGCCGGGGCGCGAAGGTCATCTGCGAAGTCCAGCCGGAATTGCAGCCGCTGTTGTCGCAGCTCGAAGGCGTCACGGTCATGGCTTCCGGCGAGGCGCTTCCGGCATTTGATCTGCACTGCCCCTTGCTCAGCCTTCCTCTCGCATTCGAAACCCGACTGGAGACGATTCCTGCCGCCGTTCCGTATCTCGATGCGCCGCAGGAGCGCGTGGCGTATTGGCGCGATCGCTTGCCGCCAGGGCGGCCCCGTGCCGGGTTTGTCTGGTCCGGCCAGCCGTCTCACAAGAATGACAGCAACCGGTCGATAGCGCTCGCCCGCCTGTCCGCATGGTTCGAGAATCCGCCGGTCCAGTGTTTTGGTCTTCAGAACGATCTGCGCAGTGCGGATGGCGAGACCTTGCGCGGCCTGCCGGACCTTGTTGACCTCGGCAGCGGCTTTCGCGATTTCGCCGATACCGCCGCCGTTATCTCATTGCTGGATGTCGTGGTCTCGGTCGATACGGCCGTGGCGCATCTGGCGGGGGCGATGGGGAAACCGGTCATGATCCTCGTGCCCTACGCCGCGGATTTTCGCTGGATGAGGAACCGCGGCGACAGCCCGTGGTATCCGACGGCGGAGTTGTTTCGGCAACCGGCATTCGGCGACTGGGACAGTGTTGTCGGGCGTGTGCGCGATCGATTGCGGCAACTGAATTAACCCGCCATCGCCGGGCATTTGGGGCGAGGGTCCGCCGGGCGTTAGGCTTTCGTTAACCACGTCTATTTACTGTTTGGTGACGAGTAGGGGCCGCCCAGCCGCTTCGGAGCCGATCATGACCGACCAAATTCACCTTGTGGTGGCCACGCCCTGCTTCGGCGGGCAGGTCTCCAGCATCTATGCCGGCTCCGTCTTCCATCTGCAGCGGGCCGTTCGTTCGCAGTCCAACCTTGATCTCACGATTCTGATGCGGGACGGCGACGCCCTGATTACCCGGGCAAGGGCCAATCTGGTCACGCTTTTCCTCGACAACCCCGCGGCGACGCATCTGCTGTTCGTGGATGCCGATATCGGATTCACGCCCGATCAGGTTTACCGGCTGATCGAGTCGGGAGCGGACGTCGTGGCCGGTGTCTATCCCATCAAGCGGGTCAACTGGGACAAGGCCAGGCGGATGCTGGAGCTCAACCGGCAGGTCATGCCGTCGGCCGCGCTCGACTACGTGCTGGAGATCGACGATCCCGATCATGTCGCCGTCGTCAACGGATTTACCCGGGTGCGCTACGCCGGAACCGGTTTCCTGATGATCAGGCGCCATGTGCTGGAAACCATGTGCCAGCATCCCGGCTATGCGCCGCTGCAGTTTTTCCGCGAACATTCGGTCGACGCGCTGGCAGGAAATCCGAACCGGTTTGCGCTGTTCGACTGCATGATCGACAAGGCCACCGGAACCTATCTCAGCGAAGACTTTGCCTTCTGCAAGCGCTGGACCGACATCGGCGGCGAAATCTGGGCCGATCTCGAGAGCCGCCTCGATCACGTCGGGCCATCGGTATTTCACGGCGACGTTGCGTCGCAATTTGCGGTGCCCGCGGCGGAAGCGCGGGGAAGAGCGGCGAACGCCGCATGAATTCGCGCCGGCACTGAGCACGGTGCCGCGCCGCCGTTGAGGCCCATTTTCGTTACCCCGGGAGTTCTTGCATGCAGTCCGATTCCAACGAGAAAACGGGCGCGACCGCGCCGCCGTGCGCCGACCGGATCGGCTTTGCCAGGCTCACGACGCTGGCCTTTGGCGGGACCGATCTTCGTCCGTTGCGGGACGAGTTGATCTCGAAGCTTGCCGGCGGAACGGCCGGCGCAGGCGAGGGGCTCGATCTGTCGCTGATCATCCAGCTGTTGGGTGACAAGAAGATGGGGATGGCGCTCCAGACCGAGGTGCTCGCCATGCACCAGTTGTTCCGCTCGCCCTGTGCCGCGGCAAAGCCGAAACTGCGCGTGCTCGCGCTTGCGGCTGACATCGACATGGGCGGCAACACGCCGATCGAGTTTCTGCTGCAGGACTCCGGAATCGAGCTCATGACGCTTTATGTCACTCCGGGAGCGGGGCTGCCGTCACCGCTGCCCGAGCACGACGTCGCGATCGTGATCGCGTCCGATTCCGATGAATGCCGCGACGCGCTCCGCCTCATCGACGAGGCCGCGCCGCGCTGGCCGCGGCCGATGCTGAATCCTCCGCGCCTGGTCGGCAATCTGGATCGCGACAAGCTGCATCGTCTGCTGCAGGGGGTCGAGGGGCTCGATATTCCGGCGACGCTGTGCGTGACGTCGGCGCAGTTGTCCGGTGTGGCCCGCTCCACGGTGTCGTTGGCGGATATCGCGGCCGAGCTGCGATTTCCGGTCATTGTCCGTCCGCGCGGTTCACATGCCGGCGTCGGGCTTGCCAAGATCGACGACGGCGCCGCGCTCGCTCGATATCTGGCGGAACAGACCGAGCCGGAATTCTTCGTTTCCCGCTTTGTCGATTATGCCAACGAGGACGGCCTGTTTCGCAAGTACCGTGTCGTCTTCGTCGCCGGCCGGCCTTACGCCTGCCACATGGCGATCGCCGACCGCTGGGATATCTGGTACCTCAACGCCGGCATGTCGGACAGCGCAGCCAAGCGTCTCGAGGAAGAGACGTTCATGCACACCTTCGACATCGGCTTCGCACGCCGCCACGGGACGGCGCTCGCCGGCATGGCCGATCGCGTCGGTCTCGATTATTTCACGATCGACTGCGCCGAAAACCGGCGCGGTGACCTGCTGGTCTTCGAGGCGGACAATACCGCCGTCGTGCACAACATGGATTCGCCCGCGGTGTTTCCCTACAAGCCTCCGCAGATGCACAAGATCTTCGAGGCCTTCGCGGCGATGCTGGTCGGCCGCGCGCTGCAGGCGCGGGAGCACGCGGCGTGACCAAGGCGTTGCGCGAGGCGCCGCTGCAAACGGAATCGAGCGAGACGCTCGATCCGAAAAACTGGGACGACATCCGCGCGCAAGGTCATCGCATGCTCGATGACATGATCGACTACGCCGCCAACATCAGGGATCGGCCGGTCTGGCAACCGATACCGGATGAAGTCCGCGCGCGGTTTCGCGCCGCGCTGCCGCGTCAACCTTCCGACCTCGGCGACGTCTATCGGGAGTTCAGCGATTTCATCGTTCCCTACGCGACCGGCAACGTTCATCCGGGCTTCATGGGATGGGTGCATGGCGGCGGCAACGCGGTCGGCATGCTGGCGGAAATGCTGGCCGCCGGGCTCAATGCCAATCTCGGCGGACGCGATCACATTCCGGTCGAGGTCGAACGCCAGATCGTCGCATGGACGCGGCAGATGTTCGGTTTCCCGGCAAGCGCGAGCGGGATTTTCGTCACCGGCACGTCGATGGCCAATCTGATGGCGGTGCTGGTGGCGCGAACCGCGGCACTCGGACGGTCGGTCCGGCAGCACGGCCTCGGCGACGACGGTGAACTGCTGACCGCCTATGCCTCGACCGCCGCGCATGGCTGCATCGCCAAGGCGATGGATATCGCGGGGTTCGGCAGCGATGCGTTGCGCGGGATCGCGGTCGACCGGTCGCATCGCATCGATGTGGCGGCATTGCGGGAGCGTATCGTGCAGGACCGCGCCGACGGCCGGAAGCCGTTCATGGTGGTCGGCTCCGCCGGAACGGTGGACATCGGCGCGATCGACGACCTGCGCGCGCTGAGTGCGCTGTGCAGCGAGGAGGGGCTCTGGTTTCACGTCGACGGCGCCTATGGCGCGCTCGGGATCCTTTCGCCGGCGCTGGCGCCGCGGCTGGCCGGACTCGAAAACGCCGATTCGATCGCGCTCGATTTCCATAAATGGGGACAAGTACCCTATGACGCGGGCTTCCTGATCGTCCGCGACGGCGATCGGCATCGCGACACCTTTGCCGCGCCGGCGGCGTATCTGCGCCGGGAAACGCGCGGGCTTGCGGCGAACTCACCCTGGCCTTGCGACCTCGGTCCCGACCTGTCGCGGGGATTTCGGGCGCTCAAGACCTGGTTCACCCTGAAAACCTACGGAACGGAAAAACTGGGAGCGGTCATCACCCGCACCTGTGCGCTTGCCGGATATCTGGAGGCGCGAATCCTGGCCGAGCCGCGGCTCGAGCTGATGGCGCCGGTTCAGCTCAACATCGTCTGCTTTCGCTACCGCGCCGCCGACGCCAGCCGGGTCAACGCCGATATCGTCATCGACATCCAGGAATCCGGGATCGCGGCGCCATCGACCACGATGCTCGGCGGCGAGCTCGCGATCCGCGCGGCGATCGTCAACCATCGCACCGACAGCTGCGATATCGACGCCCTGATCGCGGCGGTGCTGAAGTTCGGCGCGCAGCGATCGGCCGCCGAGGACGGCGTGCTGCTGCAGGTCGAGCAGTCTCCGCCGCTGGCGATGTAGACGATCTTCAGGCGGAATGCAGTTCAATCTCGGAGTTTGCCAGCACGGCCCTGTTGCGATCCAGCAGCGTCTTCTCGTAGGCGACGAGTTTCTTGGCTTCCTTCAGCGCCTGGTACATATCACCGTTCAGGATATGATTGTTGATGCCCTCGATGATCGGCCACGCGCTCGGTGCGGCGGTCACGATGTCGCGCACCAGACTGAAGTAGGTGCTGTGATTGACCTGCGGGTCCGGCGAAATATACATCAGCTGCACCGCGAGATAGACGAGCTTGGCCGGCGTGTCGGCGGTTTCCGGCGTCTGGATATCCTTCTCGCGCAGGATCGGAATGTTGTCGCCGTCGATCAATAGCCGGGCGCGCTGATCGGTGTTGGTGATCACGCAGGATCCGATGATGATCCGTTCGTGCGGTTTGAGCTCGACCTTCAAAGCCATGCCTGTTCTCCGTTGCCGCTGCTCACGCGAGCCTGATTGCTGCTGACGCGATTGGGTGTCGGCTCTGGCCGCGGGATGCGCGCCGATGCTTTTTTGCCGATGCGCTGCAATCCTTTCCCATTGCGGTTAACGCTTGGTAAACGAACGCGGCTGCGTGAAAAAACCCAGTGTTATCAATGCGATTTTCAAGCCGCAGGTTGGTAAAAATACGGACTGGCGCGGCATTGGCGCGGCCGGCAGAGCGCCGGAGTACCACCGATTCATGCTTTGTTAGATGCTTGGT
>Ga0066797_1000500_pt1 | contig 11858 bp, 10 predicted proteins | sample PersoiDNA2013193_FD_76335 | JGI IMG/M metagenome (GOLD analysis project Ga0066797, IMG submission 76335) | Permafrost soil microbial communities from the Arctic, to analyse light accelerated degradation of dissolved organic matter (DOM) -... | ecosystem: Environmental > Terrestrial > Soil >... | reverse complement strand
GCGGCACCAGGTCGGTCCCGATGATGTGCTTTCCGAGATACTCGGATGGGTCGCGCTCAGGGTGCAGGTCAGGGTGAGATGAGGCTGGTCGCCTGCTGCTGAGCCGCGCTCAGGGCGCTGGCGGCGGGCTGATTCTGGAACGCGACCGCGGCGACCGCGCCCTCGAGCAGCTTCTGCACCTGTGCGAAGTTCGGTCCCGGGTAGTCCTGCCAGGCCACAAGCCGGTTGAGCTGTGCGATGTTGGGCTTGGTGAGCACCGTCGCGGCCGACCCGGTGCCAAGGTCGTTGGCCAGGCTGGTGCGCAGCGGCGCGTACCCGATCTGGGTGGTGATCGTCTTGTAGGCGGCGTCGCTGGTCAGGTATTGGATGAACTCCCACGAGGCCCGCTGATTGACCGAGGTCTTGGACAGGATGGCCAGCGCGGACCCGGAGTTGACCGGCACGCTTGGCCGTGATCCGAATGAGGGCAGCGTGGTGTCCATCAGCTTCATCTTTCCCTTATCGAGCAGGGCCGACTGCGCCGCGCTCGAGGTGACCACCATCGCCAGGCGGCCCTGGAGGAACTCCTGGACGGTCTGGACGGTGGTGAGGTTGACCATGGCCCCGGACTTGCCCAGCTTGCCAAGCTCCGCCACCGCCGCCACCGTGGCCGGGTCGGTCCAGTGCAGCGTCTCGCCGTTACCGCTGGCCACCGAGCCGCCGTTGGAGAGGATCACCGCCTGGGTGCACCAGTCGACGCCAGACGACGACGCGCCGGCGGCGCAGTTCGACAGCCCGTCGGCCCCGGTGGCCTTCTTGATGGCGAGCGCGTCGGCCTGCACCTGGTCCCAGGTCGTCGGTGGCTTCGACGGGTTCAGGCCAGCCCTGGTGAACAGGGCGGCGTTGTAGAACAGGATCGGCGTGGAGAGCACCCACGGGATCGCGTACTGCTTGCCGTTGACCTGGCCAAGGTGCTGGATCGCCGCTGGGTAGGGATTCGGACCGCCCCACTCCTTGGCGATGGACGACGCGCCGACGGCCTGCCCGAGATCCTGGGCGCCGAGGCCGCCGGTAGCCAGGTAGCGCAGCATGTCAAGACCGCTCTGCACGACGTCAGGCGTACTGCCTGCCGCCTCGTCGCGCTGCACCACGGCGGTGGTCGCGGCCCCGGTCGTCGCCGCGGTGGTCTGCACCGTGACCGAGATGTTGGGATGGGCGGCCTCGAAGCCCGAGATCAGCCCGGCGAGAGTGCTCTTGGCCTCCGGGCTGATCAACGGCAGGTAGCTGACCATCGTCAGCGAAACCTTCTGATTCGCAGGGACCGGGCTGAAGCCCGCGGCCGGGCCGGTCTGGCTGGCCTGACTGCTCTGGCTCGATGACGTGCTACATCCCGCGAGCGCGAAGGCGCCCGCTATCAGCAGGGCGACGGCTGCCCGCCGCCCGCCGGATCCATTCATCAATCTCATATTCCACATGTTTCCTAACGTATGGAATAGCGCCTAGGATGTACATTAAAGCAATTCGGAACATGACGTGAACACTAAGGAGCCCACGGTCGAAGACGCGCGAAACCGGGTTACATCCCACATCCGGGCACTGATTCCTTCCCTGGTCCCGAGCGAGGCGATGGTCGCCAGGGCGCTGCTCGAGCACGCCGACGACATCGCCAGCTGGTCGGCCGGGCGACTGGCCGCCGCCGCGGGAACCTCCCCGGCCACCGTGATCCGTACGTGCCAGAGCCTGGGCTACACCGGCCTGAACGAGTTCCGCGACACCCTGAAGCGGGCGGAAATGGACCGCGTCGCCGGGCGCAACGGCCAGGGTGACGACGTCGCGGCGGCGCTGGAGCGGACCGTGGCGGCAGGGATCGAGCAGCTCCAGGCGATGGCCTCGATCCTGGACCGCGACGAGTTCGCGCGTGCGGTGACCGCGCTCGCCGAGGCACGCCGGCTCCTCATGGTGACCATGAGTGACCTGTCCATGCTTGGGCAGTACGCCGTGTTCCACTTCGCGCTGGTGGGCCGCAGGGCCGAGGCGCCGACCGATGCCATCACCCTGCACGCCCTGGCCGGCATGCTCGAGCCCGGAGACGTATGCCTGGCCGTCGGGCACAGCGGAACCAACGCCATCACGATCCGGATCTGCCAGGCCGCCTCGGCCGCTGGTGCCACGGTTATCGCCGTGACCTCCTTCGCCCGGGGCGCCCTGGCCGACCTGGCCGACATCCACCTCGCCGTCGGAACCCCGCATGAGAACCTCACCCACTCCACGACCCGGATCCGCGTGAGTCAGATGCTGCTCATCGACGCCCTCCAGAACGCCCTCGCGGTCCGGCTCGACACCGCGGCGTACACCGAGACGATGCTGCGCACGGTGACCGAGTACACCTACGTCCGTCCGGACTGACGAAACCGACCAGTGGCCGGGAGGGCGGTCGCAACGGTCCGTTCTGGCAAAAGGCTTAATAGCTTTTCTCCAGAACGGACCGCGGTTTCACCATTCACCGACAGGATCAAACGTACTCTGCCGCCGGATCGTGCAAATGGCGCGTGTCATTAAAGTCGGTGAGCATCCACATTTCCTGGCCTAGTCGGCCGCGCTGCATGCGCCAGCGGACCAGGGAGGCATGGGTGGCGCCGAAGCGGACGCGGGTGGATGCGTCGGCGGGGAGACCGAGCAGCAGGGCACAGGCGGCCTCGATGGTTTCGTTGTGTCCGGCGATCAGGATGTGCTGGCCGGCGTGCGCGGCCAGCAGCCGGGTGAGGGAGCCGGTGGCGCGGGCCAGGTACTGGTTCCAGGATTCCGATCCGGGCGCGTACGGACGATCCGGGTCAGAATGCGGCGTCCCGCCGAACTCGGCGATGACCTGCTTCCATGCCCGCCCCTCGGCTTCGCCGTGCCTGGGTCCGTCCAGGCCGCAGTCCACCTGTTCCTTCAGCCCCAGTGCGCTACCCAGGATCCGGGCGGTCTCGACGACCCGTCGGCGCGGTGCGCAGCACAGCACGTCGACGCGTGAGCCGTTTTCCTGCTCGCGACGGAGCCGGGCACCAAGCAGCCGCACCTGTTCCTCGCCCCGTTCCGTCAGGCCGGTACAGGTCTTCTCGCCTCCGACGAGTCCGGCCAGGTTGCAGTGCGCTTCCCCGTGCCGGGTCAGGGACAAGGTGGTGATCTCAGTCATGTCGTTCCTCCGGGTTTAGGCTCGCTGGAACCGCTCAGAACCTGTACTTCTGCTTGAGCTGGGCCAGCGCGGCGACGAAGCCGTCCAGGTGCTCGTCGGACAGCCGGTTGTTTACCATCAGCCGGATCACGGCGCGGTTCTTCTTCACGGCCGGATAACCGAACATCGGCACGAGGTAGCCACGCGCAAAGAACTCATCCCGGACGCGCACGGCCACGGAATGATCGCCGACCAGGATCGATGTGATGTACGTGGGCGTGGGATTGATCGCGGCGCCGATCCCGAGCAGTTGCCGCCGCAGCCGGTCGACTCGGTCGAGATAGTCCTCCATGAGCCGCGGCTCGCTCAGCATCCGGCGCAGCACGTGGACGATCGCGCCCGCGGTCGGCGGCTGGAGGTTCGTCGTGAACATCGACGTGCCCGACAGGTAGCGGAAGGCATCGATCGCGTCGGCGGGTCCCGCGAGGGCACCGCCGGCCAGGCCAACGGACTTCCCGAACGTCACCATCAGGAAAGTGACCCGGCGCAGATCCTCATACTCCCGGGCGAACCGGTGGCCGCCGTTGCCGTACACCATGAACCCGTTGGCGTCGTCGGCGAAGCTGACCGCGCCGGCCTCCTCGCAGACGTCCAGGATCTCGCCGATCGGGGCCATCGAGCCGTCGGATGAGTAGACGGTCTCGAAGCCGACGACGACCCGTCTTCCGTGCAGCTTCTCTAGCACGCGCGCCAGGTGCCTGGCATCGTTGTGGCGGAAGGTGAGCAGCGTGTGCCCGCGCTCGAATCGCTCGGCCGCCTTCCACATGCTCCAGTGGCTGTCCCGGTCGAGCACGAGCACCATGTCGGAGTTGTCCACGCCCGGCTGATCGTCGAACGAGAACCTGGCCGCCATCGCATTGACCAGGCCGACGTTGGCCAGCATTCCCGTGGCGAAGGTAAGTGCCTTCTGCTTGCCGGTTATGCTGGCGACCAGCGATTCCAGTTCCATATGTGGCCGTGAGACGCCCTGCACGATCCGTGAACCGCCGACGACGAGGCCGTAATCCTGCGCCGTTTCGATGAAGGCATTGCGAACGTCGGGGTCGTGCTGCCAGCCAAGGATCCCGATGCCGGAGAAATTGATCATCTTCCCGCCGCCGATGCTGACGACCGCGTCGTTGACGCCGTCGAGCTCGGGCGGCGGCACGATTATGCCGTCTCGCCGTGCGGTGGAAAGCCATTCAGAGAAACCCCAGCGGGCCAAGGGCGACTCCAGGGACAACGTCTTCATTTGCCATTCCTTATTTCGCTTGGCGCGGCGTCACGTGGCGTTACGTGGATCAGAGCAGGGCAGCTAGCCGGGTATTGGCCTGTTCCGGGCTGACGCCGAAGTCGGCGATGTCGTAACGGTGCCCACGCAGACGCTCATCCCGGGTAAGGACGGCCGACATGGCCGTCAGGACGTCCCCGGTCAGCTGTTCACCCAGGCGCGAGTAGATGTCGGCGACGACCTCGAGCGGGCTGGCGGCGAACTCGTCGAATTCCACGTCGCAGAAGCGGGCGGGATCGTGCCTGGCCCGGTCCTGGGCGAACCGCCCGAGGGCCCGGGCGGCGAGATCGAGCAGCTCGGGGCCGATCGATTCGCCCCGGAAGACCAGGGACTGCCCCGCGCTAAGCGTGCTGGCCATGCTGCACGCCGACCCCACCACGGTGCTCGCGGGCCTGCGGTGCGTCTGGACCACAAGGGCGTCCGGGTAGGCCGCAAAGAGCGCGTCCAGGCACATCAGGTGACCGGAGGACTTGAGCACCCACCGGCGGCCGGCGTCGCGAAGCCCGATCAGCTGGAGATTGGAGCGGTGCCGCCGATACGCCTCGGTCCAGTCCTGTTCCGCGAGCCAGGCCGAGTAGGACGGCACGTGAGCGGTGAACTCGAAGTAGGCCGAGAGCATCGACTGCCGAGTGAGCAGCCAGCATTCCTCCACTCCTTCGGCGCTCCTGTCGTGGATTCCCCGGTAGGCGGGATGCTGCTGGAAGAATTGGTCCGTGCCCGCTCGGACCTGCTGGAAGACCGGGTCCGCAGGCCAGCGCGAGCGCGGCGGCCGCGGCTGCGGCGCGTAGGCAAGCCACAGCTCCATGCCCTGGTGCGCGGGGTCGGCGGTGAGCAGCCGGTGCAAGGTGGTGGTACCCGTCCGCGGCGGCCCGATGATGAAGACTGGCCGTTCGATCGGGACCTGCTCGTACTCCGGGTATCTCTGCCACCCGGCCTCGCTGAACAGGCGAGCCATCAAGATGGCGAGCAGCTCTTGCCTGGCCATCTGGACACCTGCCGGGGTAAGGGCGGCCTCATGCCGGTAGGAATAAAGAATCATCTCAAGCCCGGCCAGATAATCCGGCGGCCCGAAGTCGGAAAGACCCGTAAGGCCGGACGCCATTGAGTGCAGTTCTTCGATCGTCGGCAGGATTTCGTCCACAAGGGTGAGGTTACTTAGTTGAAATATGTTAAACAATATCGATGGATTTTTTCTATCGAGCGATTGGCCATCTCCCCGTGATCGGCATTCGCGCCGACTTTTTAGTTACAGTAGGCCTTGGCTGGCTTCATTGCTGTTTACCGCATGGTAATTGTCGGCGGTTATCGCCGGGAGGGGCGTGGACATGTCCAAGGCGCCGCAGGTTGTGTTCGATGCGTTTCTGCCCGAACACCGAGCCGACCCGTACCCGCGATATGCGCTGGTCCGCGAGTTCACCGCGCTGTATCCCATCAGGCCCGACATTCTCATGGCGACGCGCTACGCGGAGTGCTCGGCGGTCTTCACGGATGGCCTCTGGGGGCACGGTTACGAAGACCGCATCAACCCCTTCCGCCCCCGGGTGGACCCCGACGACGTGCCGGGATCGATGCTGCGGATGGACCCGCCCGATCACACCCGGGTGCGCGGTCTGGTCAAGCGTGCGTTCGTCCCGCGCAATACCGAGGGGCTACGGCCGCGGATCGAGGGTCTTGTCAACGATTTGCTCGACAAGGCGATCGAGGCCGGCGAGGTCGATCTGATGGACGCCTTCGCCCGGCCGCTGCCGCTCACCGTCATCGGGGACATGATCGGTATTCCGGTCGAGGACCACCCCGTCATCCAGGAATGGTCGCTGGCGATTGTCCACGGCACGGACCCGGATATCCTCCAGTCGCCCGAGAGCGTGGCCCGCCGGGGCGATGCCATGCGGGAGTTCGAAGCGTACTTCGCCGGGCTACTCGCGCAGCGCCGCAAGGACCCGAGGGACGACATGCTGACCGGCATGTGCGAGGCGGAGGACCGAGGCGAGCTCGGCGGCCGGGAGTCGCTCGGGCTGGCCGTGGGGCTGGTGATCGGGGGATACGAAACCGTCTCCGACCTGATCGGCAAGGGCGTCGTCGCCCTGCTGCGCCACCCCGACCAGATCTCCCGCTGGCTGGCAGAGCCAGCGCTAGCGGCGCCCGCCGTCGACGAGCTGCTCCGTTACGAACCGCCCGTGCAGTTCACCCACCGGGTGGCACTCGCGGACCGGGAGTTGGCGGGCCACACGTTCGCCCGCGGTAAGGGCATCGTGGTCCTGACCGCCGCCGCCAACCGCGACCCGGCCGTGTACACCGACCCGGAGCGCCTGGACATCACCCGCTTCGCCGGCCGCGCCCCCGCGCCGCGCCACCTCTCATTCAGCGAAGGACTCCACTTCTGCCTCGGATCGCACCTCGGGCGGCTTGAGACGCAGCTCGCGGTGGACACGCTGCTGCGCCGTGCCCCCGGACTCTCGCTGACCGGCGACGGGCCGGTCTGGCGAGACACCGTCGCCATCCACGGCCTGGACACCCTCCCGGTTCGCCTGCGGAACTGAGGGCGCAGGGATGGCGAGTCGGTCACCGTCCGTTCGGTAAGACCAAAGTCTTTTTATCCCGAACGGACGGTGTCTTTCTGTCGACTGTCACTGTCCCACTGTGAAGGGTTCCCCGATCCAAGGTTAATATCATGTGATTGGCAGTTCTTATGATCATCGCTGTTGGCTCGCTTTGTGTCATTATGCTCATGAATATGGGCGAACGAGCCGACCATCGCAAGAAGACGATCAGTAACGCCTATCTCCACCGCCTGCAGCGAGCAGACGCTTGGATCATCCCGCCGGCTCCCAGAAAGAATTTTCTCAGAGAGAACGCGCGGGCATGACGGTGTGGGAAGCCGCGAACCCCGATTTCGAGCGGGTCGTGAAAGACGTGGTTCTCAGCATGCCGGCCGCGCGGCACCTGGGCTTCGGAATCGGCCGGCTTGCCGCAGGGGAAGCGGAGATTATCCAGCCGTACAGGAAGGAGCTCACCCAGAACGACGGATTCTTTCAGGCGGGCGTGCTCGGCTCGCTGGCTGATTTCGCGGGCGGTTCCGCCGCGGGTACCTTGCTGCCGGCCGACTGGACGAATATGACGATCGACTTCACGATCAAGATCCTGGCGCCGGGTGGGGGCGACGAGATTGTCGCGCGCGGCCGGGTGGTCAAGCCAGGACAGCTCATAACCGTGGCCGCGGCCGACCTGTTCTCGGTCGGCGGTGACGAGGAGGTCCTGTGCGCCGTCGCCCTCATCACCTTGCGCAATGTCAGGCTGGCTAAGGCCTGAGCCTTAACGGGCCGGGCGCATCCGGTCGGCCGCTCCGATGAATCCCTCGAGCAGGCCGGCGGTCGCCGGCCTGCTCGAGGGTGCTGCTGTGCCCGCGATCGGGGACGATCGCCAGTGGTCAGTCGGCGATCGAGGCGAGCAGGTCGGCGCGGGCCCGGTGAGCCGCGGTAAGCAGCGCGCCGCGCAGCACGGGCTCGCTGGCGACCGTGGTGGGAACGACGCTGGGGCGCACCGGGCAGAGCCGGGTGACCTCGGCCGCGACCCGGTCGGCGAGCGCGGCGCCACCGGCCAGGCCTACCTCGCCGCCGAGCACCACGAGCCCGGGGTCGATGACGGTGCACACCGCGGCCGCGCCCAGCGCCACCCGGCGCGCGAGCTCGGCGAGAAATCGCTCGGCTCGATCCTCGGCCGACCCGGGCTCGGCGGCCGCCCGGGCCGCCTCGGGCACCCTTAGTGACGCGGGCGTCCAGTCCCCGGCATTCGCCGCGGACACGCCGGGCACCGCGGGCACTCCGAGCGCCGCGACGGCGGCCCGCACCACGTCCCCGGCGTTCGCTCCGTTCGTGGCGCCGACGATGTCGGCGCCGAAGCCGTGCTTCGCCGCCAGCGCGCAGACCGCGTCCGCGCCGGCCAGCCACTGGAGGCCGCCGTCAGCCGGGTGCCCGACGTCCGCCGTGATCGGCGCGCCCGGCACCGGCAGAAAGCCGATCTCCCCGGCCGCGCCTGACGCGCCCCGGTGCAGCCGGCCGCCGAGCACGGTGGCGAGACCGACGCCCACGCCGAGCCAGATCAGCACGAAGTCGTCGGTGCCACCCGCGGCACCGAGCGCATGCTCGGCCATCGCGGCGAGGTTGACGTCGTTCTCGATCAGCACGTTCTTGTGCAGCGCGCCGCGCAGCCCGGCGAGCACGCCGTCCTGCCAGGCGGGCAGGTTGTAGGACAGCCGGGGATCGCCGGTCACCGGATCGACCACGCCGGGGCTGCCGATCACGAACGCGCTCAGCATGCTCACCGAGACGCCGGCCTGCCGGCAAGCCCGGTCGACGGCCGAACGCACCAGCTCAACGGGATCTTCGCGACCGAACCCGTCATCATGCGCTTCCGCGATGCGGGCCTCAGCGATGACCCGCCCGGTGACATCGGCGACCGCCGTGCTGACCAGACCATGCTCGACGTAGAGCGCGGCGACGTACGCGCTTGACGGGACGACGGAGTACAGCGCGGCATTCGGCCCGCGCCCCCCTGCCTGCGCGCCTACCGCGGCGACCAGGCCCCGGTCCTCGAGCCTGGCGAGCATCTGGGCTACCGTGACCTTCGATACACCGGTTAGCTCCGAGAGCTGTGCCCGGGTGAGCGACCGGCCGTCGAGCAGCAGCTCGAGGGCCGCGCGGTCGTTCAGCTCGCGCAGCAGGCTGGGCGTGCCGGGCCGCGACAAAGTCGCGCTGGCGCGATGAGGCGCCCCATCTGCCCGGTTTTCACCGGTCTGGGTAGACATGACGCGCATCCCCTCAACGTATCGTGCGCATTACGAGTGTCTCAATCCGGCAACGTCCCCGTCGCACCCCTAGCTTATAGGAAACTTTCCTATTAGTTTCACCGGTACGAACCAACCGAAGCCGTGCAAGGAGGACACTCGCAGTGCGACACAAGATAACCGCCGCGGCGGCATGCGCCGTGGCCGCGCTCGCCATCGCCGGCTGCAGCTCAGGGTCAAGCTCGGGCAGCAGCGGTACCTCGTCTTCCACGTCCGCCCCCAGCGAGCTCACGGTATGGCGCATGGGCGCGTCCGTCCCGTCCGAGGTGACCTGGATGAACGGCGTCGTCGCCGAGTTCCACAAGGACTACCCGGCCTATAAGAACACCAAGATTAACGTGGTCTGGGTGCCCTGGGGCAACCGGACCACGGACTGGACCGGCGCACTGACTAGCGGCAAGAACGCGCCGGACATCACCGAGCTCGGCAACACCGACACCCCGACCGAGGCATCGCTCGGGGCGCTCGCCAACGTCTCAAGCTACGTCGACAGCTGGTCAACCAAGCCGGACGTCGTTCCTGGCATGCTCGCCAACGACACGCAGAACGGCGACGTCTACGGTCTGCCGTGGTTCGGCGGCGTGCGGGGAATCTGGTACCGCACGGACCAGTTCAAGGCCGCGGGCATCACGTCCATCCCGGCCACCTGGCCGGAGCTAGTCGCCGACGCCAAGAAGCTGATGAAGAAGTTCCCCGGTACCTACGGCATCGGCGCCCCCTCCAACTACACGAACGCGATCGTCAGTTTCATCTGGGGCGCGGGCGGCCAGGTGGCTACCGAGAGCGCGGGCAAGTGGACCGCCAACCTGACCTCGGCGGCCAGCGAGGCCGGCATCAAGTTCTACGCCGGCCTGATGCAGACCGGCAAGGTCTCGCCGAGCAAGTACGTCGGCCAGACAGAGCTGGGCAACCCAGGCGCGACGTCGGGCGGCTCTAACGAAGACTTCGCCCTGGGCAAGCTCGACATGTACATCGACGGCCCGTGGGCCTCGGCCGAGTTCCCCGCCAACGCGGTGGACAAGGCCAACTGGGCCTCGTTCCCGATCCCGAGCGAGAACGGTCCATCTCCCGCGCCGGCCTTCGCCGGCGGCTCGGACCTCGGCATCTGGGCCACCAGCAAGGACAAGACCGCGGACTGGAACCTGATCCAGGTCATGGACAGCGAGCCCAACGCCACCAGCTTCGCCAACCTGCAGGGCTTCTTCCCGCCGTTCACCAACAAGCTGACCGGTGGCGCCTACGCGGGCAGCGCGGTCATGTCAGGCTTCGCCAAGGCGGCCACCGTCACCCAGATCTCACCGCTCAACGCGAAGAACTGGGGCACCGCTGACGCGACCGACTCGATCATCCCGACCATGATGAAGGCCCTCAACCGGGGCGCCAACTTCGCCGCCACGGTCAGCCAGGCCAACTCCGAACTGCAGAACGTGCTCAACACAGGGCAGGAAAGCTGACGGACCGATCCATGCTGAGTTCGATGAGAAGCAAATTCATCGAGCAGGTGGACGCCGACATCGCGTCTCCCGATATTCGTCCGAACGGGCGGCGTCCCCTCCCGCCGTCCGTTCGGCGCCTGCCTCATGGGAGGCAACGGCGGCGGCTCGTGCCCTACCTGCTCCTGCTGCCGTCCGCGGTGGCCATCGGCCTGCTGCTCATCTGGCCGGCCATCCAGCTGGCCGTCTACTCACTGCAGGATTACGGGCTGCCGCAGATCACCGGGGCGGCGGGCATCTCATGGACCGGCTGGCAGAACTTCCGGCTTGTGCTGTCAGATCAGGAGTTCTGGTCGTCGCTGCGGATCAGCGTGATGTTCGCCGCGGTCGTGGTGCCGCTGACGCTGATCGTCGGCACTCTCGTCGGGCTGCTGCTGCACCGGCTCGGCCCCAAGATGGCGGCCTTCGTGTCCACCGCGGCGCTGCTCGCCTGGGCGATGCCAGCCGTGTCGGCGTCCGTCATCTTCGTCTGGCTGTTCGACCCGGACGGCGGCGTGGCGGACTGGCTGCTCGGCAAGGCGCCGAGCTGGCTGGGCGGCGGTGCCCGGTGGTCCGGCTTCAGCTGGACCAACGCGCCGCTGCCCGCGTACACGGTGGTCACGCTGCTCGTGCTGTGGCAGGCGTTCCCGTTCATCGCCGTGTCGGTGCTCGCGGGCCTGAAGACCATCCCGGCGGAGCTGCACGAGGCCGCGCGGGTGGACGGCGCGGGGCCCTGGCGGGTCTTCTGGAAGGTGACCTACCCGCTGCTCAAGCCGATCTTCCTGGTGCTGCTGCTGCTCTCGGTCATCTGGGACTTCGGCATCTTCACCCAGGCCTACATCGTGACCGGCGAGCTCGGTAACAGGGACGAGTTCAACCTCGGCATCTACGCCTACGACAAGGCGTTCACCATGCCGCCCGCCTACGGGCTGGCGTCCGCCCTCGCGCTCATCCTCACCCTGCTCCTGCTCCTCGTAACGGTCGGCTACGTCCGCGCCTCGATCAGGCAGGGGGCGATCACATGACTCCGCGCGACTCCCGGCATTTCTGGAATGTCGGGCGCAAAAGGCGCACCCG
>Ga0066797_1000499_pt1 | contig 11865 bp, 10 predicted proteins | sample PersoiDNA2013193_FD_76335 | JGI IMG/M metagenome (GOLD analysis project Ga0066797, IMG submission 76335) | Permafrost soil microbial communities from the Arctic, to analyse light accelerated degradation of dissolved organic matter (DOM) -... | ecosystem: Environmental > Terrestrial > Soil >... | reverse complement strand
CCCCCTCGCTCGACGACTGCGCGCCGCGCTTGTCGCTGTCACCACGACCGAAGCCGCGCTCCTGCCAGTACAGCTCACGATCGGGCATGGCGTCCCGATCAACGATATTGCGCTGCTGACGGCGCCGATCCTGGCGGCCGCGCTTTGCCTCGCGACGACGATCGCCCCGGCGGCCTAGGCCGGAGTTCCAATGATCATGGGAAAGCGCCGGGATGAACCAGCATCGGGCAGGAGGCTACCCTGTGGGTGCCGGTAATCCTGTCACGGCCGCTGACCTGGCCACATTCCTGTAGGGCAAGAGAAGATCAAGTCGGCATCTGGCTGCGGGAGGGTCTCCCGATCGGGCACTGTCAGTATTCATGTCACTGCGATTCGCGTACCTTGCGGTGCTGCGCGTGTTCGGCTGGCTCGCCTTGCTCGCCCGGTCCGACCGTGCCAAGGACGCCGAGATCCTGATCAACCACTAGCCGGGTAGCCCCGGTGCATTGCTGCACCGAGGCCCCCTCAGGACCGGGCATGCGCGTTCCCGCGCACCACGGCCCAGGCAAGCCGCTAGGGCGGTTCAGGTTGTCTGCTGCAGCACGGTGTTCCCCGCCTGCCGGGGCGGTTGCTTGCTCCGGTGGCAGGTGGCGTGTACGAGGTGTGTTCTGTGGTTGCGTGCGGCGCTGGGCGTGTCGTGGTGGACCAGGTAGTCCGCCTTGATCGCCTTCCTGGTGACCTGCAGGAACCAGTGTTCCCAGCCCTGGGGGGACTGGGGAGGCTGGTCGGGGTAGAGCAGGTTCTCCCCGCATAGGGTGCACCGTCCGTCCTGCCTGGATAGCAGGCTTGATCACAGTCGGTCCATGCAATCGGGTTTAACAGGCGACACGGATTTAACGTCCGAATCGGACATTGCCGGGAATCATTTTCCTGTTGTGAAAAGCTCGCGCGACACGCGAGACGACAGGAGAAAAGGTGGCCAACAGGCGTGCGTCGCTCACGCTGGAAGACCGGGAGGATATTTCCCGCGGCCTGGCGAAAGGACTGGAGAATAAGGACATAGCCATATCGATCGGACGGGATGAATCGGTCGTGTCGCGGGAAATCGCGCGGCACGGCGGCCGGGAAGCGTATCGTGCGTGGAAGGCTGACGCGGCGGCTCGTGAGTCGCGAACCCGCCCGAAGGAACGCAAAATAGACGCCGATCCGGAGCTGTGTAAGCGGGTCACCGGCGACCTGCTGAAAGGATGGTCGCCGGAAGAGATCGCGGGCCGGCTGCGCTACGAGGCATTCCGGGGAGAAACCGACATGTCCGTCTCTCACGAGGCAGTCGCCACCCCGGCGCGGTCGGAGCCGGTGCGCACCCGGGCACACCGGGCCAGTCGCGCACCCCTCACGAACAAGGGAAACGGACATGAGAATCAAAAACAGACACCAGCACGATCAGTAACCAGGCTCGCCCGACCCCTGAATGATCGAGGTTAATCGGGAGGGAAACGCAGAAAAGAGAGAAAGAAAGTGAGAAAGAGGAAGGGCAGGGATAAGCAGGGCAAGAATCATCACGCCTCGTACCGGGTCAGTTGGCGCGACCCCGTGGTTTACCAGTGGTGTAGAGCGCCACGAGGCGCTACGAGTTCGAGTGGCGGTGGGAGACCTTCACCCCCGAAACGACGCGAACCCCCGCACCGGCCTCACCCGCTCGAACGCCACATCCCGGCACCGGGGAGACGACGCGCCATCACCATCAGAGTCAGGTCCGGCGCATCAAATCACGCCTCCCTGCCGAATCGGCGCTGCCCGACCCGTTGGGGCAGTCGCCGTTTCGCAGGCACATAATGCCCAATGCCCAATCGGCATTCATCCGGCAAGGCGGCACGGCCATGATTACGCAGGCTTCATTCCTGGTGTAGATTACAGATCGTATAACTATATCAACCCTTTGTGATTGGTGTGCGACCGCGCTGGCCGCCCGCGGCCGCCTGCCGATCCCGACCGTGTCACGGACGCCGCCGCTCTGGGCAGGGTCCTGCGCCGCGAGCTCAGCGTGATCCCGTTTCCCGCCAGGCCGGCCTGTACGCCGACCCTGGCGGGGCGCAGGCCTGAAGGCAGAAAGCGGACCGGGCGAACCTGGGGGACTTGGCTCGCCTCGACGTGGAGGAGGATCCTGCGATGAGCAAGGCAACTGGCTGGGTAACCGCGAGAACGCTGGCAGGCTGCGGTGTCGTGGCCTGTCTCGCGCTGCCCGGTGCGGCGCCAGGGACGGCCGCGACCCCGGTGAACGCGGCACGGCCCACGACGCTGGCGGCGGCCGCGCCTGCCCGGGCAGCCGCCGCCGCGGCCCAGGCCGCGGTACCTGGCCGCCTGTACTCGGTGGCGGCGGTTTCCGCTAACGACGCCTGGGCGGTCGGCCTCGACCCGCAGGGCACGCTGATCATGCACTGGAACGGCGCGCAGTGGTCGCGGTACCCCCTCAGCCGGGCAGGCTATTTCATCGGGGTGGCCGCCCGGTCGGCCAGCGACGCGTGGGCGGTCGGCGGGACGAACTGGTTTACCGGCTCGCAGACCCTGGCCATGCACTGGAACGGCAGGTCGTGGACCCGGGTGCCGGCACCGACCCCGGGCGGCGGCGGGCTCTTCACGGCGGTGGCCGCGACCTCGTCCCGCAACGCCTGGGCGGTCGGCCTGGCCGGTCCGGGACCCGGCACCCCGTCCCCGGTGCTCCCGCTGATCGAGCACTGGAACGGCCGGCACTGGAGCGTGCAGCCGGTGGCGGCGCTGCCGGACGGCGGGTCGTTCTCCGGGGTGGCGGCCCTCTCCCCGTCGAACGCCTGGGCGGTCGGCGAGACCGGCTTGAACAGCGAGGGTACTGGTCAGCGGACGCTGATCGAGCACTGGGACGGCACCAGCTGGACCCGGGTGGCCAGCCCCGACCAGCCCGGCGCGAGTGCCGGCTATCTGCGCCAGGTGACCGTGATCGCCGCCGGGAACGCCTGGGCGGTCGGCGCCGCGACCATGCCAGACGGTCGCATCCGGACGCTGACCGCATTCTGGGACGGCCGGCGCTGGCGGCAGGTCCCCAGCCCGACCCCGGGCGGCGACGCCGAACTGCTGGGCGTGACCGCCTCCTGGCGGCACAACATCTGGGCGGTCGGCATGACCAGCCCCTCCGGCTGCGGACCGTGCCGGACGCTGATCATGCACTGGAACGGCGTGCGCTGGAAGGTGCTGCCCAGCCCGAACCCGCCGGGCAATTATTACCTCTACACGCTGTTCGGCATCGCCGCGGTCGCCCGCGACGACATCTGGGCGGCAGGCACCACCGGCTACGCCTCGACGCTCATCGTCCACTGGAACGGCAGCGCCTGGAGCTAGCGCATGCCAATGGGAGGAGGATCCGGCGATGCGCAAGGCAACTGGCCGGGTGACCGAGAACGCTGGCGGCCTGCAGCCTCCCCGGCGGCCTGCAACTCGGCACCCGGTGATCGGACGCGCCCCGGTCCCTTCCACTGACCGTCTTCTGCCCGCGAGCATCGCGGGCCTTCTCAACGCACTTGCGCGCACCTCCCTGTGCCTGCCGGCCGCAAATACGACGATCAAGGCTTTCCGCCAGCCGCGTACCGGAAGAGGCCGAGAAGCCGGTACGCGGCACAGTCAAGTGATCCTTGGGCTACTCGTTGAGGCGCTCATGAGACAATCGAACGTCCGTGCTATACGGCATCGGACGGCGGATAGCCATAATGACCCGTTCTGCGCATTTCTGCGAACTGGACTTGAGATTCCTGAAGCCGCGCAGAACGGCGGTTCCCGTGCGCCGCACACGACCGTTCCGCCGTGGCAGCGACCGGTGCCGGAGTCATTGTCCCGGCGTGATCGGACTGACTGCGGCGAGCCTGCCCGTGGGTAGGGGCCGCCCCGCAGATCAGTATGACAAGAGCGGCCAGGGCTGCCATACGCGGCCCTGGCCGTGATGGTGGTTATGGTGTGATCGCGATGGCCATCGGGACGCCTGCGTCCTTGATTGGCTTGAGGGCGGTGTTGGTGGCCGTCCGGATCGGGATCACTGTGCCGTTGAAGGGGTTGAGGACGTAAACCGTCTTGCCGTCCGGGGTGATCGCGATCTGATCGGGCCACCCGGCCGTGACTGGCGTCCCGATCCTGATGGTCTTGAGCGCGACGTTGGTGGCGGTGCTGATCGGGGTCGCCGTGCCCGCCGTCGTGTTGGCGACGTAGACGGTCTTGCCGTTCGGGGTGACCGCGATCGGGTCCGTGGCCCAACTCAGCCCGACAGGCCCGACCTTGATAGCCTTGCCGGGTCTGTTGGTGGCGGTGCTGATCGGGGTCACCGTGCCCGCGGTCGTGTTGGCGACGTAGACGGTCTTGCCGTTCGGGGTGATGGCGATCGCGCCGGGGCCCGCCCCGACCTTGATAGCCCTGCCGGGTCTGTTGGTGGCGGTGCTGATCGGGGTCACCATGCCGGGGCTGCCGGGGCTGCCGGAGTTGACCAGGTAGACGGTCTTCCCGTTCGGGGTGATCGCGATCGCGAGCGAGCTGCGCCCGATGTCCATCACCTTGACGACGGTGTTAGTGACAGTGCTGACCGCGGCCACCGTGGTGCTCCCGTCGCCGAAGACATAAGCGGTCTTCCCGTTCGGGGTGATCGCGATGCCCGTCGGGACCGTCCGGACATTGATTGCCTTGCCGGGCTTGTCCGTGGCGGTATTGAACGGGAACACGCTGGTCGCGTTTGCCATGTTGCTTGCCCACGGGTTGCCGACATAGGCAGTCCCGCCGTTCGGGGTAATCGCAGCCGAACTGAGGCCAAAAGCCACCTTGACCGGCTTGAGCGCAATGTTAGTCGCGGTATTTATCACGGTCACGGTACCGGCATGATTGGCGACGTAGGCCATTACAGGCCGGTCCGCCCGGGCCGGTACCGGTGCAGCTGCCTGCCCGGCGTCAGCCAGGGCCAGCAACGCCAGTGCACTGGCAGCGGCGATGCCGACGGACCGCAAAAGATGGATTCGCATCACAAGATCCTTCCTTCCGCTTTGACGGGAACCAAAGAGGTAATGCGCGTGCGCATCGGGAACACCCTCTTCCCGTCCGTCCCGGGGCCGGTGCGAAGAGCTCCCGGCAGGCAGCAATCCCGCGGCCGGCTCCGGGAACTCACGCCCCACTGCGCCCGCGGCCTCACTATCACATCCCGTCCGCCAAGAGCGGCGGCAGCACCGCACGCATACGGCAGCTCCGCCACTCTTCACGCTAGCCGCGACGATCACGCTCGCCAGAGCCGAAACGCCCGGGGAGGGGCGCCCAACGTCCCGGGCCACGCCGCGCCAGGCGCGGCGAGTCATCAGCCTGCCGATCCGGCGACAGTAATTCGTTCCTCGCGAGCGTCCTGTACGCGTCACAAACCTCCAAAAGCGGCACCGACAAGGGGTTTCGTCCGACTTCTCGGCGTGAACAGTGTCCAGGTAACGTGTCCTCGCCCAAGCCCAGGGCCTGCCGTGTTTACAGCGAAGACATCGAAATCGGACTCCAGATAACGGCGGATACTCGCGCCCCCGGCCGCCCCCGAAGTGGCTGCATGGCCGGCGTGTCATGACTTCGCGTGCGGTAGCCGGGATAGTTTCGGTGTCATGGTGCAGCGGGTGGCGGTCGAGCGGCGTTCGGCCCGGGCGATCCTGATCGATGACGATGGCCGCCTGGTGCTGATCAGGCGGTCCAGGCCGGGCCGTGAGCCGTACTGGACGACGGCAGGCGGCGGCGTGGAGGAGGGTGACGGCTCGGTCGAGGCGGCCATGCACCGGGAGATCTTCGAGGAACTCGGCGCTCGCGCGGTAGGTGCGGTGCAGGTGTTCCTGGCCAGTTCCCGGACGGAGACGGGGCTACGGGTCCAGCATTTCTTCGTCGCGCGCCTGGTGAGCCTGGACATCACCGCCAGGACCGGCCCGGAGTTCGCCGACCCGGACCCGGACCGCGGGGCCTACGACGTCGATTACGTCGACCTGCGGGCAGGGGACCTGGCCGGAATCGACCTGCGACCGCAGGAGCTGAAGGCGTTCATCTTCGCCAACCGTGACGCGCTGCTTGCCCAGGCTGGACTGGGTATCTGAAGGGCACGTCCTGGCCGCGCGTGGGCGGCCGGGGCGGACAAGAGCGGTCCCGCGCCAGTCGGAACATGTCGCCCCTGCGCTGCCTGGCTTCCAACGCGCGCTGGTTGGCGACGTCATCGGCGTAGCGGTCTACCATCGCCCGGGACTTCCATCCGTTGAGCCGCATCAGGTCACCCGAGGTTGTGATGCCGCCGCGCGCGCAGGTATGTCGCCAGTGCCCGCGCGCTGGCCGGCGCGAGTACCACGAGCCGGCCCTCACCGGCCGCTCGCGCGCCCTTGAGCGGAACTAGGCGGAACACCGGGTTCCTGATGATGTCGGCCGGGAGCGTGTGCATGACCATGCCAAGCAGTTCCGCGCGGCGGATGCCCTCGCTGCGCAGGATTCGGATGATGGCGTGGTCACGGGCGGTCTCGAAGTCACGGGCCTTCCCGCCGCCGGTGACTTCGGGCAGGTCGTCTATAAAGTCTGCGGCCAGCGTCTTGGGGCGGCCCTTCACTTCGGCGTACCGGTTGAGGGGGAGCGGCTTACTGCCCGGACTGGCCGTCGGGGTCGGGCAGGTGCTCAAGGCGGCGCGCGTTCTCGATAACCGCGCGGACGGCCGCCAGGCTTGACTCGGACAGCCCGTGCGCCCGCAGTGCGATGGAACGGACCCCTGCGTCGCGCATGGCGGTCAGGAACTCGATCTGCTGGCCGGCGTCCTCCGCGGACGCGTCCGCGGAGAAGTAGTCCACGTCCACGCCGAAGAACCTGGCGATCGCCACCAGGCGCGAGTGGCTCGGCTCCGTGCGCTGCCCGGCGCGCAGCTGGGAGAGGTAGGAGACGGAGATGATCGTGGCCCCTGCCTCGGCGTTGATCGCGTCGGCGGCCTCGCGCAGCGTGTAGGGCCTGCGGTCGCGCGGGTGCACCGTCGCGAAGAGGTGGTCCAGCCTCTCCGCGAGCACGTTCCCTCCGCTGCCGTCGCCGGCCATATGGTGTCCCTCCGCGCCTTCCAGCCTTGCGGCAGTCGACCCAAGGCAAGCACGAGCCTTCGCTGTAGTCAAACCCAGCCGCTCCCGCAACGGCATATTTTCGCTACAGTTGCCAATGATCTGATCATGATGATCCGTAATCTCCTCAGAACTTGGCTCAGGCCGGTCCCGATCTGACGAGACCTACTTTTGACGTACGCCCCGTGGCCGGCGGCCGCGCGGAGCGGGATCTCCGGGGCCAGGAAAGTAACGGTGCCGCGTGTTCCCCTCGCCTCACTTATACTTTCTTCTCAGAAAATATAAGTAGGAGGAGGCTGGGCAGGGGTGACTTATAGTTTTCTGGGGCCTGATCCGGTCGAAGCCCAGGTGGAGGATGTACTCGCACGCCTCGCGTCCGGGGAGCCGTCGGGCCAGATCGAGTGCCGTCAGGTTGACGTGAAGGAAGAGCCCGGTCGGCGTGGACATGGGGGCTGTCTCACCCCGGGCAACGCTCGCAGCGATGTGGCCGCCCGCTATCTGGCGGCGGAGATGTCCTGCATGGCCAACACTCCCGGCGGCGGAGCCATTGTTCTCGGGGTGGCTGACGACGGCACCCGGATCGGGACGGAGCTTGACGGCGAATGGCTCAGGCACCGCCTCTGGGAGCTAACCGGCGGAAAGCTCACTATCGCTGTCCGCGTGGCCGATCTTGACGGAACCCGCATCCTGGTGCTGACCACCCATGAGGCGATCGAGCCGATCCGGTACGAGGGCAGGATCAGGTGGCGCGTCAATGACAACTGCGTCGATGTAGATCCGACAAGCTGGCACGCGGGAAAGCTCGGCAGAACCGGCATGGACTGGTCCGCCCAGCCGTCGGGCCATGTGCTGGACGACACGAGCCCGGTGGCGGCCGAGATCGCTCGCCGGTACCTTCAAGCGGCCGGCGACGACGGCTCCCTGGACCTCGCGCGGGCGACCGACCGTGACCTCCTGCGGCGGCTGAACGTGGCCACCGGGGACGGACGGCTCACCAACGCCGGCTCGCTGCTGTTCGTGCGCACCCCCGAGGCCGGCATCGATTACATCCGCCGTGATCTAAGCGGTGGCGACAGCGTGAACCGGATCCGGAGTTCCCGGCCGCTGATCGAGCAGGTATGGGACGCTGATCAGGCAAGCCAGGCATCGAACCGGCTCGTGCACGTCCCCGAGGGATTCGCGCACGGGCAGCAGCGAGCCATCCCGAGCCGGGCGATCCGCGAGGTCATCGTCAACGGCGTGGTGCACCGTGACTGGCTCTCCCCCGAGCCCACCACGGTCGAGCACGTCGGCGATACGCTGACCGTGACGTCCCCCGGCGGCTTCATCGGCGGGATCACTCCGTCCAACATCATCACCCATCCCGCAGTCCCCCGGTACCGCAGCCTGGCCGAGGCAATGGCCGCCCTCCGGCTCGGCGAGCGCGAGGGAATCGGCGTGGACCGCATGGTCCGCGACATGCTTGCCATTGGCCGCCCGGAGCCGGGGATCTCCGAGATCGCCGGGCCGTACGTCAGGGTGAGCCTGGTCGGCGGAGATCCCGACGCCGAGGTCGTTGAGTTCTTCGCAGGCATCGAGCCGGCGAGCGTAACGGCCGACCTCGATGCCCTGCTGCTGATCGAGTGCCTCACCAGAACCGGCTGGATCGACACGCCGGCGGCCGCCCCGTCGCTCCAGCGCGCCGAAATCGAGACGGAAGCGGCCATCGTCCGGCTGACCGCGGCCCGGATCGGAAGAGATCCGGTCCTGACCCCTGTCAAGGGCATCCCGGCAAGCCAGCCCCTCGCTTACCGGCTCAGCGACCCGGCCCGCAGACGACTCGCCCGCCGCATCGGACACCTCGAGACGCAGGAAGGACGGAAAGCGCAGATCGTCTCGTGGGCGACGGCACGACGGCGAATCTCAAGCACGGAGGCCGCCGACTTGACCGGCCTGAGCATCCCCTACGCCGGCACCGTGCTCACCAGCCTGGAAGAAGAAGGCATCCTCAGGCCCGGACGAGAGAACAAGCTCGGCCGCGGCTTCTACTACGTCCCAGCCACCTAGACGCGCGACCCGGGCAGCGAACCACTTCGCCTGCCGGACCTATCGCCAGCCTGCGTCTTGTCGACGATGAGCTTCGCGCTTATGAATTCTGTGATGAGGGTCAAGCCAAGCAGCGATTGCGGCCGTACGTGTGGCGCCGGGTCAGCGCGGCATTGGAAGCACTGACGACCGGACGGGGGCGGTACCTGCAGGATGGACATGCCCTATGAGCCGTCGCCACAGTTCTCACCCACGGGCTGACCCGAGTCAGGCACGATCCCCGGTGAGGAACTCGAAAACTGCGAATCCGAACATGGCTGTCCCGGTGAACGCGGAGCCGGCGGCGATTATCGCGTGTGGGCCGTTTGCTCCGCCCCACCACGACAAGATTCCGACGGCGCAACTGACCATCAGCGCGGCCACCATAATGATCGTGGCCCAGATGCCTCGCGGCACGCTGTCGGCGGTTTTTGTGACCATCGGTGCGGTTCCTTCCTAGTCGAGCTGCTGGTCGGTGCCCGACGCCGGGTGGGCCAGGTACATCCAGCTGGTGATCGGCACGCCCTTGGCCCGGTAGCGGCTGCGCCGGAAGGCACCGGGGGCCACGGGGCCGCGCAGGTGCTGTACGACGGTTTCATAGACATAGCCGGAAACCATCGCGGCGAGGTCGACATCGGTCGTCGCCAGTGAGCAGCGCAGCGGCTGGGAGTCGAGCATGCGAGCGGCGTGGATGACGGAAACATTGGGGAAACCAGTTCCGTCCGCTTGGACCGGCCCGACATGGACGGCACAGCGCAGGCGCATCCGGACCGGGTCGTCGGCCTCGCGGTTGTGTCGCCTGAGCCGTTCGCTGAGTGTCGGCAGCAACGGGTCGACGAGCAGCGTAGTGGACAGCGTCGGCGGCACGATGGTCAGCAGGCCGTCGCCGCGGTCCTGGTGCCGGCACCGCCGCCAGGGCAGCCCGGACTCCGTGAACGCATCGGTGAGCAGGCGCAGCAGCGCGGACCGCAGGGCCGCGCGATCGTGGTCGTTGCGCTGCGGATCCCCGAATCCCACGATGTCGGTGAGGAAGATCGAGCAGTTCAGCGGCGCCTTAGCCTGGCGGTCGTGCAGGGCCGGTGGTGTTCGTGCGATGGTGGACATACGACCAGCTTGCCTAGATGGTCCGGGTCCGGCGAGGGCTGTCCGGGCACCGGACGCCTCCCGGACGGAGCAGTTCCGAGGAAGTGTTGCCGTTCATGTCCGGCGAACTTGTCCGGCGCCGGACACCGGACCGATGCTGCGACGGCAGGAGGTGTCAGATGAGGCAAGAGGCCACGGAGCGCTTCCGAGCCGCCCTGACCAGGGCCGTCGCCCAGCTCGGCGGCGACCGGGCCGCAGAGGAGGCTAGCGGGGTTAGCAAGTCGGTCTGGTACGACGCGAAGTCAGGCCGTGCCGTGCCGGACTATCGCTCCACGTGGCCGGCGATGCTGGCGGTCCTCACTCGCATTCCGACGGCCTCGACCGGCGTTCGTGACTGGGACGAGCTATACCGGCTTATGCGCGCTGAGCGGGGACGGCGACCGCACCCGCACCGGGCGCTCCCGGCCGCCGACCCCGCACCATCTCGGCTGGTGCCGCAGCAACTGCCGCCGGGCACAGTGCCGTTCGTCGCGCGGGATACTGAATCCCGCATCCTCGAAGAGGTGATCCTGGACAGCAGCGGTGAGTCGGTGCCGATCGCGGTCGTGACGGGACCGCCAGGCGTTGGCAAGACCGCGCTCGTCGTGGACTGGTCGTACCGGGTCCTACGACGATTCCCCGATGGCGTCCTCTACGTGGACCTGCGCGGCTGGAGTCCGGACCGGCCGGTGACGGCGGAGGAGGTGCTGGGCCGACGGGACGATGTTCACGTGCACGTTGCCGTCGGCGACGTGGCCGAACGTGATGACCCGCGCGCCAGGGTCCGCCGCGGTGGTCACGCTGGCTGCCTCGGAGGCCAGGCGCGTCCACTGCGCGGCCGGCACGGAGACGTCAAGCTTGATCGGGATGCCGAGGAACCCAGCGGCCTCGGGATGGCGCTCCCGGTAGGACCAGAGCCGCCGCCGGCCGGCAGGAGACTCCGCGACGGCAGCCTCCCGGCCGGCGATAAGGCCCGCAAGGTCATCCAGTGCCCCCGGGCCCCCGGCTTCCAGCAGGAGGTACGTCGGCTTCGGCACCGGTAGCGGCGGCGGGAGGTCAGCCTTCGCCGCCAGGACCGAGAGGCCGGCCTCGGTGAAGAACTCCGCGGAAACCAGCCCTGGCACCGCGACGAGAGCCTCGCGGGCGAGCGCGTGAAGCTCGGCAAGACTATCCAGCCCGACAATTACAGTCACCAGGTCCCGCAGCCGGGGGACCAGCCGCAGCCGGGCCTTGGTCACCACGGCCAGGGTTCCCTCGGACCCAGCCAGCAGCGACGGGTAGTCATAGCCGGTGTTGTCCTTGGTCAACCCGGCCAGGTGCGATAGCACGGTCCCATCTGCCAGGACGGCTTCGATCCCGCGCAACTGCGCCCGCATCGGCCCGTACCGCAGCACCCGCACCCCGCCCGCGTTGGTCGCGATCGCCCCGCCGACGGTTGCGCTACCCCGGCTACCGATCTGGATACCGAAGTCCAGCTCAGGACCGGCGTCTGCGACCCGCTGCAAGGTCACCCCGGCACCAGCCGTGACCTGCGACGCCTCGCGGTCAACCGCCTCCAGTCCGGTCAGCCGGGCAAGGCTCAGGACGACCTCGCCAT
>Ga0066797_1000498_pt1 | contig 11874 bp, 12 predicted proteins | sample PersoiDNA2013193_FD_76335 | JGI IMG/M metagenome (GOLD analysis project Ga0066797, IMG submission 76335) | Permafrost soil microbial communities from the Arctic, to analyse light accelerated degradation of dissolved organic matter (DOM) -... | ecosystem: Environmental > Terrestrial > Soil >... | reverse complement strand
GCGCATGCAACCCCGGCGCCACAGACAGCCCCCGACCACCAGTCTCACATCATGAAATGTCCGTAGCCCTGGTGCGGTAGGTTCACCGTCGCCTATGCCTAGGCTGGCCGCCGGCCCGCCGCCCGGGGGTCATATCGCCGCATTCCGGGCAGGATCCCTGCCCGGGGAAAAGATCTTGGTAGAAATGCGTGCGCAGAGAACGCTTTTCTACCACCAAGAAAAAAGCCTCCAAGATCTTTTGATGAGCCGGGATATCAGATGTCATTTGGCGTCACATGAGCGTGCCGGGGCATCGTGGGCTCCCCTGGCTAAGCGGCATCGGGCCTCCGGCATCGGGTTTACGTGATCATGGTCCATTATTCCCCCGCTATTCCCCCGCCATCCCCCCTGGCCGCCGTGGAGGCGGCGGCGGTCAGCTCGGGTCGGACAGGAGGAAGTCGGCGCAGCGTTCGCCGATCATGATGCTGGCGGCATTCGTGTTGCCTGACGTGACCGCTGGCATGACCGAGGCGTCGGCGACGCGCAGGCCGTCTATGGCGTGGACGCGCAGGTCGGGGGTGGTGACCGCCATCGTGTCTATGCCCATCTTGCAGGTGCCGACCTGGTGGTGGTACGTGATCAGGTTGCGCATTCCGTACTCGGTCAGTTCCTCGTCCGTGCGCACGTCGGGGCCGGGCGCGATCTCGCGGGCCCGCCACCCGTTGAGCGCCTGCGCCTGGCCGACCTCGCGGGACAGCTTCAGGCCGGTCAGCAGCGCCTTCAGGTCGGCGGGTTCCGCCAGGTACCTGGGGTCGATCGCCGGGTGCCCGGCCGGATCGGCGGAGCGCAGCCAGAGGCGGCCGCGGCTCAGCGGGCGGATGATGCCGGCCACGATCGCGTAGCCGTCACCGTAGCCGGGCGCCGGGTAGCCCTCGACGGGCATCGGGAAGTGCGACATCAACGGCTGCAGGTCGGGCGCGGGCATCCCCGGGTCGCTGGCCGCGAAGAAGTGCGCCTCGAGGTTGTTGGCCTTGCCCTCGGGGATCTTCCTCGCCGAGGAGTACAGGATCGTCGCGAGGGCGTGGTCGTGCAGGTTGGCGCCCACTCCAGGCAGGTCGGCCGCCACCTCGATGCCGAGCGCGCGCAGGTCGTCGGCGGGACCGACGCCGGAGAGCAGCAGGAGCTGCGGCGAGCCGATCGCGCCGCCGCACGCGACGACGTCACCCGAGCAGCGCAGCTCGGTGGCCGGCCACTCGGTGCGGGTCATGGCGGGAGCGGAGTCGGCCGGGTCCGTTCCGAGGCCGTATCGAAGGCCTTTGCCGGCGAGACGGACACCGACGGCGCGACCCGCGCCGTCGAAGATCAGGCTTGTCACCTGAGCACCCGTGATGACCGTGAGCAGCGGGGAGCCGAGCACCGGCTCGGCGAACGAGGTCCAGGTGGACATGCGGCGGCCGTTCCGCACCGTCAGGTGGGTCAGGCCCGCGCCCATGATCGAGTCGGCGTTCGGGTCGTTGTTGAGCGGGATGCCGCGCTCGGCGCACGCGTCGAGCATGGCGACCGTCACCGGGTTGGGCTCGCGGATGCGGGTGACGGGGAGCGGGCCGCCGACGCCGTGGTAAGCGCTCGGGCCGTCCTCGAAGTCCTCGGACATCTTGAAGTACGGGAGCACCTCGTCGTAGGACCAGCCGGCCGCGCCGTTGTAGGCCCAGTTGTCGAAGTCGGACTTCGCGCCCCGAATGTAGATCATGCCGTTGAGGGCGCTCGATCCGCCGAGCACCCGGCCGCGCGGCCAGAAGACGCTGGTCTTCAGCGAGTGCTCCTGCGGTTCCGTGGTGTAGGCCCAGTCCTGCGCCGAGTTCCACAGTTCCCAGGAACGGTTCGGCTGGTGGATCGCCGGGTTGTCGTCCGGGCCTCCGGCCTCGATCAGAGCCACCGTGCGGCCCGCGTCGACGAGGCGGCGGGCGATCACGCAGCCGGCCGATCCGGCGCCCACGACGATGTGGTCGAATTCACCGATCGCGCGCCCCGCGCTGCCATTGCCGCCTGACATGCCGACCTCCGCGTGGCTTGGTCCCAGTGGCTGGTCCAGTGCTTGGCCGAACCGTTGCGAGTCAGTGAGCATTGAACGCCACCCGGGCCGCGCCGGCGTGGGACCGCAGGGCGCGTTCCTGCGCCGGGGCGGGGTCCAGGGCGAACCGGTACGCCAGGAGCGTCATGCCGGGCCGTCCTGCCCGGGCGCGGCGGCCCCCGTCCGCAGCGCCTCCGCCGTGCTGCCGGAACCGGCGCTGCCGAAAGGCGTCCCGCCGGTCACGCCGTCCGCCGTGCGCATCCCGGACCTCCCCCTCCTGGTGCCGCCGGCCCGACGCGAGCCCATCCCATCCAGGCTACCTGTTCTATTTACTGATTTCAATATGTGAAACACAGATTCTTTATTCGATTGACAGATATTTGCCAGTTGAACCGTCACTCAGCCGAAGAACGCAGCTGTCCAGTCAAGCGGCCGGCAGCGGGCCGACCGTCCCTGACGGCGGCAGGCACGGCGGCGGCAACGCCCGCGCGGGCTGCCGGGCCGGGTTCCCGGCTACGATCAGCCGGCCGACCCGACAAGCGGCCGCCGGCCCCGTCCCGGCACCATGCCAGCGACGAGCCGCCGCAAGCGAGATGTCCTGCGACGCCCGCTCCTCCAGGTTCACGCCACCACTCCAGCGCACTAATGAGCGCTCGCGCTTACTCAACCACCAACAGCAAGCACCCCCTGGTCACATCATGCGGACTTTACGGCCGATGTCATTCATGCGGCGGCACAAATTTCTGGCTCCGGCCCGAGGCCCGGACGTGCCGACTGATCACGCAACTGGCGGCGAGGCACAAGGCACCCGGACAGGTACCAGGCGCCTGGCCGCGCCCGGCCTACTTCTTGGCAGAGAAAGAGGACGGGACAATGGTGTGCCGCTCAAGCGCCTGATGGTCAGCGCGGAGCGTTTCCCTGACGATCTGCTGAGCGATCTCCAGGGATTTGCCCGACAAGCGGCTTTCCCCTTCTGCGGGGCCATCCTCCGGCTGATCTTTTCCGCCCCCGCCACCGAAGAGCCAAGCCATTGATGATCTCCTTGTGTCCCGATTACTCTCGTCGATTGTGAACGGTCCCGATGCTATCCGCAAGCCCCTTGAACTCGCTGGCATTTCGCGATAGGCAAAGAGTTGCCAAATTGACTGAAACAGCTGTGACTACTGAGACATGAGACATCGGCGCGCTAAATAAAACGAAATAATAACTTAAGGTGTTTGACCTTTGGCTATCAAGGTGAAGTGTGCGACGAATCCCCTGGTCGCACTGCTCTCGCGGCAGCAGGCTGGGCACCCGAATAGCGGCGCACCGACCACCGGCGAGATCGCCGCCGCGGAAATCATTGCGATCACGTTTCCGATTCCACCGGAGGATGGAATTCATCGGTGGCCGGCCTGGCCGAGACCGATTTCGCCGCGTCTCTTTCCTTGGTCGAAGTGGCGTCGATGACGTCATAGAAAATGCGCGTCAGCAGGGTTGCCAGCACGAAGAAGACACCACAGCACAAGAAGACCCGCAGCGCGGTGCTGTCGGGAATCAGGTCGGCGAGGACCATGATCGTAATCGCTATCGAGACCATGACGACCACGGCGACCGTGAGTATGTGCGCACGGACACGGGGCTTTGTCCAGAAACGGACTCCGTCCTGGTCGTGGCGGCGGGACACGCGACGCTGGCCGCGCAGCCGGTCCAGGTAGGCAGAGTCCCAGATGAGGGCCAGCAGCAGTACCGGCAGCACCTGGGCCATCGTGTCATAGAAGTCGCGTGTCACCGCTGGCCCGCTTCCCACGTTCGCGTCGCGCCAGCACAATCGTCGCGCGCAAGCGCCTGGCGCCCCGGACTATTATCGCGGCGCCAGGCGCTTGCCTTCTGCTTAGTCGCCGTCTACGCGGTCGTGGTGAGGGCGGTGTCGTCGTTGAGTCGGGCGAGCGCCGGGCGCTCGATGAGCTCATTCAGGTGCTCATCGAGGCGCAGTCCGTCCGCGGTCCCCACCGCGTGCAGATAGGTATCCGGCTGACGAAGCTCCCACAGGCCCGGTTCCGCCCCGTTGATGCCGTCGCCATCGAGCGCGCGGGCCAGGCCCGCGCGCGCGGCCACCGTGCGAAGCACGACGGAGCTCATCCGGGTGAGGCTGGCGAGCGGCTGGTGCCTGTTCTGCCTGGTGCCCAGGTCGACCTGGGCCATGCCGGCCAGGCCGATCTGCTCGTAGACGTCGACGAGCATGCCGATCTCCACGCCGTAGCCGGTGAAGAAGGGGATGTTGGCGAGGACGTCCCGGCGAGCGGCGAACTCGCCGGCGAGCGGCTGAACGAACCCGGCGAGCTCGGGGTGGAAGAGGTTGAGCAGCGGCTTGGCCATCAGCTCGGTGACCCGGCCGCCGCCGTCGGGGATCTTGTCGTCGCCCTGCTTGAACGGCCTGCGGTAGGCCGCCTTGACGAATTGGATCTTGGGATCGGCGAGCAGCGGCCCGAGCGTGCCGTAGACGAAGTGCTCCTCGAAGTCGGTGGTGTCGGCGTCGGCGAACATGACGATGTCCCCGCGTGCCACCGACAGGGCGCGCCACATCGCGTCGCCCTTGCCCTGACCCGGGCCATAGCCCGGCATGAGCTCGTTTTCTGAGTAGACCTCAGCCCCGTGGGCGCGCGCGATGTCCGCCGTACCATCCGGCGAGTCGGCGTCGACCACGATGACCTGATCGGGAAGCCCTGTCCTGATCCTCAGGTCTTCCACCACGGTAAGGATGGTCCCTATGGTGCCTGCGACGTTGCGGGCCGGGAAGATCAGGGTTATGGAGGGTCGCTCCGCCCTGGTGTCGCTCGATTGTGCGAGACCCTCAAAGTCCCTGTGATGATACGAGCGTTGCTCAAACCATTCCCAGACTGTCATGTTCATATAACGACGTCCTAGTCCGTTTAGTTGCAGCGTAGTGGCACAGGTCCGCCCGCCGGTCCTTGTCGCTAGGGGCTACCCGGAAGGGGCTCGGGTATGCGGAAGGGTCAATCGAGGGCTGCCAAAGAATGGCAGCCTGCGGTTTTATGTGCCAACAAAAAGCAACAGATTACCACCCATTGGGGGGTAGACCAGTGGAATCAGACGGGGCCTTGGGAGCCCACTGGGGTGAAAGCGTAGTGGCAGGCTGCTTGGTGGGATGGGTCACCCGGGGCCGCGGTGAGCGCCGGGTCCGCGGCGATCAGCCCGCGGGTATAAGGGTGGGCGGGCTCGCGCAGCAGCGTGTCGGCCGACCCGGATTCGACGATCCGGCCCAGGTACATCACGGCGACCGTGTCGCACAGGTGGCGGACCACGGCGAGGTTGTGCGAGATCAGCACCATGGTCAGCCCGAGCGACGCGCGCAGCTCCGACAGCAGGTTCAAGATCGTGGCCTGCACGCTGACGTCGAGCGCGGACACCGGCTCGTCCGCGACGAGCACGTCGGGCGCGAGCGCGAGCGCGCGGGCGATCGCGACCCGCTGCCGCTGCCCGCCGGAGAACTCGTGCGGGTATGCGGCGAACCGCCGCTCCGGGTCGGGGATGACCTTCCCGGGCGGAGCAAATCGGTGAGACCGTCACCGAGCAGCGATAGCGCGAGGCCCGTGACGACGACCGCGATGCCGGGGATCGTGGTGAGCTCCCAGTGCGTGAACCTCACCCTCGGGTCGAGCACCGCGTAGGAGACGTCGGTCAGCAGGTTGACGAGCACGCCGAGCACGCCGAAGACCAGCGTGACGGCCTGCGCCACGGGGAAGTCGCGGGCGAAGATGGACTGCACCATGAGGTCTCCGATGCCGGGCAGCGCGAACACGTCCTCGACGATCACCGCCCCGCCGATGACCCAGGCGATGTTGACGCCGAGCACCGTGATCGCCGGGATCACCGCGTTGCGCAGCACGTGCCTGACCAGCAGGCGCAGCCCCGCCACGCCCTTGGACCGAGCCGTCGTGATGTAGTCAGCGCCGAGCACCTCGAGCATCGAGGCGCGCAGCGCGCGGATCACCACCGGGCACAATCCCAGAGCGTGACCGGCAGCCTGGTGGTGATCAGGCCGCCGACCGAGGTGCCGTAGTACAGGCTCGTGCCGAGGTTGCCGTGCACCAGCCGGTGGAGGAACAGCCAGTACTGGCTGATGAGCGGACGGTTGAGCCCCCATTGCTCGTGCAGGATCGCGATCGCCCGCGGGGTGGCGTGGATGCCAAGGATGGTCCTGGCCGGGTCGCCGGGGATCAGGTGGATCATGAAGAACACGACCACCGTCACCCCGACCGCGACCGGGATCAGCAGCAGCAAGCGGTGGAGTACGAAACTCATCCGTGCCATGTGCTAGCCCGCCTGTTGGGTGCCTGCCTGTCTGGCCTTACTTGCTCAGCCAGACGTTTTCCAGGTGGTAGTTGCCGAGCGGCGTCACGTAGAACCCGCTGACGGTGCTGCTCGCGGCGTAGGCGTAGGGCGAGTGGTAGAAGTCCACCATGAAGGCGTCGGCCGCCGCGTCGTCCTGGATGGTGTTGTAAAGGGACTGCCGCGCCGTCGTGGAGAGGGTCTGCTCGGCCGCGTGCGTGTCCTTCACCACGGTCGGGTTGCTGTAGTCGGTGAAGAACGATTTCGAGCCCGCGGACGGGTCGACCGCGAACGTCACGAGCTCGTCCGGGTCGTGCACAAGGCCAGGGCCGACATGCCTCGGGGGGTACGGGGGGTCACCCCCCGGGAGGCAACTGCGCGACGAGCGCCGCGATCTGCACCCGGGACGCATAGCACAGCTTGGCCCGGATGTGCTCAATGTGCGCGTCGATGGTCCGCTTCGACACGAAAAGCCGGGCCGCGATGGCCTTGTTCGTCAGGCCCGTGGCGACGAGCGCGGCCACCTCGCGCTCGCGTTCGGTCAGGAGCTGCCAGCGGCCGGAATCGTCGCGCGCCTCCGGGTCCCCGCTGGCGCCGGTCATCGGGCGCCGCCCGGAGCCGGGCGGCCTGGTCCCCGGCTGCCCCGGTGACGGCCGGCCATTCGGCGACTGCGCGGGCAGCTCGCCGAGCGCGTACCGCAGCGCGTCCTGCGCGCTCAGCGCCACGCCTTCGGCATGCGCTTGCGCGTATCCCGCGGGCCCGAGAGCGTCCCTGGACATCCGCTCGGCACGGTCGCGTTCCGCGTGCAGCAGCGCGACGCCGAACCTTGGCACGCGGACGGAGGCGCGGTCGGTCAACCGCCGCCACCGCAGGTCCGCCGCGCCCTGCAGCCAGCCGGTCCGCTGATAATCCCCGCGTGCCGCGGCGAGCCACGCGAGCACCTCAAGGTGCTGCGCGAACGACAGATCATCGCCGAACGGGGCATGCGCCTTGAGCCCCTCGCACAGCCATCGGCTGGCCGCCGCCAGGTCTCCGCTGAGCCGGCCGGTTGCGCCCATGATCCACGCCGCCCAGCCGCGTACCCAGCGCTCGCCGTCGGGCAGCGCGGACATCAGCGCGGCGCAGCCGTCCGCGCACTCGTCGAACGCGCCGCGGGTCAGCGCCGCGAACGCGGAGGCAAGGCGGGCCACCAGGTCCGCTATCAGGTACGACGCCCTGTTCGCGGACGTCGCGGCTACCGGCTCGTCGGCCAGGAACGCGGCGGCCGCCGCCGCGTCGCCCTGGGCGACGAGCAGCCATCCGGCCAGCCGACGCGCGAGGGCGCGCGGCTCCGGCCGGTCGCCGAGCGGGGTGGCGGCCCGGCTGGAACCACGGGACCGTTCGAGCTGATGGCCTGGATTCTCCGCATTTTCCGCGGAGAAACCTGAGAACCACAGGCTGGCCTCGGTGAGCTGGCCCGTGCAGGCCCACCATGGCAGGCACGCGATGGCGAGCTCCATGCCCGGGGCAAGCTCCTCGGCGGCGTGCTGCCCGGTGGCCAGCGACCATTCGAGCGCCTGCCGCAGGTTAGCCGCGTCCTGTGCCAGCAGGGAAACCAGGCGGACCTGATCGGGGCCGACGAACGAGGCGGAGAAGCGCCGCGCGACGCCGAGGTAATAGTCGCGGTGGCGCGCGGCGCACTCGGCGGCGTCAGCATGGTCCGCCTGCGCCGCGCCGTGCTCCCTGACCACCTCGAGCAGCCGGTACCGCGCATCGCCGACGGCCACGTCGGTGCGCAACGCGATCGACTTGTCCACGAGGCCGACGAGCGTCTCGAGGACCTCGCCGACGGCGAGGTCACCCCCCGCGCACACCGACTCCACCGCCGCCAGGCTGAACCCGCCGCCGAAGACCGACAGCCTAGCCCACAGCAGGCGCTCGGCCGGCGTGCACAGGTCATAGCTCCAGTTGATGGAGGCCCGCATGGACTGCTGCCGGTCGTCCGCCCGGCGCCCGCCCGCGAGCAGCCCCAAACGTCCTGGCAGCCGGTTCGTCAGCTCGTTGAGGCCGACGGCGCGCAACCGGAGCGCGGCTATCTCGATCTCGAGCGGGATTCCGTCCAGGGCGCGGCAGAGCCACACGGCCTTCGGCAGCACGTCGTCCGTCATGACGAAACCGGGCATCGCGGCGTCGGCCCGGTCGGCGAACAGGGCAACCGCGTCACCGCCGTCGTCCGCCACTTCGAGCGGCTGTATCCGGAAGACCGCCTCGCCTGGCAGGCCAAGCGGCTGGCGGCTCGTCACCAGGATGACCGGTCCGTCCGCGCCGCTCAGCACGGCGTCGGCGAACGCCGCGCACGCATCCACCAGGTGCTCGCAGGTGTCAAGTATGAGCAGCATGCGGCCGCTGTGCAGCGCGCTCGTCAGCCGGCCGACCTGCTCGGCCAACGCTGCCGGCTCGGCCAACGCTGCCGGCTCGGCCAACGCTGCCGGCTCGGCCAACGCTGCCGGCTCGGTGAGCGCATCCGACGCGCCGGTCTCGGCGGGCAGGCCGAGCGCGGCCGCTAGCGCCTGCGCCAGTCCGTCCGTGTCGCGTGCCGCGAACAGCTGCACCAGGCGGACGCCGTCTGGAAACGCATCCGCAAGACCGTCGGCCACCCGCAGTGCGAGCCGCGTCTTTCCGACGCCGCCAGGACCGGTCAGCGTGATCAGCCGCGACCGGGACAGCGCGTCCGTGATAGCGGCAATTTCCGTGGACCGCCCGAAGAACCTCGAGGTCTCCGCGGGCAGCCTTCCCCCATGCGATAGCAAATTATTTGACCCTTCCCCCGTAACGACAGTAATACGCCCGCTTGGGCGGTGTCAGAAACTTGGGGAGTATCGGCGTGGCGATATGCGCGACTTGCCGAGATGATAAACAAAGTGTCTGATATGTCGGCCGTAATGGCCGCCATGGCACCAGGAATTTGCTCAGGCACCCAGGGCCACGAGTTGCTCGCGGCGATGACAAGCTCGTCCGACGGACTCATGCGCCGAACGCCCCGATGAAATCCATAGCTCAACGATTCTACCCAGGACCCAACGGCGGTGCTCGGGATTATTCGCCGCGCGCGCTGATTTCGGCCCAGAGGTCGCGATAGGCCCTGGCCGCGGGGCTGTTCGGCGCGAAGACGGTGACCGGGGCACGTTCCACCGACATCGTCTCGATGACCGACAGAGATGGGATGGCGGTCTTAGCCACGTCGGCCCGTTCGACGGAAAGCTTTTCTGCTATTTCTCTGTGCAGTTTCTTTCTGCGATCGACCATCGAAAAGAATGCGAACAACTCAGGACGGCGACCCTGGAACTCACCGACGAAATCAGACAACTGATCAAGAGTCCGCACCGAAAGCGTCGTCGGGATCAGCGGCACGAGGATGACATCGGCGGCGTGCAGCACGTTCTCCGACACCAGGGAGACCGACGGCGGGCAGTCGAGGAAAACCACGTCGTACTCGTCTGCCAGCGGCGCGAGCAGCTTGGCGAGCTTGCGGGCCGGCTTGCCACCCGGAGAACCGCCGCCTGAGCCGCCGCCTGAGCCGCCGTCCCCGCTGTCGAGCAGCAGGTCCATGTTCCGGTAGGTGAAATCCGCTGGAATAAGGTCGAGATTGTCGAAATCTGTTCCCTTGATCGTCTCATCGAGCGGCCGCTTGCCAAGGATGAGCGCCTTCCCGCCGCCCTTGACCCGTGGCTTCACCCGGAACATGAACGACGCCGCGCCCTGCGGGTCCAGGTCCCACAAGACGGTGCGCAGCCCGCTTTCCGCCGCCAGGTAGGCGAGGTTGACCGCCGTGGTGGTCTTCCCGACACCGCCCTTGATGTTATATGTCGCATATATACGCATTTATGGGTACCTCCCGGCCTCTCCCTGACGCCCCCGTAGCAGCGCGGACATCCTGCGCTGCCCGTCAACGTCGGCGAACGCCGCGAACCGCCGCTCGAAGTCGGCCCGGGCCGCGCGCTGACGCACCACCAGCCCAGCCGTTACCTCCCCCATCGCGAGCAGTGTCTCCGCCGGCGCCTCGCCGGCCGCCAGCATCGCCGAGGCCAGCGCCCGGATCTCCCCGATCTGTACCTCAGTGTCCTGGAACTCCCCCAGACAGTCCTGGAGTCGCTTGAGGTCTCCAACCACCTTCCCGTACCCGGCGGGGTCGTGCAAGGGGGCGAAGAACTCCAGCGCGTACCGCAGCTCCTTGCATCGTTTACGCAGGTCATGCAGAGACTCGGGGGGCGAGCCCGCGCCGATCGCCGCACCTCGCCTGGCGACCTTGACAAAGGAAACCCGGGTCCGCTCGGCGGCGAGAGTGCCGACAGTGCCGGTCTCCGCCGGCGCTCTCGTGGATTTTCCCGAACGGACCGCGCCGGCTCCGGCACCGCCCGAGTGATTCTGTTGGATCGTGGTGAGTTTCTCTCGCCAGCTCTGGGTCGCGGCGGCGAAGCGCGGCGAGCGCAGGGCACGGGTAAGCGCGCGAAACTCCCTGCGTCGCCGCTGCTCCAGATAGCCGCGGAAAGGCTCAAGGTCATCCGGCTTGGCGGCGGCCAGGCCGAAGGCCATCTGCGCGAAGTCGAGTAGATGAACGTCCAGATCTCTGGTCGGCGTGGTCACGTCGCCGACCCATTTGAACTCGGCGGTGAAGAACGCGAGGTCTTCCCTGGTGAGCCATCCGCAGTCGCTGCCCGCCTTGGCCGTCTTATCCGCCTTGGCCGACTGGTCCGCGCCGCTTCTGTTCGCGCCGCTTCTGTTCGCGCCGCTCGCCGCCGGGGCGGTGAGCACGTCACCGAAGAGCTTGAGCGCTGACCTGGTGCGCCGCACGGAGACGCGCAGGTCGTGCAGGAACTCGGTGTCGGTGTCCCTGAGTACCCCGCCGACGTTCGCATCGATGGTGTCAAGCAGCCGGAGCAAGATCGTGGCGGCCGCCTGGGGAGCAGGCATGGCGGCGGTGATGCGCGCGTCGACCTTGTTCGAGTAGTCGCCGGGGCGGCGGCCGATGGCGCGGAGCACGGCAGGGAACGTCGCCTCCACCGCGTTCGTGACGCCAGGCACGGCCGCCACGAGACGGCCGGCGCGGCGGGCCGGGCCCTGGTAGCCGCGGACCTCGGTGATCGTCAGCCGGGGGGCGAGCACGACGTCACCGCCCGGCAGCGTCAGGCGCTCGACGATCAACCGGGCGACCGTCTTCTCATCGTCGTTGAGCAGCCGGTACACCGCGGTCGTGCTTGCGGCGGAGGCCACGGGAAGCAGCGCGCGCGGCGCGATGAGAGTGGCGATGCGGGTTGCCACCGGTCCGTCCGGCAGGTCAGACAGCAGACGCGGACGGGTCGCCACCCAGCCGGTCCCCGGCTGGACGATGCTGGTCCCGCCGCCTGCGGTGGCGGTGGTTGCAGCGGTTGCGGTGGTTGCGGTGGTTGCGGCGGTTGTCGCCCCAGTGGCAGCGGACGGGGTGGCGGCACGGGCCGGGGCGGTGCGGGCGGCGG
>Ga0066797_1000491_pt1 | contig 11983 bp, 4 predicted proteins | sample PersoiDNA2013193_FD_76335 | JGI IMG/M metagenome (GOLD analysis project Ga0066797, IMG submission 76335) | Permafrost soil microbial communities from the Arctic, to analyse light accelerated degradation of dissolved organic matter (DOM) -... | ecosystem: Environmental > Terrestrial > Soil >... | reverse complement strand
CCGGCAAACTGTTCTCGTTTGCCGGAGCCAACTCCTACGACATGGGCACCAATAGCTATGTGGCAGATACCGGCAGTTCGGGCTCGCCAGCGCCTATCGGCCAACCGGTCGGCTACGTCGCCTGCGATGCCGTGCTGACCAAACATACTGACCCCTATGGCAACGCCATCACCTTGGGCTACAATGGCGGCGCTCCTTATTACCTCCAGAGCATCACGGACTACGACGGACGAACTACCACCCTCGCTTACAATGGCTCGGGGATGTTGACCAATGTTTCCATGCCCTACGGTCGGACCGCGTCATTCACCTATTCTGGCAGTTCCTTGACGTCCATCACGGATGCCCAAGGCATGTCCAGCTCCCTGTCTTCCGCGCCATTTATCTATCAGGATTTGACGGCGCCCGTGACCAATACCTATATCACCTCCCTCACCACCCCCTATGGCACCACCACGTTTGATCACTACGAAGCTCCTCCGGTCCTGGCCATCTCCAACCCTCCTTCATTGCAAAAAGTCGTAACGGTTTCCGGTGACGGTTCTACGTCGGTGGGGACAGAAGTGCGTTATAGCGGCACCAGCCGCGTTTGGGTGGGAGCCTATGGTGGCACCAACCGCGTTAACCGCGCCATCACCGTGGGTCACCCCGATGGCACCCATGAACTCTACATGTACCGTTATGACTCCCGAAACTTGGTCCCCTCCACCATTCCAACCAACGAGATTCCCTACTCGATTGGTATCGACGATGGCTTGGAAACCTATGGTGCAGACGCGCCCAATGCCATCAACCATCTGCATTCCACGCGCAATTCCTACCACTGGAACCGCCAGCAATATGCCGCGCTTTCCACCACCGACATCCAGAATCTTGCCAGTAGTGATTTCCAGATCTGCACCCTGAAACATTGGCTGGAAACGGATTCCACGGAATCCATCTATCCGCAGACCACCGAACAAAACGTTTCCGACCAGTTGTCGTTCATCCGCGAAGCTTCCCCGGATGGCACCCATGACGGAGCCAGAACCTGGTTCACCCATGACGGCCAGACTGGCTGGCTGGCCGGTGGGTACAACGATCTCGTGTCGCAGACCATCCTGCCGGATGGCAGCGTCACGTACAAATCCTACTCTTACAACAGTGGCGGAGTTTTAATCTCGGTCGGGGAAACGTTTACCCAGCCGGCGGACGGCTCCCGTTCCACCCGGACCACTGACTATTTCTATGCCGATTCACATGATTACATCGGTGTGTCGGGGCACAGCTATGACCGGTTGACCGGCGTGTCTGCCTCCATCAGTTCGTTCACCCTCTCTTATCCCACGGACTTCGAGATGGACCAGACCACTGATGCCGGCTATGTCACCAGCTACTTTTACAACTCCCGCCATCAGCTCACCGGCATCAAGCACGCCAACGGGCTGACCACCACCAACTTCTTTGACGGATACGGATTCCTCTCCAAAAGCATCGATTACGAAGCGCATACCACCAACACCTACGCCTTCGCCAGCGGCCTGCCCGCCACCCGTACCGCGCCGTTGGGGCTGGGCCTGAACTATTTCTGGGATCATCTGGGGCGTCTCACTGGCATCGGCTACTCGGATGGCACTTCCGTCTCCAATATCTATACCGCGCTGGATGTCACGGCGCACAAGGATCGTCTGAACCACTGGACCTATGCTGCCTTCGATTCCATGAGGCAACCGGCCACTTCCACGGATGCCAATGGCGGGGTCACCCACTATGATTTCTGCTTTTGCGGCGGTCTTCACACCATCACCGATCCTTTGGGCAACTACACCACCTACGACCGCGACTACGACGGCAACGTCACCCAGGAAAGCTCCAGCGACGGCTTTTCCACCACCTACACCCGGAACTCCGTCGGCCAGGTCACGACCTTGACGAATAGCGCCGGATTGAGCCTGACCTACACCTACAATAACCAGGGCCTCGTCACCAACGTTGCCAGTTCCGCCGGTCGCGTCTTCGCCGCCGTCTATGATGGGGAAGATCGCCCGGTGCAGGTGACCGATGCCAACGGCCTCAGCCTCACCAATACCTTTGACTCCCTGCGCCGCCTGACCGAGCAATATAACTCCTTTGGCCGGGTTTTGCACAACGATTATACCGCGCAGGGGCTTGTCCAGCATTACGATGCTCTGAGCCATCTCAGCTACTACGGCTACGACCCCGCCGGCCGGCTCAACGCCGTCACCAATGCCAATGGCGAGATCAGCGATTTCGCCTACAACCCCTTCGGCCAGTTGACCGCGTTGGAAGATGGCAACGGCCACATCACCACCTGGACCTATGACAGCCAAGGCCGGACGATCGCCAAGACCGATGGCAACAACGTGCTCATCGAGACCAACGGCTACAACGCCAACGGCTGGCTTACCGCCCATTGGACGCCCGCCAAAGGCCTGACCCGTTACACGAATGACGCCAACGGCAATGTGACCGGCATCGGCTACAGCTCCGGCACCAACATCGGGGCGGCCTACGACGCCCTGAACCGGATCACCACGTTGAACGATGCCGTGGGCACGAGCACGTTCACCTATGCAAACTTCGGCGCGTTCAGCGGAGCGTTGGCCACGGAAGATGGCCCGTGGGCGAGTGATACGGTGACATATGGCTACAGCCATCGGCAATCGTTGTCGTTGGTTTTGGCGCAGCCAAGTGGCAGTTGGAGTGAGAGTTTTGGTTACGACGGCTTGCTGCGCCTGACCAGCCTGTCATCCCCGGCCGGAAGTTTTGGCTACAGCTACAACGGCGCCGGCTCGCAGATCAACACCCTGACCCTGCCGGGCACCGGCAACAGCATAACCAAAACCTACGATGCCGCCGGCCAACTCCTGACCACCGCCTTGACGTACAGTTCCACCGTGCTGGACGGCTACACCTATGCGTACGACGTCAATGGCAACCGCACCTCCGTCACCCGGGCGGACAATACAGCCGTCAACTACGGCTACGACAACCTCGGCCAGTTGGCGAGCGCCATGGGAACGGAACCGGACGGCATCACCGCGCGCGGCAACGAAAACTTCGGCTACGGCTACGACCCCGCCGGCAATCTGTTGCTGCGGACGAATAACACCTTGCTGCAGACCTTCACAACTGACGGCGCGAACCAGTTGCTGAATGTCACCCGCAACAACGACCTGCTGACTGTTGCCGGCAACCTATCAGTCTCCAATGCCTTCACCGTCAACGGCCAGAGCGCCAGCATCTACCATGACCTGACCTTCGCCGTGACCAACGGCGTGACCATCGCCAACGGCTTGAACGTGCTGACCGCCATTGCCGTGAGCAACAGCATCCCGATGACGAACCAGACCGTGGAGTTCCTGCCCACCACGGTGACACTCGCCAACGATGCCAACGGCAACCTCACCAGCGACGGCTTGCACGGGTATGACTACGACTGTGCTAACCAACTAACCCGCATCACCGTTACGAACATCCTGAGAGCGGAATTTGCCTACGACGGCTTTGGCCGGAAACGAATCAGAAAGGAATTTACGTGGCAGACCAACAATTGGGTGGAAACCAATGAAATCCATTACGTCTACGACGGCATGTTGGTGATCCAAGAACGCGCCAGCAACAACATCCCGATCGTTACCTACACTCGTGGCGTGGACCTGAGCGGCACCATGCAAGGCGCAGGCGGCATTGGTGGCCTGCTGGCGCGGACGGATGCGAATGGAAATAGCGCCTTCTACCATGCAGATGGCAACGGCAACATCACCATGCTGGTCAGCAACAACGGCGCGGTGCTGGCAAAATATCTGTACGACCCGTCAGGCAATCCGTTAGCGATGTCGGGTTCGTTGGCGCAGGCTAATACATACCGCTTCTCCTCAATGGAGACCTACGACCCGGCAGGAATCGTGCTGTACACACATCGGGTTTATTTTCCAAACCTGCACCGGTGGGGTTCGCGCGATCCGATTCAAGAATTGGGTGGAATAAATCTGTATCGCTTTGTTGGAAACAATCCTCTCCACAATGTTGACCCGTTGGGTTTTGGGGTTCCTGAATACATAGAACCCAAAGAAACCCCTTATGAAGAATTGCCTCCGGAGCAGCGTTTGCTGCGTGATGGTCGCCCAAGGCCACGCACCATTGAACAACAAGATGAAGATGATGCAACAATGAGAGCGGAGGAGGCGAAGGCAAAACTGGAAGGGAAAGATCCTTACGCGCAATATATTGGCCCTGCCCCAAGACCCCTTACTGAAGCAGAAATTAAAAAATGGATGGAAGACGCTGCCAAGAACTTTGATAAGTTCTCAAAAAACGGGCAATGTCCCAAAGGCGGTGTTTACGCGCTTGTTGATCCGGAAACTGATGAAATTATGCGTACAGGACGAAGCAAAGATTTGGAGACAAGGGAATACCGACATGGTCTCGATCCGCGCTTCAAAGATTTTGACTTTAAACCGCTCTTTTTTACTGATAATTATTCTGAGCAGCGAGGGCTTGAAGAAATGGCAGATAAAGCATATAATCCGAAATTTAATTTTATAAACCCAATAAGCCCAGGCAACCAAAACTATATGAATTATATGAATTCTGCTCAAAGTTTTTTAAGAGGAACCAAATGAAACGGAATTATAGCGAGGGAACATGGTTTGCAGTTCCCCTCCGAAAAGGAGGGTATGCTGTTGGTATAGTTGCCAGAGCAAGCAGAGCATGTATTCTCGCGTATTTTTTTGGCCCGCGTCGAGAAGCCATTCCAAGGCTTGACGAAATTTTAAATCTTAACGCTGCTTCTGCTATCTCTGTACTTCGAGTTGGAACCCTTGGTTTGATTAATAAAGAATGGCCTATTATTGGCGAGGCACAATCGTTTAACCGTTCAAATTGGCCAATGCCAGTTTTTATTCGACGTGAAATTTTACCACCTTTTAAAAAGTGGCGAGTGTACTATTTAGATGCAGATCCAAAAAAAAGAATTCGTGAAGAGCTGGAAACGGACGATGGGGCTGATTTGCCAACAGATTCATTGTCTGGTTACGGCGCAGCCGAGATTAAATTGACAAAGCTTCTAATATCCTGATGACAAGCTAAAGGTGAACTCGGCATACCAACCAAAGCACGCGCGATGCCATGGAAAGTAGCTTAACGCCTTTGGCCGGGTCGTTCACAACGATTATATCCCGTCCGGTGTTTACCAGCGCATTGACGCCTTGAGCCATTATGCCTACTACGACCCCGCCGGCCGGCTCAACGCCGTCACCAATGCCAATGGCGAGATCAGCGATTTCGCCTACAACCCCCTCGGCCAGTTGGCCGCGCTGGAAGATGGCAACGGCCACATCACCACCTGGACCTATGACAGCCGGGCCGGCAAGGTGGCCAGACAAGTGTCAGTCCTCACTTTTGACACAAAACCAGTTCAGTCCCGACCCTTTCCAACCCTGCCGCCTCCGAGCATTTCCATAAATTCCCGGCCTTCCCTGACTTTCTTGCCGCTGCGTTGTTTTGCCATCCGCCATCTTCTATCCTCAATCCTCGCCCGGTTTTGCGTTTTGGCGGGTAAGTGTCAGTCCTCACTATTGACACAAGGCGTGGGCAAGTGTCGTAAGCGTCACGCCAAGCACCTTCTTGACAGAGCAATGATGGAGGAGTCGTAAGTGTCAGACAGATTATGCTACGACGTTTATGATGCGGCCTGCCGCTGCAACGTCTTCCTGGTTTGGTTCCAAGCTTCGGGTGTGACATCCGGGATTTGGTGGTTGGTCATGTGGGGCAGGCGGGTGAGGACATCTTTCAAGTAAGCGTAGGGGTCGAGACCGCGACGGCGGCAGCTTTCGATGATGGTATAAATGATGGCACTACGGGCAAGTGTCAGTCCTCACTATTGACACAAATGGAATTTAGGAAATTTTACGCAACAGATTTACGGCAGGTAAGTGTCAATAGTGAGGACTGACACTTGCCCGCCCGTCACGGCGGCCTACGACGCCCTGAACCGCCTCACCACGTTGAACGATGCCGTGGGCACGAGCGCCTTCGCCTATGCGAACTTTGGCGCGTTCAGTGGGGCGCTGGCCACGGAGGACGGCCCGTGGGCGAGCGATACGGTGACGTATGGTTACAGCCAGCGGCAGCCGTCATCGCTGGTGCTGACGCAGCCCAGCGGCAGTTGGAGCGAGGGTTTTGGTTGCGACGGCCTGCAGCGCCTGACCAGCCTGTCATCCCCGGCCGGAAGTTTTGGCTATGGCTACAACGGCGCCGGCTCGCAGATCAACACGCTCACACTGCCCGGCAACAGCATCACCAAAACCTACGATGCCGCCGGTCAACTCCTGACCACCGCCTTGACGCACAGTTCCACCGTGCTGGATGGCTACACCTATGTCTACGACCTCAATGGCAACCGGTCATCCGTGACCCGGGCGGATAACGCCGCCGTCAACTACGGCTACGACAACATCGGCCAGTTGGTGAGCGCCCAAGGTTTTGAATCGGGTGGCCTACCACGTGGGAATGAGAATTTTGGTTATGGATTTGACGCTGCGGGAAATCTTTTATTGCGAACGAACAACACGCTGATTCAATCTTTCTCCACGGACAATGCGAACCAGTTGTTAAATGTGACCCGCAACAACGACCTGTTGACGGTGGCGGGAAGCATGTCCGTCTCAAATGCTTTTACCGTCAACGGTCAGAGCGCCAGCATTTACCGCGATTTGACCTTCGCGGTCACGAATGGCGTTAGCGTTGCCAACGGGCTAAATGTGCTAACGGCGGTTGTCGTGAGCAATAGCATCCCGATGACGAACAAAACCGTGGAATTCCTGCCCACCACGGTGAATATAGCGAATGACGCAAACGGAAATCTGATTTCCGATGGCCTCCATGGGTATGAGTACGACAGCGCCAACGAGTTAACCCGCATCACCGTCACGAATATTCTGAAGGCTGAATTTGTTTACGATGGAATAGGACGGAAAAGGATTAGAAAAGAATTCACCTGGCAGACCAACCAATGGCTGGAAACCAATGAAATCCATTACGTCTACGACGGCATGCTGGTGATCCAGGAACGCGCCAGCAACAACACGCCATTGGTCACCTACACACGCGGCATTGACCCAAGCAGTTCGATGCAAGGCGCAGGCGGCATTGGCGGATTGATGGCCCGGACGGATGCGTATGGCAATAGCGCCTTCTACCACGCAGACGGAAATGGAAACATCACCATGCTGGTCAGCAACAATGGCGTGGCACTCGCAAAATATCTGTATGACACCTTTGGCAATACGCTTGGCATGTGGGGCACGTTGGCTTCCGCGAATGTCTATCGGTTTTCAAGCAAAGAGTTTGAGCCATACACGGGCATTTATTACTACGGCTACCGCTTCTACCAGCCAAATCTACAACGATGGTTGAATCGGGATCCGACGGGGGAGGCAGGTGGGATCAATCTTTATGGGTTTGTGGGGAATGATCCTATAAAATTTTCTGATCCTAACGGGCTTACATGGCTGCTTTTTGATAAAGAAGCTTGGGAACAACTCGGCCATGATAAATTATTTGGAGATACTACCGGAACTGTGCAAGACCCGAATTCCCAAGGAGTATTAAGTGCGAATGCTGGATACGGATTCCATCCTCTGTATGATGCGGATGGGAACCCACTTGGCAACCCGGCAACCGCTGTGATCAAAGCTGGAACCAAACCCTTGGTCCAAGCCGGAATGTTGGTGACACCTATCGGCGACGAAGAAGCGATAGCCGCACTCCTTGCCAAGATAGGCAAATCCAGATGTTTCAAATCTTTCAGCGCATTGAAGCGCGCTATGCCAAATACACCAGGTAATCTGTGGCACCACATCGTAGAGCAGTCTCAAGAAAGCCGTTTTGGCACGGAGGCCGTTCAAAATGCGGACAATGTTATTGAGGTTACCCCTCAGGTAAATCAATCTCTTAACGCGCTCTATTCATCTATACGTCCGGAAATTACTGGCTCTGATAAACAAACTGTAAGACAATGGCTGAGCACGCAAACTTTTAACCAAGCCCAATCGTTCGGAATGAAGGCAGTCATAAAAGTGTCAAATGGAACATGGCCATGATAACTCGAAAACTTAGTTATTCAATACTTGAACAGAGGCCTTATGAGGCTTGGAATGCCTTTGTGAACCTTCTAGCTAAGGAGAGTTACAGAGATTTGGATGAAGTGCAGCGGGTTGCCCATCTGTGTTTTTGGTACGACTCCGAAGTCCAAAACGGTGGGCACCTTCAGTATTTCGAGAACAGAGGAATGTTGTTGCTGAACGAGACTCAGGCGGCACTCCTCTTCCTCGGTGCTGAGTGTCAAAGCGCAGTCCTTAAAACGGCACGTCAGTTGTTCGGAAACAAGCCAAGAGAGCGAATAGGGACAGTTGAGGATTATGTGGCAATTGCTCACATTAGCGAGTTTGCCGCTTCTGATTCAGCCTATCATGCTTGCAGGCCAACTATTCAAAAACTCTTGGCAGATTACTTCGAGAAAAACAAGAGCCACTTTATTGAGGTAACAGATTGAAGTGAAGTCGGACTCGGCACCCCAACCTATAACACGAGCACGCCCGTCACGGCGGCCTACGACGCCCTGAACCGCCTCACCACGTTGAACGATGCCGTGGCAAGTGTCAGGCAAGTGTCAGTCCTCACTATTGACACTTACCTGCTGTAAATCTGTTGCGTAAAATTTCCTAAATTCCATTTGTGTCAATAGTGAGGACTGACACTTGCCCGATTCTATCAACAATCAACTCTCGGCCATCAACTACACCTACGATTCCCACGGCCGGCAGGCTACCGTTACCGATGCCCGCAACGGCACCACCACCTACAGCTACAACAACGCCGATCAAGTATGGAATTTGGTGGCCCCGATGTCCGAAACCACCACCACGGCTTACGACACCATGCTCCGGCCTTACAGCGTCACCCAACCGGATGGCAACATGGTTTTCAGCACCTACCTGCTCACCGGCGAACTGGGTTTGCAACATGGTTCTCGAACCTATCCTGTGGCGTACACCTACGATTACGCCGGGCGCATGCAAAAGATGACCAACTGGTCGGATTATGTTTTTAACCCGTCCACCACTGCGCGCATGACGACCTGGAATTACGACAGCCAGCGTGGCTGGCTCACCAGCAAGGCATACGACGACGGCCATGGTCCCTCCTACACCTACACCCATGCTGGACGCTTGGCTTCCCGATCTTGGGTTCGCGGGGTTGCCACGACCTATGGTTATGACGCCGCCGGTGGCTTGACCAACATCCTCTATTCCGACACCACGCCCTCGGTCACTAACAACTACGACCGGCTAGGCCGGCTGAGTTCCGTGGTCTGCAATGGCATGACCGATACCATGACCTACAATCTGGCCAATGAGTTGTTGGCCGAAACCTTCTCTGGTGGAACGTTGAACGGCCTGGCTGTCACGAATGTTTACGATTCCGACTTGCGCCGCACCGGTCTTTCCATCCTCAATTCTCCATCCTCCATCCTCGCCGCCACAACGTACGGGTACGACAACGCCTCACGTTTGCAAACGGTGAGTGACGGCAGTAGCGACACGGCGACATATTCCTACGTTGCAAATTCGCCGCTGGTGAGCCAGATTACCTTCAAGCAAAGCGGCACCACCCGGATGACGACGACGAAACAATACGATAACCTGAACCGGTTGACACAGATTTCCTCTGTGACCTCTGCGTCCTCAGCGGTTAATTTTAATTATCAGTATAACAATGCCAATCAGCGCACCAAGAACACTTTGGCAGACGGCTCCTACTGGATTTACCAATATGATTCATTGGGACAGGTTACCTCTGGCAAGAAATATTTTGCGGATGGGACGTTCGTTCCCGGCCAATCGTTCGGCTACCAGTTTGATGACATCGGCAACCGAGAACAGACCACGGTGGGCGGTGATGCCGCTGGAGCGAGCCTGCGGCTCGCCAGCTATTCCGTGAACAATCTTAATCAGATCACGAGCCGCGATTATCCCGGTACGAATGATGTAATCGGCGTCGCTCTGGCCACTAATGCCGTCAGCGTGAATGGCCAGACCGCCTGGCGTAAAGGCGAATACTTCCAGTCCACCGTCAAGAGCAACAACACCGCAGCGGCGCAATGGGAAGGCATCCGCGTGGCCGGCGGCAGCTTTACGAACAACGGCAGCATGTTTGTGCCGCAGACGCCTGAACATTTCAGTTGCGATGCCGACGGCAACCTGACCAACGATGGCCGTTGGGCCTACGTTTGGGATGCCGAAAACCGGCTCATCCAGATGACGGTCAACACCAACGTCGGCCCACAAATGCAACTGACGTTTGGCTATGATTCCAAGAGCCGGCGGATTCAGAAGCTGGTGGCAACAAACAATGGCTCGATTTACGTCGGCCAATACACGAACAAGTTCCTCTACGATGGTTGGAATTTAATTGCAGTTCTCAATCCTCAATCTTCCATCCTCCAGTCCTTCGTTTGGGGTAGCGACTTGTCTGGATCAATGCAAGGCGCGGGCGGTGTGGGTGGTTTGTTGGAAATGAGCTATTCTGGCACCAACTGCTTCCCCGCCTTCGATGGTAATGGGAATTTAGGTGGGTTAGTAAATGCTATCGATGGAACAAGTCTGGCAAGTTATGAGTATGGCCCCTTCGGGGAAGTGCTCCGCGCCACCGGGCCAATGGCCAAGGTGAACCCCATACGATTCTCCACCAAGTACCAAGATGACGAATCCGACCTGCTTTACTACGGTTATCGGTACTACAAGGCGTCAACAGGAACGTGGCTGAGCAGAGACCCAATTTTAGAAGATGCCTTTCAATATGAATATTATACTAGAAATCCCGATTTTTTAGACGATGCCGGAGACGGAAACGAATCCATCTTCGTCAAAAATTGCCCGTTGTCCGTTTATGATATTCTTGGTCTTTGCGTTCCCATAAAATCAGGGCCAGGAACGCAAGATCATGGTGGCTTTCATTCTTTTCTACACCATCCAATTTTTTTCTACACCGGGATAGAAGCAGCACATTTGACCTTTACGCTTACGTGTCCTGCGGCGGACCCATACCTAAAAACTTATGGTCTAGCCACTTCTGATACACGGCCTCCTTATAGTCCGAATCACCCGTTTCCGGGAGGTTTTGGGGTGACTACAGAGCCGACTGGAGATGGACCATCGTACTCAATTGCGGTAGCAGTTGCGACTAGTACAGTCATTCAAGACCCAAATGCTCTCCCAAAAATGTATCTGGTGGGCACCTGTTGCTGCCAAAAGGTAACCCCCACACGCTCGGATCCTTCTCCACCCACCCCACCTCCACCAGGTCATCGTCACGGAGGGGGACTTTAGACTCTAGAAGAGTCTGTTTCTATGAGTGTTTTTAAAAATTTCAAACAAAAAAATAAGATTTGTTGCAAATGGGTAATAATATTACTTGCCGCATGTCTATCGTTTGTATTTCTTGCATTGGTCATGCCGCTCCGCACTGATACTCTACTAGCCAATGGCGACTTAATACAGGTCCGTTCCCCATCCGCCTTGGAGTCTTTTAATGTCGCTACCTGTTCGATTTACATCAAGACAAAATCCGGAACAGATGCGCGAATCAAACTCTCACAGAGTTGGTACGACCTTCCATTCATGGTGATTCCATCGACTAATCCAGGTGTTTTTTACTGCCTTTATGATTATGACACCGATTTTCAATTGCTAAAGATAGATACAAATCGTAAATTTAGCCAACCACCAAAAAATAAAGTTATGAGTGCTAATATTCTTGACTCAAGCTGTGAGATTTACAGAGTGAGCCCATCAGAGAAAAGCGATTGGACCAATGCTGCAGTTGTTGTGCAATCGATGTCACATTGGGAGTTTAGGCGTCAGGCAATCGGTGGGTTGCCATTTGTATTCATTCGAATCCCTACCTCCCAAAAATATAT
>Ga0066797_1000490_pt1 | contig 11994 bp, 11 predicted proteins | sample PersoiDNA2013193_FD_76335 | JGI IMG/M metagenome (GOLD analysis project Ga0066797, IMG submission 76335) | Permafrost soil microbial communities from the Arctic, to analyse light accelerated degradation of dissolved organic matter (DOM) -... | ecosystem: Environmental > Terrestrial > Soil >... | reverse complement strand
GGACCGATCCGTCGGGGAGGAGCTCGATGTCCCAGCCCCGGCGGTGGATGCAGATGTCGTGGTGGTACTGGCACAGCAGGACGCAGTCCCTGACGCTGGCCGGGCCGCCGTCCTTGAGGTGCCGGATGTGGTGCACGTCGCAGCTGGCGGGGCGCCTGCCGCAGCCGCCGGGTCACGCGCAGTGCTTATCGCGCAAGATCACGGCCCGCCTGATCGCCTCCGGGATGTTCTCCGGGTACCCGACGTCGATCGGCACGCTCTTCCCGTTGCACGGGGCCGGCAGCAGGCCGGTGCGCAGCACGGAGGCGAGGGCGCCGGGGCCGGACACGAAGTCGATCGCGAGCCGGGCCATCGCGTACTGCAGCGCCTCCCACGCCTCGGGGGGAAGCGCCGCGGCGGCCTGCCCGCAGGCATCCAGCACCGGGCCGACCATCTGCGCGATCACCGCCCAGTCCGGGGAGCCGGTGACGACGGGGACGATGAGGGCGTCGCAGGAGACGGCCTCGGCGTGGATGCTACCAAGATCATTTATTCGAGTCAAAGCAGCTCTCGTTTGCGTGTGAGCGTGACCGGCAGGGCCGCGGTCGCCTGCAGATTCAGTCGCGAGATAACAGCAAGAAGCGCCCGCAGGGCTGTAACAGCCGCTAGATGATCGCGCTTGCCGCGGGCTTGTCGATGAGGAACAGCGTCCGCTCGGTGCCCCGGGCGCCGGCGGCGGGGAGCTTGTCCTCGGGTTCGCCGGCCAGGGCGCGGGCCACGGCCTCGGCCTTTTCCGCGCCGCTCGCCAGGATCCAGACCTCGCGGGCGGACCGGAGGGCAGGGAACGTCAGCGAGATCCTGGTCGGCGGTGGCTTGGGGGAGTTGAAGACCGGGACGACCTGGCCGTCGGCGTAGGCCGCGGGCGACTCGGGGAAGATCGAGGCGACGTGGCCCTCGGGGCCGATGCCGAGCATCAGGATGTCGAAAGCCGGCACCAGGCCAGCCGGAGCCGCGGCGGCGAGCTCGGCGGCGTACCTGGCGGCGGCAGCCACCGGGTCATCGCCGTCAGGACCGTCCGGGCCGTTCATCGTGTGCACCCTGGCCGGTTCCACGCCGATGTGGTCGAGCAGCGCGGTGCGGGCCCCGGTCTCGTTGCGCTCCGGGTCACCGGTGGGGACGAACCGCTCGTCGCCCCACCAGAAGTTCACCCGGGACCAGTCCACCGCGTCCCTCGCGGGGGCGGCGGCGATCGCCGCCTGTACCTTGGTGCCGATCCCGCCGCCGGTCAGCACCAGATGCGCCTGCCCGGCGGCGGACAGCGCGTCCGCGAGCCTGGTGATCGTCCGGGCCGCGACCGCCTCGGCGAGCAGCGTCCCGTCCGCGTGAACGAGCACTTCAGGCGCGCCGCTCATACCCGCGTCACGCCTCCCTCGTCCGGCTCCGCGGGCTCAGGCGGCTCGGGCGTGGCGTTGCTGATCAGAACCTGGTTCAGGGTCTCGTGGTAGACCTCGTCCGGGTCGAGGCGGCGGAGTTCCTCCGCGAGGAGCTCGGCGGTCTCGCGGCGGTGCAGGGAAACCATCCGGTCGATCCGGCCTGGCCACGACAGCGTCGCCGTCCTGCCGTCGGTCCGGACGATCTTGATGTCGCCCTCGGTGGTGCTGAACGAGGCGTCGGTGATGCCAGGTCCGGCCGAGACGGTCCGCTCGACCGGTACGCCGAGCCGGAGCGACAGCCAGGCCGCGATCAGGTCCGCGGTCGGGTTGTCCTGCTCCGCGGCGATCTCGCCCGCAGTGATCTCCGGATGCGCCTGGTCAAGAGTGGCGGCGAGCAGCGAGCGCCATGGCGTCGCGCGAGTCCAGCCGAAGTCGGTGTCGCCCGGCTGGTAGGCCTCGGCGAGCGTCGCGATCATCTTGTGCGGATCGTCGGAGGCGGCCGAGTCGGTCACCCGCCGCTGCGCGAGCGCACCTAGGGGGTGCTTGGCGGGCATCTCGGGGGCATCGTCTGGCCACCAGGTCACCACGGGCACGTCGGGCACGAGGAGTGGCGCGACTACCGAGTCCGCGTGCTGCCCGAGCGGCCCGTACATGCGCAGCACGATCGTCTCGCCTGGCGAGGCCTCGCCGACGCGGATCTCGGCGTCGAGCCGGGAGTCTGCCTTGGGCTTACGGGCGATCACGGTGAGAACCCGGCACGGATGCTCGCGCGCGGCCTGGTTCGCCGAGCGAATCGCGTCGTACTGCGCGGCCTCGTCGGTCACGATGATGAGCGTGAGCACCATGCCCAGGGTCATGCCGCCGAGCCGCCGCCGCGCCTCGGTGAGCGCCGTGTCGATGGCGCCGGTAGTGGTATCGGTCAGGTCAATCGTCATCGGAGTCTGGTCTCCCTCAGAGCCTGCGCCAGGCGCGGCCGTCGCGCGCCATCATCGCGTCGGCGGACGCGGGTCCTTCCGAGCCCGACACGTACTGGTCCGGCTTGGTGTTCTCGGCCCAGAACTGCTCGATCGGGTCGAGGATGCGCCAGGAGAGCTCGACCTCTTCCTGCCGGGGGAACAGCGGCGGGTCGCCGATGAGCACGTCGAGGATCAGCCGCTCGTAGGCCTCGGGGGAGGCCTCGGTGAACGACTCGCCGTAGGCGAAGTCCATGTTCACGTCGCGGACCTCCATCGCCGAGCCCGGCACCTTTGAGCCGAACCGCACGGTGACGCCCTCGTCCGGCTGCACCCGGATCACCAGGGCGTTCTTGCCGAGCTCCTTGGTGTCGGTGGCCGCGAACGGCAGGTGCGGCGCGCGCTGGAAGAGCACCGCGATCTCCGTCATCCGCCTGGTGAGCCGCTTGCCCGTGCGCAGGTAGAACGGGACGCCCGCCCACCGCCGCGTGTCGACGGAGAGCCGGACGGCGGCATAGGTCTCTGTCTTGGAGTCGGCGGGGATGCCCTCCTCGTCGAGGTAGCCGAGCACCTGCCTGCCGCCCTGCCAGCCGACGGAGTACTGGCCGCGCGCGGTCCCCTCCGCGATGTTGGCCGGCAGCCGGATCGCCGACAGCACCTTCTCCTTCTCCTGGCGCAGCGAGTCCGCGTCGAAGGAGACCGGCTCCTCCATCGCGGTCAGCGCGAGCAGCTGGAGCAGGTGGTTCTGGATGACGTCGCGGGCGGCGCCGATCCCGTCGTAGTAGCCGGCCCGGCCGCCGATCCCGATGTCCTCCGACATCGTGATCTGGATGTGGTCGACGAAGCCGCGGTTCCATACCGGCTCGTAGAGCGTGTTGGCGAAGCGGAGCGCCAGGATGTTCTGGACGGTCTCCTTGCCCAGGTAGTGGTCGATCCTGAACACCGAGTGCGAGGGGAACACCGCGTCCACGATGGCGTTCAGTTCCTTGGCCGTCTCCAGGTCGCGGCCGAACGGCTTCTCGATGACCACGCGCCGCCACGGGGTCTTGCCCGCCTCGTCGGCGGGCCCAGGGTCGGACAGGCCGGACCGCTTGAGCTGCTGCACGACGGTGGGGAAGAACTTCGGCGGGATGGACAGGTAGAACGCGTAGTTACCGCCGGTGCCACGCTCGTGGTCGAGCTGCTTGACGGTCTCCGCGAGGTTGTCGAACGCGTCATCGTCGGTGAACTCGCCGGGCACGAACCTGACGCCCTCGGAGAGCTGCTGCCAGACGGTCTCCCGGAAGGGGGTCCTGGCGTGCTCCTTGACCGACTCGTAGGTGATCTGCGCGAAGTCCTCGTGCTCCCAGTCTCGCCTGGCGAAGCCGACGAGGGAGAAACCAGGCGGCAGCAGCCCGCGGTTGGCCAGGTCGTAGAGGGCCGGCATCAGTTTCTTGCGCGCCAGGTCGCCGGTGACGCCAAACATCACCATGACGCATGGGCCGGCGACCCGCGGGATTCGTCGGTCTCGCGGGTCGCGCAGCGGGTTGACCGGGTCGCCCGCTGCCGCGAGCACCCCCGGGTTCGCCGGCGCCGGCCCCCGGGTGCCGGCGTTCGGCACTTCCATGATCGGAACCTCCAAGTTCCTTCTGCCGTCGAGTATCGAGCGCGCTAGGCGTTCAGGCTCAGCTCGTTCTGGATGGTCTGGAGCATCTCGGTCCAGGAGACCTCGAACTTGGACACGCCCTCATCCTCGAGGACCTGAACCACGTCGTCATAGCCGATGCCGAGCGCTTCAAGGCTGGCGAACACCGCGCGCGACTCGTCGTACGTGCCGTGGACCGTGTCGCCGCGCAGCACGCCGTGGTCGGCGGTGGCGTGCAGGGTCGCCTCGGGCATGGTGTTCACCGTGTCGGCGACCACCAGGTCGACGACGTACAGGGTGTCGGGGTACGACGGGTCCTTGGTGGACGTGGACGCCCACAGCGGCCGCTGTACCTTCGCGTCCTTGGCGGCGAGGGCCTTCCAGCGGTCGGTGGCCAGCTTCTGCTCGTACAGTTCGTAGGCGAGCCGCGCGTTGGCCAGGGCCGCCTTGCCCTTGAGCGCGAGCGCCTCCGGCGTCCCGATTTTCACCAGGCGCTTGTCCACCTCGGTGTCCACCCGGCTGATGAAGAACGACGCGACCGAGGCGATCGTGGAGATGTCGTGCCCGTTGGCCGCCGCCTGCTCGAGGCCGGCCATGTAGGCGTCGATGACCTCGCCGTACCTCTCAAGGGAGAAGATCAGCGTGACGTTGACGCTGATCCCCTCCGCGATCACCGCGGTGATCGCGGGCACGCCCTCGGCGGTGGCCGGGATCTTGATGTACAGGTTGGGCCGGTCGACCAGCCACCAGAGCTGCTTGGCCTCGGCGATGGTCTTGGCGGTCTCCTTGGCGAGCCGCGGGTCGACCTCGATCGACACCCGCCCGTCCAGGCTGGCCGACTCCTCGTACACCGGGCGGAGCACGTCGGCCGCCCAGCGGATATCGTAGGTGGTGATCATCCGGGACGCCTCGCCGACGTCGACGCCGCGGATGGCGAGGTCCTTGATCTGCTCGTCGTACGCCTCGCCCTTGGCGAGCGCGTTGGCGAAGATCGTCGGGTTGGAGGTCACGCCCCGCACGTGGGAGTTCTTGATCAGGGCCGCGAGGTTGCCGGTGATCAGCCGGTTCCTGCTGATGTCATCCAGCCAGATCGATACCCCGGCCTGGGTAAGCTCCTCGAGCACGTCGCTCATTGCCGCGTTCCTTCTTCCGTCTTCAAGCAGTCTTCGCGATGGATGCCTTGGCGGCGTCGGCTACCGCCTCCGCGGTGATGCCGAACTCCTTATAGATCACGGCAGCCGCCGCAGAGGCGCCGTAGTGGTCGACTCCGATCGACTCGCCCGCGTCACCGACGAAGATCTTCCACGGCGCCGTGATGCCCGCCTCGACCGACACCCGGGCCTTCATCGCCGCCGGGAGCACATCCTCTTGGTAGGAAGCGTCCTGGAGCGTAAACCATTCCGTGCACGGCATCGAGACAACCCGGGCGGAGATGCCGTCGGCCGCGAGCAGCTCGCGTGCCGCGACGGCGATCTGGACCTCGGATCCCGTCCCGATCAAGATCACGTCGGTCCCGTCGGCCATCACGTACGCGCCGCGCGCCGCCAACGAGGCAGGCGCGAATATCACCCGGTCGAACGTGGGGACGTTCTGCCTGCTCAGCGCCAGGGCCGCCGGACGTTCTGTGTTCTCGAGGATCGTCTGCCATACCGCCGCGGTCTCGTTGGCGTCCGCGGGCCGCACCACGTCAAGCCCGGGAATGTTCCGCAGCGACCACAGGTGCTCGATCGGCTGGTGGGTCGGGCCGTCCTCGCCCAGGCCGATCGAGTCGTGCGTCCAGACGTAGGTGACCGGCAGCTCCATCAGCGCCGCGAGCCGAACCGCGCCCCGCATGTAGTCGCTGAACTGCAGGAACGTGCCGCCGTACACGCGGGTGCCGCCGTGTACCGCGATGCCGTTCATGATCGAGCCCATGCCGTGCTCGCGGATGCCGAAGTGCAGCGTCCGTCCGTACGGGCCGCCCTTCCACATCGCGGTCTGGTGCACGGCGGGGATGAAGGACGGCTCGCCCTTCATCGTGGTCAGGTTGGACTCCGCCAGGTCGGCGGAACCGCCCCACAGCTCGGGCAGCACCGGCGCGAGCGCGGTGAGTACCTCGCCAGAGGCCTTGCGGGTGGCGATGCCCTTAGGGTCGGCAGGGAACTCGGGCAGCGCGTCCGTCCACCCCGCGGGGAGAGAGCGCGTGGCCATCCGGGCGAAGAGCGCGGCTCGTTCCGCATCCTTCTTTTCCCAGGTGGCGAACTGCTCGTCCCACTGGGCCCGCAGCGCCTTGCCGCGATCGGCGACCTCGCGGGCGCGGGAAAGCGCCTCTTCCTCGACGGGGAACTTCACCGCCGGGTCGAACCCGAGGATTTCCTTGGTCGCGGCGACCTCGGCATCGCCGAGCGCGGAACCGTGCGCGGCGCCGGTGTCCTTCTTGTTCGGGGCGGGCCAGCCGATGATCGTGTGCAGCACGATGAACGACGGCTTGTCCGTGACCGCCTTGGCCGCCTCGAACGCGTCGTAGAGCGCCTGCACGTTCTCGTGGTAGCCGCCGTCGGCGGTATGCCAGTCCACGTGCTGGACGTGCCAGCCGTAGGCCTCGTACCTCGCGCCGACGTCCTCGCACTTGGCGATGTGCGTGTCGTCTTCGATCGAGATGTAGTTGTCGTCGTACAGCACGGTCAGGTTGCCTAGCTGCTGCACGGCGGCGAGCGCGGAGGACTCGTGCGTGATGCCCTCTTCGATGTCGCCATCGGAGGCGAAGGCGTAGATGTAGTGGTCGAACGGGCTGGTGCCCGGCGCCGCGTCCGGGTCGAACAGGCCGCGCTCGCGGCGTGCCGCCATCGCCATGCCCACCGCGTTGCCGACGCCCTGGCCGAGCGGGCCCGTCGTGATCTCCACGCCAGGGGTCATGTGGTACTCGGGGTGGCCGGGGGTAATGCTGCCCCACTTGCGCAGCTTCTTGAGGTCGTCAAGGGTGAGCGCGTAGCCGGACAGGTAGAGCTGAATGTAGAGCGTGAGGCTTGAGTGGCCGCACGAGAGCACGAACCGGTCGCGGCCCGTCCAGTGCGGGTCGGCGGGGTCGTGCCGCAGTATGCGCTGGTAGAGCAGGTAGGCGGCCGGCGCCAGGGACATCGCGGTCCCGGGGTGGCCGTTCCCCGCCTCCTGCACGGCGTCCATTGCCAGGACGCGGACCAGATCAACCGCCCGTTCGTCGGCGGATGACCAGTCGAGGGCGTGGTTGCTCACCGTCGTCACGTATCCCTTCGAAGTCCCCGTGTGGCAACAGTGCCACGTTGGAAAAGCGTATCCCGCAACGCTATCGGGGAAGCGCGCGGGGGAGTCCGTTTCCGCAAGGTTCACCGTATCTATGGTCTAGACCATAGACAAACGCGGTCCAGACCGATTTGCCAGGTCCGTGCCCACGTTCAGGCACTGGGCGCGCACAGTATGCTTCCCGGCATGCCCGAGTCCATGCAGCCTTCTCCGGCAGCGGTGCTCGCGGGGCGGCCCGCGGGCCGGACGCCCGTCGCGTTCATCGTCGGCATCGCGGCCACCGCCGCGTGCGCGATCGTCGCGCTCGGCATCGACGCCGTGCAGACCCTGGCCAGCGGGGACGGTCCGGCGCCGTTCGCGATCGCGCTGCCGCTCGCGCTGCTGCCGGTGCCGCTGCTCGTGTCGGCGGTGCTCTGGATGGACAGGCTTGAGCCAGAGCCGCGCGCGAACCTCGCCTTCGCCTTCGGCTGGGGAGCGGGGATCGCGGCCCTGTCCGCGCTGATCATCAACACCGCCGATCTGGAGTACGTGACGATGCCGGCCCTCGGCGCGACGACGGGCGAGTACGTGGCGGCGACGTTCGGCGCTCCCGTCGTCGAGGAGACGATGAAGGGCCTGGTGCTCATCGGACTGCTCTGGCGGCGCCGCGACGAGATCGACGGGCCCACGGACGGGGTGATCTACGCGGCGATGGTGGGGCTCGGGTTCGCGATGATCGAGAACGTCGGGTACTACGTCAACGCCATCGTCACTCCGGAACGCGGCGGCATGGCACTGCTCGGCTACACCTTCGTGCTGCGCGGCCTGCTCTCACCGCTGCTGCACCCGATCTTCACCTCGATGACCGGCCTCGGGGTGGCCTGGGCGGCGAGCCGCCGGCACGGCGGTGCCTGGGCGGTGACCGCCGGCTGGCTCGCGGCGATGGTCTTGCACGGCACCTGGAACGGCCTGTCCCTGTTCGGCACGGCGGGCCTCGTCAGCGCCTACCTGATCATGTCGTGCGTCCTCCTCGGCCTGATCGCCATCCTGGTCGCCGACCGCAGGCGCATTATCGGGCTGATCCTGCGTTACCTGCCGGGCTACGAGCGGACCGGGCTGGTCACAGCCGACGACATCGCGATGCTCGCCTCGCTGCGCGCCCGCGGCCACGCCCGCACCTGGGCCCGCGCCGCCGGCGGCCTGCCCGCGGCCGCGGCGATGGCCGACTACCAGCTCGCCGCGACCGAGCTTGCCCTGGCCCGCGAGATGGCCGACCGCGGCGTGCTCGCCCCCGCGGCGCTCGCCGCCCGCGAGCGGTCCCTGCTCACCCTGATGCACTACGCGCACCGCGCTTTCACCCGGCGCGTGCCCAGTCACCGCGCGCAGGCACCCGCCCCGTGGGCGGCGGGCGGCTCGGCCTTCAGGCCAGGCGGCGGTCCCGGCTAGCGGGGGACTTCGCGGAAAAATCCACGGCCAGGCCCATCATGAGGAACGGTCCCGTGCTCCGAGTTACCCGTCCGCGTCCTCATGGCCGGGTAGCGGCGGAGCGGCCGCCGCGCTGTCCGCCAGCCGCTCAAGCCAGTCGGCGAAGGCCCCGGTGCCCGGGTAGGTCTCGTCGGCCAGGTCCCGCAGGCGGGGATCGGTCTCGCTGCCGTGATCGATCACCAGCGCGTAGCCGCCCGCGTCACGTACCCCGCGCAGCGCGGGCGCGTCGCCGAGGTCGTCGCCCGCGTAGGCGACCACCGTCAGGCTGGGATTGGCTGCCAGCAGGCCGGCGAGTGCGGACCCCTTGTCCACGTCGACCGGAGGACGGAGCTCCTCGACCAGCTTGCCGGGTTCGAGCCGAAGCCCGGTCTCGCCGGCCAGCCGGGCGGTCACCCGGCGCACCTGCTCGGCGGCGGCGGCGTGATCGGGTGCCTGCCGCCAGTGCACCGCGACGGAGACGGACTTCTCCTCGACCCGCAGGCCAGGCGAGTCCGCGAGCAGTTCGCGCAGCGTCCGGCTTGCCTCGCTTACCGCGGCTGTCCACTTCGCCGCGTCCGGGTCAAGCAGGCGCACGCCGTTCTCTGAGCGTTCGATGCCGTAAGAGCCGAGCAATGGCACGCCAGGGATGCGGATCCGGTCCTCAAGGAACGCGACCGGCCTGCCGGAGATGACGGCGAGCAACCCCAGCCGCCTGCTGAGCCGTTCAAGTGCCGCGGCGACCCGGTCCGGCAGCATGCTCGCGGTCGGGTCCTCGATGATCGGCGACAGCACGCCATCGAAGTCGAGGACGAGCCCGGAACGCGCGGCGTCCTCCGTCAGGGCCTCAATCGCGGTCGGCCGTGAACTCATGGCACCTCCGGGTCTGGCGTACCGCCGAGTCTGGCATACACAATCGCGCAATCAGTGCCGCGCTAGCGTACCCAATCACGCGATGAACGCTTCGCAGGGCCGTGCGGTGCGGCGGAGACTGGCGGGATGCCCCTTGACGTGCCGGTGCGCGCGACCGAGCAGTACCCGGACAGGCTCGGGGCGACCGTGGCATCGCTCAAGGATTACCCACAGGCGGTGCTGGCCAAGACGTCGTTCTCCGCGCTCGACGATCCGGGTTTCACCGAACTGCTGCCTGCCGGGACCAGCGAGATCGTCACCGCCCCGTTCGTGTCGGCGGCGACTATGCTCCGGGTGATGCCGGGCGGCGGACCCGCTTCGGCGTGTTCGAGTGGCCGTGCGGCGCGCACCAGTGCCACCATGGGTCAGACGATCATGAGTGCGGAGAAGGATGCGGCAGGGTGAGGGGATAGACTCGTCCGCGCCGCCCGTCCGCTACGAGGGCCGGACGTATATCCGCGTTGGTCCCACCCGAAGGCTCGCGACAGCGGAAGAAGAGGCGGTTCTCACTGAGCGTAGGCAGGCTGCCAACCTGCCCTTCGACGCTCGCGCGCTTACCTCCGCCACGATCGCCGACCTGGACGTTGGCCGTTTTAGCGATAAAGTCCTTCCGCAGTTGGTCGCTGATGACATCCTTCGGGAGAATCACCGGGCCGTACACCAGCAGATGGCATCGCTCCGGCTGGTGGCTCCGGGGGAGTTCCTGCCAACCCCTACCGGGCTGTTGCTCATCGGTAGGGACCCGCAGGCGCATCTGCCTGGCGCTTACACTCAGTTCGTCCGCTTTGACGGTTTGCGGCTGAGTGACCCGATCCGAAGCGAGCATAGTGTTTCCGGGACGATCCCCGATGTCATGCTGGAGGTTGAAGAGGTTCTCCGCGCGAACATCGACACGGTCATCGAGATTGAGGGACTCGCGACAGAGCGACGCACGCCTTCGGTGCCGTTCGAGGCGTTGCAGCAGCTGTACAGGAACGCACTGCTCCACAGGACCTACGAGTCGAGCAATGCGCCCGTGCGAGTCAGTTGGTTTGCTGATCGGGTGGACATCCATTCCCCAGGGGGGCCGTTTGGTCAGGTCACGGTGGAGACGATCGGCCAGCCGGGCCTCACCGACTACCGCAATCCCACGGTGGCCGGGGCTCTGAACAGGCTTGGGTTCGTGCAGCGGTTCGGCGTGGGTATCCAGATCAGCCGGGATCGGCTGGAGCAGAATGGCAACCCGCCGCTGGAGATCCAGGCGTCCGTGTCGGCTGTTGTGGCGATCGTGAGGCTGAAGTCATGACGACTCCGGTAGTTGCCTTTTTCAACAACAAGGGCGGAGTCGGCAACCCGCCGCTGGTGTACCACCTCGCCTGGATGCTCAGGGAACTGGGCAGCCGAGTCGTTGCGCTCGACCTTGATCCGCAGGCAAATCTCACCGAGTCCTTCCTCAGCGATGAGCGTGTGGAGGAGCTATGGGGCCGTTCTGATCGAGGGTCCGTTTACGGTGCTCTGGCGCCGCTGTTCGAGGGTAAGGGCGGACTCGGTGAACCCTATGTGGAAGAAGTTGCCGACGGCCTAAGCCTTGTCCCTGGAGATCTGCAGCTGTCGGGCGCGGAACAGGAACTGAGTTCCGCGTGGCCGGAGAGCCTGGATGGACAGCGGCGCGCCTTCCGGGTACTGACCGCCTTCGGCGTCCTCGCGCAGACAGCCGCGAGTCAGACTGAAGCCGAACTCGTGCTAGTCGATGTCGGACCTAACTTTGGCGCGATCAACCGCGCCGCGATGATTGCGTCCGATCACGTCGTGGTCCCGCTCGCGCCAGATCTGTATTCCCTTCAGGGACTGCGGAATCTCGGGCCAACTCTGGAGAAATGGCGACAGGGCTGGGCTGACCGGCTGGCGCACTCACCAGGTGGCTTTGCCGCGGAGCTTCCTCGTGGGCAGATGCGGCCCCGGGGATACGTAGTGCTCCAGCATGGCACCAGAGTCGATCGTGTCGTCGGCGCGTACGATCGGTGGCTCAGGCAGGTTCCGAGCGAGTACCGGCGTTCTGTCCTTCAGGAACCCGGCGGCGAACCGTCGCTGGCGGCGGAAGACGAGCACTGCCTTGGCCTGATCAAGCACTATCACTCGCTTGCTCCGTTGGCTCAGGAAGCGCGCAAACCGCTGTTCCTTCTCCGCTCTGCTGACGGAGCCATCGGAGCGCATCAGCACGCGGTCCATGACGCCTATGGTCACTTTGAGACACTTGCGAGGCGACTGCTTGATGTTGTGCACGCAAGCCCCATGAAGCCGGGCGGCTCACGGAAGGGGGACGGGCGGTGAAAGTCACGCAGGCGTACCGGTTTGCGCTTGACCCGTCGCCGGCGCAGGAGCGGGCACTGCGGTCGCACGCGGGCGCGGCCCGGTT
>Ga0066797_1000489_pt1 | contig 12002 bp, 8 predicted proteins | sample PersoiDNA2013193_FD_76335 | JGI IMG/M metagenome (GOLD analysis project Ga0066797, IMG submission 76335) | Permafrost soil microbial communities from the Arctic, to analyse light accelerated degradation of dissolved organic matter (DOM) -... | ecosystem: Environmental > Terrestrial > Soil >... | reverse complement strand
GGTACGCACGGGGGTTTTGGTCGACACCCGTCCTACCGCGACCTCCGTTGCCATGTCCGCCACAACCGGCAAACCCGCCAAACCACTTGACTACACGCCAGAACCCTTAACTACCCGGCATTGCACCTAACCCAGGGCTGAAGTCGGCTACACGTCCCCCGCGACGGTCCTGATCAGGTGCAGGAGCGAGGTGGCCTGGGCGGCCTGGTCCTGGGTGAGCCCGGGCAAGCCGAATGCCGCCAGGTTCAGCGCGGTGGTCGCCTCGTCGGCGATGTCCCGCCCGGCCGTCGTGATGGTGGCGAGGACGACGCGCCTGTCGTCGGGGGACATGTGCCGCTGCACGAGCCCCCGCTGTTCAAGTCGGCCGATGGCGTTGGTGACCGCGGCGGGGTGCACCATCAGGCGTTCGCCCATCTTGCCCATGGGCAGGGAGCCGCGCCTGGTGAAGGCGAGCAGCCTGAGCGCCTCGTAAGCGGCGAAGGTCAGGCCGAACGGCTTGAGCGTGTCCTCGACCCGGGCGAGCAGGAGCTGGTGGACCCGCATGACGGAGGTAACGGCGGCCATGTGGTCGGCGTGATCGGGCCAGCGTGTACTCCACTGTCGATGGGCTTCGGCGATGGGGTCGAAGGGTTCACGGCGGGGCACGCGGCTAACCGTATGCCACGAGACCGCAGGTAGCGACTCTCCCCGCGTCCCGGCGTGTCCTCGTCTGCTTGACGGGAAGGCCTCATTTACTTTAACGTCAAAATATTGAACGGCAAAGATTAACGGGAGGGCGACGTCCTCGAGCGCGCCCGAGAGGGGTTGCGATGACCGCTCCGACGAACGACAGTGCCCTGCACGTGCCGGTATATCCGGTCCGGTTCGTGACATCGACCGCCCTGTTCGACGGGCATGACGCGGCGATCAACATCATGCGGCAGATCCTGCAGGCGCAGGGCGCCGAGGTGGTGCACCTGGGCCACGACCGTTCCGTCCGCGAGGTGGTCGACGCGGTGCTCGAGGAGGACGCGCAGGGCGTTGCGGTCAGCTCCTACCAGGGCGGTCACGTCGAGTACTTCGAGTACCTGGCGGAGCTGCTTAAGGAAGCGGGAGCGGGCCATGTCCGGATCTTCGGCGGCGGCGGCGGCGTCATTGTCCCTGCGGAGATCAACCGCCTGAACACCGCCGGAGTCCGGATCTTCTCGCCCGAGGACGGCCAGCGCCTCGGCCTGCCCGCAATGATCAACGAGCTGATCCGCGACTGCGACGTGGACCTCGCCAGCCAGCCGCCTCGTACCGAGGCGGTGCTTGCGGGGGAGCGCCGCGCGCTGGCACGGGCGATCACCTGCCTCCAGGCAGGCGCGCTGCCCAAGGCCGATCAGCAGGCCCTGACAGACGCCGCGAACGACCGCCGGGTGCCGGTGCTCGGCATCACGGGCACGGGCGGTTCCGGCAAGTCGTCGCTGACCGACGAACTGGTCCGCCGGCTGCGGGCCGATCAGCAGGACAAGCTGCGGGTGGCCGTGCTGGCGGTGGACCCGACCAGGCGGCGGGGCGGCGGGGCGCTGCTCGGCGACCGGATCAGGATGAACGCCCTGGATGGCGACCATGTGTTCTTCCGGTCGCTGGCGACACGGGGGGCGCGTGAGCTGCCGGAGAACATCGACGGCATCATCGCCGCGTGCAAGGCGGCCGGTTATGACCTGGTGGTACTTGAAACGCCGGGGATCGGGCAGGGCGACGCGGCGGTGGTGCCGCTGTCCGACGTGTCGCTGTACGTGATGACGCCTGAGTTCGGTGCCCCCTCCCAGCTGGAGAAGATCGACATGCTCGACTTCGCCGATGCGGTGGCGGTCAACAAGTTCGAGCGGCGCGGCGCGGCCGACGCGCTGCGGGCCGTGGCCCGCCAGCTCATCCGCAACAGGGAAGCGTTCGGGGCGCGCCCCGACGACATGCCGGTGTTCGGTACCAGCGCGGCGACGTTCAACGACAACGGCGTCACCGCCCTGTACCAGCACCTGGCCGGGCTGCTTGCCGTCCATGGCCTGCCCCTTGGCGAGGGCGTGCTCCCGCCCGCTGCGGGCAAGGTCTCCACCGACGCCGCGTCGATCATTCCGCCGGCCAGGATGGGCTACCTGGCCGGGATCGCCGCGACCGTGCGCGGCTACCACGAGCAGACGCAAACGCAGGCCGCGGCGGTGCGGCGGGTGCAGCAGCTCGCCGCCGTTCTGGCTGAGCTTTCCGATGATATGGAACGGGCCGTGGCGGCTCTTCCCGGCGACGCGACTCGCGAGGCCGCGGGGCACGCGGTCGCGTCGCTGCTTGACCAGGCCGCCCGCGAGGTCGCTTCCGGCAGCGCCGCGCTCATCGCGGACTGGCCGGCCGTGGTGGCCTCATACTCGGGAGACGAGCAGGTCGTCCGCGTCAGGGACCGCGAGCTGCGCACGGAACTGACCAGGGAGTCGCTGTCGGGGAACCGGATTCCCCGGGTGGCGCTGCCGCGCTACACCGACCACGGGGAGCTGCTGCGGTTCCTGCGCGAGGAGAACCTGCCTGGCCGTTTCCCGTTCACCGCGGGGGTGTTCCCGTTCAAGCGGGAGGGCGAGGACCCGGCGCGGATGTTCGCCGGGGAGGGCGACCCGTTCCGCACCAACCGCCGGTTCAAGCTGGTGTCGGCGGGCAGCCAGGCGACCCGGCTGTCCACCGCGTTCGACTCCGTCACGCTGTACGGCCGCGACCCAGGGGAAAGCCCGGACGTGTACGGCAAGGTGGGCACCTCGGGCGTCTCGATCGCGACCCTGGAGGACATGAAGGCCCTCTACGAAGGGTTCGACCTGGCATCGCCCACCACATCGGTGTCGATGACGATCAACGGGCCGGCGCCGACGATCCTGGCGTTCTTCCTTCTCGCGGCCATCGACCAGGGCCTGGATGCCTTCTCCGCCGCCGAGGACCGCCCGCCGACGGCCGCCGAAGCCGCCGGGATACGAGAGCGGGTCCTCGCCACGGTTCGGGGCACGGTGCAGGCGGACATCCTCAAGGAGGACCAGGGCCAGAACACCTGCATCTTCTCCACCGACTTCAGCCTTGGCCTGATGGCCGACATCCAGGAGTGGTTCATCGCCAATCGGGTCAGGAACTTCTACTCGGTCTCGATCTCCGGCTACCACATCGCGGAAGCGGGCGCGAACCCGATCAGCCAGCTCGCCTTCACCCTAGCCAACGCGTTCACCTACGTGGAGGCCTACCTCGCCCGTGGCATGCGAATCGATGACTTCGCGCCGAACCTGTCGTTCTTCTTCTCCAACGGCATGGACCCCGAGTACGCCGTGATCGGCCGGGTCGCCCGGCGGATCTGGGCGGTCGCCATGCGGGATAAGTACGGGGCGAACGAGCGGTCACAGAAGCTCAAGTACCATGTCCAGACCTCGGGCCGGTCGCTGCACGCCCAGGAGATGAGCTTCAACGACATCCGGACCACGCTGCAGGCGCTGACGGCGATCTACGACAACTGCAACAGCCTGCATACCAATGCCTACGACGAGGCGGTGACCACGCCTTCCGAGGAGTCGGTCCGCCGGGCGCTCGCCATCCAGCTCATCATCGGCCGCGAGTGGGGCCTGGCGGTGAACGAGAACCCGCTGCAGGGCTCGTTCATCATCGACGAGCTGACCGACCTGGTGGAAGAGGCCGTGCTCACCGAGTTCGGGCGGATCAGCGAGCGCGGCGGCGTACTCGGCGCGATGGAGACCGGCTACCAGCGCGGCCGTATCCAGGACGAGTCCATGCTGTACGAGCAGCGCAAGCACGACGGCTCGCTGCCGCTGATCGGCGTCAACACCTTCCGCAACCCCGGCGAGGCCGTAGCCGCGCCTGCCCAGCTCGCCCGGGCCACCGAGGAAGAGAAGAGGTCACAGCTCGAGCGGGTGCGCGACTTTCAGCAGCGGCACCTGGCGGAGGCGCACGCGGCGCTGGCCGCGCTCAAGGAAACGGCCCGCTCCGGCGGCAACGTCTTCGCCGCCTTGATGGACGCCGCCCGAGTCTGCAGCCTCCAGCAGATCACCGAGGCGTTCTTCGAAGTCGGCGGCCAGTACCGCCGCAACATCTGAAGGGGATTCCCGCACCTGACGCTGTTCCTCGGCGGTCATGCATGATCATGGAGACGGCCCCGTCCGTTCGATAAAATATTAGGAGCATGCCTATGGAGGAGCCGTCGCGTGATGACCTTGGGTACCAGGTGCGGCTGACCCGTCAGGCGCGCCGGGTGGTCTCCCTCGTGCCGTCGCTGACCGAGTCGGTGGCCGCGACCCGCCCTGAGGCGCTGGTGGGCGCCACGGCATGGTGCACGCATCCCGCGGGCCTTGACGTGGCGCGGGTTCGCGGGACCAAGAACCCGGACCTCGCCGCCATCGCCGCCCTCAGGCCTGACATCGTGCTCGCTAACCAGGAAGAGAACCGCCGCATCGACGTGGAACGCCTTCGCGCGGCCGGGATACCCGTGTGGGTGACCGTGATCAGGACGCTGGACGAGGCGTTCGCCTCGCTGCGCCGCATGTTCGGCGTCGCGCTCGGCTGGCGGGAACCGTCATGGCTCGCCGAGGCCGCGCGGGAATGGCGGGAGCCCGCTCCAGGTCAGCGGGTCCGCGCGGCCATCCCGATCTGGCGCGATCCCTGGATGGCGGTCGGGTCGGCCACCTTCACCGGTGACATCGCCGCCCGGCTCGGCCTGGACAATGTCTACGGTGACCATCTCGAGCGCTACCCGCGTGTGGACCTCGCGGACATGGCCGCCCGCCGGCCCGATCTGATAGTGCTGCCCGATGAGCCGTATGCGTTCACCGCGGACGACGGGCCGGAGATGTTCCCCGCGTACCGGGTAGCGCTTGTTGAGGGCCGGAGCCTCACCTGGTACGGCCCGTCCCTCGTCACCGCCAGGTCGCTGCTGGCCTCCCAGCTCGCCGCCCAGCTGCCCGCGTCGGGCCTGGGGTAGTGCGCGACCTTCTCTGTTGCGAAAATTAGATTGGCTGGTTAGCGTTCAGTCCACCCGCCCCCACCCGGACGGCGGCGCACGCCCGCCGTCCAAGTGATATGAGATTCTTGTTCTATCCAGCAGGGAACGGGAGCAGCGAAAGGATAATCATGTCCTCCCAGGAATCCCAGGAACCTCAGAACTCCGCGGAGCCCGAGGTCGTGACCGAGCGCCGTGGCCCCGTGCTCGTTGTCCGCATCAACCGACCGGAAGCGCGCAACGCGTTCAACGTCCCGGTCATGGTCGGCATCGGCGACGCGCTGCTTGCGGCCGACCAAGACCCCGAGATCGCCGCTATCGTCTTGACAGGGACCGGCGACCGGGCGTTCTGCGCGGGGATGGACCTGCGGGCCTTCGTGGCGGGCGGGACCGAGCCGAGCGGCGCGCAGCGGCCGGGGCTTGAGGCGTTCGGCCGCTTCACGTCGGGCAGCGGCGGCTGCGCGAAGCCGGTGATCTGCGCCGCCCAGGCGACTGCCCTGGCCGGCGGGTTCGAGCTTGTGCTGGCCTGCGATCTCGCCGTGGTCGCCGAGGACGCCAAGCTCGGGCTGCCAGAAGCGAAGCGAGGATTGTTCGCCGCGGGCGGCGGTATGTACCTCGCGCGCCGGATCCCGCTGGCCAAGGCGCTCGAACTGACGATGACCGGGGACCCGATCACGCCGGCCGAAGCCCTCGCCCTCGGCCTCATCAACGCGGTGGCGCCGGCGGACGTGGTTCTGGAGCGCGCCCTGGATCTCGCCGGGCGGATCGCCGCGAATGGACCGCTCGGCGTGCAGGCGTCGAAGCAGCTCGTCCGCATGGCGGCCTTCGAGCCGCTCGCCGAGGTCCGCAAGGTCCACACCGAACTCCAGCAGTCGGTGTTCGCCAGCGAGGACGCCAAGGAGGGTGCCGCCGCCTTCGTCCAGCGCCGCGCCCCCGTGTGGTCGGGGCGCTAACGGCGATATGCGGAAGTGCCCGCCAGATGGCGGGGAGAATCCGCCAGCTGGCGCTGGCTCGCGGTGTCATGATGGCCCCAGGATAGGGGTCAACGATCGCACAGCCGCGATCGGGACGCAAGGAGGCAATCGTGACGACGACGTCGGCCCCAGACGATTCCACGGCGGCGCCTGCCGGGCCGCCACCGCCGTTCGACCAGGAGCTGGCCGCCGCGCTTGCCGTGATCAGCGAGCACTTCCCGCCCGAGCTGACCGCGGAGCTGATTCCGGTCCTGCGGCAGCCGAACCCGGCGATGCCGCGCCCAACGGATGACGAACTTCGGCGCGGCGGCGCCTTCCGGGTAAGCGAGCGGCTGGCGCCAGGCCCTGAGGGCGCGCCGGAGGTCTCCCTGCTGATCTGCCAGCCCGTTGGCGTCGCGGTGCCGACTGCGGCCATCTATCACGTGCACGGCGGCGGAATGATCATTGGCGACAACCGCACGGGCCTGCCGGCGATCCTTGAGTGGGCGGAGGAACTGCGGGCCGCGGTCGTATCGGTGGAGTACCGGCTCGCACCGGAAACTCCGCACCCGGGCCCGGCGGAAGACTGCTACGCGGGGCTGGCATGGGTAGCTGGCCACGCCAGCGAGCTTGGTATAGACCCGGATCGTATTATCATCGCCGGCGGCAGCGCAGGCGGCGGCCTGGCGGCGGCGGTCGCGCTGATGGCACGCGACCGGGGCGGGCCTGCGCTGGCCGGCCAGCTGCTGATGTGCCCGATGCTTGACGACCGCAATGACACCCCGTCGGCATGGCAGATGGCCGGACTTGGCGTCTGGGACCGCACCGCCAACGAGACAGGCTGGACGGCACTGCTCGGCGCGGCGCGCGGCGGCCCTGACGTGTCGCCCTATGCCGCTCCGGCCCGTGCCGCGGACCTGTCAGGGCTGCCGCCCGCGTTCATCGACGTGGGCTCGGCTGAGACATTCCGGGATGAGGACGTGACGTACGCCAGCCGGATCTGGCAGGCGGGCGGTGTCGCGGAGCTGCACGTATGGCCGGGGGGATTCCACGGTTTCGCGGGGATGGTGCCGCAGGCCGCCATCTCCCTTGAGGCGGCGGAGGCGCCGCTGAACTGGCTGCGGCGGCTGCTCGCGGCCTGACAGGAACCTGACGGAACCGGCAGCCCGGGGCCTGGCAAGCGCGGCGCCCCGAAATCGATAGCGCTGAAGGCTGAGCCGGTCATGTAAGCGTTCCAAAGTAAGGTGAGTTTACGGTGTGTCGCAGACGCGGATGTGGTTAGGTATGCCGCCTGGGCGGGCCTGCCTGCCGGCCCGGCAGGTGTCTGCCCGTTCGGGGCTTACGTGCCGTCGGCTGGCCCGGACGGCGGCCTGGACGCCGGGGGCAGCGTGCCGATTGCGCATTTGGGCCGGCAAGAGCCGGCCCAAATGCGCAATCGGCATCCTCCGGCTGGAGCCGGCCGCGGCGTCAAATGCCGAAAACCGGACAAAACGAATACCGGGGCGCGACACGCCGAAAACTCAGGTTATTTCAGAACGGCTACATAGGCGGTCAAACCTTCAGCGCTGACTCGATCTGGCCAGCCGCGCCTCGAACTTGCTGGATCCTGGCGAGGACGAGGGTGATGTCGTCTTCGTTTCTTTCGCCGAGTGCGGTGATGAGTTCCTCGCAGGTGTCGTCCAGCTCCGGGTGCTGGCGGGCCAGTGCTGACCGTAGCGCGAGTATGCCCTGGTCGAACGGGCGCGTGCGGGTTTCTACCAGGCCGTCGGTGTACAGGGCGAGGGTGGTGCCCGGCCGGAGCTTGATGCGGGCCTGCCCGTAGCTGGCGGGAGCTACGCCGAGTGACTGGCCGCCGGGCAGGCCGGGGACTCGCGTGCTGCCGTCTGGCATGGCAAGGACGGGCGGAAGGTGGCCGGCGGTCGCGATGGTGCATGACTGGCTGCGGGGATCGATGACGGCGTATGCGCAGGTGACGAGCGTGGGCTGGGGCAGTGCGATGGCGGTGCGGTTAAGCTGCCGCAAGACCTCCGACGGCGGCAGGTCCAGGTCTGCCAGCGCGTAGGCGGCCGTGCTGAGCCGGGTCATGACGGTTGCGGCCCGTGGGCCGTGGCCCATCACGTCGCCGACGATCAGCCCGGTCCTTTCCCCGGGCAGCGGGACGATGTCATACCAGTCGCCGCCGACGTCATAGCCTGCGGCCGGCAGGCACCGCCCGGCGATCTCAAGCCGGCCGGCCGTCACCCGGCTGACGGCCGGCCGGGGCTGCTGCAGCGCCTCGGCGACCGACCGGTGCCGCAGCAGCGCCAGGGAGCCGGCGATGGCGCTCCCTGCGCGAACGGCCAGGTCCGCGGCGGCCCGCAGGTCGGTGTCGCGGAAGGCCGGAGCACCGGGGGAGCGGGCCAGGACCAGCAGGCCGACTGCCGTGCCCCGGGTGATCATCGGCGCGGCCAGGAACGACGCGTAGCGGCCAGCGGCCGTCCTGGCCGCCGGTGCCATCCACCGTGGCGCCTGGCCGCCGGTCGTGGCGAAGATCACCGGGGCGCCGTCGTGCATGCAGCGAGAACACGGGGAATCCGCCGCGAACGCGACCACCTCCCCGGGCGGGAAGGCTGCCCAGGGAGCGAGCCGGCCGTCCACCGCGGACCCCGCGGCGAGCCTGCGCGCCACTGGCCTGGCATGCTCCGCGCCGGTCACCTGCCCAGCGGGATTGCCGCCGCTGAGCAGCTCCTCAAGCACATAGACCGCTGCCGCGTCGGCGAAACCGGGAACCACGGCCTGCAGGACCCGCCATCCCATGCGAGCAGGATCGGGGATGACGTCGGGCAGCACCAGCCGCGGCGGCAGCAGATACTCCGCCGGGCCGTCGCCGCGGGCCCAGGTCACGTCCGGGTCGTCGCTCACCTGTACCTCGGGCTCCAATCGCGCCGCTGAGCTGGAAAAGGGCTACTCTAACGGCCTGCCCGCCCGCAGTCCAATAAAAAGGATCAAACCCATCATCGGGAACGAGCCGTGGCTCCGCGTCCCCGGTCAGCCAGCTGCCTCCCCCGCCCGACGCCGCCCCGGCTACGCTGATACCTGATATGAGCGCAAGATCGGCGACGGCAGGGCGGAAGACGCGATGACGATGCAGCCGGGCTGGGTGCCGCCGGGCGTTGACATCGGCGAGGCCAACATCGCCAGGGTCTATGACTGGTGGCTTGGCGGAGACCACAACTTCCGCGCCGACCAGGACGCCGCCCGCGCGATGATCGCGATCGAGCCCAACGCGCGGGGCATCGCCCGCGCGAACCGCGCCTTCCTCGGCCGCGCGGTGCGGTTCCTCGTCGCCGAGGCGGGCATCCGCCAGTTCCTCGACATCGGCTCGGGCATCCCGACCGAGAACAACGTCCACCAGGTCGCCCAGGCCGCCGCCCCCGGTGCCCGGGTGGTCTATGCCGACGCCGACGACGTCGCCGTGGCCCACAGCGCGCTCATCCTGGACGCCAACCCCGACGCCGCCGTCATCCAGGCCGACCTGCGCGAGCCTGCCAAGATCTTGTCCGACCCGGAGACCCAGCTCCTGCTCGACTTCACCAAGCCCATCGCCGTGCTCCTGGTGGCGGTGCTGCACTTCATCCCCGACGCCGACAGCCCGCAGCAGATCGTCGCCGCCCTGCGCGACGCGCTCGCCCCCGGCAGCTACCTGGTCATCTCCCACGCCTGCAGCGACGCCATGCCCGCCGCGGCCGCGGTCGAGGCCGTGTACCGGAGCAGGGTAGCGGCCAAGGGCCGGGCCCGCACCCGCGAGGAGATCACCGGCTTCTTCGACGGGTTCACCCTCATCGACCCCGGGCCGGTCTGGATGACCCAATGGCGCCCCGACCGCCCGCAGGACGTCCCCGAGCACCCGGAGAACTTCTGGTTCCTGGCCGGCGCCGGCCGGGTAGACCGTAGCTAACCCAAGGCTAGCTCTGCGCTTGCCCGGCCAGTTCCGGCGGCAGGCCGAGGACGGCGAGGCAGCGGGGAATGTAGAAGGCGCTGACCCGGTCAAGCGGCAGGGTGCCGGCCGCCGCGCCGTAGCTCAGGCCAGCGGATGAGGCTGGCCTGAGCTACTGAGCTACGCATCCGTTTTCGCTGTCAGAGTGGCCGTGGCGCAATTGGCCGTTACCGCTGACTTACCGCAGACGCCGCCGCTTTAGCTCCGTGACGCGGCGGGCAGCGGTGCGCGCGGGAGCGGGGCCGGTGGTGACGGCAGGCTGATGCACCTCGGTGCCGGACCGGAAGTCAGGGCGCCGATGAGCAGCATCCCGTCCGGCTGTGTACGGGCGGCGATGATCATGATGTCCCCGGCCGGGATGCCGTGCACGTTCACTCCGGCCTGCCGTCTGCTGTACGCCTCGCAGTGCACGGCGTAGACGCGCTGGGCGATGCCGAATACCCACGCGCGAGCGGTTCCTTTCCGCGGGTCGAACGTGCCGAATGAGGTGATCACCCGGACAAAGGTTTCCGCGGTGAGATCGGCGACGGTCTGCGGATCGGTGCTGCGCCGGGCGAAGAACGCGGTCACCGATTCGATCTGCGACCGGTAGAGCCGCTCGAACCCGGCGGCGGCGTCCTGGCCCGCGGCCTGCCCCTGTGCTTGCCGTGCTGTCGTTTCGCTCACACCTCTAGTTGCCGATCCCTGGCAGAAGTGTCACGCGCTTCCCGAGATCCCCCGGCCGAGGGCCAAAAGACGGAAGGTATTTTCTTAGTGGTAGAAAAGCGTGCGCAGAGAACGCTTATCTGCCACCAAGAAAAAAGCCTCCACGATAGCGATGCCCTGCCGGAGATAACAGCAAGAAGCGACCCGCCGTGGCCGTGTCATGAACAGTCGGCGCTGTTCCGCCAGAGGCCGAGGTCGGCCGCGTGCCCGCGGCCGCGGTTGGCCTGGCAGGTGCGCATGTCCTCGATGCCGACGCCGAGCGCGCAGGCACGCGAGAGCCTGGAGCACGTCGAGTTCTTCGGCGCGGTAGCGGCGGTGCCCGCTGTTCTCGTCGCGAGCGACCGGGCCGATCAGGCCGATCTCCTCGTAGTATCGCAGCGTAGGCTCGCTCAGCCCGCTGCGCCGGGACACGTCCTGGATCGTCAAGGCTGCCGTCATGGGCGTGCGGGGCGGAGCACCCGGTCCGTTCGAGATAAGAGTCTTCATTCTTCCGAACGGACGGGTGGTTCCACGATCCACCGATCAGCCCGGCATTTCCGCGGGATGCGCGCAACCATCTGCCTATCGGACTCCGTCCAAGGTGGTGATGTGCAGCCAATCGGCGCCGGGCTTCCCGGTACGAGGAGGCAGAGTCGTGATGGGACAGAGACAGGCGGCAGGCACGGTCCTCGCGGGCAGTTGTGCCCTCGTGCTCGCGATGTTCTTGTCGGCTTGCACCCCGCCGTCAAAAGGCACGGTTGTGAACGCGTCAAGGGACGATCGTGCGTCGTTCGGCAGCGTCAAGATCCCCGGCAAGGCGCTCCGTGCTCCTGACGCCATCGCCGTGGCGGGGAACCGCGTCTGGGTCGCCAATTCGCGCTATCTGGCGGATGGCGGCGGAGGCTGGATCACCGAGCTCAGCGCGAAGACCGGCGCGCTCATCAGGGTGATTTCCGCCAGACGGGACAAGCTCACCGATCCCGAGGCGGTCGCCGTGGCGGGGAACCGTGTCTGGGTGGTCAACTCGTTCGGCAATTCGGTCACTGAGCTCAACGCCAGCACCGGCGCGCTCGTCAGGGTCATTTCGGCTCAGCGGTACCAGCTCAGCGATCCCGGGGCGATAGCGACGGACGGGAACAGCGTCTGGGTGGCCAGCAACGGCAGCGATTCCGTCACGGAGATCAACGCCAGCACCGGCGCGCTGATCAGGGTCATCTCGGGTAAGCGCTATCAGCTCAACAGCGGCGGGTTCACTGTCTCGATCGCCGCGGCAGGGCACAGTGTCTGGGTACCGAGCGCGAACGGCAACGCGGTCACCGAGATCAACGCCAGCACCGGCGCGCTGATCAGGGTCATCTCGGGGCGGCGGTATCAGTTCAACGACCCCATTGAGATCGCC
>Ga0066797_1000488_pt1 | contig 12022 bp, 10 predicted proteins | sample PersoiDNA2013193_FD_76335 | JGI IMG/M metagenome (GOLD analysis project Ga0066797, IMG submission 76335) | Permafrost soil microbial communities from the Arctic, to analyse light accelerated degradation of dissolved organic matter (DOM) -... | ecosystem: Environmental > Terrestrial > Soil >... | reverse complement strand
TGCTGGAGAGTGCCGAGCACGCCGCCGCACGCGGCGCGCGGGTCTACGCCACGCTCGCCGGCGTCGGTATCACCTCGGACGCGTACCACATCGCCGCGCCCGAACCGAGCGGTCGTGGCCAGACGGCGGCGATGCGGTTCGCGCTGACGGATGCCGAGCTGAACCCGGCCGACGTCGTACACATCAACGCGCACGCGACGTCAACGGTGGTCGGCGACATGATCGAGGCCCGCGGCATCCGCGGCGTCTTCGGCGCGGACACGGATCACGTCGTGCTGTCCGCGACGAAGTCGATGACCGGGCACCTGCTCGGCGCGGCCGGCGCGGTGGAGTCGATCTTCACGATCAAGGCCCTGGTCGAGCGATCCGCTCCCCCGACGATCAACGTCACGCAGCCCGATCCGGAGCTGGACGTGGACCTCGTCCGCGACACGCCCCGGGCCCTGCCGGGTGGTCAGATCGCAGCAGTCAACAACTCGTTCGGCTTCGGCGGGCACAACATCGCGCTGGTGTTCACCTCGGTCTGAGCCGCGCCCGCGCGGCGCCGCATCACCGACGTCGTTCAGCCGGTGCGGTGGAGCCAGCGCACGGGAGCACCAGCGCCCGCGTAGCGGAACGGCTCGAGCTCGTCGTCCCAGGCCCGGCCAAGGGCGAGATCCAGCTCCTCGCGGAGGTGAGCTGCGTCGTCCGCATGCGACAGGGCGGCGCGAACACGGTCCTCCGGCACCATCATGTTGCCGTGCACGTCGGTCGCGGCATGGAAGATCCCGAGCTCCGGGGTGTGGCTCCACCGGGCACCGTCGGTGCCGTGGCTCGGCTCCTCGGTGACCTCGTAGCGCAGGTGGGCCCAGCCGCGCAGCGCGGACGTGAGACGCGCACCCGTGCCGGCGATGCCCTGCCAGGAGTACTCGGCGCGGTACAGGCCCGGCGAGGCGGGTTGCGCGGTCCAGTCCAGGGAGAGCCGTGAGCCGAGCACTCCGCCTGCAGCCCACTCGACATGCGGACACAACGCACGGGGCGCTGAGTGCACGAAAAGGACACCGCGGGTGATTGCACCTGCCATGTCATCCCTCCTCTGGATCGAGATTCGTCTTCCCCGACGACCTCGTCCTGAGCGGGATGGAGCACATGGTTCGCGGTGTGCTACGTCAAGCATGCACCACTGGTAGGCGGCGGCGCCATACCCGCCGCGCAGTTATCCGGCGCGTCGGGCTCGCGCCGGTTCAGAACTGCTCGCGCACCGCGCGCATCGCCTTCTTTCGGACGTTGCGCTCGAGCCGGTCGAGAAAGAGCATCCCGTCGAGGTGGTCGACCTCGTGCTGAAGGCAACGGGCCATCACCTCGGTGCCCTCCACCTCGACCTCCTTGCCGTCCAGGTCGGTCCCGACCACGCGCGCGTACCAGGACCGCCTGGTGGGGAACCAGAGCCCGGGCACCGAGAGACACCCCTCGTCGTCGTCCTGGTAGTCCTCGGAGAGCTCGACGATGCGCGGGTTGATGAGGTAGCCCGTCTCGTCGTCGACGTTGTACGAGAAGGCGCGCAGATTCACGCCGATCTGGTTGGCGGCGAGGCCCGCGCGGCCCTCGAGGTCGACCGTCTCGACAAGGTCCTCGATCAAGCCGCGCACGCCCGCGTCGATCGCCGTGATCTCGTCACACGGGGTGCGCAGGACCGGGTCGCCGACAATGCGGATGTCTCTCGTCGCCATGGCGCTATCGTCCCACGTCCCCGGCGCTGATCGACGCAAGGCGACCGAGGGCCGGGCCTCGAGCTCCAGTCCCTGCGCGCCCCTGGACCCGCCCGGGCGCGGAGTCTATCGGCGCGCCACTAACCGTTGAGAGCCTTGCGCACCTGCTCGACCTGAGCCGGGTCGTCAACCGCGACCAAGAGCGACGGCGCCTTGACGATCTGCTTCTCGTCGAGACCGAAGTTCGTGATGAGCGCCAGGAAGTTCTTCTCGTTGGCGGCGCTGGAGACCACGTAGAACGTGATCGAGGACTTGCCGAGCAGGCACGGACCCCACGCGTCGACGGCCGGCGCGGGCGGCGACCCGAGGTAGAACTCGGTGCAACCCACCTTCGCGACGGCGTCCGCGAGGATCTTCTGGGCTGAAGAGACCGGACCGAGGACCGGGCCTGACGAAGACGGCGTGGGCGACGCGCTCGCGGGCACCGACGACGGCCCCGCCGCCGACGACGCGCTCAAACAGCCGGTCAGAAGCAGTGCGGCCGCAGCCACACCGACAAGAGCACGCTTCACTCGGAACTCCGATCGGATCAAGAACCACACGCGGGACCGTTCGGCCGCGTGGTCGCGTGGTCGCGTCAAGAGTATGCATCGGGAACCTGCGAGGGATCCAAACCCGAGGGCACGGCGGCGGCCGTTCACCGGCCGCCGATCGACCGCGACGGTTCGGCGTGCCGAAGCGAGTGGGGCAGGTGGGGCTTGAACCCACGACCGACGGATTATGAGTCCGCTGCTCTGACCGGCTGAGCTACTGCCCCCGCGTGCGGCGCTCAAGCTCGACGCGCCGCCATCGGCACCTTACCCGCCCCGACGCCGCTCAGATCGCATCCACGCCGCGCTCCCCGGTGCGGACCCGCACGACCTCCTCGACGTTCTGCACCCAGACCTTGCCGTCACCGATCTTCCCGGTCTGCGCCGCGGTGACTATCGCCTCGATCACCCGCGCCGCGTCGTCGTCGGCCACCAGGACCTCCATCCGGATCTTCGGCACGAAGTCGATCTTGTACTCGGCGCCGCGGTACACCTCGGTGTGACCGCCCTGGCGCCCATAGCCCTGCGCGTCCGAGACGGTCACGCCACGCACACCGATGCCCGCGAGGGCATCGCGGACGTCGCCGACCTTCAACGGCTTGACGATCGCGGTGATGAGCTTCATCGGGAGACCCTTCCCAGGCTGGACGATGAGGTGAGTTCGTAGGCGGTCTCGGCGTGCTGACTGGAGTCAAGACCCTCGGCCTCGTGCTCCGGGGAGACCCGCAGGCCCATCGTGGCTCGCAATGCCCACGCGATCGCATAGCTGGCCGCGAAGGCGAACACCGACGCCGCGAGCACGCCGATACCCTGGCGGGCCAGCTGGGTGAGACCGCCACCGAGCAACAGGCCCTGGTGCGCGACGTTCGGGTTGACGGCAGCAGCGGCGAAGAAGCCGATGAAGAGGATGCCGATCACGCCACCGACGTAGTGCACCGCGACGACATCGAGCGAGTCGTCGTACCGGAAGCGGAACTTGAGCCGGATGGCGAGCAGAGCGGCGGCACCGGCGATGCACCCGAGCAGCAGCGCCGGCAGCGGCGAGACGAAGCCGGCCGCCGGCGTGATCGCGACCAGACCTGCCACTGCGCCGGTCGCGGCCCCGAGCGTCGTCGCCTTGCCGGTGATCCGCTTCTCCAGCAACAGCCAGCCGATCATGCCGCCGACGCCGGACAGGTGGGTAGCCAGCGCGGCGCTCGCCGCGAGGTGTCCGGCGCTGAGCGCAGACCCCGCATTGAACCCGATCCAGCCGAACCACAGCAGGCCGGCGCCGAGCATGGTCAGCGGGAGGTTGTGCGACGCCATGATCTCGCGCGGCCAGCCGCGGCGCGGTCCGATCACGAGGGCCAACGCGAGGGCGGACGCCCCGGAACAGATCTCCACCACGGTTCCGCCGGCGAAGTCCAGCAGCCCGGCCTTCGCGAGCCAGCCCTCGGGCGACCAGGCCCAGTGCGCTAGCGGCGCGTAGACCATGACGGACCAGATCGCGATGAACGTGACGAACGCCGCGAAGCGCATCCGGTCTGCGGACGCGCCGGTGATCAGCGCCGCGGTCACGATCGCGAACATCAGCTGGAACATCACGAAGGCGAGTGGCGGGAAGGTCAGGTTTATGCCGGGCACCGCGACCTCGGCGTGCGTCAAGCCGATCAGGTGCAGCCCGCCGACCAGGCCGCCGGCGGCGTCGTGGTCGAAAGCGAGCGAGTAGCCCACCAGCACCCAGGTCACCGTGACGATCGCTATCGTCACGAAGTTCTGCATGATCATGCCGAGTGCGTGCTTCGACTGGACCATGCCCGCGTAGAAGAGCGCCAGCCCGGGGGTCATCAGCAGCACCAGCGCGGTACACACGATCATCCAGGCCGTGTCGCCGGTGTCGACCTGGGGCAATCCGAGCGGGAGGTGCATCGTCGTCATCTCTCTCGTGCGGGACCCGAACGTCCTCGTCTGCGTGCCGTGTCGCGCGTTAGGTTACTGGTATGGCGCTGTTCCGACGTCCCTCCATGCCGGTGGCCGAGACCACCGCGATGCGATTGCCTCGGTCCGAACGTCAGCTCGCGAGTGCAGAGCTGACCGACGGCTGGGCCGCGGCGACCCGTGCCGGCCTCGTCTACCGGCGCGGTGACACGGTCGTGCGTCGACCGTGGACCGATGTCGACCGCGCGGTGCTGGACGGCGAGACGTCCGTGCTGACGGTCAGCTGGATCACCGGGGAGATCACGCTCCTACCGCTCGTGCCGAAGAAGCGGCTCGCGTTCCCGCAGGTGTTCCGGGAGCGGGTCCAGGCCTCGGTCGTCCACACTGTCTACGTGAGCCTGCCCGGTGGCTCCGGCGCCCGGGTCGTGCTGCGCCGCGATTCCGCCGGCGAGCTGCTCTCCCAGGTGATCGGAGACGGCCGGGTGAGCCTCTCCGACCCTGTCGTCGCACGCCTCGTGGGCGCCGCCGAGGCGGAGGTCTGGCGTGCGGCTGGAGTAGTCTCCGAGGGCTGGTAAAGTTCGGTCCCGCGATCCCGCGTAGCTCAATTGGCAGAGCATCCGACTGTTAATCGGAGGGTTGTTGGTTCGAGTCCAACCGTGGGAGCCACTGCCCCGCTCGGGTCTCCCGGGCGGGGTTTCGCACGTCTGAGGCCGGGCTCAGGTGCCCGGGCTTCGCCGCCCGGGCTCAGTCGTCGTCGACGCGGAGGGCCCGACGGCGGCCCTCCAGGGCGACGAGCGCGGCGAAGGCCGCCTGATACGCCTCCGGCTCGGTCTCCGGGTCCATCCGCTGCAACCGGCCACGCGCGTTCGCGATCTCGCGAGTGATCCCGAGATCGACGAGAGAGCGCACGACGCCGGCCACGTAGTCGTCCAGCGCAGCCAGCCGGTCCTCCTGAAGCGGCGCGACCGCCAGCTCGGTCACGGCGGGCGCTGCGGCTTCCGCGCCAGCCTCCCGGACGGACTCCACCCAGCGCGCGGCACCACCCGCGGGCCGCGAAGCGAGGCCGCCCGCGGCCCGGATGGCCTCGTGCACGACGCGGTACATCGGCACCTGGAAAGCGTCCGGGCCGAGCGAGTCGAACACCGCGGCGTCGACCTTGTCCGGTAGCTGCAGGGCGACCTCGAGAGCTTGCCGCTCGAGCTGTGCGATCCGGTCGTGCGGGTCCGGTCGCCCGTACGCCGACTGCGTGTTCGGGCCCGGTGCCGCGGCCGGGCCAGGAGCCGCGGCCGGGCCAGGAGCCCTGCGGGTCGCCTCACGCTCGCCAGCGGTGCTGGGGCCCGACGTGCGCGTCCGCCCGGCAGCGCCGGCCTTGCCTCCCGCGACGACCGCGCGGCGGACGGCGTCGGCCTCCATGCCGAGCCAGCCCGCGAGCATCCGGGCGTACTCGGGGCGCAACGCCGTGTCCCGGATCCCGGCCACGATCGGGGCGGCGGCACGCAGCGCGGCCACCCGGCCCTCCGCCGTCTCGAGGTCGTGGCTGCGCAGCGTCGTCCGGATGACGAACTCGAACAGCGGTTGGCGCCCGGCGACCAAGGCTCGGACGGCGTCTGGCCCCTTGGCCTGCCGCAGCTCGCACGGGTCCATTCCGCTCGGCTCGACCGCGACGAAGGTCTGCGCGGAGAACTGCTGGTCCTCGCCGAACGCCCGCATCGCGGCCTTCTGGCCCGCGGCGTCGCCGTCGAAGGTGAAGATGACCTCTCCGCCGGTAGACGTCCCGGACGAGAGCTGCACGCCGCTGCCGGTCGCCGTGTCGCCGATCAGCCGCCGCACCAGCCGGGTGTGCTCACTGCCGAACGCCGTCCCGCAGGTCGCAACCGCCGTCGTCACGCCGGAGAGGTGGGCGGCCATCACGTCGGTGTACCCCTCGACCACCACGACCTGCCGGGTCCGCGCGATCTCCCGCTTGGCCAGGTCGATGCCGTAGAGGACCTGGGACTTCTTGTAGAGCGCGGTCTCCGGGGTGTTGAGGTACTTCGGGCCCTGGTCCTCCTCGAACAGCTTGCGCGCACCGAAGCCGATGACGTCGCCGGTGACGTCTCGGATCGGCCAGATCAGCCGGCCGCGGAACCGGTCGTACATGCCCCGGTTGCCCTGGCTCATCAGGCCGGAGGCGTTCAGCTCGGCCTCGGTGTAGCCCTTGCCGCGCAGGTGGCGCAACAGGTTGTCCCAACCCATCGGTGCGAAGCCGACGCCGAACGTATCCGCCGCGGCCCGGTCGAAGCCCCGTTCGGCGAGGAATGCGCGGCCGGCGGCGGCCTCCGGGCTCGCCAACTGGGTCGCGAAGTACTCCTGTGCGGCGCGCTGCGCCTCGATCAGCCGATGGCGCCGTCCCGGCTCCTCGCTGGGCCGCCCACCTTCCTCGTAACGCAGCGTGACGCCGACCCGGGCCGCGAGGTGCTCGACGGCCTCCTGGAACGGCAGCCCGTCGATCTTCTGCAGGAACGAGATGACGTCGCCGCCCTCGTTGCAGCCGAAGCAGTGCCACAGGCCGACCTGGGGGCGCACGTGGAAGGATGGTGAACGCTCGTCGTGGAACGGGCACAGGCCCTTCATCGAGCCGATGCCGGCGGACTTCAGCGTGACGTGCTCGCCGACGATCTCCTCGATCCGGGCGCGCTCGCGGACCTCTGCCACGTCCTCGCTCCGGATCCGCCCTGCCACGGCGTGAGTCTATGGGCCAGATCCGAACTAGCGGTGCCGGCGCGGACCGATCAGCCGTGCGTCCCAGACCGCGGCGCTCACGTCGGTCAGCGACGCCACCTGGTCCACGACGACGCGGAGTCGTTCCCCGTCGTTCGCGGCCGCAGTCCAGTCCGCGGCGAACGGCGGTTCGAGCGCGATCGGCGCGCGCTCGGTGAGCACCTCGACAAGCTCGGTGACCAGGTTTCGCTGCCGCCGGTACAGCGGCTCCCGCGCACGCGGTGCCATCACGTAGGTCACCGCGAGGCCCTTGAGGACGAGGATCTCGGCCGTCGTCTCGCTCGGCACGACGAGCCGCGCGGCGTAGCGCACCAGTGGGCCATCCCCGTACCGCGTTCGCGTCGCCGCGCGGGCCGCCCCGCAGAACCGGCCGATCAGCTGACTCGTCATGTCCTTGAGGCCGGCCAACGCGCGCCGCGAACCGTCGTACCCCGGCACCCAGTACGGAGCGGCCTTCAACCGGTCCATCGCGGCGTACAGCGCCTCGGCGTCGGCCGAGGAGTCGTACCACCCGTGCACGGCCTCGACGACGCGCGCCCGGCCTTCGTCCTGGCCTACCGCGTCCAGCGGGAGCTTCCCGGCGACGACTGCGTCCTCGACGTCGTGCACGGAGTACGAGATGTCGTCGGCCAGGTCCATCACCTGCGCCTCGATGCACTGCTCCCCTGGCGTCGCGCCCTCGCGCAGCCAGGCGAACACCTCGGCGTCGTCGTCGTAGACGCCGAACTTGCGGTTCGGCGTGCCGTCGGCCTGGATCGGCGCCTCCGATGCCCGCCACGGGTACTTCACCGAGGCGTCGAGGCTCGCGCGGGTCAGGTTCAGCCCGACGCACCGGTCGGTGACCGGGTCCACGACCTTCGGCTCGAGCCGGGTCAGCAGTCGGAGTGTCTGGGCGTTGCCCTCGAAGCCGCCGATCGACGCGCTGGCCTCCGCGAGCGCCCGCTCGCCGTTGTGCCCGAACGGCGGGTGGCCGAGGTCGTGCGCGAGACAGGCCGTGTCCACCACGTCGGGGTCACAACCGAGCGCCTTGCCGAGCTCTCGCCCCACCTGGGCCACCTCAAGAGTGTGGGTGAGCCGGGTCCGCACGAAGTCGTCGCTCGCCGGGCCGAGCACCTGGGTCTTGGCGCCCAGGCGGCGCAGCGCGGAGGAGTGCACGATCCGGGCCCGGTCGCGCTCGAAGGCGGTCCGGGCCGCGCTCTTGGGCGGCTCGGTCGACCACCGGTCCCGGTCGGCTTGCGTGTAGGGCGTCTCGCGCACGCCTCGACCTTAGTCACCCGGTCTATCGGGCCGCGTATCTAGGCGGAACGGCCACGGTGACCTGCGCGTCCGGGTCAGCGTCGGTACTCTTGGCCACCAGAGGTTGGCTACACGCACATCTTCGGGCACAGGGACCCAGTCCTCACAGGAAGCCGGTGACCCCATTACGGCGACCACGTTGAAGAACATGCCGACGACAACGACGACGCTGATCCACCGGGCGACCGTCGGAGCCACCAATTGGTGGCGCGACGCCGTCATCTACCAGGTCTATCCGCGCTCCTTCGCCGACTCGAACGGCGACGGAACCGGCGACCTGCCCGGCGTGACCGCTCACCTCGACCACCTCGCGGCACTTGGCGTGGACGCCGTCTGGCTGTCCCCGTTCTATCGCTCGCCGCAGAAGGACGCCGGCTACGACGTCTCCGACTACCGCGACGTCGACCCGCTGTTCGGCACGCTCGCCGATTTCGACACGATGCTCGGCCGAGCGCACGAGCTGGACCTGCGGGTCATCGTCGACCTGGTGCCGAACCACACGTCGTCCGCGCACGTCTGGTTCCAGGAGGCCCTCGCGGCGGCTCCGGCGAGCCCGGCTCGGGACCGCTACCTGTTCCGACCGGGAACCGGCAAGGGTGGCAAGAAGCCGCCGAACAACTGGACCTCGACCTTCGGCGGTTCGGCGTGGACCCGGGTCACCGAGGCAGACGGCAGCCCTGGCGACTGGTACCTCCACCTGTTCGGCTCCAGCCAGCCGGACCTCGACTGGGAGCACCCGGAGGTGCGCGCCGAGTTCGAGCAGGTGCTGCAGTTCTGGTTGGACCGCGGGGTGGACGGATTCCGGATCGACGTCGCGCACGGCATGATCAAGGCGCCCGGCCTGCCGGACTGGGACGGCAAGACCTCGATGGTCATGGGCACGAAGCGCGAGTCGGGCGCCTTCTACGAGGGCCCGATGTGGGACCAGGACGGCGTGCACGAGATCTATCGCGCCTGGCGCCAGATCGTCGCCGAGTACGCGGGTGACCGGGCGCTCGTCGCCGAGGCGTGGGTCCAGCCGATCGACCGTCTCACCCGGTACGTGCGCTTCGACGAGACCCAGCAGGCCTTCAACTTCGAGTTCCTCATGACGCCGTGGGACGTCCAGGCATACCGCGACGTCATCACCGAGTCGCTCGAGGCCCACGACGCGGTCGGCGCGCCCACGACCTGGGTGCTCTCCAACCACGACGTCGTGCGGCACCCCTCGCGTCTCGGACTGAAGAAGCCCGGGTCCTTCCCCAACGGCATCGCCGCGCAGGACGAGCAGCCGGACGAGCACCTCGGCCTGCTCCGGGCTCGCGCCGCCTCACTGCTCATGCTCGGCCTGCCCGGGTCGGCCTACCTGTACCAGGGCGAGGAGCTCGGTCTGCCCGAGCACACGACCTTGTCGGCGGACGTTCGCCAGGACCCCGCCTTCCTCCGCAGGAAGGGCAAGGAGCGCGGTCGCGACGGCTGCCGGGTGCCGATCCCGTGGGTCGCGGACGCGCCCGGGCTCGGCTTCTCCACCAACGGCGCGACCTGGCTGCCGCAACCCCCGTCGTACGCGCGGTATGCGCTCGACACCCAGCGCGGCGTCCCGGGCTCGACCTACGAGATGTACCGCACGGCGCTGCAGCTGCGACGCGAGCGCCAGCTGGGCTCCGGCTCGCTCGCCTGGGTGGACGGCCTCGAGGGTTCGACGACGACGAGCGTGCTCGCGTTCATCAACCGCGAGGTCATGATCGTCACGAACCTCGGCGCGGCGGACCTCCTGCTCCCGCCCAACTGCGAGGTGCTGATCACGTCACAGCGCCTCGGCACCGACCGCGCTGGTCGCATCACCATCCCGGCGGACACGACGGTCTGGCTGCTGGTCTGCTTGTAGCGCGCGGGCGGGTCGCGCCTCGACCGCCGGGGCTGGCGCGGGACAAGCCTCAGCCGCCCGAGACGCTCAGCTCGGCCTCGTGCAGCTGGGCCCGGAACCCTTCGGTCAGATCCCTCGAGTCGAGCCAACCCTCGGGCACGGCCGGGCGCTTCGGCGCGCCAGCGCGACCGCGCTGGCCCTCGGCGCCCTCTCCCGGGTACGGCTGGCCGTGGTCGAGGCTGGCGAGCAGCTCGTCGAGCCCGTCGAGCGTGTCGACCATACCGAGGCGCTGCCGCAGGTGCCCGCCGACGATGTAGCCCTTGAAGTACCAGGCCATGTGCTTGCGCATCTCGCGCAGCGCCCTCGACTCGTCGCCGAAGTGGGCGACCATGAGCACCGCGTGCCGGCGGACCGCCACGGCGACCTCGTGCATCCCGGGCCGGACCCGCTCGTCGGAGCCGGAGAACGCCGCCTGCAGGTCCCGGAACAGCCATGGCCTCCCCTGGCAGCCACGACCGACCACAACGCCGTCGCAGCCGGTCCGGGCGACCATCTCGAGCGCGTCCTCGGCGGACCAGATGTCCCCGTTGCCGAGCACCGGGATCTCGGTCACCGCCTCCTTGAGCCGCGCGATCGCGTCCCAGTCCGCCGTGCCGGAGTAGTAGTCCGCCGCGGTGCGGGCGTGCAGAGCGATGGCCGCCACGCCCACGTCCTGGGCGATCCGTCCCGCGTCGAGGTAGGTCAGGTGGTCGTCGTCGATCCCCTTGCGCATCTTGACCGTCACCGGGACGCCTCCGGGCGCGGCGGCGTCGACCGCGGCCCGCACGATCGCGGTGAACAGCTCGGTCTTCCACGGCAGCACGGCGCCGCCGCCCTTGCGGGTGACCTTGGGCACCGGGCAGCCGAAGTTGAGGTCCACGTGATCCGCGCGGTCCTCCTCGACCAGCATCCGCACCGCCGCACCGACCGTCGCCGGATCGACGCCGTAGACCTGCACCGAGCGCGGGACCTCGTCGGGATCGTGGTGGATGATCCGCAGCGACTCGGGGGTGCGCTCGACCAGCGCGCGCGAGGTGACCATCTCCGCCACGTACAGGCCGCCACCGTTCTCCCGGCACAGCCGCCGGAACGCGGCATTGGTGATGCCCGCCATCGGCGCCAGCACGACAGGGGTGTCCACGACGAGCGAGCCGATGCGTAGCGGCGGGAGGACGCGGGTGGCGGAGGTGGTCACATGGGTGATTCTCCCCCAACTCAACCTTTGGGCCGCCCGCTGCGCCCGGGACGCGGCATCGCCGACGGGTTAGCCGCGCCCTGACCGGCGCTCAGGCCCCGACGAGCCGAGCCGCGAGGTAGGCCGAGACCTGGTCGAGCGCGACGCGGTCCTGGGTCATGTCGTCGCGGTGCCGGATCGTCACCGCCTGGTCCTCGAGCGTCTCGAAGTCGACGGTGATGCAGAACGGCGTGCCGATCTCGTCCTGGCGACGGTAGCGACGGCCGATCGCACCGGCGTCGTCGAAGTCCACGTTCCAGTTCCGACGCAGCTCCGCGGCAAGGTCGCGCGCCTTCGGCGAGAGGTCCTCGTTGCGGGACAGCGGCAGCACGGCCGCCTTCACCGGAGCCAGCCGCGGGTCCAGATTGAGCACCGTGCGAGTGTCCACGCCGCCCTTGGTGTTCGGCGCCTCGTCCTCCGTGTACGCCTCGACCAGGAACGCCATCAGGGAGCGGGTCAGGCCCGCCGCCGGCTCGATCACGTACGGCACCCAGCGCTCGTTCTTGCCCTGGTCGAAGTACGAGAGATCCTGGCCGGAGTGCTCGGTGTGGGTCTTGAGGTCGAAGTCGGTGCGGTTCGCGATGCCCTCCAGCTCGCCCCACTCGCTGCCCTGGAAGCCGAACCGGTACTCGACGTCGACGGTGCGCTTCGA
>Ga0066797_1000487_pt1 | contig 12068 bp, 10 predicted proteins | sample PersoiDNA2013193_FD_76335 | JGI IMG/M metagenome (GOLD analysis project Ga0066797, IMG submission 76335) | Permafrost soil microbial communities from the Arctic, to analyse light accelerated degradation of dissolved organic matter (DOM) -... | ecosystem: Environmental > Terrestrial > Soil >... | reverse complement strand
GATCTTAAAAATTTTGCCGAACGGACGGTGGCCGGCTCTCATCGCTCGGCCGACTGTCACATTCCGCCGGCCCGTTCCGTCGGTGACACTCAGCACTATCGATTTACGGGCAGGACATAGCCAAGCTGCGCGCTGATCTCACCCGCGCACGTGCCTAGGCGCGCCGCGAGCGCCGGGAACGAACCCTCGGTCAGCCGGTAGGACGGTCCCGAGATGCTGATCGCGGCGAGCACGGTGCCATCGTGCCCCCGGATCGGGGCGGCCACCGCGTTCAGCCCGATCTCCAGCTCTTCCCTGGTGCATGCCCAGCCCTGTCCGCGTACCTGGTCGAGCTCGGCACGCAAGGCCGCGCCGCTGGTGATGGTGTGCGGGGTGAACCTGTCAGGTGTCCCGTCAAGGATGCCAAGGAGCTGCGCGTCGGCGGCCCAGGCGAGCAGCACCTTGCCGCTCGAGGTGGCGTGCAGCGGCGTGCGCTTGCCGATCCAGTTCTGCGCCGTCACCGTGGCGGTGCCCTGCTCCTGCGCGATGTTCACGGCGGCGTCCGCGTCGAGCACCGCGATGTTGACCGTCTCGTTGAACTCCGCCGCGAGCCGCCGGCAGAACAGCCGGCTCTCCTCGGCCAGGTTCATCCTGGCGGTCGTGGCGCCGGCCAGCCGAACGATGCCGAACCCGAGCCGGTACTTGCCCCGTTCGCTTAGCTGTTCCACCAGCCGGTGCTGCTCGAGCATGCTGACCAGGCGAAAAGCCGTCGACTTATGGACGCCGATGGTGGCGGCGATGTCCGTGACGCCGAGTTCACCATGTCGGGCGAGGATATCCAGGATGGTCAGCGCACGGTCCACGGACTGCGCCTGGCTTGCCGCGCCGTGCCCTTCGACGAGTCCGTCCGCATCCTGCGTTTCCAGCCGGCCGGGCACCTGATTGTTCCCCATTCCGCAACTCTATTCACGTTGTGCGCACTGAACGGCGGCCGACCTGAACCGCGCAGGTTCAGGTCGGCCGCGTCGCCGATCCCGCGAGTGCTACTCGGCCGGCGGGCTCACCGCCGGGGAAGAAGCGGCGGCAGCGGCCGCGAAGGCGGTAGCGGGAGCCCGGTGCCGTTGGGTGAACGCGTAGTAGATCAGGCCGACTCCGACGATCACTCCGGTGAACACGAAGGCGCCGTACTGGAAGTACCAGTGGTCGGTGCCGTATACCGCGCCCCGTGGCCAGGCCAGGTTAATGGTCATCAGGATGCCGTAGAGCACCGCGAACGCGTTCACTGGCAGCCCCCAGCGGCCCATCGAGAAGTACTCGCCGTGCTCCGGGTGCGGCCAGTGACCGCGCAGCCGCCGGATGAGCATCGGCCCGGTGACCAGCAGGTACGGGATGTAGAACAAGATGATGGCCACCGACGTGATGATGGTGAACACCCGCTGGTTGCCGATGTTGGCGAGCAGCAGCGCGATGGCCAGCACGCCGGTGAGCAGCGCGGGCACGATCGGGGTTCCCGATTTACCCGAGACGCGCGCGATGGCGCCGCCGAACGGCAGCCGCCCGTCACGGGCCATCGAGAACAGCATCCGGATGCAGGCCGTCTGCACGGCAAGGCAGCAGACGGTGATCGCGATGCCCGAGCAGGCCAGGAAGACGTCGCCGAGCCCCGGCCCGAGCGTGCTCTTGACCAGGTAGGGGAGTCCCACGCTTGACAGCTGGCTGGCGTTGATGTTCCCGACGGCCATCATGCCGACGAGCATGAGCAGGGCGCCGATGACGAAAACGGCGGCGACCGCGCGGATGATCGCCCGTGGCGCGTACTTGCGGGGGTTGTTCGTCTCCTCGGCGAGCGAGCCCGCGGTATCGAAGCCGTAGAAGACATAGGCGCTCATCAGCGCCGCGGCGAAGAACGCGCCGAAGTAGCCCAAGGTGTGACCGGCGCCGGTCCCGGCGGTCTGCAGCACCACCCCGGGCCCGCGCTTGATGTGGAACGCCAGCAGCAGGATGAGCGCGGTGGAGGCGACGATCTCGGTGATGACGCCGATGTTGTTGAGCATGGCCATCAGCCGGACGCCGACGCAGTTCACGATCGTGGTGAACACCACGAGACCGACCCCGAGGATGACCGCGTTCTTCGCGCCTCCTGGCGTGTAGTACAGGCCGGCGTCGGCGGGGGTCCCGGCGATCTCGAAGGCGGTCGAGATCTGCGGCAGGATCACCTGGTAGGCGACCGCCACCGCGGCGATGGTGACGATCGCGCCGATGACCATGATCCATCCGGCCAGCCACGAGGTGAGCGACTGGGCGATCTGCTTGGACCACTGGTAGACGGACCCGGCGAGCGGGTACTGCCCGGACATCTCGGCGAAGCAGAACGCGACGGCGAACTGGCCGGCGAACACCATCGGCCAGGTCCAGAAGAAGGCAGGCCCGCCGAGCCCGAAGCCGAACGCGAATAGCTCGAACACGCCGGTGAGGATCGACAGGTAACTGAATCCCGCGGCGAAGCTCGAGAAGCTGCCCAGGCTCCGGTGCAGCTCTTGCTTGTAACCGAAGCGGGCCAGATCGTGGACATCAGTGAGGTTCGCGGTCAAGGCCGCCCCGGGCGGCGAGTCGGCGATTTCGGACACAGGGCGGCTCCTAGTTTCGTAATAAGAAACTTATTGCTATATGTGCAACAGAGTGATCACCCGAGGCGTGATCGTCAAGGAGCCGGCGGAAGTTTTACACACTGGATACGCGCGGTCGCTCATGCGTTCCCCGAGGTAGCGCGATGCCGGTAGAAGTCCGCGTGCTGCGGCGGCAGCGGGGTATTGCCGAGGATCAGGTCGGCGGACTTCTCCGCGAGCATCATGACCGGCGCGTAGATGTTTCCGTTGGTGACGTAGGGCATGGCGGAGGCGTCCACCACTCGCAGCCCGTCGAGACCGTGCACCCGCATGCTGGCCGGGTCAAGGACGGACAGCTCGTCGGTGCCCATCCGGCAGGTACAGGAGGGATGCAGGGCCGTTTCTCCGTCCCGCCGAACCCAGTCGAGTATCTGCTCATCGGTTTCTACTCCCGGGCCGGGAGACAGCTCGCCGCCGTTGTACTCGTCAAGCGCGGACTGGCTGAGGATGCGCCTGGCGACCCGAATCGCCTCCACCCACTCCTTACGGTCCTGCTCCGTGGACAGGTAGTTGAACCGCAGCGCGGGATGCACCCGCGGGTCGGTTGAGGTGATCTTCACCGAGCCGCGAGCGTCGGAGTACATGGGCCCGATGTGCACCTGGTACCCGTGGCCGCCCGCGGGCGCCGAGCCGTCGTAGCGGATGGCGATCGGGAGGAAATGGAACATCAGGTTCGGGTAGGCGACCTCCTCGTTGCTGCGCGCGAACCCGCCGCCCTCGAAGTGGTTGGTCGCCCCGGGGCCCGAGCGCAGGAACAGCCATTGGGCCCCGATCAGCGGGCGCCGCCATAGCGTGAGCGCCGGCGCCATCGACACCGGCTGCTTGCACGCGTACTGGACGTAGACCTCCAGGTGATCCTGGAGGTGCTCGCCGACACCCGGCAGGTCCGCGACGGTCTCGATGCCGAGCGCGGCAAGTTCCGTCGCGTTGCCCACGCCAGAGAGCTGGAGCAGTTGCGGCGAGTTGATGGCGCCACCGCACAGCACGATCTCGCCGCCGTGCTCCCGATGCGGTGTCCCTCGGCGGTCCGTGTACTCCACGCCGACGGCACGCGTGCCCTCAAACAGGATCCTGGTCGCGAGGGTCCTGGTGCGCACGGTGAGGTTAGGTCGAGCGAGAACCGGGTGCAGGTACGCGCGAGCCGCGCTCAGCCGGCGGCCGCGGCGGATGTTGCGGTCGAACGGCGCGAAGCCCTCCTGCCGGTAACCGTTAACGTCGTCGGTGAGGTGGTAACCGGCCTGCTTCGCGGCCGCGAAGAAGGCGCCGAACAGCGGGTTCGTCGCCGGTCCCCGCTCCAATTCCAGCGGCCCGTCACTGCCGCGCAGCTCACTGCCTGGATCGGCCAGGCAGTTCTCCATCTTCTTGAAGTAGGGCAGGCAGTGCGCGTAGTCCCACTCTTTCATCCCCGGGTCCGCTGCCCAGCGCTCGTAGTCCAGCGGGTTGCCGCGCTGGAAGATCATCCCGTTGATGCTGCTCGACCCGCCGAGTAGCTTGCCGCGCGCATGGTAGATGCGCCGGCCGTTCATGAACGGCTCGGGTTCGGTTTCGTATTTCCAGTCGTAGAACCGGCTGCCGATCGGGAACGTCAGCGCGGCGGGCATGTGAGTGAACACGTCCCAGCGGTAGTCGGGCCTGCCCGCTTCAAGCACGAGCACCTGATTCGCCGGGTCGGCGCTTAGCCGGCTGGCGAGCGCGCAGCCCGCCGACCCGCCTCCCACGATGATGAAGTCGTACCGCGTCATGACTGTCACTCCCGTTCGCGCTGGCCGGTGTCCTCGCCGAGCCGTGCCCGCACCCAGTCGTGGAACTCGCTGATGTGGTGCTCGCTGGGCACGAGTACGCCGCCCTCGGCGTAGCCACGCGAGGCCATCGCCGGCTGGCACTGCTCGCACACCGCGAAATCCTGCTGGTTAACCCGGTGGAAGAGTTCCACCGAACTGGACAGGTCGGCGCCGGAAGCGACCACGTCCGGCGAGTACAGCCAGTCGCACTCGACGATCGTGTGATCCGCGGCCAGCGGGAACATGCGGTGCACGATCACGTGGTCCGCGACCAGGTTGACGAACACCTGTGGCGGGATGGTCATCGCGAAGTAGCGGCGATCCTCGGCGTCGCCGAGGCCCGGCAGGCGGCCATGCCCGGGGCTGCCGTCGACGGTGAAGCCTTCCGCTCGCGGCGCGTACTCGGCGCCGTGCCCGACAAAGGACTGGGCAGCGTACCCTCGGCGGAACTCAGGAAGGATGGCCACTAGCTCCGGGTGGATCGAGCCGCAGTGGTAGCACTCCATGAAGTTCTCAACGAGCAGCTTCCAGTTGGCCCGCACCTCGTAGCTGATCCGCCGGCCGAGCGCGAGGTCGCCGACGTTGTATTTGTCGATCGCCGCCGGGTTGCCGAGACGCCTGGTAACCGCCCCGATGACGGTCTCCTCGAACGACGGGGGGTCGTCCGCGAGGCACACCCACAGGTAGCCGAGCCACTCCCTGGCGGTCACCGGCACGAGCCCGAAACGCTCGCGGTCCGTCTCCGGCAGCCTGCCCAGGTTGGGAGCCGCTGTCAGGGTGCCGTCAAGGCCGTAGCTCCAGGAGTGGTAAGCGCAGCGCAGGTAGTTTTTCACCGCACCGGATTCGGCCGGGCAGAGCCGCGCGCCGCGGTGCCGGCACACGTTGAGAAACGCCCGCACCTGATTGTCACGCCCCCGGACGCACAGGATGCTTTCCTGCCCGACCTGGCAGGTGCGGAATGCCCCTGGCCCCGCTAGGTCGCCGATCCTGACGGCGCAGAACCACAGTGACGAGAAGATCCGTTCCTGCTCAAGAGCGAAGATCGCCGGATCGGTGTAATACGAACCGCCGAGCGTCGGCAGAAAGGTCGCTTGCCCGTCAGCGTCAGCAGGAAGATCGGGGGAAAGAGACGTGGTCTCGGACAAGTGCTGGCACCTCGCTCTGGGTCGTGGTGGGTGCGCTGCGGATGAGACGAGCGGGCTGGCGGCACTGCCAGGAGAACAGTCGTTTCTTATGGCACAACAGGTATCGCTATACGAAACTGTCTGTCAGCTGCCCGCTCTTGTCAAGGGAGCTGCCGTCAAGCGAGCTGCGCCTGCTTACAGGTAAATGACGGCCCGCCGCAGCCAGGGTTCCGGAGCGATGATCATGCAAGCATGCGGGCATGGCCCATGGACCCGTGACGGTACCGTGCCCGGAATGCGGAGCTAGCAGCGAGGTATCTGACCCAGGGCTGAGCCGATGGGGGTGCGCCAGCTGCGGGTGGGCTTACTTCGTCCGGCGGTGCTCGGCGTGCGGCCAGGCCGGCTACGTAGGAGCGCTGCAAGGCTGGCACCAGGAGTGGACCTGCGTCTGGTGCGCCGCCTCTAACTCCGGTTTCAGCCAGAACCGTGATCCGGCGGCCGCGACCATCGCCGAGCTTGCGGCGGACGTCGCGCGCCAGCAGCTATCGCACGGGCCGGTGAAGCCCGCGAAGCCCGCTCCCCCGCTCTCGGCCGCGGAGCCCGCGTATGCGCGAGCCGAGCCAGCGGACAGCCCGACGATCCCGATCCCGATCCTGCTCCCGGCAGAAACCGTGATGACCGATGGCCGGCCCCCTGGGACGGCCCGGCAGCGGCGCCCGCTGGGGATTCTCGCGCCCGCTCTCGCCGCGGTTGCCGTCATCATCGTCGCGGCCGTACTGGTGATCGCCGCGCGTCCCGTCCCTGCCGGGCTGGAACGAGCGAGCGCGGCGAGCGTGCCCGATATGGCCGGCGGAACGCGCGCGGTGTCTGTCACCGCCGGGCATGCGACCACGGTCGACTTCCAGGGAGTTCCCGGGCGGCTGACCATCGTCGCCGCGGATGCCAGCCAGGTCAGGCTGACCGGCCAGCTGCACTGGACCGGCCGCCCTCCGGTCATGGTGACCAGGCTCGACCGCAGCTCCCATGTGCTCGTGCTCTTCTACCGGTGCGCGGCCGCCAGCCAGTGCACAGAGAACTACCTGCTGACCGTGCCACCGGACACCGCCATCGCCCTGCGCCAGCCGCCGGGCCAGGTCACGCTGGCCGGCCTGGCCGGCCCCCTGCGCATCACGGCTAACGGCGTCAATGTCAGCGCGACCGGCCTTCGGTCATCCACGCTGCTCGCCACGATCACGGCGGGCCACCTGAGCGCGACCTTCGCGGCGCCACCCTCGCGGGTCACCGTCATTCTCGTGTCGGCGCAGGCGACGCTCGGGCTGCCGCGCGGTGCGACGTACCGGATCAGCCAGCAGGTCACCTCGGGTTACGTCCGGGCCGACATCCCGCAAGACAGCACCGCGGCCCGCACCGTGACCGTCCGCGTCAGGTCAGGCGAACTGACCTTGCTGCCGTCCTGAACGTCAGGCACGATCATGGGACCTCTGGCCCCGCACCGCGCTGGTCTTTAGGCCCTGTCCGCCGGTGCGGGCATAGGCGACGCTCAGCGCATGGACTATGCGCAGCGCCCGATGCTCGTCTTCTGGGAGACCACCCGCGCCTGCCTGCTTGCCTGCCGGCACTGCCGGGCGTCCGCGACGACCAAGGCCCCGGCAAGCGAGCTGACGACGGCGGAGGGCTGCCGGCTGATCGATCAGGTCGTCGGGTTCGGGCGGCCCTACCCGATCCTCGTGCTCACTGGGGGCGACTGCCTGCTGCGCCCCGACATTTTCCGCTTGACCGAGTACGCCGCATCGCTCGGCGTACCTGTCTGCCTGTCGCCATCGGTCACGCCGCTGCTCGACGCGGAGATGATCGGCCGGATCGCCGCCTCGGGAGTTAAGGCCGTGTCGGTGAGCCTGGACGGCGCGATCGCGGCGACGCACGACGGGGTGCGCGGCATCCCCGGTCACTTCACCGCGACCATCGCCGCGATCCGCGGCCTGGTGGCGGCTGGATTGACCGTCCAGGTCAACACCACGGTGATGACCGGCAACGCCGACGAGCTCGCCGACATCGCCGCCCTGGTCGCGTCCGCGGGCGCGCACATGTGGGAGGTGTTCTTCCTGGTGGAGGTCGGCCGCGGCGAGGCCGTCGGCGCCATCTCGCCCGCCGAGCATGACGACGTCTGCCATTTCCTGTTCGACGCGTCCCGGTATGGTTTCGTGGTGCGCACGGTCGAAGCACCCTTCTTCCGCCGCGCGGTGCTGCTGCGCAGGGACGGCTGCCCGCCGCCGGACAGCGCGCTCTACGCCAGGCTGGCCGGGCGCCTCCGCGAGCTGCTCGGCCCGGCGGCCAGGCCGCCGAGCGCGCACACCGCCGCGACCAGGGACGGCAAGGGCATTGTGTTCATCTCTTCCACGGGCGAGGTCTATCCCGCCGGGTTCCTGCCGCTCGGCGTCGGCAACGTCCGCAGCCAGCCGCTGCGCGACATCTACACGGGCAGCCCGCTGCTGCGCGACATCCGTGCCGCTCGTTTCTCCGGCCGGTGCGGCCGCTGCGAATACGCGGACCTCTGCGGCGGCTCGCGTGCCCGCGCCTACGCCGCCACCGGCGATCCGCTCGCCGAGGATCCCGCCTGCGCCTATCAGCCGCCTGCCGCGCGGCAGGTTCAGCCAGCCGCCACTTAACTCCGCCGGCATTGCGGATAGGCTGCGGGAAGCCTGAAGGGGTAGCCGATGACCCGTGAGACACCCCAGCACGCAGACAACGCGAAGACGGCGGCTGGCGTGTGCGGAGCGGTTGTCGTGGCACACGGCGGCAGGTCGGCCGGCACCGAGCCGGTGAGCCCGCTTGACCCCGCGGTGCTGCGGATGATCCCGCTGGCGCGCGCCATCCGGCACGCGCTGCGCGGCAGCGGTGTCGAGGTACGGCAGCCGCGCTACCGGCAGCGAGGCTGGAACGGCGCGCTGGCCTCGCCCGTGGATGACCTCACCGAGCTGCTCGACGCGATCGGCGCGCTGTTCGGCGACATTCCTGTCGTGCTGATCGGTCATTCGATGGGAGCGCGCGCGGCGTTCCGGGTGGCCGGGCACCCGGCGGTGGCGGCGGTCGCGGGGCTTGCGCCCTGGCTGCCACCAGAGGAGCCGGTGGCCCAGATGGCGGGCCGACGGGTGCTGCTCGCGCACGGGACAGGCGACCGCGTCACCAGCCCAGCGGAAACCTGGGCTTACGCCGAGCGCGCCCGTTCCGTCACGGAGGTGGCCGCGGTCGAGGTGCGCGGCGCGGAGCACACCATGCTGCGTCGAGCCCCGGTGTGGCATCGCATGGCCGCCGAGTTCAGCCGCTTGTCGCTCGGGCTGCCCGCCACGGCGGGAGAAGTGTCGAAGGCCTTCAAGGATGCGGCACGGGGGCAGCACAGGACCGTAGTGTGACCGGCCGACGACCAGAGAGCCGCAGGCCGGTCACGGTCTCGATGCCGGTTAGCGCGAGTAGACCTGGAACTCGGCCAGCTGCGGTGCGCCCTGGACGTCGTTGTTGCTGATGTCCGGGCGGATGTAGTTCACCGTGGCGGATGGAACGGAGATCGCGACGACGTTGTTGCCGCCGCGCGGTCCCGGGTTGGTGATGGTGACGGTCTGCGCCGTGCCCGGCTGGTTCTGCGTGAGCAGGCCGAAGTCCAGGGACGTCGTTGACTGGCTGAGGATGTTGAACGGCGGAAACGCGCATTCCGAGCCGCTCCAGCCGCTATTGCCGTGCCCCTGGGTCAGGGTGATGCCGTAGGCGCAGGCCATCATGCCGTCAAGGCCCACCCCGGTAGCGGTGACATTGGACATCGTGGCCGATCCGGCGGACGGGAGCTGCGCCACGAACGTGCCGGCGTTGCGGACGATGGCGCCGTTGATGAAGACGTTCGTGATCGCCTTGGCGGGCGGCGTGGCGTTGGGGATGTAGTCGCCGACGAAGCCGAACGCGTCGTAGGGGCTGTCAAGGATGGGGTTGTCGTCGACGTTGACGGTGCCGGTCATGTCCTCGTCTGAGGCGTAGAACCAGATGGCGCCGACGCCGAAGTGCCAGTTCGGGTCGAGCGTGCCGGTGCGCGCCAGGGTGTTGTTCGCGATCAGCGTCGTACCAGAAAGCGGCACGGCCGCGAAGCGGTTGCCGACACCGATACCGCCGCCCTGGGTGACGGTGTCCGTGGCGTAGTCGCTGGTAATGGAGTTGTCGTGACCGCCGTAGATGGCGAAGTTGTTCGCGAGGACCGGCAGGACCACGGTGTCATGCCGGAAGGAGTCGTTGGCGTCGGCGGTGCCCGATGACCACATCGCCAGGCCGTCATCGCCGGTATTGCGAATATAAGTATTCTGAACGGTCGCGTGTGTTACGCCGCCGTCGAAGTTAATCCCGTCCGCGGTGGTGTCCTGAATGCGGACGTTGCTGATCGTCAGCCCGTCGAAGGCCACACCCGTGGTGAGGCTTCGTGCGAACACGGCCTACCGCCTTCCATGGACTCGACGAACGCGGGGACTTCGATGTCATGGCATTTCCCGCATTAATCCGTTCATGTAACACGGATACGTCGTTCTTGCAATGCCATCTTCTATAATTGCATACTTTCAGCAATTTCTTGCATAGATCTGTTGTTAACATGCGGCTCAATGCAAGCAGCTGATCTCGACGAGGCAAACTCCGGCCACCGGAATCGGCGCACCGCGGCGAAATCCAATCCCATCGGAGACGAAACGCGTACCTCCCATAGGTGGCGCGTCGAGTGCTGTCCGGTTCCGGCTGGCTATATGCCATCACCGGCGACCGGAAGGTCCGGGGCCTAGTGACTGCGTGAAGTCCCGCTCACTCGCTCCGCGCCGCAGTGGTGGTGACCCGGAAGTTCCGGGAGTGCCGGAAGGGAGCAAAGAAGCTTATGTGGGTTAACCATCGGGTCATGGTGGCAGCCGCCGCCGGGGCGGCGGGAGCCGTTCTCGCCGCCGGGGTAGCGCTCGCGCCCGCGGCTGGTGCCAGCACGCACCCCTCGTTCGTTGGCGGCTTCAAGACCATCACGACGGTCGCCTCGACGATTCCGAAGAACGGTGACCTCAACCCCTACGGCGTGGCGGTGGTCCCGCACAGCACGGGCAAGCTCCACAAGGGCGATGTCCTGGTGAGCAACTTCAACAGCAAGGCGAATACGCAGGGTACGGGGACGACGATCGTCCAGGTATCCCCGAAGCATACTGTGACGCAGTTCGCCCAGATCAGCGCGGCGCATCTGCCAGGGGCGTGTCCCGGCGGTGTCGGCCTCACCACGGCCTTGGCCGTCCTCGGCAACGGCTGGGTGGTCGTCGGCAGCCTGCCCACCGTCGCGGGAGACCCGGCCACTTCCAAGGCCGGATGCCTGCTCGTGCTCAACAGCAATGGCCGCGTCGTGGAAACGTTCCACGGGCACGGCATCAACGGGCCGTGGGACATGACGGCGGTCAGCGGTAAAGGGGTCGCCGCCCTGTTCGTCACCAACGTGCTCAACGGCACCGTCGCCGCCAATGGCAAGCTGGTCCATCGCGGTACGGTCCTGCGGCTGTGGGTGACCACGCCGACGCACGGGCTGCCGCGGCTGATCTCGACGTCCACGATAGGTTCCGGATTCGCGGAGCGGACCGATCCCGCGGCGCTCGTCCTCGGGCCGACCGGGGTCGGCCTTAACGGGAACGGAACGCTCTACGTCGCGGACACCCTCAACAACAGGATCGCCGCCATCCCGAACGCGCTGTTCCGCCACCACAGCGCGGGAACGGGGCTCACGGTCAGCAAGAACGGCGCCCTCATGGGCCCGCTCGGCCTGACCGTCGCCCCGGGCGGCGACGTCCTCACTGTTAACTCCCTCAACGGCAACCTGGTGGAGACCACGCCGAAGGGCAAGCAGATCGCCGTCAAGACGCTCGACACGTCCGGCGCCCCGGCTGGCGCCGGTGCGCTGTTCGGACTGGCGGTGGCGCCATACGGCAACGGCGTCTACTTCGTCGACGACGCGGCCAACACGCTGGACCTGCTGCACTAACAGGTGCGGCCGGGGTGACCCGGGGGACGTGCATCCGTTCCCCGGGTCACCGGGCACTCAACGGGCTGGACGCCCGCGAAATTGCGCGCCGCAAAGGCGGCAAAGGCGACGGCGAGGTCATGTCGCTGCTGGAGCCCGGCCAGGCGGCGGAAATCGGTCAGGCCTTCGCGTTCCTCTTCGGCCATGTGGTCGCCGTTGGCCAGGTTCGCCCCGGCGACGCGCTGGCGACAGAACAGCTCCCACGCTACGCCCTTTAGCCAAGGATGCTCACGATGCCAGGCGCGCTCATGTGACGTCGAACTACATCTGTTATCCCAGCTCACAAAAGATCTTGGAAGCTTTTTTCTTGATGGCATAAAAGCGTGCCATAGGCCGCGTCGGTTAATTACCTGATATTGCGGGGTGGTTCGGGCAGGATTGTGCTATGGATGCTGACGGGGCTGTGGTGGCGGGGCTGGCGGAGAAGTTCTCGGAGTTCCGGCCGCATGCG
>Ga0066797_1000484_pt1 | contig 12100 bp, 10 predicted proteins | sample PersoiDNA2013193_FD_76335 | JGI IMG/M metagenome (GOLD analysis project Ga0066797, IMG submission 76335) | Permafrost soil microbial communities from the Arctic, to analyse light accelerated degradation of dissolved organic matter (DOM) -... | ecosystem: Environmental > Terrestrial > Soil >... | reverse complement strand
GGCGAGCGGCCCCCAGCGCAGGCCGGACTCAACGTTGGCGAACAGCGACGCTGCCACCCCAGGAACGACGCCTAGCCACCCGAGCCATGTCTGGCCCAGGGCGGCCTGGCGGAACTGCGCGGCCGGGCCGCCTCTCCGCCACAGGTCAGGGGCGTAAAGGGGGGTGAGCCGGCCTGTAGGCCGGGTTCTGTGCGCCCGCTTGCGCGGGCCGACGGTCATCCATCTTGGGCTGGCGTTGCCGACAGCCTCATGCGGTCTACCCGCGAGCATCGGGCAGGCAGCCCTCAAGCGCTCGCGCAGGCCGACGGCCTAAGCCGACGACCCTCTTGACCTTGCTCCGGGTGGGGTTTACCAAGCCGCCGCGGTCACCCGTGGCGCTGGTGGTCTCTTACACCACCGTTTCACCCTTACCCCGCCGCACCAGGCCCTAGGACCCAGGCAGCGTGGCGGTCTGCTTTCTGTGGCACTTTCCCGCGGGTCACCCCGGGTCGACGTTATCGACCACCCTGCCGTATGGAGCCCGGACCTTCCTCACCGGACCACGACGGCCCGGCGCGACCGCCCGGCCGACTCACCCGCCACACAGAATACGCCTTCCTGGGTGACTCCCGTACCGCGCGGCGCGGTCATGGCAACCGCCGCGGGCGGCTGGTCGGCGAAGGAGGAGGTCAGATGATGGGCCACTTGGGCAGCGGCGAGATCCCGATCTCGCCGAGGACCCGGCGGTTGATCCGCTCCACCTCGGCACGGAGCGAGTGCTCGTCGAGAGACGTGAGCTCCCCGCGCCGCAGGACGACCTCGCCGCCGATCAGTACGGTGTCGACGCTATGCCCCGTCGATCCGTAGACGAGGTTGGCGACCGGGTTGTGCAACGGCCGCAGGTCGAAATTGTCGGTGTCGAACACCACGATGTCGGCCTGCTTGCCTGGCTCGAGGGAGCCCACTTCGTCTGACCACCACAGCGCTGTCGCGCCGCCGAGCGTGGCCATCTCAAGTGCCTGTTCCGCACTGACGGCGTTCGGGTCGCGGAGCATGTCGCGAGGAAGCAGGGCAGCGAGTTGCATCGCACGGCAGATGTCCTGATGGTTCGACACGTTCTCCGCGTCGGTGCCGAGGGCCATGGGAACGCCGGCGTCCGCGAGGGCCTTCCACTTGCCAGTCTGCGTGGTTCCCTTCGCCAGCTTCAGCGCCGAGGTCGGATTCTGCGAGACGCGCGCCCCGCTGTCGACGACGGCCCGCACGTCGCCGTCGTCCAGGCTCGTCATGTGGTTCAGCAGCACCCGCTCGTGCAGCGCCCCGATCGTCGCCATGTGCGCGACGGGACGCTCGCCGAACGCGGCGAGCTCAAGCGCGACCTCGTTCTCGCTGGTCGACTTGTGCACGACGAAAAGGCTGCCCCGCGCCAGGGCGAGGTCGGCGGCACCCTTGTTGAGTGCGTCCGAGCAGGTGGCCACGCCCTCGATGGTGACCGCGTCGCGCAGCCGCGGACTGCCGAACTTCCGCACCGTGTCGATGCCATCCGACAGGCGGGCCAGTGCGGTTTCGGAGTCCATCGATAGCCAGTCGGGCAGGTCCGCGCGGCCGGCCGCCCCAGCCTGGTCCCACGTCCAGGGCCCGATGCGGGCCCTGATGCGGGTCTCGTCGAGCGCTTCGAGGACGGCAGGCAGGTGATTGCAGCCGGGCTCTTCGAACAGGGTCGTGCCGAAGCGGATCATCTCCGCCGCCGCATGCCTGGCCAGGACGTGCATGTCCTGCTCGGTCAGGGCCGCGAACGACGGGTAGATGAACCGGCGCAGCGCCTGGAGCGTCGTGCCGCCCTCGGGCATCGCCCCCTTGGCGCAGCACAGCAGGTGGCGGTGCCCGTTGGTCATGCCGGGGATGACGATCGACTCCGGCTCGTCGATGAGCGTCTGCGGCCGGTAGGCGGCGAGGATCGCCGCCCGCTTGCCGACCTCGACGATGACGCCGCCTGAGATGGCGATCGCGCCGTCGGAGTAGATCTCCCGCGCGCCGTTGAGCGTGATGATCCAGGCGCCGGTGACGATCGTGTCGACCGCCACCGGTGCCTGAATCTCCACGGCTGACAAGGTCATACCGGCCATGCCTCCTGGCGATGGGCAGCGTCCCAGAACATCCACTCGTACCTGGATGCCGTCCGGAAGTGCTGCCGCGCCGCGGCCTCGGCCTCGGAGCCGAGGCCGAGGCCGACCCGGTCGGTCAGGTCCAGGGCGAGATTGACCTCGTGGAGGTAGTCGTCGCTGCCGTAGGAGTCGATCCACCGCTGGTACACGGGGTTGGGCGAGCCGGCCTTCTTCAGTTGCTTGCCCACCTCCGCGTAGATCCAGAAGCACGGCATGACCGCGGCCAGGCCGTCGGCGAAGCTGCCGCTGAACACCGTCGCCACCAGGAACGTGGTGTACGCGCGGGTGGTCGGCCTGACGTCGAAGGCCAGCAGTTCCGCCGGGTCCCTGCCGAGGTCCGTCATCAGCTCCGCGTGCAGCCCGGTCTCGGCGGTCGCGGCCGCCGCGGCGTGCGTCGTCAGCATCTTCGTGACCTCGAAGTCCGGCGACTTCGCCGCGAGGATGAGCAGCGTCCGCACGTAGTCCTGCAGGTAGTGCGTGTCCTGCGAGATGAACTGCACGAAGCTGTCGACGTCGAGCTCGCCGGAGGCCAGCCCCTTGATGAAGGGGTGGTCGAGGATCGCGTCGTAGATCGGCTCGATCTCCGCCCAGAGCCGTCCGGTCCAGCCCGGGCGGACCTGGGTCGCAGTGGCCCGGGGGGCGGGGACTTGCGTCATCGGTGCTTACGCTCCCTTTCCTGGCAGGTAAGCGTCGGTCTCCGCGTCCGACGCGGTGACCGGCTTGGTGATGAGCTTGCTGGCCAGCATCCAGTTGGCGAACGCCTGCCACTGGCTCGTGCTCATCTCGCCGAAGCCGGGCGGATTCTTGTAGTCGGCCACCGTGACGGGCACCATCGCGTTGATATCGGCGTCGGTGTAACCGCCCGCCCCGATCACTGGCTTAAGCGCGGCGATCGCGGCGGACGGGCTGGCCTGGGCGGCCGCGTCACCCTGGGCGAGCCCGGCAAGGAAGTCCCTGACCATCGCCGCGTAGCCCGGGTCGCTTGCGAGCTTCGACTTCTGCGCCACGATGACGAGCTCGTCGTAGGTCGGGATGCCCTCGTCCTCGACCTTGTACTCGACAGGGGTCTGCCCCTGGAGCTTGAGCTGGATCGCCTCGACGTTCCGGTAGCCGCCGATGATCGCCTGCACGTTGCCGCTGAGCATGGCAGGAATGAGGCCCTCGCTCACCGCGATCTGCTGCGTCGACGACGGGTTGACGCCGTTCTTCTTGAGGATCGCGTTAAGGATCGCGGTGGAGGTCGGGTCGCCGTAGCCGCCGATCTTCTTGCCGGCCAGGCCCTTGATGCTGGTGATGCCGGACTTGCTGGAGATCAGCAGGGTGTCGAGCGGCGTCGGGATGAGGGCGGCTACGGCCTCCACATCGAGGCCCTGGCTGGCGGCGGTGACCACGTTCGGGGTGTAGGAGATGCCGAGCGGCATCGCGCCGGTGCTCACGAGCTTGAGGGCGTCCTGGCTACCGGACGGTGCCTGCAGGGTGACGCCGGACAGCCCGGCCTTCGTGAAGTCCCCCTGGGCCTTGGCCAGGAAGAGCGACGAGTGATCCGGGTTCGGGAACCAGTCGAGCAGGACGGTCGGGTTCGCCGGGTTGGGCGCGACGGCGGCCGACGAGCTGGCGCTGGCGCTCGGCGAGCTGCCGCCGGCCGCCGCGGTGGCCGACGAGCTCGAGGATGAACTGCACGCGGCCAGCGCGAGCGTCGCCGTCACGCCAGCCGCCGCCAGGACGGCCGCCGCGGGCCGCCGCCTCGGGCGCAGGCCCGTCATTGCGGAGAATTTCATTTCTTTCCCTTTCCTGCCCACGGACAGCAGATTTTTTCCAGAAGTGACAGGCCAACGAACAGCAGGATCGACATCACGGTGAGCAGCAGGACCGCCGCGAAGACGAGGTCGGTGTTGAGCTGGGGCGTGGCCTGGATCAGGACGTAGCCGAGGCCGTTCTGCGATCCGGCGTACTCGCCGAAGACCGCGCCGATCGGCGCGTACACCGCGGCGATCCGCAGCCCGGAGAAAAACGACGGCAGCGCGCTCGGCACCTCGACCCGGAACAGGGTCGCCAGCCTGCTGCCGTCCAGCGTGCGCATCACCTTGATGAGGTCGGGGTCGACCGAGGCGAGCCCGTCCACGAGGTTCACCACGATCGGGAAGAAGCAGGTGATCGCGACGATGATGAGCTTGGGCGAGATGCCGTAACCGAAGATGATCGCCAGGATCGGTCCGATGACCACGATCGGGACCGCCTGGGAGCCGATCAGCAGCGGGTAGATCGCGCCGCGCAGAGTGGCCGAGGTGTGCAGCGCCAGCGAGATCGCGGCCGCCAGCGCGATCGAGATCAGGAAGCCGTACAGCATCTCCTGGAAGGTGATCCACGTGGCGCTGGCCAGCACGCCCGACCAGTTCTTGACCAGGCTGCGGAAGACGTTCTCCACCGACGGGAAGATGTAGTCCTGGACGTGCCCGAGATGGACAACCAGGTCCCAGATGGCCGCGACGAGGAGCAGAACGATGACCGGCGGCACGACGCGGCGCCAGGCCGGCGCGGGGGTCACGACGCCGCCTCAAGTCGGGCAAGCAGTTCATCGCGGAGCTCGGTGAACTCGGGCAGGCGCAGCAGCTCACGGCGGCTGGCCTCAGCGGGAAAGCCGGTGGCGTACTGAGCGGCGACGCGTCCCGGCCGTGCCGACATGACGACCACCTGATCCCCGAGCAGCAGCGCCTCCTCCACGTCGTGGGTGACAAGCACGGTGGTGCGGGGCTCGGTTTCGAGCGCCGATCGCAGCCAGTACTGCAGGTCGGCGCGGGTAATGGAGTCGAGCGCGCCGAAGGGCTCGTCAAGCAGCAGGACCTCCTTGCCGGCGACAAGCGTCCGCAGGAACGACACGCGCTGGCGCATTCCCCCCGACAGCTGGTGCGGGAGCTTGCGCTCGAAGCTGCCGAGGCCGAACCGCTCGACAAGGCCGGCGACCTGGGCTCTCGCGGCCTTGCGCCGCATGCCCTGGTTCTCAAGCGCCAGCGCCGCGTTGCCGAGCACGTCGCGCCACGGCAGCAGCAGGTCGCGCTGCGGCATCCACGCGCAGCGGCGCAGCCGGTCCTGCGACGTGGTCGCGCCGAGCACCTCGACGGTGCCCTCATCCGGGTCGTCGAGGCCACTGATCACGTTCAGCAGGGTCGACTTGCCGCAGCCGCTCGGGCCGATGATCGACAGGTGCCCGTGCAGGGGCACGGTCAGGCCCACGCCGGACACTGCGACCGTGGCCCCGAAGGCCCGTCCCACGTCCTTAAGGCGGATGCCCGCCTCCGGTTCAGAGGCGGTCGACCCGGCAGTGCTTGTCATGCTGCCTCCGATCCGGCGCGATAGCCGATCGCCATCGAGATCAGGTTGGTGTTCGCGCGCGGGATTGCCGGGATGACCGACGAGTCGGCGACGGCGAGGCCGGCAGTGCCGAGAACGCTCAGGTCGGGGCCGACAACCGTGCGCTCGTCGTCGGGGTGGCCGAGCCGGCAGGTCCCGCTGTGGTGGTTGTAGGTCCCCGCGGCCTCCCGGCAGGCCGCCGCGAGCGCGGCATCGTCCGCGACCTGCCACCACGCGCCGTCCGGGATCGTGACGACGCCGCCCTTGGCCAGGGCATCGATGAGGGCCGCGGTCTCCCGCACGATCGAGACCATGTGCGCGCGGTCCGCGTCGTCGGCGAGCAGCCCGACGCGCAGCTCGCGGCCCGCCGGGGTCAGCGTGAACGTGCCCCGGCTGCGCGGTGCCATCAGCGCCGCGGTGAACGCGACGGTGGTGGGCGGCGACGACAGATCGTACGGACGCAGCTGCCAGGGGAAGATCTCCGCCTCGACGTGCTCGGCGCCGGTGTCGGCCAGTTCGTATCGCAATAGCGCGCCGCTGACCGGGCGGGCCTCGATCAGGGGCGCGTCCGTGACGTCGACATTGAGCAGGCACCAGGGATGGTCCTGGACGTTCGCCCCCACGCCAGCCAGCACCGACACCGGCTCGATCCCCAGTGCGGCGAGCGCGCGCTCAGGGCCGATGCCGGAGCGAAGCAGCAGCTCGGGCGAGCCGTAGGCACCGGCGCAGACGATCACCCTGCCCGCCTTGATCACCTGGGTGCCGGCGGTCCTTGTGCTGGCGAGCGCTGTGCTGGCGAGCGCTGTGCTGGCAACCTCCGCCCCGGCGCAGCGGCTGCCGTCGAAGACCAGCCTGACGGCCGTGGTGTCCGGGCGGATGTCGACGCCGGCGGCGCGCGCGGCCGGCGCCACGCCTGCCCAGGTGCCCCATCGGCCGCCGTCGCGGCGGTTGGTTGCCCACATGGCGTGGCCGAGGGCCCCTGGTGCGTTGTGGTCCTCGGTCCCGGGGTACCCGGCGGCCAGGCACCAGGCGAAGACCGCCTCGTCAAGCGGCCCTGGCGCCAGCCGGGTGATCGGGATCAACCCGTCGTCGCCGTGGTAGGGCCGGTCGGCGTACTGCTGGTCGGACTCGATCGCCTTCAGCGCCGGCAAGATGTCGTCCCAGCCCCAGCCGGGCACGCCCCAGGAGTCATAGCACCACGGCTGGCCGCGCAGCGCGGCCGCGGAGTTCACCGTGGAGCCGCCGCCAAGGCCGCGACCCTGGGGCATGACCTGCCCGGTGTTCAGGTCCGTGTAGCGGTGGTAGTGCGCCTCGGGGAGCGCGTAATCGTAAAGTGCCCAGTCCGGCGGCGGGTTGCCCGCGTCCGGGCCGGCCTCAAGGACGGTCACCGAGCCACGCTCTGCCGCGCGCAGGGCGGCGAAGAGGCCCGCCGAGCCGGCGCCGATGACCAGGGTGTCGGTGAAGGTGGTCATATGCCTGCTCTCTCGTCGGCCGTGGCGGTTGAGTTCGCGATGTTCACCAGCTGGTCCGCCATGACGGACAGGATGTGCCGCCGCATCGCCGCCTCCGCGGCTGCCCCGTCGCGCTGCACGATCGCCTCGTAGATGGCCTGGTGCTCGCGCACCGACTTCACCATGCGCCCCGGGATGCGAGTGGTGAGCCGCCCGATGCGCTGGATGTGGATGCGGATGTTGGCCACCATCTCGTTGATGCGCCGGTTGCGGCATTGCGCGTACATGATCACGTCGAAGCGGTCGATCAAGGCGGCGAGGCTTCCCTCGCGACCTGGCAGGATCTCGCCCCCCGCGATGCACGCCATGCTGTCGCGCATGAGCTGGGACAGCTCGGCCAGATCGTCCGTGCTGATGGTGAGGGCCGCCTCCCGTGCGCACGCCCCCTCAAGCAGTTCCCTGACCTCGTAGACCTCCCGGAGGTCCTGCTGGCTGTAGCCCACCACGACGGCGCTGCGGTACGGCGGGATCGAGACGAGCCCGTCCGCCTGCAGGCGGCCAAGGGCGTCCCTGAGCGGGGTCTTGCTCACGCCGAACCGGGCCGCCAGCTCGCCCTCGCGCAGCGCGTAGCCCGCCGGGAGGGTGCCGTCCACGATCTTCTCCAGGATCTGCGCGTACACGGCGTCCTTGAGCTGCCGATGCACGACCTCGTCGCCCGCCGTCATGGCTGTCCCTCCCCGGCCTTAGGAGATCCGCTTGAGGACACGCGCGAACCCCGCGTTGGCCTCGCGCAGGATGGTGGCTTCGTCCATGGTCTGGAGCTGACGCCCGCGCATGAGGATGTTGCCGTCGACGATGGTGGTGTCGACGGCGGAGCCGTTGGCGGCGAAGACCAGGTGGGAGTAGATCTGGTCGGCGTTCCCCTCGGCCAGCGGGGTGAACATGACGTTGCGGGTATCCACCAGGATCACGTCGGCTTTCCGCCCCGGTGCGAGGTAGCCGGTCTCGTGACCGAGGGCGGCCGCCCCGTTGCGGGTGGCCATGGTCAGCACGTCCGGTGCCTGCTGCAGGCTGGCGTCTACCCGCGCCGCCCGGTGGATGAGGGATGCGAACTTCATCACTTCGAACATGTCACCGCTGTTGTTGCACTCCACCGCGTCGTGGCCGAGGCCGACGTTGATGCCGGCGGCCAGGATTTCGGGGAGGCGGGCGATGCCGTTGCCGAGCTTGGCGTTGGAGGAGGGGTTGTGGCTGATGTGGGTGCCGGTTTCGCGCATCAGGGCGATCTCGGTGTCGGAGAGCCAGACGCAGTGGGCGGCGATGCAGTCGGGGCCCAGGAGCCCGGCGTCGTAGGCGACCTCGGTGGGGCGGCGGCCGAACCGCTTCTTTGAGTCTTCGACCTCGGTCAGCGACTCGTTGAGGTGGACGTGGATCCCGGTGCGCAGTTCGTCGGCGAGGGCGCGGGCGTCGCGCAGGAGTTCGGGTGAGGCCAGGGGGAGCCATTCGATGCCGACGTAGACCTGGATGCGGCCGTCGGCGGTACCGTGCACGGCGTCGTGGGCGTCCTTGTTGTCTTGCAGGGTGTCGAGATTGTGCTCAGGCAGCGCGACGTCGTTGGACAGGACCGCCCGGATGCCGATGTCCGTCGCCGCGCGGGCCAGGTCGGGCAGCCGCCGGTACATGTCATTCACCGTCGTCACGCCCGACTTTATGCCCTCAAGGTAGGAAGCGGCGGCCGCCCAGTACGCCGACTCGGCGTCCAGGTTGCGGATAAGCGGGTACCAGCACGTGTCGAGGTACTCCCATAGCGGCAGGTGATCGCTGTACCCCTTGCCGATGGCGGTATGGAAGTGCAGGTCGACAAGACCGGGCATGACGATCATCCCCGCGGCGTCGATCACCTCGGCTCCGCCTGCGTCCCCCGCTTCGCCGCCGCCGTAGGGGCCTGCTCCGACGGCCGCGATCCGGTCGCCGTCGAGCACCACGTGCCCGCCGAAGTACACGGACCGGTCATCGTCCATCGTCAGGACGGTGCCGTTCTCGATCACGATCACTGCGTGGCTGCTCCTCATATCTGAGATCTCAGGATTGCACCTGACCTCATCGTCGGGACATTTCCGGCCGATTTCAGGTCGGTGAAAAGGCCACGACAAACCACATTTTCGCATGTTATGGGGTGTTGAGGGCGTGGGTTTGTGTCCTATCGTCTCCATCAAGATCTGAGATCTCAAAGGAGCAGCTTCATCGATGACGGACATCCCGGCCGCGCTGGCCACGATCGATACCGCCCGCCTGATCGAGCTGGTGCGGGAGGTGTGCCGCATCCCGAGCGTGCTCGGCGAAGAGGGGCCGCTCGCGGCGTTCCTGCATGACCTGATGCGCGAGTCCGGGTTCGAGGCCACCGAGCTGCAGCCGGTCATCGGCGACCGCCCCAACGCGCTCGGCGAGCTGAGCTTCGGCGCCGGACCGCGGGTGGTCTTCACCGGGCACATGGACACCAAGCCCGTATCGCACGGGTGGACGGCCACCGAGCCGTTCTCCGGCGAACTGATCGACGGCAAGGTCTACGGCCACGGGATCATGGACATGAAGGCGGCGCTGATCTGCCAGATCGTCGCCGCCGAAGCGCTGCGCGACAGCGGCCTGCCGCTGTCCGGCACCCTGGCGATGGCGGCGGTCTCCGACCACATGGGCGACCAGACCGGTTCGATCGCCTACTTCGACACCCACCACGCGGACATGGCGGTGCTCGGTGAGCTCTCCGACAACGAAATCTTCCTTGGCCACCGGGGACGCTACTACTTCGACATCACCGTGCTCGGAACCTCGGCGCACACCTGCCACAAGCCGCTGGCGGTCAACGCCAATCTGCTCGCCGCGCACGCGGTCATCGAGCTGGACGGGTCACGGCTGCTGCCCCCGCTGGCCCCGGCGGTCGCCGAGCTGTTCGGCCCGGAGACGTTCATGTCGCCCGGGCGCATCTACGGCGGCCTGCCGCCTGGCGGCCCGTCGATGATCCCCGACGAGTGCGTGATCCGGGTTGACTGCCGCCCGCAGCCCGGCGTCACCACCGAGCAGGTCCGCGCCGAGATCGACCGCTGCCTGGCCCAGGCCGCCCGCCGCGACCCCCGGTTCAGGGCGACGGTCGAGCTGGCAGACGTCAAGAGCGGCTACCTCGCCGCCGCCGGCGACCCGGTCGTGACGCTGATGACGGACGCGGTCCGCAGCGTGAAGGGCACCGAGCCGGTCCACCAGGTGGCCGGCTGGCTCGGCGACACCGCGAGCTTCGGCGCGAAGGTGCCCACGGTGATCTTCGGGCCAGGCGGAGAACCGGTGTACTGCCCGGACGAGCACCTGAGCGTCGCGGACATCATCGAGGCCACCCGGGTCTACGCCGCGTTCGGCGCGCTCGCGCTGACCGCCGGGGATGACAGCGGCGGCCGGGCGTCGTGACCTCATTCGAGGCGCTGCTGTCCCGCGAGGGGCTCGCCTGGATGGGACAGAACACCACGCACCTTGAACCGCCCGCCGAGGTCGTCGCGGCCCTGCGCGACAGCACTCAGCGGCGTGAGTTCCAGTTCTATGCCCCGGCCCTTGGCTTCGAGCGCCTCAGGGAACTCATCCTCGACGACCTGGGCCTGGCCGGCGGCGATGCCGTCGCGATGATCACGGACGGCGCGGTCGGCGGACTGCACCACGTGTGCACGGCGCTGGCCGCCGGCCTCTCCCGGCTGATCACCACCTACAGCTTCTCCAAGTGGCTCGGCCTGGCCGGGCTGCGCGTCGGCGCGGTGGTCGGGACGCCCGGCCTGATGGGCACGCTGACCGAGGTGCCGTCCAATCCGCTCGGTGCGAGCATCACCGCACAGCGAGCCGCGATCGCCGGGCTGGAGGTGAAGGGCCCCTGGCTCAGCCGACTGCGCGCGGTCAACGCGGCCAACCAGCAGATCGTCGGCGACGCGGTGACCGTCAGCGGTCTCGGCCGCGTCCTGGTGCGGCCGTCGCACGGCAACTTCCTTGCCGTCGACATCGGCGGGAGCGGCTGGACCGCCGACGGGCTCTGCGCGGCGATGCTGGAGCGGGACGTGTTCATCCGGCCAGGCACGTATCAGTCGCCGCTGTTCGGCGAACGGTTCGTCAAGGTCAGCACCTCGGTGCCACCGGACTGGGCACAGCGGTTCTCGGCCGCGTGGTCGGCGGTCGTAGCCGGGGAGGTGCCGCGATGACCATCGCCGCGCGCTACCGGGACATTGGCGCCGAGGAGTACCGGGCCGCCACGGCGCTCGACCTGGCGCGGGAGGTCGCGGGCGGCACCCTCTCCCCCGTCGCGCTGACCGAGCTGGCGCTTGACCTCGCCGCGGCCGCTGAGCCGACCATCAACGCCTACGTGTCCTTCCGCAGGGAGGCGGCGCTGCGCGAGGCCGCCGAGCTGGAGGCGGAGGCGCTGGCCGGGCGGCTGCGCAGCAGTCTGCACGGCGTCCCGATCGCGGTGAAGGACAACATGTACCTCGCGGGCGAGCCGACCTACAAGGGCTCGCGGACGACATCCGGGGAGCCGGCCACGGTCAGCGCGCCGATGGCCGAGCGGCTCGTGCGCGCCGGGACGGTCGTGATCGGGAAGACGACCACGCCGGAATTCGGCTGGAAGGGAACCGGGATCTCGCCGCGCACCGGCGTCACCCGCAACCCGTGGAACCCCGCGCGCAATTCCGGCGGCTCAAGCGCGGGGTCTGGCGCGACGGTCGGGTCAGGCGCGGTCCCGATCGCCCTGGGCAGCGACGCCGGCGGGTCGATCCGCATTCCCGCGTCGTTCTGCGGGGTGGTGGGATTCAAGCCGACGCTTGGCGCGATCCCGGTCTGGCCTGGCACGGTCAACGAGACCCTCTCCCACGCCGGGCCGCTGACCCGGTCGGTGGCCGACACGAGCGCCGTTTTCGAGCTCACCCGGGGCTTCGACCCGCGCGACCCGCAGTCGGCCTACCCGACACCCGACCGCGACGCGGCTAGGGCCGGCGAAGCAGGTGAAGGTGCCATGCTGCGGGTCGGAGTCATCCGGGATCCGTTCGGTATAACGCCTTTGACCGGGGTTTCCGGGGTTCTCGACAGTACGTACTCGAGGCTGCGGACGGCGGGGATCGCGGAGCTTGCCGAGGCCGAGCT
>Ga0066797_1000483_pt1 | contig 12103 bp, 15 predicted proteins | sample PersoiDNA2013193_FD_76335 | JGI IMG/M metagenome (GOLD analysis project Ga0066797, IMG submission 76335) | Permafrost soil microbial communities from the Arctic, to analyse light accelerated degradation of dissolved organic matter (DOM) -... | ecosystem: Environmental > Terrestrial > Soil >... | reverse complement strand
TGATGGCCGCATAGCCTGCGGCCCCAACGGCCAGGATCTCGTTGACCCGCGCCTGGGTTACGCCGCCGATCGCGAGGACGGGAATCCCTACCGAGCGCACGAGTTGCGCCAGGGCATCGAGGCTGGCGGGTTTGGTGCCAGGGTGGCTGGCGCTCTCCCACACGGGACCGAAGATCACGTAGTCCGCGCCTTCGCGCTCCGCCCGCTGCGCGGCGCCGAACGAGTGCACCGAGCGACCGATGAGGCTCCGGCCGAGAAGGGCCCGCGCGGCGGTGACGGAGATGTCCCTGTCGGGAAGGTTGACCCCGGCTGCTCCAGTCGCGAGTGCCACGTCGCAGCGCGAGCTCACCACGACGGGAATCGAAGCTGCTGCGACGAGCTCGGTCGCCTCCTTTTCCAGCGCGGCGATGCTGAGGCCGGGAGCGCGCAGCTGGATGATCGTGGCGCGTGATGCGGCCCTAAGCCCAGCCGCGGCGCTGGACACGATCGCCATCGCCACTGGCGGGGCTAGGTCGGTCGCGAGATGCCCTCGGTGGGCGAGCTCGGGCTGGCCTCGCCGCGCCTGGGGATCCGTCCGGCGTTGTAGGCCTTTCGCCCGGCCTCCGCGCCCTCTCTGATGGCGGCGGCCATCAACGCCGGGTCGCGGGCGAGGGCGATCGCGCTGTTCACGAGCACCGCGTCGGCGCCGAGCTCCATCGCAAGAGCGGCGTCCGAGGGCGCTCCGATGCCCGCATCGACGACGACAGGAATCGAAGCCTCTTCGATGATGATTCGAATCTGCTCCAGCGTCTGGAGACCCTGTCCCGAACCGATCGGTGAGCCGAGCGGCATCACGGTCACGGTGCCGATCTCCTCGAGCTTCTTCGCCAGCACCGGGTCGGCATTGATGTAGGGGAGGACCTTGAATCCCTCGCCGACGAGCACCCGCGCCGCCTTCAGCGTCTCCTCTGGATCCGGAAAGAGGTAGCGCGGGTCGGGGATGACCTCGAGCTTGACCCAGTCCGACAGCCCCATCGACCGGGCGAGGCGCGCGATGCGGATCGCCTCGTCGGCGGTGCGGCAGCCCGCCGTGTTGGGCAGGATGCGGTAGCGCTTCCAGTCGATGACGTCGAGGATCGTCTTCTTCTTCGCGTCGTCGAGATCCAGCCGGCGCAGGGCCACAGTGACGAGCTCGCAACCGGACGCCTCGAGCGCGGCGAGCATCGACTCGTCGGTCGGGTACTTCCCGGTTCCCAGGAACAGCCGCGAACGCAGCTCGACGCCCGCGATCACCAACCGGTCGGCGGCGGCGATCGTCTGCATGGTTCCAGCTTACCGAAGCATTGGAAATCCACGCCCCCCTGAGGGGAGCTGGGAAGACGACTAGGGCAGGCTCTGTTGCACCAGGAGCGTCCTGTCGCGTTCGTAGGTCAGTCGCTTGATCGCATCCTCGACCGACAGCCACAGCAGCCTGTCCACCTCGATCCCCGGCCGGAACCGGCCGCCGCGCACATCCATCACCCAGTAGCACGCGACCTTGTCGCGCCCGCGGCGATCGACGTATGCGGTGCACCCCAACGGGCGCATGAGCTCGCAGCGCAGGCCTGTCTCCTCCCTGACCTCGCGGAGGGCGCAGTCCTCGGGGCTCTCGTCGGGCTCGATCTTGCCCTTGGGCAAGGTCCAATCGTCGTATTGAGGTCGGTGTATGACGGCGATCTCCGTCTCGCCGGATCGCGTGCTGCGGCAGACGACGCCGCCGGCTGCCCTGATCACGCTCACATCTGCTACTTCCAGGATCTTTGTTGCCAACGTTGCTCCTTCGTAAGCTGAAACGTCTGAGCTGATGCCGTCCTTTCGGTCACGCCATTATGCGACGACGTGACGAGAGTCTAACCAAGAGGCCGTCGCTCTCCAACCCCTTTTCTATTTTGGTATCAGCCGCGCAAGCCCGCCGTGTGAAGGATGGCAAACACAACCCACGCGATGACCGCCGCCGCTGGGATGGTCACGAGCCAGGCGAGAGCGATGTTGGCACCCAGTCCCCAGCGCACGGACGAGAGCTTCCGGCTAGCGCCCACTCCCATCACCGACCCAGTGATCACATGGGTCGTGCTCACGGGCAGACCAATCAACGTTGCGCCCTGGATTACCGTCGCGCCCATCAGCTGAACGGCCATGCCAGTCGCCGGCTCTAGCTTGATGATGCTCCAGCCCAGCGTCCGGATGATGCGCCAACCGCCCGCGTAAGTGCCGAAGGCGATGGTCACCGCGGAGAGGACGACGACCCAGATCGGGACCTGGAATTTTGTCAGGTTGCCCGATGCGATCAAGGCGAGCGTGATCGCGGCCATGGTCTTCTGCGCGTCGTTGGCGCCGTGCGAGTAGGAGAGGAAAGCGGAGGTCAGCACCTGCAGGCTGCGGAATGTGCGGTTGGCCGGAGCCGGTCGCAGCTGCAGGCGGTGGACGACGAGGACCAGGAGGATTGCAAAGGTCCCCGCGGCCAGAAAACCCAGAGGTGGCGAGATCGCCAGGCTGGCCACCTGCTTACTGAGCGCCGACCATTGCACTCCGCCCAGACCACCGGCGGCCGCGATGCCCGCGCCGCAGAGGCCGCCGATGAGCGCATGAGTCGAGCTGCTCGGCAAGCCGCGGTACCAGGTGATGAGGTTCCACGAGATGGCGCCGAACAAAGCCGACATCACGACCACAAGGCCGGGCTTGATCGCGAGCGTGCTTGCGATCGTGTTGGAGACCTTCGCCTGGAAGAACGCGACAGTGACCACCGCGCCGACGAGGTTGAAGACGGCCGAAAGCCCTACTGCCGCGTGAGGCGAGAGGGCGCGAGTTGAGATCGATGTGGCGATCGCGTTGGCGGTGTCGTGGAACCCGTTGGTAAAGTCGAAAGCGATTGCGACCCCGATGGTCACCCAGAGGAGAATCGCAGTCTCACGCATTCTTGATCGCGATCGTTTCCATGACGTTGGCCGCGTCCTCGCATGCGTCCATGGTGGCCTCCAACAGGTCGTATATGTCCTTCCACTTCACCAGTTCCGACGCATCAGTCACCTTCGAGAACAGCTCGCCGATCGCGGCGCGCGTGAGCCTGTCGCCCTCGTTCTCCAGCCTGTGTATCTCGAGCCGGTGGGGTTTTAGTTCCGCGAACCCCTCCAACCGGTCGAGCGCGGTGGCGAGCTCGATGCCCGCTTTCGCCAGGAACTCCCCCATCTGCTTTGCCGGATCCGAGATAACCTGGATCCGGTAGAGGTCGATCTTGTCGCCGGTCTCCTCCGCCAGGTCGACCACGTCATCCAGGCTCGACGCGAGCAGCAGGATGTCCTCCTGCTCGAGCGGCGTGATGAACGTGCTGTTGACCAGGTTGTAGATCTGATGTGTAGCGTCGTCGCAGTCGTGCTCGAGATCCTGCAGGCGCGCGTGCCGGCTCCTACCCTCCAGGAGAGACTTGCTCAACTCGGTCAGTGTCTCGCTGACCAGCTCTCCCTGCTTCCGAAACAGGTCGAAGAAACGCCGCCCTCGGGGTAGTGGAATCAGTTTCATCGCATCCTCCGGCGTTGAAGGCTAGTGAAGCCTATCTGGGAAAGAAGTCATCGCGCACCTACATTCTGGAGGCGGCCGAGAAGCGACCGAGGCGCAGGTCCACAGGAACCAGTTGGCCCGCGGTGCTAGCGTGTTGACGTGATCGAAGATCGGAGGCCTCGCGTCCTTTTCGTGTGCGTCCACAACGCCGGCCGCAGCCAGATGGCGGCCGCCCTGTTCAACCGCCATGCGGGCGGTCGCGCGCGGGCTGACTCGGCGGGAACCAGGCCCGTGCCTCACCTTCATCCGGAGGTCGTCGAGGTGATGCGCGAGATCGGAATCGACCTCTCGGCCGCAAAACCACGGCTGATGACCACAGAGCTGGCCGCGGGAGCGGCTCGCGTGATCACCATGGGCTGCGCAGAGGGCGAGTGCCCGGTGGTGAGCGTTCCCGTCGAAGACTGGGGACTTCCGGACCCGGCCGGCCAGCCGCTCGCGAAGGTGAGGGCGATTCGCGACGACATCGATCGCCGAGTGAGATCACTGGTCTCGACCGTCGCGATCTGACGCAACTCAGGCGCTCTTGATGGCGATCGTTTCGATGATCTCCGCCACCGATTCGCACTCGTCAAGTGTCGACTCGAGCAGCGAGTAGAGATCCTTCCATTTGATGATGTCGGTAGCGGTTTGGTGGTTGGTTTCGAAAAGCCTCTGGAGCGCGTATCGAGTGATCGAGTCCCCCTCGTTCTCGAGCCGGTGAATCTCCAGGAGGACCGGTTCGATGTCGTTGAAGTCTTCCAGTTTGTCCAGTGCCTTGGCCAGCTCGACGCCCGCTTTCGCGAGGCATTCGCCGAACCGCATGGCCGAATCGGTGATCGAGGCGATCTCGTAGAGATCGATCTTGTCTGAGACCTCTTCCGCCAGGTCGACGACCTCGTCGAGTGCGTGAGCCAGGAGCAAGATGTCCTCCTGCTCCATTGGCGTCGTAAACGTGCGATTGGTCAGGTTGTAGATGTCGTGCGTGACGTCGTCGCACATGTGCTCGAGCTCGCGCAGACGGGGATGTCGGCTCCGGCCCTCCAGTAGCGATTCCCCAAGCTCGGCCAGCGTCTCGCTGACCAGCCCGCCCTGCTGCTTGAACAGCTCATAGAAGCGGTGCTCGCGCGGGATCAAGCTCAGCTTCAGGCTCTAACCACCCTCGGGTAAGCGTAAGGCAGTCGAGCCATGGGGCACTGCGAAGGCGCAGGTTCAGCCTTCGCGCCGGGATCAGTTCAGCAGGGCCTTGCCACCCGCGGTCACGCGCTTGAGGTTGGCCAGCGCGAGGTCCTGGACGCTGTTGGGAAGAGGTGCGTACTGGAGGTCCCGGCCATAGGCCTGGCCGTCCGTCACAAGCCACTTGAGCAGGAATACGATGGCCTTGCCCTTGGCCTGATCCGAAATCGACGTGCGCACGATGATCCAGCTGAAGCCGGCGATTGGGTACGTCGTGTCACCCGGTTCGTCGGTGATCGAGAAGTTGTCGGGGCTCATATCGGTGTTCTGGGCGGCGGCCGCAGTCGCTCCGGCCACGCTCGCCTGCACGAACTTCCCGTTCCTGTTCGCAAGGAATGCCTGCTGCATGCCGGTCTGGACCACATAGGCAAGCTCGACGTAGCCGATCGCACCATCGATCTGCTTGATGGCTTGCGCCACGCCGTCGTTGCCCTTGCCACCGATGCCGGCCGGCCACTGCACGGATTTCGCGACACCGACCTTTGACTTCCACTCGTCGGAAACCTTCCCCAGGTAGTCGGTGAAGTGGTACGTGGTGCCGCTGCCGTCAGACCGGTGCACCACCGTGATGCTGGTGTTGGGGAGATTGACGCCGGAATTCAATGCGGCGAGCGCAGGATCGTTCCATTTCCTGATGTGGCCCAGGTAGATCCCGGCCAGGGCCGGGCCGTCCAGCTGGAGCTTGCTCACGGCGGAAACGTTGTAGGCGACGGCGACGACACCCAGGGTCGTGGGAATTTGCACCAGCGTGTCCGGACCACCCGCGGCCGTGATGTCCGCCGCCTGCATAGGTACGTCGCTCGCTCCGAAGTCCACCGTCCCCTTCGTGAACTGCTGGATGCCGGCGCCCGATCCGACCGCCTGGTAGTTCACGATCACCTGCGGGTAGGTCTGGGTGTACATGTAGAACGCCTTCGTGTAGAAGGGCTCTGGGAACGTCGCGCCTGCGCCTGTCAGCGAGCCTCTGCCGACGTCGACAGACGGTGCCGACGTGCTCCCTCCGCATGCTGTAGCGAGAACTCCGAAAGCGACGAGCGACACCAGCGCACGTCCTGCCAGCTTAAGTTTCATCGCGCCCTCCGCTTGATATCTGTATGGCGAGTCCGCAGGACAAGCTACCGGGCGTCGGTTATCCCGCGGTTAATCGCGGCTTAAGCCTGGGGTGCGCCGCTGCGCTCCTATACTCGCGCCCGTGATCTGGGACCGCTGGCGGAGGAGAGTGCGGTCCGACGTCGACGTGCAGCCGCTCAAGCCCTTCGAGGACCTCATCGAGGAGGCGCCGGTCATGGCCCTGCTGCTGGATCGCGAGCAGCGAGTCGTCGCCGCCAATGAAGCTGCTCGGCGCTACTTCGACATCGACGCCGCGCGGCTGCCGGCGAGCCTCGTCGAGGTGACGCTCGAAGGCAACCTCGTCGATGTGCTTCGAGCCGGCGCTCCAGAAGGTGAGACACAACTCGTCCACCGCCGGCGCGCGGTGCGCTCCAAGCTCGTCCCGGGACCTCGTCCCGGTGAGACCCTGATGTTCCTCGTCGATGTGACCGAGCTGCGACTGCTCGAGCGGGTGCGGCAGGAGTTCGTGGCCAACCTGGTGCACGAGCTCAAGACGCCGATCACCTCCTTGCGACTGACCGCCGAGAGCCTTCTGGGCGATCCGGCGCCCAAGGACCGCGCGCGTTTTGCCGCGCGCCTGGTCAAGGAGGCTGACCTCATGAGCAGGATCGTCGACAACCTCCGCCAGCTGGCCGACCTGGAGTCCGGCACACTGATGATCGACACCAGCTCGTTCAACCTCGGGGAACTCTTCCAGGAGCTGCGTCATCGCCTGGACGCCGCCCGGCCGGTCAGGGTCGAGGTGCCCGAACGCCTCGTCATTGCGACCGACCGGCCCAAGCTCGCACAGGCTCTGGGCAACCTGATCGACAATGCGGCCAAGTTCTCACCGCCTGAATCCGTCATCGAAATCCGCGCCGAGGTGGCGCCGCAAAGCGTGCGCATCAGCGTCCGCGACCGCGGCCCGGGCATCTCCCCGGAACACTGGAATCGCGTCTTCGAACGCTTCTACAAGGTGGATCGGGCGCGGCCTCGCGAGGCGGGCGGCTTCGGTCTGGGACTCGCAATCTCCAAGCACCTGGTCCAATCGATCGGAGGGAGGATCTGGACTGAGGCCGCCGATCAAGGTGGTCAGGTTTTCTTGATCGCCCTGCCAACCGAGGCCTTAACCAGCACATAAGGTCCGGTTAACCTTCCGGTCCTACCGTCGGGACGGGTGGCGGACGCACGCGTGTACAGGCAGCCTATGGTGCAGGTGTTGAAGCCTGAGCTGAGCGCGGTGGAGAGGTTTGGCCAGTCCAAGCTGGAGGTCGACCACCTGTCCTTCTACTACGGCAAGCTCCAGGCGCTGAGGGACGTCAATTTCGAGATCGCGGAGCGGCGGATCACAGCGATCATCGGCCCGTCTGGTTGTGGCAAGAGCACGCTGCTGCGTGTCTTCAACCGCATGTACGACCTGGTGCCCGGGGCGCGTGCCGAAGGGAGGGTGATGTGCGATGGCGAGGACATCATCACCACGAAGCGACTGCTCGAGCTTCGCCAGAAGATCGGCATGGTGTTTCAGCGTCCCAGCCCGTTTCCGATGTCGGTCCAGGACAATGTCGCATTCGCGCCCCGGCTTCTGGGTTGGAGTGGAGCCCGGGTGAAGGAAGCGGTGCTGAGGAGCCTGGAGGCTGCCGCCCTGTGGGATGAGGTGAAGGACCGTCTCGGCGCTCCCGCGTCCTCGCTGTCGGGCGGCCAGCTGCAGCGCCTGTCGATCGCTCGCTGCCTGGCGGTCAACCCTTCGGTGATCCTGATGGATGAGCCCTGCTCAGCCCTCGATCCCATCGCCACGTTGAAGATCGAAGACCTCATGGTGCAGCTGGCGCGCGACTACACGATCGTGATCGTCACCCACAACATGCAGCAGGCAGCACGCGTGTCCGACTTCACCGCCTTCATGCTGATGAATCCGGCTGCCCTGTTTGGCGAGCTCGTCGAGTTCGCGCCCACCGCCGAGCTCTTCAACCAGCCGCGCGACCGGCGCACCGAGGACTACATCACCGGGCGGTTCGGTTAGGTGCCGCGGCTCACGCTCGAGAAAGAGCTCGCGACCCTGCGCGAGCTGGTGGCCCGCATGGGCACGCTGGTCGAGTCACAGATCGAATCCGCGCTCGACGCGCTTCGGCGCCGCGATCCTGAAGCCGCAGAGAAGGTGCGCAGGGACGACCAGAACCTGAACGAATTGTTCCGCCAGGTCAGAGAGCAGGTGTTCATGGTCGTCTCCACGCAGCAGCCCGTGGCTCGCGACCTACGCGACTTGATGGGGGTCCAGTACATCGCCACCGAGCTCGAGAGGATGGGCGACTACGCGGTCCGCATAGCGCGCATGACAGGCACGCTGTGCGGGCTTCCGGACCGACCGTTGCGCGCGGAATTCGGACTCATGGGCGAGCTCGCGATCCGACAGGTGCACGACATCCTCGAGGACTTGATCCACCGGAATGTTCACCATGCCCGTGAAGTCGCATCGCGCGACAACGAGATCGACCGGCTGTACCACCGAACTTTCGAGGAACTGGTCGCCGAGATTGGAAAGGGCACCGATCCCGATGGCGCCCTTCGCTCCGTGACCCTGCTGCTCGTCGCTCACAACCTTGAGCGCATCGCGGACCGCGTCACCAACGTGGCGGAGGACATCGTCTTCCTCGAGACCGGGCAGGTCGTGGAGCTCGGGTGAGCCACGCACGCGCCGTCCCCGGCCGCGTGCTTGTGGTCGAGGACGATGAGGGTATCCGCGAGATGCTCAAGTACAACCTGGTTAGCGCCGGCTTCTCGGTCCAGGAGGCGAGTGATGGCGCGGCCGGCCTGCGCACCGCTCGGACATCGAAACCAGACCTGATCCTGCTGGACCTGATGCTGCCCGGCATGAGCGGCCTTGACTTCTGTCGCGCTCTCCGCAAGACGAGCCGGGTGCCGATCATCATGCTCACGGCCAAGGACGCAGAGGTCGACAAGATCGTCGGCCTGGAGCTGGGCGCTGACGACTACATCACGAAGCCCTTCTCGATCCGTGAGGTGCTGGCTCGCGTCAACTCGGTCCTCCGGCGTGCACAGCCGGACGCGAGCGAGCCGCGAGCGATCCCCGAGCAGGATTCGATCGGCGACTTCACCTTCGATCGCGCGGCGCGACGCGTGCTGCTTGCGGGTAGAGAGGTGAAGCTCGCCGCGCGCGAGTTCGATCTGCTGTCCTACCTGCTTGCCAATCCGGGCCGCGTGCAGACGCGAGATGCGTTGCTCGAGCACGTCTGGGGTGCGGACTTCAGTGGTGAGCGCAAAACGGTCGACGTCCACATCCGGTGGCTGCGCGAGAAGCTCGCTGGGAATGTGGCCTTCGAGATCGTGACTGTGCGTGGAATCGGTTATCGCCTCGACCGCCTGGAGCGCGGTTGATCGAAGCGCGCCGGCTGCCCGCGCGCGTGCGCCGTGCTCCGGAGAGATTCCGCCTGCTCACTGCAGCGGTCAGCGTCGCCGCCCCCGCGGTGCTGGTCGGGATCGTCATCGTCCTCTACCAGGAAGCGGCGCCGGCGATCGGCCGTTTTGGCGTCGGCTTCCTGGTCACAGCCAACTGGAACCCGGTGACCCTCGACTTTGGCGCGTTGCCCTTCATCTATGGGACGGTGGTGACGAGCGCAATCGCGATCGCCGTCGCGCTGCCGGTTGGAGTTGCTGTCGCCATGGTCTTGACCGAACAGGGCGCCAAAGGCCTGCGCGGCGTGGTCGGCACCGGCATCGAGCTGCTGGCCGCAATCCCGAGCGTCGTGTACGGAATCTGGGCCCTGTACGTTCTGGCGCCATTCGTTTTCAGTCACGTCGAGGTGCCGTTGAGCAGCCGCTTCGGCTTCATCGGCTTTCTTTCCGGGCCGCCTCGCCAGACGAGCCTGTTCACCGCTTCGCTGGTGCTCGCCGTGATGATCCTACCCACGCTTTCGGCGGTCTCGCGTGATGTCATCCGCGCTGTGCCGAAAGGACTCCGCGAATCCTCGGTCGCTCTCGGGGCCACCTGGTGGGAAACGAACTGGAAGGTCGTTCTGCCCGCGGCGCGCGCCGGCATCTTCGGCGCGACGGTCCTGGCCCTGGGTCGCGCGCTGGGCGAAACGATCGCCGTGACCATGGTGATCGGCAACCGCCCCGAGATCCCAGCCTCGATCTTCTCGCCCGCCTACACCCTCGCCAGCGTGATCGCCAATGAGTTCACAGAAGCGACCGGACAGATCTACCCGGCCGCACTGGTGGAGCTAGGGCTCGTGCTGATCCTCGTCGCGTTCACGGTCAACATGGTTGCCTTGCTGCTGGTCCGCCGCACCGCGGCAATCTCCGCATGAGGCGCGCTCGCAATCACTGGCGCGGGCTCAAGAACACCCTTGCCCTCAGCGCTGTCTACGCGCTGACGGGGCTTGCGCTCGTTCCGCTCGCATTGGTCCTCGGGTACACGGTCGTCCAGGGCCTCCCCGCGGCCATCCATCCCGAGTTCTACCTCAACGTCGAACGACCTGTCGGGATCCCAGGCGCCGGAATCGCGCACGCGATCGCCGGAACAGGAATCATGGTCGGGCTCGCGTCGCTGCTCGCGATCCCTGTCGGCGTCGTGAGCGGGGTTCACCTGGTTGAGTACGCAGCGGGCCGGTGGGCGAGCTGGGTGCGGCTCGCGGCCGACGTGCTGGTCGGCGCACCGTCGATCGCGATCGGCCTTTTCGGGTACGTCCTGTTCGTGGCGCCTCAGCACCACTTCTCCGGCCTCTCGGGTGCGATCGCGCTCGCCGTGCTGATGCTTCCCGTGGTCATCCGCACCACCGAGGGCGCGGTGGCGCTCATTCCCGCGAGCTTGCGCGAATCGGGGCTGGCACTGGGACTACCGCGATGGCGGGTCGCTCTGCAGCTGGTTCTCCCTGCCGCAGCGCCCGGCGTCATCACCGGCGCCCTGCTCGCGATGGCGCGCGCGGCCGGCGAGACGGCGCCGCTCCTTTTCACCGGTTTCGGCAACCGCTCCTGGAACCTGGATCCAACCCAACCGATGTCCGCGCTGCCTCTGATCGTCTACCACGATGCGCTGACGCCCTATCCGGCGTTGCAGCAGCAGGCGTGGGGCGCGGCGCTCGTGCTCGTCGCCCTCGTCCTGGTCATCAACCTCGCCAGCCGCTGGGTGCTGCGCCGACAGATCCGCCTGGCCGGGCAGCTCTAGCGCCGCCGCGCGCAGCGCACTTCTCGAGGCTAGAGCGGTTTGCGCGCAGGGACGCCCGGCCGGCGCGGGTAGGCCTGTGGTGTGGTTCGGACCTTGTCGACGATGACCACCGTTCCCGCCCGGCGGGCCGCCGATGGCGCAGCCACCACACGGTTCAGCGCGCCCCCGACGGCGTCGATCGCGTGTGCGGCGCCAATCAGGTGTTCACTCGCGGTCTTCTGTGCCAGCAGGCGCCCGCCGACTTTGACCAACGGAAGGCACAGCTCGGCAAGCACCGGCATCGGCGCGAGGGCCCGTGCGACGGCGACGTCGAACGACTCGCGGTAAAGGGGATCCTGTCCCACCTCCTCGGCGCGCTTGGCGAGCACCTCGACGTCCCGCAGTCCCAGTGCGGCGCACGCCCGGACCAGGAAGGCAGCCTTGGCCTGGTCGGCTTCGACCAGAGTCAGCATCAATCCCGGGCGGGCAATCTTCAGCGGCAGCCCAGGCAGTCCCCCACCGGAGCCGACGTCCACCACCCTGCTCGCTTTACCGAGGTGCTCCAGCAGGACAAGCGAGTCGTCGATCAGCTGGGCCGCCGGCCCCGACACGAGTCCGGGCCATTCGGAGATCAATCGCGCGAGCTCGACCAGCTTAGAATCAGTCACGGAGATGCCCATCTACGAGTTTCGGTGCGAGAGCTGCTCGGAGAAGTTCGAGCTCTTGACCAGGTTCGCCGAGCGGGACACCGCCCAGGCCTGCCCGGCTTGCGAATCGACGAGGACGAGGGTGCTCGTCTCGAGCTTCGCGGTAGCCGGCGGAGAATCATCCGAGTCGCTCGATTTCGGGAGCGCGGAGGGTGGCGGCGGCTGCTGCGGCGGAGGTTGCGGCTCCTGCGGCTCCAGCCCGAACTGATCCTTTAACTTGCTCTTCCCGGTCACGTACCGGGTGAACGCCGCCGGCCACATGGAGGTGGGCGGCTGCGATCTCGTCGCACTGGCTCGCAAGCACGGCACTCCTCTCTACGTCTACGACGAGGCGACCGTTCGCCAGCGCGCCTCTGAATAC
>Ga0066797_1000481_pt1 | contig 12120 bp, 11 predicted proteins | sample PersoiDNA2013193_FD_76335 | JGI IMG/M metagenome (GOLD analysis project Ga0066797, IMG submission 76335) | Permafrost soil microbial communities from the Arctic, to analyse light accelerated degradation of dissolved organic matter (DOM) -... | ecosystem: Environmental > Terrestrial > Soil >... | reverse complement strand
GGGCGACGTCAGAAGAGCCGTGAGTCAGACCCGCCCACCAGGCCATCCTGGCCCCGGCGACACCGACCGCCACGCCCCTCAAGGAGTCAGACCAACCGGTCCACCCGTCCATAGTGAAGAGCCCCTTTGCATGTCTCCCCATCGACGGGCCGCCAGCGTGTATCGAATCAGACAATCGTGTCCGCCGAAATGGCTCGTTCGGCCCTCCCAGCGTCAGGTCCCGAGATGGGTGAGCGCTGTGGTCAGGAGCCAGTGCTCGGCGGTCGACGTTTCACCGTATCGGCCGGTTCGCTCGACGATTACCGGACCACCCACTGGAGCGACTGCCGGCGAGTCGCTGCCGACGGCCCACGTCAGATCGAAGGTCCCCTCGATGTGGGAGGGGTCGGTGACCATCTCGAACCTAGGTCCGACAAGACGCCCGAGTCGCTCCCATCGGTTCGGACTATCGACAACCGCAGTGACTGTCGCACCAGCGCTGGCGAGCAGCAGCCCTGCGATCGGTGCCTTCGAACACAGATCGAGTACCCGTGTCTTGCCGATGGGGTGGAGTCGCCTTCGTACGGCGTCGAGGAACGGGTCGAGGTGCCAACCCTGTCCGAATCGGTGCCCGAGAACCCCTAGTGAGAACGGGACGTCCGCGGACGGCCAGGCATCCTGAAGGCCCTCGAGCAACTCGTTCGCGGCGCGCGTCAGGCCCGCCCACTCAAGGAACTCGACGAGATCGATCTTGGCGAGCCCATCGTCGACGCCGCCGATATCCGCATTCGCGAAGCGCGGACCCGATGCTGCCTGGTCGAAGTCGATGAGTACCAAACCGCCGGTCGGCTGAACGATCAGGTTGCCTGGATTGAGATCGCGGTGGGCGACCCTGCGTGCTGCCAGATTGTCAAGCATCTCGTGCAGATCGACTCCGAAGGAAAGCAGTCGAGCCGCGGCGTCATCGCGGTTGGTGCGCAGCCAGGCGTCCAAGGGCTCACCCTCGACGTATTCGTACGCGATCCAGCTGAATGACGATTCGATGCCGTAGCCGATGGCAATGGGGAAGCGTGACGAGCGACCCTGGAGCCGTCGGAGAAGGTGGAACTCGTCCTCCAAGAGAGTCGGTTTGGGGTCGATCCGGTCATGACGTTGCAGCTTGATGATGGAGTTGCCTCGCCGGTAGACAGAACGGGCTCCAGCGGAGAAGGGGGACACAGAGATGAGTTCGGCTGGGGCAGCGAGGAATGCCTCGATGGCTTCGTCCTGTTGATCGCACCGGATCGACTCGAACTCTGTTGTGCACACGAGGATGTGGAGAGACGGACGGGTAATCGTCACATTGAACGGTTGGAGAGACCACGCAGTCGCTGGATCGACGGTGGGATCTGCGACACGATATGGAGCAAGAGAGCAGGTGATTGTCAGGACGAGCTTCGCACCGGGCCCGGACGCCGATGCCACCTCGACGGCCAATACTGCTGGATGAATGGCGAGCTCTTGGATGACATCACAAACCGGCTGAAGGACAACCCGAACGTCATCAGGGCCCCCGTCGGCGTCGGAAGTCACACCGGCTGTGCTGACCCGCCCCACATGGTCGATGAATGACTCAAGAAGTGGACGTGCGGTCGACCAAGGAACAGCGCGCCGGTACCGGTCATCGGATGCGAGACGGATCCATCGTTCCGCGTTCTGGAGATCGGCCCTCTCAACAGATCCTCTTGCGTCGCCGTTCGCAGTCAGGTCGTTGACGAAGTCATGCACGGCAGCACGATCCGGCCCTAGCGCCGCCGTGGCAAATGGTCGAGTCCGTTCGTGCACGTCGTTGTGGAAGAGAATCCAGCCCCGGAACTCGACGCGGCCCCGGAAAGCCAACACGAGTAGCGTGGTCATTGTGAACCACGAGGCGCCGAGCATCGCGCGATCGATGCCTCTGGGGATTCCGCCACTTATGTCGTGTCCGACCACGGCGACCGCGCAGAGAATCGACGAGAGGGCTGCGGCGAGGCCCAAGGCCGCTACCCACAGTGCTGTGGGTGATCGATTCCCGGCGAACCACCAGCGGTTCGAGAGAATTCGGTATGCACCCTGGGCGATCAGGCCAACAACTGAAAGAGCCACAAGAAGCGGCCAAGACGCGTGAGGAGCGGAGCGCTTGAGGAGCACCGGGGTGACCGCCCACAGGGCGATGACGGGCCCGAGAGCGGTTCCGAGGCGACCGACGCGGTTCACGGAGTCGCCGTCGACAAACGCGGTTGCTCGTTGAAGAGGAACTTCGTCAGAGCGGCAGCAGCGGGTTCAAGCTCTCCGTCGTTGCGAAAGGCAACGTAGTCCACCACGGGCTGAGACCGGTAGTGGCGAAGCATGGTCAGGTCGTACCACGCGTGGCCCTTCTCAGTGACTTCGTCCTTGCGACTCTCGATCGTCGACCATGAGGCTCGGATATGGATCGTGGTGCAGGGGCGATGAAAGTTCGCGAGCAGGCGCGCGATTCTGGAGAGCCGCGGCTGGTCGCTCTTGCGGTCGACGATCAGAAAATCACCAAGGTAACGATCGAGCACGGTGTGGTCGGACACGATCTTCGGAAGGCGATAGGCCGCTATGGCGTAGGTGAGAGGAGTGAGCATGTTGTCGATCGTCTCGTAGGGCAGCCTGGGCGTATAGCGGTTGGCCTTATAGATCCCTCTGAAGACCAGGCTCCGTCGGTAGGCGTTCATCGCAGGAAGGGTGTCATAGCCCAGTGCCTCGGCGACCGCCCCGCCGAGGCTCGTCTTGCCGCTACCGTCGACACCTACGAGGGCGACCCCGTTCAGCCTCCGATGCTCGAACCAGCGTCGGCGGGCTCTGCCCAGCACACTCTGCCGGCGTGTGATCCTGCCACGCCCCTCAAGCTGCTCGCCGCATCGTCCTCGAAGCTGCTGTTCTGCCGTCCGAATGGCGCTCCGGTCGATCTGCCCAGTGGTCAGAATGCGTTCGAGCGCCTCGGCAAGCACCGGGTGACCGGAGCATCGGTGCAAGAGGCCAGACAGACGCTCGGCGTTGGAGGGGGACGTCGGGTCGCGGTCCATGATGGCAAGGTGTTGGATATACACGGCAGCCTCGAGATCCGCGGGGAGACGTCGCACGGGTCCATCCGTGTCGACTGCGAACTGTGCGACGTCCTCGTACGTGAGATAGGAGCGACCGCCGAAGATTTGCCAGAGTTGTACCCAGAGATCGATTCGAATCGAATGGGCCATGTCCGCGCTGAAGATGGCCACCCCAATCTTGCGTGGTCCGGAACGTTGGAGCCGATAATGAAGGTTCCACTCGGCGGCAACCTCGTCGACGATGTCGAGCATCGTCGGAATCGCGGCAGCAGCCACCAGAAGGTCGACGTCTCCTCGGTCGACACAGCCTGGGCCGAGTTTCGTCTCGCGGAGCAGGACGGCGTCGCCCCCGCGTTCGAGAATGTCGCTGAGCCCCTGGAGGAGCGAGGTGGTCATCATGTGCCTGCTGTCGGTGAGTTGCGCCGGACGACAAGCAGCGCCTTGGTGAGAGCAACCTGCCAGAACGGCGACATTAACACCAGGACGGAACCTCCGGCGAGACCGCCGACGGCTACCGCGACGAGGAGCATCCCGAGATCGCCAAGATGCGAGTCGAGCACAGCGACCGACGTGCGAGCGCCGACGACGATAGCCGGCACCGAGAAGAGGGCGGGCCGGACCGCGACAAGGATCTCTCTGAAGCTGGATCCCGCCATTCGGATCGCAAGGGCCAGTGTGATGGGCAGGTAGATGAGGGTGAAGGGCGCCGTCCGGCCGACTGCCATGGCCAGTGCCTGGCCCGGGGCGCCCCGATCGCCCACGAGGGAGGCTACGACCAGGAACACTGCGACGTTGACCGCAGCGAGCGACCAGGTGAGCGCGGCCGTCACGCCCGGCCGGCCGGTTGCCTGGAGCAGAGGTCCACAGAGGTTGTTCACCGAACGGGCCGCGGCGAGCACCGTGAAGACCACCAACACCGTAGCCGCGCCCCTCCACTCAGCACCGAGCAACCGGAAGAACAGGTCGCTCACAGCGGCAGCACCGGCCGCCATCGGGATGACCAGTCCAGCGCTGTGGCCCACCGAGTCCCGGAATGTCCGCGCGAGTTCCGCCTTATCGTCCTGTGACCGGGAGAAGGCGGGCAGGGCCGCCAGGGCGACCGGCTGCGACAAGGCATCGACGATGGTCCGGGAGATGCGGAGCGCCATGCGATACAGGCCGACGGCAAGCGGGCCGAAGAAGACACCGATGATGATCGAGTCGAGCTGAGACTGGACGAACGAACCAACCGCTCCGAGAAAGACACGTCTCGAGAACCCGTACAGATCGACGACGGCAGCGCGGGAAAAGCGGAGGCCGGGCCGCCAGGTGCTGACGGCCCACAACAACACCAAGGCGATCCCCTGGGTCGCGAGCTGCTGCGCCACGAGGGCCCACACGCCGGCGCCGGCAAACGCGGCGATGATCCCGACCGCACCGCCTATGACCGAAGCAGTGTTGGCGCGAACGGCGAGGGCTTTGAACCTCAGCGACCGCTGGAGCAGCGCCTGTTGAACGACCGTAAGTGCTTGGATGATGACGATCGGCGACATCACCCGCAGCACGCCGGCGAGATCGGGGGCATTGCTGACTTCGGCCCACCAACCCGCCAATGAGAGGGTGCCGACGATTAGCAGCACAGCTGTGGCCATGATCACCCAGAACGCAGCGTCGAGGTGACGGTCGGTGAGCGTCTTCCGTTGAATGATGGTCGTCGTGAGGCCCTGCTCCAAGAAGAGCTGGACGAAGAGGAGGAAGACCGTCGCCAGGGCAACCGTGCCGAAGGCCTCAGGGCCCAGCAGGCCGGCGATCACCAACAGGACGATGGTGCTAATCAATTGGTTCCCGATATTCATCAAGAGCGACCACTTGACGGCATGACCGAACGAGCCGTGCTCGGAGGAGGCTCCAGGCCCGGTCACTGGGGAGATGCCTTGCGCCGCGGGCCGCGATGGGGGGGTGTGGTCACCAATCCGTCGACTCGATCATCCGCGTCACAGAAGAGAAGATCGGAATCTTTGGCTGCTTCGGCGCCAACATTGTGCGCCGCACTTGTGCCACGTCTCTTGCACTCCAGTACCGAGAGGGCGGGCAAGCGATCGCGGAAGGACTCGACCACGGCTCGAGTGTCATCGGTCGATACGTTGTCGACCACGAAGACCTCCCATTGGAAGCCCGCGTCTTGCGCCCCGAGTGCCGTCAACTGCTCGCTGATCAGTGTCGATGCGTTGAGCGCCGGGATGATGACGCTCACGACCGGTTCCGTTCGCGGAGCCCCCTGGTCGCTCACCCGGCAATCCTAGCCCGGATCAATGAGCCATCAAACCTGGGGGGCTTCACTACAGCCCGATTGCGTCAGCGAACTCGCGTGCGCGCACCGTCCAGCTATGGCTTTCGGCGTATGCCATGCGCCGCGCCACAAGTTCAGCGTCACGAGGCCGCGTCAGCGCCTCGTCGGTCGCGCGGGCGAACTCCGCGGGCCGAGAGCACCGGGTGACCAGATCGTCGGGAAGCATCCGCGCGGCTGGTAGGTCGGTGACCACGGCGGCGCGCCCCGCGGCCAGGTACTCCATGGTCTTGAGCGGGAAGCTGCCCCGGTTGAAAGGCGTATCCGTGTAGGGAGTTAGACCGACGGTTATGTGACGCATGTAGGACGGCAGGTCCGGAAAGGGCCGTGCTCCCGTCCACTGGACGTTCTCGCGGGAGATGAGCCTATCCAGTCGCTGGGTGTCAAACGTCAGTTGGCGGGGACCGACCAGGAGGACCGAATGACCGGTTCCAACGACAGCCTCGAGAAGGTCCAGGTCTATCCGGGCGGACATGTGCCCGATGAACCCTGCGATCGGAGAGGGCAGGTGTACGTCAGGAGCCGGCGCCGTCTGGTCGGTGACCGCGAAGGCGTCGGTGTCACACCCATTTGGAACCACCGAGACCGCTCGTGCGATGCCAGACCACTTCTCCGCAAGGATTGGAGAGACGGCAACGACCAGGTCCGCCTGCGCTAACTGTTCACGCTCACGTCGTTCGAGCCAAGCGGGCCGCAGACCCATGAGTTCCGCGCCGGCCACCCAGTCGTCTGTTCCGTAGACCACCTTGAGGTCCGCATCGCAGGCGCCCAGGACGGGGTTGAACGAAGCTGCAACCAAGGCGGAGACCCGACCGCCGAGTTCGGCCACGGCGCGTCTGATCGCCGCCCTCGTCGCCGCGTGGGCGGCGACGCGGATCATGGGACGGCTCACACCCGGGGGAGCCATCGGGGTGAGCCTGGCCACGCCAGGGGCCACCATCCGCAGCCGGGGACCTCGCAGTGCTGGCCGCAGATGGGGCTTGCGGAACGGTGTAAGCCAAGACATCGGTGGGTCGACGAAGAGGACGGGCACACATCGTCCGAGCGCGATCGCGAGGTGCTTCTCGGACATCCAGGGTTCGTCCCATGACATACCCGAAGCGATGACGACCATGCCGTCCCATGAAGCAGGCTCGAGGTCTGAGGAATCGATCATGGCGGGCTCCCGACTTCCGGGGTCGTCGAGGGCGCGATGAAGTCGGAGCGCATCTCTTGTTGGATGTGACGTCGGGTGGTTCGCGACAGTGCCGCGATCGCGCCGAGCGCGAAGAAGAGCACTCCAGCGACCTGCGGGAAGCTTAAGGCATCGAATGCGGCGCACGCCATCGCGGCGACGGCAACCGTAGCCGTGAGCGCGGCGGCCAGGCTCGCTTCGGCCGGAACCGCGGTTGTCCGGCGGATCTTCGTAGCCACGGAGATCCCGGTGATGAACAAGAGAATCAGCGCTGCCACGCCGATGACCCCGGCCTCGATCAAGAGACCGAGGTACTGGTTGTCGAAGATGCGATAGCGGGGGAGAAATGTCGCGTATCCGCGGCCGGTCAGGGGATGCTGGAGAGCATAGTGCAGGGCGATGTCCAAGCTGTCGACTCGCGACTGAGCGCTGTCGTCTCCGGAGATGTTCGTGAAGAGACGACCCATCGTGCCGAGCAGCCCGGGGACGGCCGAGTAGACAGCCAGACCACCGACAGTGAGCCAGAGATAGGCAAAGCGACGTCGGCGCTTCGACCACGTCGGCATGAGTATCCCGAGAACGAGCGCCAGGCCGAGGAACGTCGACCGCGACATCGTGACCGGGATCGCCGCCGCGATCGCAATCACCGGCCACCATCGGAGCACGCGGGAACGCGCGTCGGTGAAGGCAAGGTGCAGGGCCAGTGGCAGAATCATCGTGAGCAGCACGCCGAACTCAATCGGGTGCGTCGAAGTTCCAGAGGCTCTGGCCAGACCATTGCGGCTGAACGCGCTCGTAGGACTCCCGTTCCATGAGAGCCCGGGGATGAGCAACTCTTCGACGAAGGCTCGGTCAGTCACGAACTGGATCACTCCGAGCAGTGCGGCGAGCCCGGTCGCAGCCACGAGCACGCGCATGACTGAGTCGAGTCTCGGCCGCGCGAGAATCCCGTCCGAAGTCAGAACGGTGATCCCGAGCCACGAAACCACGATGAGGAGGCCGCGATCCGCAGCACTCGTCTCGATCGCCTCCATCGGCCTGGTGGCTGCGGCGATGTAGCTCAACAGGATCGCGATGAAGAAGACGGTCGCAGCGATCCGCACTGGATCGATCGGCATCAGCTGAGTCTGGGTGCGATTCAGCAGGGTGGCGAGCCACCAGGCACCAGCAACCAGACCCAGAAGCTCAGCCGGCGACCCGGCCGCACCGAGCGGCGCCACGACGAGGTTGGCCGGGACGAGGATCAGGAGCAGCGTCCAGATGACGAGTAGCGTCGCTCCGTCGAAGCCATATCGGTGCTGTCCGGTTCTCGGCACCCCCATCGTGTTCATCCGCATCTCGATCAGCGGGGCGCCGGGGCGTTCTGGCGGGCCTCGTCAGCACCATCGGATACGAGGTCTGCTCCGCCTGCCACGTCGGGCGTGCGGTCGGGGTCGTCAAGGTCGTTCACGGGCGCGCCGTCGTCATCGAGAGCGGCGCTCACCGCCCCTTCCATGAAGGCCGCCGGGCCCGCGCCGCCGTCCGAGCGACGTCTCATCAAACTGTCCAGCGCACTCACGCCGAAGAGAGTCAGCGCAAGCCCGCCGACGCCCGAGAGAAGCAGCGCTCGGAACTGAGTCTTGTTGTCCACAGTGGGTGTACTGCTGCGTGCGATCTCGACGACGCGAATCTGCTCCGCGGGCGTCACCCCAACCGCGTTCTGGAGGTCGAGAAGCACCTTCGGCACCGTCTCGGCAACCTGTCCAAGCAATGCCTGCGCGCCATCGCTCGTCGTGTCGGTCGCGTCGATCACGACCACAGGTCCTGCGCCGGAGGTGTCTCGGACTACCTCGAACGCGGCCGTGCCGTCCTTGGGCGCCAGGGTGTCGTGCACCGCGCCGGTGCTGACGGCGCGAGCGAGGACGTCCGTCGCAGCCTGGAGGCCGCCGAGGCCAAGGTACGGGTTCGTCGACTTCTCGAGCGCGCTCGCCGGGGGCAGCAGGAGCATCGCGGCCTGGTCCTGATACTGGAGCGGAACGATGCTGTAGACGTACTGGAGCAGGAACGCGGTGGCGACGATACCGAGGAGCCCTGCCCACCATCGGCGTCGCAGCCCCGCTATCAGGTCGGCAAGATCCATCAGCGAGACTCCTCGTGGGAAGCGAACGGGCATCCAGAGTGCGGCCAGGCGGACAGACTACGCTGCCCATCTGGACGGTCGCGACATGCGACATGCGGCGAGTGAGGTGAGGAGAGATCGTGACGATCTGGGAGTTGATGAGGCTCATGCGAAGCCACCCTGTGCTCGTTGCCGTGATGCTGCTCCTCTCGGCTGTCGCCCTGGCTCTGGCGTCGAGACCGGTTGAGGTCTGGAACGGGGAGGTCCGAGTCATCTTCCTCAAGCCGACTTCGAGCCCAGGCAACGCGCTTGCGGCGACGAGCGTCGCGCTCGTCAGCATGGCGGGCATCGTGGCTCGTGATGTTGAGGGGTTCAGCTCGACTCCCCAGACTGTGAACAGCTTTGTCACTCTCGCGAGCCAGGGAGTCGTCACAGGGGTCGAGGTTCGCCAGCGCAATTCTGGTGGGCAATGGGACCACAACTACGAAGATCCTGTACTGAACATCCAGTCGACCGGGCCCACCCGCGAGGTCGCCCAGGCCCAACTCCAGGCAGGCGTCAACTCGGTGATGCGCACCCTGGACGATCTGCAGAATCGCGAGTCCGTACCGACCGATAGTCGCATTCGTGCACGCTTGAGCGCTGGGAACCCGGAGTACACCACTCAGAAGGGAAGTCGCGTTCGGGCCGTGGGTGCGACTGCGCTCGTCTGTGGCCTGATTACTGTCGGTGCGCTCGCGCTGGTGGAACGACGAAGCCAAGGGCTCGGCGCGGTCAGGCTGAGGAGACTTTGGGGACGCCGAGACTCCGTGCTACGGCGCAGACCCGTGCGCCGACCGAGCGTCACCTTTGCACTGGCTCACGCCCCTCGATCGGCCGGTCCTCTCACCCCGATACCGCCACGTCCCCGTCCGCGGCGCGCCCTCCTCCGGATCCTCCCTGATCACACGCGGGCCTCGCCGTGACCACCGTGTCGAACCTTCTGGCTGGACTCGTCGCTTCACCGACGAGGCGACGCAACCATGGGGTGCACCATCGGCTACCTGCGAGCCTGGATTCGCTCGCTGCGACCGTGACCCTCGCGGCCTTCCTAAGTGAAATGCTCACCGGTTGCACGTTCACCGGCGGGACGTCGAGCCCGAGCACGGGCGACGGTCTCGACAGCCGGTCGGAGGCGATCTGTCGCGAGGTGCCAACTGCCGGTGACCAAGGCGCCAGTGCGTGCACGGGCCCTTCGGACAGCGAGCCCGACTCGGCCTCGCTGTCACCACTCCCGGAGAACTCGCGGAGTGGCCGGCCGAGCGCTTCGCCCTCGCCGGTCGCACCGTGGGGCTCAACCGTCAGATGGCCTGGACCGGGCGACACCGGCGTTCCGGCCGGGACGTCGCTGAAGGCGTCCGGTGCGATCACGGTGACGACGCCGAACACGGTGATCGATGGTCTGGACGTCTCCGGGACCGTGACCATCGCCGCGTCCGGTGTGGTGATCAAGAACTCGAAGATCCACGGCTCGGGGACCTACGGGGTATACACGCGGTCCGGAGACGTGACGATCTACGACTCGGAGATCTACGGCTTTGAGAACGGGATCGGGAGTTCCCGCTGGTCGGCCTACCGGGTCAACATCCACGGCACCTACGGCGATGGTGTCAAGCTCGGCTCGAACGTCACGCTGCAAGACTCGTGGATCCATGACCTGACGCCGGCTGCAGAGGCGCACGCCGACGGAGGGCAGATGCAGTCCGGCGTGACGAATCTCGTGGTCCGGCACAACACGATCGACCTCGCCTCGACCAAGAGCGCGAACTCCGCTCTGTTCATCGCCCCCAGCCTTGGCCCGAGCAGCGTTGGCCCAGTAACGATCATCGACAACTGGCTTGACGGCGGGAACTTCACCGTCTTCATCGTGGATGGTGGCGACGGCCGCTACTACGTGGAGAACATCACATTGTCCGAGAACAGATTCGGACGGCACGCACGGTACGGTCCATTAAGGGTCAACGTGCCTGCAATCACATCGAACAACGTGTGGGCAGACACAGGCGTACCGATCAGGAACTTGAAGCGCCCCAGGTTTGATCCCACTCCTGTCTGAGGGGTCTTCAGAATCGAGGGTGTAGTCGGGGTCTGAAGCCGCCGGTCTCCAGGAGCGATCTGGCGATGTAGTTGGTGAAGTTGCGGAACCCGAGGGCCGAGCCGCGCAGGTGTTCGAGTCGGCCGTTGATCGCCTCGGTGGGGCCGTTGGATGTGCCGGGGCGCTCGAAGTAGGCCGGGACGTCGACGGCGCGCTTCTTGAGGGTCCCCCCGAGAGTGATGATCTCGATCAGCGCCCCGGGGACGCCGCGGCTGACGGAGTCGATCACCGCCCGCATGAGATCGCCCCCTTGGCGGCTCTTCACTATTGACGGGGAGGTGGGTGTCGGGGCCTCCAAGATCAGTAGCGACCAAGTTGACTGATGTTCGGAGACCCCGACGTGTCGAGTCGTAGATGCGGCGTCGGTACGCCCTGGTGCGCCCGCGCTGATGAGATGTTCAGCGCCCCCGGCCTGCATGTGCTCGACGTCGACCGTGAGCGCGCCGGGCGGCTGGTGGTGACTGTCGAGACCGAAGAGGTGCTCACGGGGTGCCGGGTCTGCGGGTCGTGGCTCTGGGTCACGGAGCGCACGACGCCCCGGCTTTCGGGACCTCGGTGGTGATCAGGTGGCGGAAGCGGGTCTGCCGCTGTCCCGACCCGAGCTGCCCGGTCGTCACGTTCTCCGAGAGCCACGACCTGATCGGGCCGCGGGCCAAGCTCACGACCCGGGCGATCAGGTGGGCCACCGACGCCCTGGATCACGACGACACGACCGTCGCCGCGTTGGCCCGGCATCTGGGGGTGGACTGGTACACGGCCTGGGACGCGATCGAGGTCGAAGCCACCGCCCGGATGGCCGACCCCGGACGGCTGACCGGGGTGGCTACCCTCGGGTTCGACGAGCACATCTGGAAGCCCTCCGACCGTGGCGGAGACCGGGCCGTGACCTCGATGGTCGATCTGACCTGTGACCAGCACGGACGCGTCCGCGCACGCCTGCTCGACGTGGTCCCCGGCCGGTCTGGAACCGCCTACTTGTCTCGTGCGGGACTGCTGTCGGTCTGGTTGACACTTCCGGTGAGTGTTTCTCAGGCCGCGTGAGCGGTCGTGTTGTAGATCATCTCGTACTGGATCGGGGTGAGCTTGCCGAGGGCGCGTTGGCGTCGGCGGCGGTGGTAGGTCCGTTCGATCCAGGTGATGATCGCCAGGCGCAGCTGGTCGCGGGTGGCCCAGCGTTGGCGGTTCAAGACGTTCTTCTGCAGCAGGGCGAAGTAGGACTCCATGGCGGCGTTGTCCCCGGCCGCGCCGACCCGGCCCATGGATCCGACCAGGCTGTTGACGGCCAGGGTCCGGACGTACTTCCTTGATCGGAACTGC
>Ga0066797_1000480_pt1 | contig 12120 bp, 12 predicted proteins | sample PersoiDNA2013193_FD_76335 | JGI IMG/M metagenome (GOLD analysis project Ga0066797, IMG submission 76335) | Permafrost soil microbial communities from the Arctic, to analyse light accelerated degradation of dissolved organic matter (DOM) -... | ecosystem: Environmental > Terrestrial > Soil >... | reverse complement strand
CGTCATGACGACGCGGGCCAGGTGCTCGATGTTCACCTGATGGACGATGCCGGTGCCCGGCGGGACGACGCGGAACCCGGTGAACGCGTCCTGGCCCCAGCGCAGGAACTGGAAGCGCTCGCGGTTGCGCTTGAACTCAAGCGCCACGTTCCGGTCGAACGCGTCCGGCCTGCCGAAGACGTCGGCGACGACCGAGTGGTCGATGACCAGTTCGGCGGGGATGAGCGGGTTGATCTTCGTCGGGTCGCCGCCGAGCGCCCGCATGGCCTCGCGCATCGCGGCGAGGTCGACGACGGCGGGCACGCCGGTGAGGTCCTGCAGGATCACCCGGGCCGGGGTGAACTGGATCTCGGTGTCCGGCTCGGCCGTGGGATCCCAGCCGGCGAGCGCGGTGACGTGCTCCTTGGTGATGTTCTTGCCGTCTTCGTTGCGGAGCAGGTTCTCGAGCAGGACCTTCAGGCTGTACGGGAGGGTCTCGCTGCCCGGGACCGCGTCCAGGCGGTATATCTCGTGCGTCGCGCCGCCCGCCTCAAGCGTCGCGCGGCTGCCGAAGCTGTTCGCAGTCATCGTGGGTTGAGCCTCCTTGCCCGTTGTCGTCCGCTGCTCAAGGCATGTATGCAACCTACAGTATCTCGATATCAAGCTACTTAACACCACCGGGCTGACGGAGCCCGCTACGGCGCGACCTGCACCGTCAGCCCGGCCGGGTTGCTGGTGAGCGCGCAGGTGAACACGGCCTTCTTGACGTTCTGCTGCTTGCGGTTCTGCGTGTAGACCGTGTAGACGAACGTGCGCGGATACGAAATCCTCTCCGCGCCCGGTTTCGTGAGGCGGAGCTGACCGGTCGTCGCGAACGTTGGACTGTCGGTGCTGGTTGTCGTGCCGTTCAGCGGGACCTGACCAGCCTGGGCGCCGGTAACGGGCAGCTTGCCGGTGAAGGCGAGTTTCGAGGCCAGGTTGGGCGCGGGTGCCGCCAGCCCGGTCCCCGGGGACGACAGGGTCACGGTCAGCACATGGCCGACCTGGCGCACGCCCGACGTGGTGATCGACATCGACAGCGGACTGAGGTACGGGGTGGTCCGGAAGGTAGAAGCGCACGAATACACCGGCGCGTGGCTCGCCGGGCCGGTCACGGTGTACTTGACGGCAGTGACCTGGCCTGGCACGGCCTGGCAGCTGATCGTCGGCAGCGGCCTGAAATTCCGGTAGGGCGTGAACACCAGGGATGCCGCCGGGGGCGTGAGCCACGCGGTCCCCGGGCGGCTGAAGAACGTCGTGTCAACGGCATTGACCACCTGCAGTTGCGTCAGCGGGCCGACCGGCAGGAGCGCGCCGAGCACCGTCCCCCAGATCTTCGCGACGGGCGTGGCGGCCGACGCCCCGCTCACCGCAATCGCCGCCTGCAGCGAGATCCTGTCGAGGTTCGCCAGCTGGGACGCTACCGACGCCGGCAGCGTGGCCACGCTGGTGTTAAAGCTCACCGGTCCCGTCTCGCGGAACAGCGGGCTGAAGCCCGTCTGAAGAGTCGCGGCCGGCCCAAGAACAGCGCTCGCGCTGATGCCGACCGGCGGCCCCGTGTAGCCGTAATTGGACAGGTCACAGGTGTACCGGTTGGACACCGTCACGGCATGCGGAGCGGGAGCAGCCGGACGCACCACCCACGCGCCCGCCGGCGTGACCGCGAGTACCGCGGCCACCACCAGAGCGCCAAGCACCGTACCCGTGAGCATCTGGCGCTCGACCCACCACGATCGCGGCATGCCGTCCCTCTTCCGCTTCGCGCGCTTGGCAGCGCGCCATTTATCCACATATCTGAGCGATGTACAAGATTACGGATTCCCAACTACCTTCTCCATGACTTGGCCAAGCTGCCCCCTAGGCTGTTGCCAGACCATCGAGACAGGCGGAGTAGCCAATGCGTTTCGCGATCAAAACACGCCCCGAGCACCAGGCATGGGAAGAACTCCGCGACATCTGGCTCGCGGCCGACGAGATCCCGCTGTTCGAATCGGTATGGAACTGGGACCACTTCTATCCCCTGACGGGCGACCTGACCGGCTCGAACTTCGAGGGCTGGACGATGCTCTCCGCGATGGCCGCGCTGACCAAGCGGATCAGGATCGGCTGCCAGGTCACCGGCATGCCGTACCGGCATCCGGCCGTGCTCGCCAACATGGCCGCGACCGTAGACATTATCGCAGGTGGACGTCTCATACTCGGCCTCGGCGCGGCGTGGAACGAGATGGAGTGCACGGCCTACGGCATCCCGCTGCCGCCGCTGAAGGAGCGGTTCGACCGGTTCGACGAGGGAGTCGAGGCCATTACCCTGCTGCTCTCGCAGACCGTCTCGAACTACTCGGGCCAGTACGTCACGCTGACGGACGCACGGTGCGAGCCGAAGCCCGTGCAGCGCCCGTACCCGCCGATCACCATCGGCGGCAACGGGCCGAAGCGGACGCTGCGCACCGCGGCCCGCTGGGCAACGGAATGGAACGCGACGATCCAGGACCCGGCCGGCTACACCGAGCTCAAGGCCGTGCTCGCCGGTCATTGCGCGGCGATCGGCCGCGACTTCAGCGAGATCACCTGCTCATGCCTGGTCCGCAGCGACGGCGAGGACGACCTCGACCGCCTCGTCGCGTCGCTCGCGCAGTGGCGTGACGCCGGCGCCGACCTCGCGGTCATCGGCGTGCCGCTGCACGCCAAGCCGGAATTCCTGACCACGCTCGCCGAGGCGCTCGCCCCGCTCGCGTAGTCAGCGGGGGAGTTTCCGGGGCGGGATCTCTCTTCTTGCTGTTATCTCGCAAGAGCGGCCAGCTTCACCGCGCGCCCCACGGGTCCGACGCCTGCGCCGTTCCATCCGACAGCGCGCCGGACTCCTTGAAGTACTCGCTGATCAGCTTCCGCTGCTTGTCGAGCAGCTGGCCGAGCGTGCTGTCCGCGTCCCCGGCGCCGATCGTTTCCGCGTCCATCCCATCGGCACCTGCGTACAGGTTCCTGAGCTGGCCAAGCGCGTCGTCGTCCCCGGGTACGGCGAGATCGGCATCGTCGGCATCCGCGGTTTCGTAGCCAGCCGGAGAATAAGAGGCCCGTGCGTAGTCCGCATGCTCCTCGTACTCCGCCGCGTACTCCGCCGCCGCCTGGCCGCGTCCGGTTTCTCCCGCTCCGGCCTGCCACGCCTCAGCCGGCTCCGCCTCAGCCGGCCGCGCTTCAGCCGGCCGCGCTTCAGCCGGCCGCGCTTCAGCCGGCCGCGCTTCAGCCGGCCGCGCTTCAGCCGGCTCCGGCGTGGTGCTGGTACGGCTGTTACGCGGAAGGGGTTCGAAGGGGCTGCGGACGGGGACGGCGGCGACAGGGGCCGCGTCGGCCACGACGGGTGCGACGGCGGGCTCCGCCGCCGCTGGTACCTGCGGGTCCCGCAGGTACCAGTCAGGACCGGGCGGGCCATAGCCAGGATCGTCCGGGCCGTAGGCGAGATCCGGATCAGGGGCGGCCCGAGCCGCTGAGCCCGCGGCGACGGGAGCGGCCGTGGCGGCCGTGGCGGCGGCTGGCATGGCGGCTGGCACGGCGGTGATGGCGCGGATGTCCGCCGTCGGCTTCTCAGGTTGCGCCTTTTCGTCGCTACGGGCCGGCTGCGCGGGACGCGCTGGCGTTGAAGGCGGTCCCGCGGTCTTGTCTTCCTCGCGGATCACGTAGGCGTAGCCACCGCCGTTGACGGTCCTGTCGTACTCGTCCGGTCGCGGATATCCGTACCCGCCCGCGGCCGGCTGACCGGCCGGCCCGGCATAACCGGCGCCGCCAGGGTAGGCGGACTGACCAGGGAAGCCGCTCTCGCCCTCGTATGGGTTCTGTCCGGGAGGCACGCCCGGTCCCGGCTGCGCGGGCCCTTGATAGCCGTTCTGGCCTCCCCAACCGTTCTGGCTCGGCTGCGCGATCGGGGCCGCGTAACCGTTCGGCCCGGCGAACCCAGCGGTTCCGCCGGGATAGCCGGGATTGCCGGCTGGCGGTGGCCCCCATGGCATCGGACCGCCTGGGAACGGATATCCGTATCCGGGTGGCATCGGGCCTCCGGACCCGTGCCCGCCCGCCGGTCCAGGAGGCGCGCCGAAACCGGGGCCGGGCCCCACGGGACCGAAATCGGCCGGGCGGCCGCCGTGACCGTCCATGCCATGAAGCGGATCAGCCGCGTCCCCTACCGCTGGGCCGAACTCGTAGCCGGGAATCGGCCCGTATCCGGGAGGCGCGCTTGGCGCGTCAAACGCCGCGTGGTCCCTGGCATTGCCTGGCGCGGGAAAACCACCGTGCTCGCGGAACGTTCCCTGACCGGCAAAGCCATGCGGACCAGGGAAATCAGGCCGTCCGGACGGACCGTTGAAGGAGCCTGGCTGACCAGGAGGCGGGAAGGCGCCAGGTCCGGCCGCCGCGCCGTAAACCGGCTCTGCGGCTCCTGGCCTGCCGTCGCGAGGAAACTCGCCCGGCACGCCCTGCTGGCCTGGCACGCCCTGCTGGCCTGGCACGCCCTGCTGGCCTGGCACGCCCTGCTGGCCTGGCACGCCCTGCTTGCCGCCGTCTGGCGGGCTGATCAGGCTGCCCGGCGCGAAGATGGTCGTCGGCGTGAGCACCTGGTCGGCGTCATCGGCTGGCTTGCCCCCGCGTCCCGCGGCAGGCCGCCAGGCACCAGACGGGGAAGAGCCGTCACGCGGTCCCGGTGCGCCGGGGCTGGTTGGACGCGGACCAGCCTGGCCTGGCGGAACCGGCCCGGCATTGAACTGACCGTAACCGAACTGCCCAGGCGGAACAGGTCCAGGCTCCATCCGGCCAGGCATGTACTGACCGGGACCGTACTGAGGAGGCGGAACCGGTCCGGGCCCCGGCGCCGCCGGCCCGGGAGCGAACGGGCCAGGTCCCTGCATCCCCTGCGCAGGCCCCGCCTGCCGGTGAGCAGGGGTCCCTGGACCGGCGGGCCAGGGACCCGGTTGCCCCGGATAAGGCTCCGCAGGACCTGCCGTCCGCGGGCCCTGCCACCCTTGGCCGGGAAACCCGGGGCCCTGCGGTCCGCCCATGTTCGGCCCAGGCGCGTACTGCCCAGGCGGGTACTGTCCTGGCTGATACGGCCCAGGCTGATACGGCCCAGGCCGGGGACCGGCTCCCTGGGGATGCGGCTGGCCTGGGGGGAACCCGTCAGGCGGAACCATGCCGACCCGTGCCTCTGGCGACTGCGGCCCCCACTGCCGCGTTTCCCCGTACCACGCTCCGCCGGGATCGCGGCCAGCAGCGAGCGGTCCCTCGCGCCCGGCCGCGCCCGGCCCGGTCAGCGGAACGCCACGCTGAGAGGCGTGCGGAAACGAGTCATCTGCCCCGTCGGAGCCGGGACGGTCTTCGCCGCCCGGCCAGGCATCAGCGTCGGGCTCGCGCCGCCCGCGCCGCCCCCCAGAAAACTTTCCCACAGCAACGATCGTAAGCAACCCGGCGACGGTTAGCATCCCTGCCGGTGCAAACACTGGTCAACGGAGGCAACCTCCGACGGACAACCGCGCTCCGCGTTTAACACGAAAATGACGTCTTGATCCCGAGTCGAGCACCAGACAAGGCCTCTTAGTTCCATGAAAATCGATAGTGCTGAAGGTTTGACCGGCTACAGCCGGTCAAACCTTCAGCACTAGTTCGATCTTGGTGTGTTTATGTGGATAAATCCGGCAGATGGGCGGCCGCGGCTGCGCGACGGGCGTCTTAGACCTGCGGGAGGACCTCGGATGCGATTAGCTCCATGTGATCGATGTCATCGAGGTCGAGCACCTGAAGGTACAGCGTGACCGCGCCCGCCTCGGCGAACCCGGCGATCTTGTCCACGAGTTCCGACGGCGTGCCCGCCAGGCCGTTCTCGCGCAGCTCGGGCAGGTCACGGCCGATGGCTTCCGCGCGCCTTGCGAGTTCCGCCTCGTCCTTGCCGCAGCAGACCACCTGAGCGGCGGAGAAATCGATCGCGTTCGGGTCTCTGCCGATGGTCTCGCATGCCTGCCGCACCCGCCCGTAGAGTTCCGCCGCTCCCTCCGCCGACCGGAACGCCGCGTTGAACTCGTCGGCGTACCGCGCCGCGAGCGCCGGCGTCCTGAGCTTGCCGCCGCCACCGATGATCACCGGCGGTCCCGGGCGCTGCGTCGGCTTGGGCAGCGCGGGCGAGTCCGTGACCTGGTAGTACGCGCCGTCGTAGGAGAACGACTCCCCCTCGCGTGCGGCCCAGAGACCGGTGATGATCGCCAGTTGCTCCTCGAACCTGTCGAACCGCTCCTTCAGCGGCGGGAACGGAATCCCGTACGCCGTGTGCTCGCTCTCGAACCACCCCGCACCGAGGCCGAACTCGACGCGGCCGCCGCTCATCTCGTCCACCTGCGCGACGGTGATCGCCAGCGGCCCTGGAAGCCTGAAGGTAGCGCAGGTGACAAGCGTGCCGAGCCGGATGCGGCTGGTCTCGACCGCGAGCGCGGCAAGGGTGGCCCACGCGTCGGTCGGGCCGGGTTCACCGGAAACGCCGCCCATCTTCAGGTAGTGGTCGGAGCGGAAGAACGCGTCGAAGCCGAGGTCTTCCGCCGCCGTGGCGACACGGCGGAGCGTGGCATAGCTGGCCCCCTGCTGGGGCTCTGTGAAGATCCGAAGTCGCATGCGTTCTATCGTGGCGCATGGCCAGGCGGCCAGGCGTGCCCGGGTCAGGCCACGAGTCCGCGCAGATCGCCGCTGTACAGGCTCTCAGGAACGCGGTAGATGAGCGCCGGGTCCGGCGACCCGGCGATGGACCGCCAGTGAACCCCGTCACTGGTATTGCGGCGACCGTTCCAGCGCTTCCCGGTTGGCGCGTAGTTCTCGTCAAGTCCTGTCACGTTGATGCGTAGCCGCACCTCCTCGATGACGCAGATAAAGGCATGGCCTTCCTTCAGCCGCGGCTCAGCGGCACGCATGGCCTTGGCCAGGTCGTCCGTGACGCCGTGCAGGACCGGCCTTCCCATCAGGTCGTTTCCGAACAGAGACCACAGGTACATGCCGCAGAGCGTACACCGATCCGTCCGTCCACGTCAACGGTCGACTACTGTCGAAGCGTTGCGATTGGCAACTTTGCCAATCGAGTACGGTACAAGAGTGTCGATAGGTGACGAATCAGACCCAAGGGCGTACATACGTCTCGCCGCTGACCTGCGGCGGGCGATCGCGGATGGTACTTATCCGCCAGGATCGCCCACGCCATCAATCACCACACTCAGCCAGCAGCACGGCCATGCCAGGCAAACCTGCGCCAAGGCCCTCGGCGTGCTCGTTGACGAGGGGCTGCTGATCCGCTACCCGGGCCTCGGCTATTACGTGGTCGGCAACCCGGGGTCCGCCACGCCGGAGAACCCGTCAAGGGGCGCGGGCAAGCCAGACGCGCCCTAGCGTTACCGCTTCCCCATGGCGCAGCTGACCGCCCCGATCCCGAAGGCATTCCGCGAGGCCCCGTTTTCTACGGGACCTCGCGGTGCGGGTTGAGCAGTGCCAGGTCACCGGCGAGCGCCGTCAGCGGGTGAGGGTAACGACACACTCCACATGGTGGGTCATCGGGAACGCGTCGAACGCCCGCAGCCCGTCGACCCGCCAGCCGCCCGCGATGAGCAGGCCCAGGTCACGGGCGAGCGTGGCGGGGTCGCATGACACGTAGGCGAACCGCTGCGCGGTGCTGTCGCCGATCAGGTAGTCGACGACCTCGCGGGCCAGGCCGGCCCGCGGCGGGTCGGCGACCACGAGCCTGGCCGCCGGCAGCCTGCCGTCGGCGGCCGCACGGGCCGCGTCGGCGCGGTGCACCCGCGCCCACCGGTAGTCCCGCAGGTTGTGCCGCGCGTCCTGCATGGCGGACTCCTCCGACTCGATCCCGGTGACCGTCCCGTCCGCGCCGACAAGCGGCGCGATCGCGCCTGCGAACAGGCCGGCGCCGCAGTAGAGGTCAAGAACCGTGTCGCCGGGCTTCGGCTCAAGCGACTCGAGCACGGCCTTGGTGAGCGTGTCGGCCGCCGCCGGGTGCACCTGCCAGAACGCCACCGCGCCCACCCGCCAGTCGCGTCCAGCGGCGCGCTGCGTGAGGTACGGGCGACCGTGCAGCGGAGTAAGCCGGGAACCGTTGCGGACCAGCACCGCGTCGGCTTCGACCGCCGCCACGGCCGCTTCAGGGAAAAGATCAGCAGGCCGGTCCGCGGAGCGGCCAGGCGTGGTACCTGATGCCCGGCGGCCGCGCTCGGTCGGGCGCCCCGCCTTGGTGAGCATGATCACGGTGTCCGCATGCTCGGGGTCCGCGGGCTCCGCGCTGCCGATGGCGGCCTCGACCGTGCCCGCGCCCTCCCAGACCTGGTCGAGGATGCCGAGGTCGCGGATGCCCGGATGGGCGAGCGGGCAGTCGCCGATGTCGATGACCTCGTGCGAGCGGTGCGCGCGCAGCCCGGCGACGCCGTCCGGGCGTACCGCGAACTGGACCCTGGTGCGCCAGCCAAGCCCGGGCGCGCCGCCTCTTGCTGTTATCTCGACGGCCTCGACGGCCTCGGCAGCCTCGGCAGCCTCGCCGAGAGCTCGCGGTTCCACCGGTTCGTCACCCGGCAGCGGCTCGACGGTGATCTCGTGGTCGAAGCCGTCAAGGCGCCGCAGATGCTGGCCGAGCACCGCGGCCTTGAGCGCGCGCTGGGCGGGCAGCGAGGCATGCTGCCAGTCGCAGCCGCCGCATCCGCCGGGGCGAGCGCTCGGGCACGGCGGCTCGACGCGGTCGGCGGATGACCGCACGATCTCGATGGCCTCGGCCCGAGCGAACCGGGACGTGACCTCTGTCACGCGGGCAACAACCCGTTCACCAGGCAACGCATGCCGCACGAAGATCACGGGAAGGTCTACTGGCCTGGCAACGCACCAGCCGCCCTGCGCGACGTCCTCGGTCGTCACCTCGACCGTCTCACCTACATGAAAACTCACGGGACACTCACGCCTCCTTCTGGGGTCGCATTCTCCCACGTGAGGGCATAACTTTGGCGGGGCGCCCGGAAATGCGCGGGGCGACCGGCAATGCGCTTCGGCGGCGATGACGCACCGTGAAAGGACGGGCCGTGCATATCGTGATCATGGGCTGCGGTCGGGTCGGGTCGACGCTCGCCCATATTTTGGAGGACCGCGGGAACACCGTCGCGGTCATCGACCGTGACCCTGAGGCGTTCCGCAGGCTCCGCCCGTCGTTCAAGGGCGACCGGGTGACGGGCATGGGCTTCGACCGCGACGTGCTCGCCAGGGCAGGAATCGAGCGCGCGGACGGCTTCGCCGCGGTGAGCAACGGCGACAACTCGAACATCATCGCGGCGCGGGTCGCCCGCGAGACGTTCGCCGTCCGCCAGGTCGCGGCACGCATCTACGACCCGCGCCGGGCCGAGGTCTACGAGCGGCTCGGCATCCCGACGGTCGCGACGGTGCGGTGGACCGCCGACCAGATGCTGCGCAAGCTCCAGCCGGGTGGCGCCGAGCCGCTCTGGCGCGACGCCACCGGCAAGATCGTGCTCACCCAGGTCACCGTGTCGCCGAAGTGGATCGGCGAGCCGGTCAAGATGGTTGAGGTGTCGGTCGGAACCCGCGTCGCGTTCATCGACCGGCTGGGCGAGGCGGTGGTGCCGCAGCCTGGCACCGTGCTCCAGGAGGGCGACGTCGTGCATGTCATCGCCAAGGAGAGCGAACTCGACCGGATCACGGCCGCGTTCGCCACACGCGACGGGAGTGAGCACTAATGCGGGTCGCCATCGCCGGCGCGGGCGCCGTGGGCAGGTCCATCGCCCGCGAACTGCTTGAAAACGGCCATGAGGTGCTGCTCATCGACCAGAATCCGGCCGCGATCAAGGTCGACAGCGTGCCGAGGGCTGAGTGGCTGCTCGCCGACGCGTGCGAGATCAGCTCGCTCGACGACGCCGCCCTCGACCGGTGTAACGTCGTCGTCGCCGCGACCGGTGACGACAAGGTCAACCTGGTGGTCTCGCTGCTCGCCAAGACCGAGTACGGCGTGCCCCGGGTCGTGGCCCGGGTCAATCACCCGGGCAATGAGTGGCTCTACAACGAGTCGTGGGGCGTCGACGTCGCGGTCTCGACACCGCGGCTGCTTTCCGCGCTCGTCGAGGAGGCGGTCAGCGTGGGCGACCTGGTCCGCCTGATGACCTTCGGGCAGAGCGAGGCCAGCCTGGTCGAGCTGACGATGCCGGCCGACGCACCGCTGGCCGGCCAGCAGATCGGCTCGATCGAGTGGCCGGCCGACGCGGCCCTCGTCGCCATCCTGCGCGAAGGCCGGGTCCTCGTCCCGCAGCCGCAGGACCCGCTGCAGGGAGGTGACGAGCTGTTCTTTGTCACCACTGAGGACGTCGAAACCGAGCTCGAGCGCCTGTTCTCCGCCGACTGAGACGACACCGCCGGGACCCGCCAGCCGCGTCAACGCCGCCTAGCGGGTCTCGGTGAACTCCGGGCCGCGCTCGAAGGGGTTCGGCGGAATGGCGAACCGGCCTCCCTGCTCTTGCTGCTGCTGCTGCTCCTGCTGAGCACGCTGCTGCTCCTCGATCGCCGCGGCTGCCTCTGGGGGCAGCCGCAGCTCAAGCAGGTCGCGCGGCGGTATCGGGTTCTCGCCACGGACGACGACCACCTGGCTGAACACGGCCTCAAGCGGCGCCGCCGCCGCTGGGTCGTCGGCGGCCGCGCCGGCGAAAAGGCCGCGCAGGAACCAGCGGGGGCCGTCTACGCCGACGAACCTGACCGGGCGCACTCCCGACTGCGGCTGTCCGGGCTCGACAGGGACATGGGCAAGCAGTTCGATGCCGAACGGGCCCTCGCGCTCGGTGCTGCGCCCGCCCGCCGCGGCGAGGTCCGTGCCGATCTCGGCAGCGATCTCGGCGCGCACCTCATCCCAGATCGACGCGCGCTTAGGCGCGGCGAAGGCCTGGAGCTGCAGTTCGCTCAGCTGGTGGCGGACCGTCACCCAGGCGCCATGCTGCTCGGCGAAGATCAGCTGGATATCCGTCCCCTCGAGGACGGGGACAAGCAGGCTGCCAAGGTCGACCCTGGGCAGCTCCGGGTGCGGCTCCTCCGCGTCCCATGGGCCAACCGCGCCGGCGAGCTCATCGCCGGCGGTCTCGCCCGCATCCACCGCAAGATCCGCCTCGGCCTGGGTCACCAGGTCGCGATCGCGGCCACCGGCGTTCCGTCGCCGACCGAACACTGCGCATCTCCTCCAGTCATGCCCCGGCGCCCAGGCCGACGGTGCGTCCGTCAGCGTGACCGCCCGTCGAGCCGAAGCCACCCTCACCGCGAGCCGAGCCGGGCAGGGCCGGCACCTCACGGAACGTTACGTTCTCTACCCGCTGTACCACGAGCTGCGCGATACGGTCGCCACGGCGCAGTGATACCGGCCGGGCCGCGTCCGTGTTCAGCAGGATCACCTTGATCTCGCCTCGGTAGCCCGCGTCGATGGTGCCTGGCGCGTTGACCACCGTGACCCCGTGCTTGGCCGCCAGGCCGGAACGAGGGTGCACGAAGGCAGCGTAGCCGGTTGGCAGCGCAATCGCGATCCCGGTTCTGACCAGTGCCCGTTCCCCCGGCGCCAGGTCGACGTCCTCCGCGGTCACCAGGTCCGCGCCAGCGTCGCCCGCCCGGGCGTACGCGGGCAGCGGCACGCCCGGGTCTAGCAGGGTGATGAGCACGTCCACGGTCAGAGCCTACGCCAAGCTATGGCTCGGCGTGGTCGTCGTGGTGGAGCGCCCGCACCGCGCTCGTCAGGGCGGCGGCAATGGGGACGGCGACCACCGCGCCGGCGATCAGCAGGGTGCACCAGGTCGCCGCGAGCGGGCCGAGTCCGAGCCGCCTGAGCCGGCCGGTCAGCGGCTGGAGCAGCGTGGCGCATCAGTCGCCTCGACCGCCGCGGCCGGGATGACGGGCCTGCGGCGCTGTCGGGTGGCGGGGCGGCGCGGCTCCTGGCAGCCCGGAAGCTAGCCGCGCCGTTCGCGGTCCGCTTGGCTGCCCGCCCCATCATGACTCCATCTAACCAACTACCGTGGAATGCGTGCGCACCCCTACCCCGGTAGATCACCGGGGGTACGGGGG
>Ga0066797_1000479_pt1 | contig 12126 bp, 10 predicted proteins | sample PersoiDNA2013193_FD_76335 | JGI IMG/M metagenome (GOLD analysis project Ga0066797, IMG submission 76335) | Permafrost soil microbial communities from the Arctic, to analyse light accelerated degradation of dissolved organic matter (DOM) -... | ecosystem: Environmental > Terrestrial > Soil >... | reverse complement strand
GTCGTACACCTGCATGTCACATCTCTCCTGACTTCACCGCATGTCCGATCAAGAGACAAAGATATCGGACATGCGGTGAAGTCAGGAGAGATGTGACATGCAGGTGTACGACTCGCTGACCGAGGTGATGGGGAACACGCCCCTCATCCGGCTCAGGTCAGTGACCAGGGGGGCGGCCGCGACGGGCGATGTGCTCGTCAAGGTCGAGTACATGAACCCGGGCGGCTCGGTTAAGGACCGCATAGCGCTGCGCATGATCGAGGCGGCCGAGCGCGGCGGCAAGCTCACGGCGGGCGGCGTGATCGTCGAGCCCACCTCGGGTAACACCGGCGTCGGACTGGCGATCGTGGCGGCGGAACGCGGCTACCGGTGCGTATTCACCTGCCCGGACAAGGTGGGCCCCGACAAGATCGCCGTGCTGCGCGCGTACGGCGCCGAGGTCGTCGTCTGCCCGACCTCGGTCCCGCCTGACCACCCCGATTCCTACTACAGCGTCGCCCGCCGTCTCGCAGCGACGACGCCAGGCGGATGGCAGCCGGACCAGTACGCGAACCCGGACAACCCCGCCGCGCACTACCACTCGACGGGGCCGGAGATCTGGGCGCAGACCGAGGGCAGGATTACCCACTTCGTGACGGGCATCGGTACCGGCGGCACGATCTCGGGTACCGGCCGCTACCTCAAGGAGGTCTCTGGGAATAAGGTCAAGATCATCGGAGCGGACCCCGAGGGTTCGGTCTACTCCGGCGGGACGGGCCGCCCCTACCTCGTCGAGGGCGTCGGCGAGGACATCTGGCCGGCCACCTTCGACAGGGACATCGCCGATGAGGTGATCGCGGTAAGCGACGCCGACTCGTTCGCCATGACGCGGCGCCTCGCGCGCGAGGAAGCGCTGCTCGTCGGCGGGTCTAGCGGCCTTGCCGTGGTCGCGGCACTGCAGGTGGCCAAGACGGCGGGGCCGGACGACGTCATCGTCGTCCTGCTCCCCGATGGGGGACGCGGCTACCTGTCGAAGATTTTCAACGATGACTGGATGGCTGACTACGGCTTCCTTCGCACGCAGACCGGGCCCACCGTCGCGGATCTCCTGGCGACCAGGGAGATCGGCCTGCCCGCCCTCGTCCACGTCCACCCGGATGAGACCGTGGCGGCGGCGATCGCGCTCCTTCGCGAGTACGACGTCTCGCAATTGCCCGTGGTCAAGGAGGAGCCACCGCTGATGGCCGCCGAGGTGGCCGGGTCTGTCGCGGAACGGGACCTGCTTGACGCCCTGGTCAGCGGTCGCGCCGGCCCGCAAGACCCGGTGAGCGAGCACATGTCGCCGCCGCTGCCCGTGCTAGGCCAGGGCGAGCCGATCAGCCGCGCCGCGGCGGTCCTCGAGAAGTCGGGCGCGGCGCTCGTCCACGTGGACGGTAAGCCTGCCGCGGTGCTCACCCGCGCGGACCTGCTCGCTTTCTATGCGGAGGTAACCAAATGAACTTCGAGACGCTCGCGATCCACGCCGGCCAGGACCCGGACCCGCTCACCGGTGCGGTCGTACCGCCGATCTACCAGACCTCGACCTACAAGCAGGACGGTGTCGGCGGTACCAGGGGCGGTTACGAGTACTCGCGCACCGCCAACCCGACGCGGACCGCGCTTGAGACATGCCTTGCCGCGCTTGAGAACGGCGCGCGGGCGTTCGCGTTCGCCTCCGGCATGGCCGCTGAAGACTGCCTGCTGCGCACGCTCTGCCGTCCAGGCGACCTGGTGCTCATCCCGAGCGACGCCTACGGTGGCACGTTCCGCCTCTTTGACAAGGTGCTGAGCGGGTGGGGCGTGAGCCACGCGTCCGTTCGGCAGACCGATCTTGAAGCCGTCGCCAGAACCGCGGCGGAGCAGCGACCTCGGCTCATCTGGACAGAAACACCGACGAATCCGCTCCTCGCGATCGTTGACATCAGGGCGCTCGCGGGCATCGCGCACGAGTCGGGCGCGCTCCTCGTCGTCGACAACACGTTCGCCTCGCCATACCTGCAGCAACCGCTCGACCTGGGCGCGGATATCGTCGTCCACTCCACGACCAAGTACCTTGGCGGCCACTCCGACGTGGTCGGCGGCGCGGTCGTCGTCCGCGACGCGGAACACGCCGAGGACATCGCGTTCACGCAGAACGCCACCGGGGCCATCGCCGGCCCCTTCGACGCCTGGCTGACGCTGCGCGGCATCAAGACCCTGGCGGCGCGGATGGACAGGCACTGCGCCAACGCGGCCCGCGTCGCGCGAATGCTCGCCGATCACCCAGCCGTCGAGTCGGTGCTCTACCCGGGACTGCCCGGCCACGGAGGTCACGAGGTCGCGAAGTCGCAGATGCGCGACTTCGGCGGCATGGTGTCGTTCCGGTTGCGTGCCGGGGAGCAGCAGGCGGTGGATGTCTGCGCGCGCACCAGGCTGTTCACCCTGGGCGAGTCGCTCGGCGGCGTGGAGTCGCTGATCGAGCACCCGGCCAGGATGACGCACGCCTCCGTTGCCGGATCGCCGCTTGAGGTGCCGTCGGACCTGGTCAGGCTCTCCGTCGGCCTGGAGGACGCCGACGACCTCCTCGCAGACCTTAGCCAAGCAATCGGCTAGGCCTGCCAGGCCATCAGCACGAGGATCACCAGCCAGATCAGCGCGGTCACCCCGCCGATCGAGGCGATCCTGCCGCGCTCGACGACCGCGACCTTCATATCGGGGACCATGGTCGTGAGGGGCTGGGCGCCTGCCGCCGTCGTGGCCTCCGTTACCTCTTCCGCAGTCTCCGAGGAAGCGGCCGGGATGGCACCCGTCGCCACGGCCGTCTCCTCGGCCTGGGTCAGGGCGGCCACGGCCCTGCGCTGGTCGCGGATGATGATCAGGAGCAGCACGACGGCGACCACGAACAGGGTCAGCGATACCGAGATCCACCACTGGCTGAACTTGTGCTCCAGGGCGGTAAGAATGATGCCGAAGACCAGCACGAGCAGCGCGCCCGCCGAGTAAATACGCGTAGTGCGCAGCAGGTACCCGACCATGACCGTGTTCTTATTGCGAATGTACCGCGGGGTGGACATGATCGCCGCGGTCCCAGGGCCGATGGTGAAGATCGCCGCTGCCACGTGCAGCCACAAGATGGTGTGCTCGGGAAAGGACACGGGCTGCTCGACAAAGGACAAAGACAAGGACATGGAGCGATCATAGGGGGGCTAATGCGCTGGTGCTGCCTCTTGCCCCTTGTACTTCAGCGAGAACAATGCGCCGATCGCGAATACCACCCCGGCGATCAGGCTGCCCACCGCGCGAAGCGGGTGGTAGCTGGGCGACGGCAGCCGCTGCCTGCCGACCATGATCGTCTCGTGGCCAAGCCAGCTCGGCAGCGAGCCGGAGGGCTCGACACAGAAGATGATGCCCACGACAAGGAACGCGATCGCGACGATCCCGAGGATCACCGCAGATGCCATCCGGCCCGAGGTTGGGCCGGTTCCAGTCGAGGTGCTCACTTCGTCCTCCGGTTCAGTTACCTTCCGTGCTTGTAGCGTCAATCTACCCCCGCCGCCGTGCTCCGCGTGCGCGAAGAAAGTCGTTTACCACATATTCGCCAAGGCGTTCTGGAGTGGCTCGCAGTACCCGGCCGCCGTTCCGCTTCGCGACATTGTCGACGAAGGCGGCGAGCCGGTCATCATCGGCGAGCATGAAGATGTTAAGCGCGGCATGCCGCCTCGTCATCTTGTCCACCTCGGCCAGGGTCAGCTCGATCGTCTCGGGCGCTGGCGGCCAGTCGAACCACGGCCTGCCGTCCCGCATCAGGTGCGCGGTCGGCTCCCCGTCCGTGACGATCAGCACGACCGGCTCGTGCTCCGGGTGCTTGTCCAGATGGCGCCCGGCGATCATCAGCGCATGGTGCAGGTTGGTGCCCTGCACCATGTCCCAGCCGAGGCTGGCAAGCTCGGTCTCGTGCAGCTCCCTCGCGTAGTTCGAGAACCCGATCACCTTGACCGCGTCCTGCGGGTACTTGGTGCGCAGCAGCGCGTAAAGCGCGAGCGCGGTCTGCTTGGCCACCGCCCAGGTGCCGCGCAGCGCCATCGAGTACGACAGGTCGACGAGCAGGCAGACCGCGGCCGCGCTGCGCCGTTCCGTCTCCGCGACCTGGAAGTCCCGCGCGGTGAGCCGCACCCGGCCCCGGCCGGTGCCCTCCGCGGCTGACCGCAGCAGTGCGGAGCGGACCGTTCCCGGCACGTCAATCGGCTGCTCGTCACCGAATTCCCACTCCCGGGTGACCCCGGTCATGTCGCCTGACTGCCCGGCGTCGCGCCTGTCATGGTCACCGCCGCGCATCCCGTTCTCCAGCCCGGCGAAGACGCGGCGAAGCGCCGTGTCGCCCAGCCTGCGGACCGCCTTGGGCGTGAGTTCAAGGTTGCCGTTGTCGTTGGCCAGGTACCCCTGGCTCTGCAGTTCGCGCTCAAGCCGGCGCAGCGCCTGCAGGTCGTCGACCGCCTGGCGGCCGAGCGCGCGGCGCACCGCCTCCTCGTCGACGTCGTCGAGGTTCGCCCCCGCGTACTCCTGGCCGATCGCGGACTCAAGGTCGGCAAGGTCGGCCAGGTCGGCGACGGCGCTCGTCGCGTCGCCGAGGCCGAGCGGCGTCCCGCCGGACATCCGTACCCCCGGCTGCGGCCGGCCTAGCTCGGGCCGCCTGGCGCGCAGCGCGTCGCCGAGCGCGGAGAGCTCGGAAGCAAGGCCGGCGTCCTCAAGCGCCGTGGACATGAGGTTCGCGAGCTCCTCGCGCTGCTCGTCGGAGAGCGAGTTGAGCAGCCGCTCGGCGGCCATCATCCGGCGGGTCAGCGAGTCGACGAGATCTTCCAGGTTCTGCGGGCTGTCGGGGAACATGTCGCCGTACTGGCCCATGAACCGGTCAAAGTCCTCCTGCGAATGCTCGCCGCGGGTGTCCGCGTCGAGCATCTGCCGCAGGTCGGCGAGCATGTCCTTGACCCGCTGCATGGCCGCCGGGTCCTGGTTGGACAGCGCCTGCTTCATGCCCTGGAACTGGCTGTCAAGCACCTCCCTGCGCAGCAGGTCGCGGAGCTGCTCGAAGGTGGCCCTGGCTTCCGGCGACCGCCAGTCATAGTCGGCGAGCTGCCTGATCGCGCGGGAGGTGTCGTTCGGCAGCGTGTCGAGTTCGGCCTCACGGAGCCGCGCGTCATCGCTCGGGTCGGGGAACAGCTCGCCCCGCTCGGTCTCGATCGCCTCATCGAGCAGTTCGCGTGCCTGGTCGAGCATCCCATCGAGCCTGCCGCGGTCGCGAAGCTCGCGTTGCCGCTCGCGAACGCGGCGCAGCAGGTCGTCGAGTCCACGGCGATCCTGCCAGCCGCGGCGCAGCACGTCGCGGAGCGCGTCCCTCGGGTTGTCGCCGCCGAGGATGCGCTCGCCCATCTCGTCGAGCGCCTCCCTGGCGTCGTAGGGCGGTGCGAGAGGATCGGGTCCGTCGTCGTAGGCCCCATAACGGTAGTTAGACATCATGCGCCCCTATCTCCCCGTTCGCCGCGGGATGTTGGCTCACGAGAAGGTTATGACCGGTATGTGACGTTTCCATTGCTGGTGTCCTTGGAAATCTTGCGGGTCAGGTAGAGGCCCTCGAGGACGAACTCGACGGCTGCCGCTGCCTCGCCGAAGGATTCCCTGCCCGCCATGCCGAGCCTGGCCATGATCTTGGCGAGGCCGGGGACCTCGCCGGTACGGCGGAGCAGTTCGGTGGCGGAGACCATCTCGCCCGACTCGATCGTGCCGCCGTCCGCGAACTTGGCGAGCACCCCCGACAGGTCCGCTCCGCCTAGCCTGCCGCGGAACGTCTCCGCGATCGCGCGGCGGAGCAGGTGCCCGAGGATCTCCTCCTCGCGGCCCTCCTCGCTGACCTCGAACTCGACCTTGCCGCGCAGCGTCGGCACAATGCCCGGCAGGTCGGCGATCCGGGCGACGGGCACGTCGTCGATCCCCTCCGCGACAAGCGCGGTTCGCCGCACCGCGGCCGCCGCGGCGGACTCCGCTGCCGCGATCGCGAAGCGCGCGGAGACACCGGACCTGCTGTCGACCGCCGGCGACTCCCTGACCAGGCGGGTGAATCTGGCGATGACCTCGATCAGGTGCTCGGGAAGCTCCGCGCCCTGGTCCCTGCCGTCCCACGAGACCGCTGCCTCCTGGGTGATCAAGGAGAGCTCGTCGTCGAGGGAGAGCGGGTAGTGGGTGCGGACCTCGGCGCCGAACCGGTCCTTGAGCGGCGTGATGATCCGGCCTCTGTTGGTGTAGTCCTCCGGGTTGGCGCTCGCCACGAGCACGATGTCGAGCGGCAGGCGCAGCGAGTAGCCGCGGACCCCGATGTCGCGCTCCTCGAGGACGTTGAGCAGCGACACCTGGATGCGCTCGGCGAGGTCGGGCAGCTCATTGAGGCAGAAGACGCCGCGGTTGGTGCGCGGCACCATGCCGAAGTGGATGGTCTCCGGATCGCCGAGCGTCCGGCCCTCCGCCACCTTGACCGGGTCGATGTCGCCGATCAGGTCGCCAACGCTGGTGTCTGGTGTCGCGAGCTTCTCGCCGTACCTGTCGCTCCTGTGCCGCCAGGCGACCTCTAGGTCGTCGCCCTGCTCCGCCGCCAGGCGCAGGCAGCGAGCACAGACCGGTGCGTACGGGTGGTCGTTGATCTCGCAGCCCTTGACGGTCGGCGTCCACTCGTCGAGCAGGTTTGCCAGCGTGCGGATCAACCGGGTCTTCCCCTGGCCGCGCTCACCGAGCAGGATGATGTCGTGCCCCGCGAGCAGGGCACGCTCGACGTGCGGCAGCACCGTCTGGTCGAAGCCGACGATGCCGGGAAAGCGTTCCTGACCTGCGCGCATCCGCGTGAGCAGGTTCTCTCTGATCTCTTGCTTGACGGTGCGATAGAGGTGGCCGCTCGCCTTCAGCTCGCCCAGTGTGGCTGGCCTGCTGCCGTGCGAAGCGCTTGCGCTGGATTCCTGGCTGCTGTGCTGCACCCTTCCGACACTATGTCGGCTTCGCGCGTGGTCGCATCCCCGAGCGGGCCGGGCGGGGGTTAATGTTCGCTAGCGTGGCATCAATTTCCCCGCTAGTGCAGCCCGATGACATTGTCGCCGCCCGCGAACTGCTGCGCGATGTCGTCTCGCCGACGCCGATGCTTTGCTCGCGCGTGCTTTCCGAGCAGGCCGGCGGTCCCGTCTACCTCAAGTGCGAGAACCTGCAGCGCACGGGCTCGTTCAAGGTGCGCGGCGCATACGTCAGGATCGCCCGGCTTTCCGACGCGGAGCGCGCTCGTGGGGTGGTGGCGGCGAGTGCGGGAAATCACGCGCAGGGCGTGGCGTTCGCCGCCTCGCTGCTCGGCGCGCAGGCGACCGTGGTGATGCCGGAACGCGCGCCGCTGCCCAAGGTGGAGGCCACCAAGGCCTACGGTGCGTCCGTCATCCTGCACGGGTCATCCGTGGAGGACGCGCTCGATGAGGCACTGCGATTCGCGGCGCGGACCGGCGCGGTGTTTATTCACCCCTTCGACCACGCGGACATCGTGGCAGGCCAGGGCACGCTCGGCTTCGAGATCATCGAGCAGTGCCCGGGGGTGCGCACCGTCTTGATCCCGGCCGGCGGCGGCGGTCTCGCGGCCGGGGTCACGGTGGCCGTGCACGCACTTGACCCGGAGGTACGGGTGGTGGGCGTCCAGGCGGAGGCGGTTCCCGGGCTCGTCGCCTCGTTCGCCGCCGGGCACCCCGTCCAGGTCGTCGGCGCGCCGACGATGGCCGACGGGATCGCGGTGCAGCGGCCTGGTGACATCCCGTTCGCCATCCTGGCCGCGGGCGCGGACCGGATCGTTACGGTGTCCGAGGTGGCGCTCGCCCGCGGCCTGCTGCTCTGTCTCGAGCGGGCGAAGCAGGTAGTCGAGCCGGCCGGGGCAGCCGGTGTGGCGGCCTTGCTCGCTGAGCCGGGCGCATTCGAGCCGCCGGTCGTGGTGGTGCTCTCCGGCGGCAACATCGACCCGCTGCTGCTGTCCAAGCTGCTGCGGAACGGGCTGTCCGCCGCGGGACGGTTCCTCGGCTTCCGCTGCCGGGTGCCCGACTACCCCGGCTCGCTCGCCACACTGCTCGGGCTGCTGGCCGGCCTTGGCGCCAACGTGCTCGAGGTCAGCCACGAGCGGCTGGCTCCCTCGCTGCGGGTCGACGAGGTGGAGGTCGTGCTCCAGGTCGAGACGCGCGGTCCCGAGCACTGCGAGCACGTCAAGCAGGGGCTCCGCGGAGCGGGGTACGACCTATCGTTCAGCTAGCCAGGTCGGCGGCGAGTTCGAGCACGATCGCCCGCAGTTCGCCCTGGTCAACGGGGTGCGGTAGCACCGGGTCCGATTCCGCCTCTGGGGCGTCCTTCATGAAGACCATGCACGACATGCTGATGGAGAAGATCGCCGCGGCCGCGCGGATCTGCGCGCGCGTCGGCGCCTGCGGGCCGGTGATGATCTCAATGAGGGCCTTCAGCCGGGGACGGAACTGCGTGAACCTGTGCTTGCCATCCTCCGTGCCGTGGATGGTCGCCTGGTTGCGCTCGAGGAACCGGAAGACTTCGCCGCTTTCCATGACGATCGTGATGTAACCGTCGAGCAGTTCCATGGCGGTCTGCTTGCTCGGCGCCTGGTCCCTGCCCTTTGTGATCAGCGCGTCGAGCCTGGCGAAGTAGTCCTCGGTGAAGCTCCTGACGATGTCTTCCTTGGACTTGAAGTGGTAATAGAGCGCGGCCTTGGTGACGCCGAGACGCTCGGCTATCTCGCGCAGCGAAGTCCGCTCGTACCCGTGCTCGGCGAAGAGTTCGAGCGCGACCTGCTGGATGCGCGCCCGGGTGTCACCGCGCTTGGCGTGCACCGCAGTGTCGGTCTGTGCCGCGTCCATCGTCGTCCCGTGCCTCCACTGACCGGAATCTACTTGACGGCCGGTTAGTTAGGAATATAGCGTGCCATTTATACTAAGACTAGCCGGGCGGCAAGTAAGTTCTTTGGCCAGCAAGTTATCCCATTCGGGGCCTGAGGAGAAGAACGTGAGTGACACAGTTGTCCCCCGGGGGGACAACCCCCCGTACCCCCCGGAGCAGGCCCGATGAAGGGCAAAGATATCGGGCCTGCTGAGGGCGACAGCGCGCCTGGAACGGCAGACGAGAGCGCACCGGGAGGTGAGGCCGGCGCGTTCATGAGCCATAAGCAGATCATGATCGTGCTGCCTGGCCTGCTGCTGACGATGCTGCTCGCCATGCTCGACCAGCTCGTCGTGGGGACCGCGCTGCCGCGGATCGTCGGCGATCTTGGCGGCGTCTCGCACCTGTCCTGGGTGGTCACCGCCTATATCCTCGCCTCCACGATCACCACGCCGTTCTACGGCAAGCTCGGCGACATGTACGGGCGGAAGAAGCTCTTCATCTTCGCGATCGTGGTCTTCCTCGTCGGATCGGCGCTGTCCGGTCTGGCCTCGTCGATGACGATGCTGATCGCGTTCCGCGCGCTTCAGGGTCTCGGCGCCGGCGGCCTGATGGTCGGCGCGATGGCGACCCTCGGCGAGCTCGTGCCGCCCCGCGAGCGCGGCAAGTACATGAGCTACTTCATGGTCGTGATGATGCTCGCCACCGTCGGCGGCCCGCTGGTCGGCGGGTTCATCACGAGCTCGTTCTCCTGGCGCTGGATCTTCTACATCAACCTGCCGATCGGCGGCGCCGCGCTCTTCTACCTGATCGGTACGCTGAAGATGCCCGCCCGCCGGGTTGAGCACCGGATCGACTACCTGGGCGGCACTCTCCTCGGCGTTGTCGCGACCGCCATCATCCTGGTCGCCACCTGGGGCGGTACCCAGTACGCCTGGGGCTCTGCGCAGGTGCTCGGGCTGATCGGACTCGCCGTCATCGCGTTCGTGGCATTCATCGCCGTCGAGCGGCGGGCCACGGAGCCGATGCTGCCGCTGCACGTGTTCAAGATCAGGAACTTCAGCCTCTCCATGAGCCTGGCGTTCTTCGTCGGCCTCGGGCTGTTCGGCGCGATGACGTTTCTCCCGCTCTACCAGCAGACCGTGCAGGGCGCCAGCCCCACAGTGAGCGGCCTGCTGATGACGCCCCTGATGATCGGTTCGGCGGTTACCTCTATCCTGGCCGGAGTCTTCACGACCAAGACCGGCAAGTACAAGGTGGTCCCGGTCGTCGGCGGCGCGGTCATGGCGGTGGGCATGTTCCTGCTGAGCAGGATCGGCGTGTCCACCTCACGCTTGACTCTGGGTATCGACTTCGTGGTGCTCGGCCTCGGCATGGGCTGCCTGATGCAGATGGTCTCGCTGATCGCGCAGAACAGCGTCGAGCTCAAGGACATGGGTGCGGCGACAAGCGCCCGGATGTTCTTCCAGCAGATGGGCGGCTCGCTCGGGGTGGCCGCGTTCGGCGCGGTGTTCGCCGCCAGGATGAACTCGGTGCTCGCCGCGTCGCCGACGGGCGCGGGCCCGAAGCTGCACGTCACCGGCTCGTTCGATCCTGCCGTCGTGTCGTCCCTGCCGGCCGCGGCGAAGCAGGCCGTGTTCCACGCGGTCGCCCACGGGGTCCAAGGCGTGTTCACCCTCGTGCTGCCGACGGCAATCCTGGTCTTCGTGCTCGCCCTGTTCATCAAGGAAGTGCCGCTGCGCGGGCGGGCGCCGCAGGAGCAGGTCCCCGCCCCTGAGGCAGAGGCGCTTATCGGCTAGGGGCATAAGCCCCGAGCATTACGGAAGGGCGCCCGGCGGCTCGCTGCCGCCGGGCGCCCTTCCCTCGCGTATCGCGGCTACGCGCCGATGTAGGGCACGGCCTCCAGGATTTCCACGGTCGTCGACCGCCCGTTGGGCATCGAGTAGCTGGCCTGCTCGCCGACCTTCTTGCCGGTGATCGCCGCGCCGAGGGGGGACTTGGGCGAGTACACGTCGATGGGCGAGCCGCTCTCCTCCCGCGAGGCCAGCAGGAACGTGACCTCCTCGTCGTCGCGGACGAACCGGACGGTCACGGTCATGCCGGGGCCGACCACCCCGTCGGCACGCGGCGGATCGCCGACCCGGGCGTTCTCGATGATGAACTGGAGCTGGAGGATGCGCCCCTCCATCTTGCCCTGCTCCTCCTTGGCCGCGTGGTAACCGCCGTTCTCCTTCAGGTCCCCCTCATCGCGGGCCGCCTCGATCTTCTTCGCGATATCGAGGCGACCCTGCACCGAGAGGTGGTCGAACTCAGCCTTGAGCCGGTCGTACGCCTCCTGGGTAAGCCAGGTGACGCTTGCATCGCGAGTCTCGGTCACGGGCACTCCTCAGTACAACGCAGGGCTCATCTGGCCGCTGCGTGCCGGCTTCCTCTAAGGCGCAAGGGCTTGCGGCCCTCTGCCGAGGAGCCAGCCGGTCTCGGGGGTAATCTTCTGAGGCTAACAAGATTCGGCCACTCCCGCGAACTAGTCAAGTGCTCGCAGTAGGCGGCGTGGCGTATCGGAAGGCCTCCGAACCAGGGTTCCCAGCGGGAATGCGGCTAAACCGAGCCGACGTTCCGGTGTAGGTAAAGAGCGCAGACGAAAGGGACGCCACTGTGTCAGCCGACGGGTCAGGCCGAGGTGGATTGCGCCTGATGGCGGTGCACGCGCACCCGGACGACGAGTCAAGCAAGGGTGCCGCGACGATGGCCAGGTACGTCCGCGAGGGCGTCGAGGTTCTTGTCGCCACGCTGACCGGCGGTGAGCGCGGCAGCGTGCTCAATCCGGCGATGGACCGGCCGGAGGTACAGGCGGACCTGGCCAGGATCAGGCGCGAGGAGATGGCGCGCGCCAGGGAGATCCTCGGCGTCGAGCAGCGTTTCCTCGGCTTCATCGACTCCGGGCTGCCGGAAGGTGATCCGCTGCCCCCGCTGCCCGAGGGCAGCTTCGCGCTCGTCCCGCTTGCCGAGGCGGCGGCCCCCCTGGTCCGCCTGGTCCGTGACTTCCGCCCGCACGTCATCTTGACCTACGACGAGTCCGGCGGTTACCCGCACCCGGACCACATCAGGACCCACCAGGTCGCGGTCGAGGCGTTCGAGGCGGCGGCGGACCCCGACAGGTACCCCGAGGCCAGGGGGGATGGGGGC
>Ga0066797_1000478_pt1 | contig 12157 bp, 12 predicted proteins | sample PersoiDNA2013193_FD_76335 | JGI IMG/M metagenome (GOLD analysis project Ga0066797, IMG submission 76335) | Permafrost soil microbial communities from the Arctic, to analyse light accelerated degradation of dissolved organic matter (DOM) -... | ecosystem: Environmental > Terrestrial > Soil >... | reverse complement strand
AATCTAAGGCGAGTAAACGACCCCATCTCAATTGTCGCGTTTTTCTGAATATCCGCAATTTTCAGTCGGCTCATACCGCTGATCCGCCGGGCTATGCGACGGCGCGACTTCCGCTATGGGTCAAACTGCGAAATACTCAAACGGAGCATAGTCCTTCCGGGTTCCCCCGACAACGGACATAGATCGGATTCCTGGGACGGTTCAGCGTCCGCCCACCCAGGGCGCCCGTGACCTCGGAAAACTGCCGCCCGTGGGCGCAGCGCAAACTCGCAGGCGGTCGTGTGTTCGAGGGGGCACGCGCGTGGAAGGCTGCTGTGTCATAGGGCTACGGCGAAGCAATATTGCTCATCATCGTCGTTCGTGGCCCGCCACTCAAGTGAGTCTGCGCCTCGCAGTCCCCGACTTGGGAATCGACCGTCAATGTACGTCCGCGAAAGGCCGTAGGCCGGCGCTCGGCCCGCCACCGCATGGCGGGCGCCATCGCTATTCCGGAGCAGCCTCCGTCTGAACCTCAATCATTAAACGGACTACAGCGGCACGAATCTTACCATTGCGATGGATTGGCGAAGAGCCTTTGAAGTCGATGGGCGGTGCGTGTGGAAACTCACTGGAAGCGCCGTCAACCCAATTTGTAATCGCCGATTACATTTCTCTGGACGACGACATACGTTCGATGTAATCAGCGATTGCATGGAGCATTTTATCCGCTCCCACGGAAAGCTGAACCCCTATGACATCGCGTGGCGCCATTCTCGGTTTCGTCCTTGCTCTATCGATCGTTGATCCGATGGGACGGTCCGGAGCCCTCGCTCAGGACCATATGGCACCGGCAGTGTCAGCGGCGCCGCAGCCCGCCGCGCACCTTGTTGTCGGTCAGCCGCTTGCTGGTCCGCTTTCCGCCGGGCTGGTGGTCATCACATTCCGAACCGAGAGCCTGAAGATCGTACCGGTCTACGGCGCGACTGCGAGCCAAGTCGTCCCACGGCTCGGCCATCTTCACATCACGGTCGATGACGGCCCATGGCATTGGCTTCACGCCAGCGAAGAACCGATCATCATCCAAGGTCTGCCATCGGGGCCTCACCGCGTGCTGATCGAACTCGCCGATGCGAACCACAAGATCCTCGAAGCCGAAACCCGAGCCTTCGATATCCCACAGCGGCCTGCATCGCATTGAGATGGCTATTCGCCGCGCAAACAAGAACAGGCCACGGTGACCAGAAAAGTCTCCGTCGCTGAGATCGGTCCTCTGATCGGAAATCATGGGGCTTTCATGGGGCTGTAGCGCAGACATCGTGCTCATCATCGTCGGTCGCGGCCCGCCAACCAAGATTGCCTGCCACGCGCACACTCGCCTCCCTCATCCCGGCCACGATTGCGCATCGCGATCGCCACAATGCAGTGGCACCACCCTGCGATGAATCTCTGTTCCCCGACATTCATTTCCGCCCTGCTCTGCCTTGCCGGCGTCCTGCTGTCGTCGTGCGCGGGCAAAACCCCGGGCGAGCGCTTCGCCGACATGCCGCACTGGATGGGCGGCGAGCCGGCCGGCGTACCGCCGCGGCGCGGCACGCCGGAATACGACGCCTGGACGGCCGCACGCGCCAGCGATGCGGCGCGGCCCAAGACCGATCAAAAGGCAGGTCAAAAGACCGATCAAGCGAAATAGCCGCTCGGCTGCGATCGTTCGGGCTGCTCGTCGGCGGCGGTGCCCTGACACCTAACCTGTGCACACTTCGCGCCGCCCCATTGCGCTTGTCCGGAGGTTGGGAAACACTCAACCCAGTGGCGTTGCGCGCGGGGGCGTGAGATGCGTAAGCAGGATCTGCGGTTCGACTACCATCGTTATCGGCAGTTGCTGGCCGAGGCGGTCGACGAGAACAAGCGGCTGGCGCTGATCGATGTGCTGATCGAGGAGCGCGCCAGGGAACGGCTGGAAGCGCTGCGCGCTTCCGATCGGGCTGCGATGACAGCCGCGACCATCGCCACGGTGCTCGGCTCATCGCGACAATGATTTGCAGCCGATCGCGGACTTCGTTGCGATTCGATTAACGATGTCTGGCAAAGGCCCATAAACGTTTTGGGTCTACAACTTCCCTGCCCGAAGCATTTCCGGGCCAAACAAACGGGGGGTTCCAATGACCATGCTTTCAATCGTTTCATCGGGTTCAATTCAGGTAGTGCCAGCCGACGCTGAATCATCCAAGGCGGTCGCCTTTTTCTGCATGCTTGGACTTATCGCGTCGTTCTGCCTGATGACGTTCGGCGTGGATCTGAGCGCTGGACTGGCCTGAGCCTCGGCCGTCAACCGTTTGCGTGGCGGGCCTTTGCGGCCCGCCATTGCCATGCGTCGCGTTGCAAGTCAGCCAAATCGACAAGAAGATCGGATCACGGCTGATACGTAAGCCCTCACCCGCCGCCGGGGGACTGCGACTGTTCCTGCGGCGCTGCAGCGAAACTCACGCCGATCCGGTTTTTCTGAATCCAGGCAATGCTGCACTCGCGAACCGAAGCGTCCTTCGCCATCACCAGGCCGAAACGCACAGGCACGAAGGCCGGGTTCTCGACATCGATGGCCGCGCCTTCGATCGAGATGTTCCGGACCACGCAGCTCATGACAGAACCACCCGACGACACATAGGCGGGTTCGTTGATTTCATTCCGCGGATGCTTTCGCTTCTCTTCCATCGGCTTTGCCCTGATTTGCCGAGCGTGAACGAAGGCTAGCCCAAAATCTTAAAGAATTTGAACCGGACCGCGTTCGCGGCGGTGCACGCGGCGCCGGCGCGCCCTTCCGTTCGCCGCGACGGCGGCGTAGCATTCCCGTTACCGGCGGTGTGTAGGCGCGACACCCGCTCAGAAAACGAACATGCGCCCAGGGGAAAACGCCATGTTCGAGATACTCGATCGACGCACGAGTCTGACCGGCAACCAGATCAAGATCCTTGCCGCAGCCATCATCGGCGACGCGCTTGAATTCTTCGACTACTTCCTGATCGGCTTCGTGCTCGCCTTCCTGATCGGGCCGTGGAAGCTCACCTTCGGCCAGTCGGCCACCGTGCTGATGAGCTCCGGCATCGGCGCCATCATGGGCGCCTATGCCTGGGGCTGGCTTGCCGACCGCATCGGGCGCCGCAAGGTGTTCATCGGCACCGTGCTGAATTTCTCCATCGCCACCGGCCTGTTGTATTTCACGCCCGATAACGGCTGGATCTATCTTTCGGTCATGCGCTTCTTCGTCGGCGTCGGCGTCGGCGGGCTCTATTGCGTGGACCTGCCGCTGGTGCAGGAGTTCATGCCATCGTCCAAGCGCGGCTGGGTCGGCGGCATCGTCACCTGCGTGATTCCGCTGGGCACCGGCCTCGGTGCGGTGCTCGGCGCCAATGTGGGCAGCGGCGACTGGCGGCTGTTGTTCGCGATCGGCGTGCTGCCGGCGCTCCTGGTGCTGCTGGTCCGGCTCTGGGTACCGGAATCGCCGCGCTGGCTATGTCGCCAGGGCCGTTACGAAGAGGCGCGCAAGTCGCTGGCGTGGGCGCTGCAAATGGAGCCGTCCGCGTTGCCCCTGCCGACCGCCGCCGACGCCGGTCCGGTGGTCAAGAGCTACTGGCTCGACCTGTTCAAATATCCGCGCAGCATGATCGTGTCCTGGCTCGGCAATGCCGGCGCGCAGACCGGTGTCTACGGCATCACATTGTGGGTGCCGTCGCTGTTCGTGCTGCTGCTCAAGGTGACGCCGCAGGAAGCCTCGAAGATGATGATCCTTTTGACCGTCTTCGGCTTCGTCGGCCGCCTCTCCTTCTCCTTCCTCTCGGACCGGATCGGCCGGCGCAACGCCGGCGGCCTGCTGGGCTTCGGCGCCGGCATTCTGACCATCGTGTCTGGCTACAATTACGACGTGATGTTCATGGGGGTCTCGGCATTCTGGCTGATACTGGCGGTGACTTATTTCTTCGCCGATGGCGGCTTTGCCATCGTCGGGCCCTATGCGGCGGAAATCTGGCCCTCGCATCTGCGGACCACCGGCATGGGCTCGGCCTATGGCTTCGGCGGCATCGGCAAGATCATCGGACCGGTGGGGCTCGCCCTGATCGTGGGATCGGGCAATTATCTCAAGCCGGATGTGCCTTTGCCGCAAATTCCCCAGGCATTCCTCTATCTCGGCTGCTGGTTTCTGATGGCCGGAGCGGTCTACTATTTCCTGGGGATCGAGACCAAGGGCAAGTCGATCGAGCAAATCGATCGGGAACTGGCCGCCACCGCCGATCTGGCTGCAGCCACGGCTGCGGCAAGACGGGCATAGGCTTGATGCGTATGGCCGGGCCAAGCCGTCAGCGAACTGCTGCAGGGCTGGCTCAACCATTTTGAAACCGTCGACGCCTGGATGACGGGCGCCGATACCGACCTCACCTTCGTCTGGGAGAATACCGCATGCCGCTCGGCCCTCTGCAACACTTCACCATCGAGCCCTCCGATCTGGAAAAGACCAAGGACTTCTACTGCGACGTGCTGGGGTTGGAGAACGGCGATCGTCCTCCGCTCGATTTTCCCGGCTATTGGCTCTATTCCGGCGGCATCGCCACGGTACATCTGATGGGCACGCGCAAGCCGCGCGAAGGCATCGTGGTGCGCGGGACCGAAAAGAAATATGAGGATACCGGCCGCCTCGACCACATCGCCTTCGCCGCCACCGATGTCGAAGGCGTGCGCAAACGCCTGCAATCCAGCGGCGTGAAATTCCGCGAAAGCATCGTGCCGCGCACCGGCGATACGCAGTTCTTCCTCCATGATCCCGACGGTGTCGGCGTCGAGCTCAATTTCCCCAAGGCATAAGTCGTCTTCATCGCCGCTGTCGCGCGATGGCTCGGCCGGCGAACCGCTGGCCGGGCCGTTTTGACTTGGGCGCCATGCGAGGGACGCGGCAAGCGCTTTGTGCAAGCTGCAGCGACCGGACGCACGCCGATCCCGACAAGGCCTTGAGCCCGCCATCACTCGGGCACGAAGCGGTCAGCGTTTGCTCAATTTTGCGTGAGGAAAAGAAGAGCCGCGCCGCTGCGGCAGGATAGCCGGGTGCCATGCCTTCCACCTACCCCAGGGCATGTGTGCCCGGCTATTCGCGGGCGCCGTCAGCGGGCGTTTCTCCGGCGAAGTTGCGGCTTAATCGAGCCCGCGCTCGTGACTGAGGCGCACCATTTCCTCGATGAAGATCTGCTTCTGCTTGTCGTTGAGGCTTGCGAACAGCGGCTCGGCCGCATCGGCGACGTTGCGCTGGTCCACCGCGCGGTCGTTGAGAAATTGCGCCTCGTTGCGCATCTGCTCGACGATGTCGTCGGGCGGATCGCGCTTGGCGCGCGCAATGCGCAGGTTGAGGCGGTCGGCGCCGTTATGGCCGAGATAATGCATCGCGCTGTTGAACGCGGTCCAGTTCTTCGCCTGGTCGGGCGTCAGATTCAGTTCGGCCTTGATCCGGTCGATATTCGCATCGCTGTTGGCGACGATCTGTTCGGCGGTCAGCTGCGGCTCGCCCTGCTCCTGGGTCAGCACCGCGGCCTGTTTGGCTTCCCTGGTTTCCTTTTGGCCCTTGGCCGCCTTTGCGGCTTTGGCCGGGCCGGCCTGTTTCGGTCCGTTCGCCGTATTCGTCGCATTCGCCGCCGGCGCGGGTTGCCCGCCCTTGGCCACGCCGAGCACGCCGGTGAAGACGCCGACCACGCCGCCGATGGCGCCCCCCAGCACGCCACCCACGGGTCCGGCCGCCTTGTTGCCGGCCGCCGCGCCCTGCTGAACGCCTTGAACCACTTGCGCGTCCACCGGCGTTGGCGCGCCGAGAAGCACGACGACAACGGCTCCCAGCACGCAACACAGCCTCGAATGCGCCCGCAGGGTCGATGTCGGACTGATCATTATCTGGTCTCCATGGTCGGTCCAGGACCTGCTGGCTTCTGGCGCACGGCGATTCTGCGTGTGGCGACAATATCGTTTTCGCACCGCGCGAGTCTACCGTCGGGCCGCGCCGGGCGTGATCCGGAAAGCCCTTCCGCGCGAGCCAGTTACACCTGGCTGAAACCAGCCCCCGGGCGCGGTGGCGCGCACGACTGCGCTCATACGGCGTCCGATATGTGCAGCGCAATAACCGGCGGGCACTCTGGCGGCCTGCCTGAAGGAACTTCCGCTGCGAACGGCCTGTACACCACGTTAGTTCTAGGGTCCGAGGAACCTGATTTCTCGACAGCCGCCGCCAATTCTGCTCTGATCGACACAACGAAATCTTCGCAGCGCCCTGTAGCGCCATTTCGAGCCTGCCCGGCGGCGAGGAAAAAAATAACAACGAGATACCCAAGCTTACCACGATTGGCTCACCAGGGAGGGAACGCCATGTCACGGAAGAAGCTTTCTCGTCGGCAATTCGTTGCGGCTACCGCGCTGTCATCCGCCGCGCTGATCACGGCGCCCTATGTTCGAGGCGCACATGCGGCGGGCAAGCTCACCATGGGCTTCTGGGATCACTGGGTGCCCGGCGCCAACAAGGCCTCTACCGATCTGGTCAACGAGTGGGCCGCCAGGGAGAAGGTCGAGGTTTCGATCGATTACATCACGAGTAACGGCAACAAGAACCTGGTGACCATTGCTTCGGAAGCGCAGGCACAATCTGGCCACGACATCATGGCGATGCCGACATGGTGGCCGCATGCCCAGTCCGAACTGCTCGAGCCGATGAATGACGTGGTCGAGCCGCTCATCAAGCTGAACGGCGCGGTCAATGGCACCGTGCAATATCTCGGCAAGCTGGATGACAAATGGCTGGGTGTTCCGGCTTGCGTCGGCAGCCAGATCAAGGGCCCCTGCTCGCGCATCGACCTGATGAAGAAATACGCCGGGATCGACGTCCAGGAGATGTATCCGGCAGGCAGCCCGCCCAAGGCCGACAATTGGACCACGGACACCTTCCTCAAGGCGGCCGAAGCCTGCCACAAGGCTGGTTTCCCGTTCGGTATCGGCCTCGGCGAGACCAGCGATTCCGTCGATACCGTCGGCGCGTTCTTCCTGGCGTTCGGGGCCGAAGTCGTGGATGCCAAGGGGAACGTCACCGTCAAGAATGACAACGTCCGCCAAGTGCTCGAATATTACAAGAAGCTGATGGCGTTCCTGCCGCCGGATGCGCCGGCATGGGACGACGCCTCCAACAACCGGTGGCTGGTTTCGGGTAAGGGCGCTCTGATCATGAACCCGCCGAGCGCGTGGGCTGTCGCCAAGCGCGATGCACCGCAAATCGCCGAGCAATGCTGGACGCACGGTTTCCCGGTGGGACCGAAGGGCCGCTTCGCACCGTTCCTGCCCTATTTCTGGAGCGTGTGGAAGTTTTCCAAGAACAAGGAAGCGGCCAAGAGCCTGCTGACGCATTTGTCGCAGCCGGCGTCGATCGAAAAGATGGTTACGGCCAGCGGTGGGTACGATTTGCCGGCATTCGAGAAGCTGACCACCCTGAAAGTCTGGGCGGAAGAGGGCCCGCCAAAGGGCACGCTGTTCCACTATCCGAACCCCTACAACCACCAGAAGCTTTCGATCTCGGCATCGCCGGCGCCGCCGAAGATCGCCCAGCAGATCTACGTGCAGGCAACCCTGACCAAGATGTGCGTGCGTTTCTACCAGGGCGAAGCCATGGAAAAGACGCTGGCCTGGGCGGAAGGCGAGCTCGAAGGCTTCATGCGAAGCTGACCCCCGGTCCGACGCCGGGGCAGCTGCGGCGGGGCATCCGTTGCGTCGAAACGATGGGCAGCCGGCCGCGATGCCGGCTTGCCACCGATACATCCGGGATCCGCCGGATTTCGATTCCTCTGAAACTGGTGGGGAAGATGCATCATGGTTGATGTCGCGATTCAGCCGAACAGCGTTCCCGGCGCGCGATCGACGCGCAAGCGGGCCAGCCTGCGGACGGCGATGAAACGGAAATCCACTTCGGCCTTCCTGATGACGCTGCCGCTGATCCTGCTGATCCTGATCCTGGTGATCTATCCCGCCTTCTATTCGCTGCATCTGGCGACGCTGAACAAGTCGATGCAGCGCTTCGTCGGTCTCGGAAATTTCGAATTCCTGTTCAAACGCGAGACGTTCTGGCTGGTGGTGAAACAGTCCTGCATATTTGCGCTCTCGGCCGTGTTCTTCAAGGCGCTGATCGGCTTCATCGTCGCCCATTTCGTTCACAACATTCCAGCCAAGGGACAGCGCAAGTGGCGCGGCATGCTGCTGGTGCCGTGGGTTATCCCGCCCGCGATGAGCACGCTGGCCTGGCTGTGGCTGTTCGACCCGTCCTACAGCGCCTTCAACTACACGTTGGCCTTTTTCGGCATCGGACCGATCCCCTGGACCGGCGACGCCTACTGGGCGCGGTTCTCGGTCATTCTGGTCAACGTCTGGTTTGGCGCGCCCTTCTTCATGATCATGTATCTGGCGTCGCTGAAATCGGTACCCGAGCAGCTCTACGAGGCCGCCGCCATCGACGGCGCCAATTGGTGGCAGCGCATCTGGTATGTGACGTTGCCGATGATGCGCAACATCATCGCGATCACGACACTGTTCTCGCTCATCGTCACCTTCGCCAATTTCGATATCGTCCGCATCCTGACCGCCGGCGGTCCGCTCGACCACACCCATCTCTTCGCGACCTGGGCGTTCCGCCTGGGAATCGAGGGCGGCGATATCCCGCTCGGCGCCAGCGTCTCGCTGTTCATGTTCCCGATTCTGGCGATCGCAGCGATCTTCATCCTGCGCGACATCAATAAACGCGGGAACGAAGCCTGATGACCAGCACCGTCGTGATCGACAAGGCCGCGCCGACCCGCCATGTGAATTACGGCAGCATGAGCCGCGACCGCACCTGGGCGCTGCGCTGGTCGTATTTCTTCCTCACACTGTTTGCGATCTTCTCGCTGGTGCCGCCGCTCTATATGCTGATCACCTCGCTGAAGAGCAGCGCGGAGATTTCGGCGGCGACCAATCCGTGGTGGGTGTTCCATCCGACGCTTGCCAACTATGCCGAGTTGCTGGGATCGAACCAGTATTTGAGGTTTTTCCTGAACTCGGCGATGGTCTCGGTCTTTGTCGTGACCATCACCATGCTGATCAGCGTGCCGGCCGCCTTCGCGCTGTCGCGCATGCGGTTCTGGGGATCGGCGACGCTCGCGACCGGGGTGTTTCTGACCTACCTCATCCCCGACACGTTGCTGTTTCTGCCGCTGTTCAAGATGTTCGCGGTGTTCCATGACTGGACCGGGATCCAGCTGATCAACCGATGGTATGTGCTGCTGATCGTCTATCCGACGCTGACGGTGCCGTTCTGTACCTGGATCATGATCGGCTATTTCGCCTCGATCCCCAAGGAGCTCGACGAGGCCGCCATCATCGACGGCGCTTCCTGGTTCCAGACCCTGACGCGCATCTTCATCCCGGTCGCCCTGCCCGGCCTGATCGCCGCCACCATCTTCGCCTTCACGGTATCCTGGGCGCAGTTTCTTTATCCGCTGGTGTTCACGACCTCGACCGACCAGCTGGTGCTACCGGTCGGCATCATCACCACCCTGATCAAGGGTGATGTCTTCAACTGGGGACAGATCATGACTGGCGCCCTGCTCGGCGCGGCGCCGCCGCTGATCATCTACGCCTTCCTGATGGACTACTACATCGCCGGCCTGACCGCCGGCGCCACAAAGGGTTGAATCGCATGGCTGACGTGACGTTGCGCAGGGTGATCAAGCGTTATGACGAGGTCGAGGCGGTGCGCGGCATCGATCTGGACATCGCCGACCACGAGTTCGTCGTGCTGGTGGGGCCGTCGGGCTGCGGAAAGTCGACCACGCTGCGGATGATCGCAGGCCTGGAGGACATCACCGACGGCGACATCATGATCGGCGGCGACGTCGTCAACGACGTGCCGCCGAAGGACCGCGACATCGCGATGGTATTCCAGAACTACGCGCTGTACCCGCACATGACGGTCGCGGAAAACATGTCGTTTGGCCTGCGCCTGAAGCATTATCCGAAAGCCGAGATCAAGAGCCGGGTCACCGAAGCCGCGCGCATGCTCGACATCACCGACCTGATCGACCGCAAGCCGAAACAGCTTTCCGGCGGCCAGCGCCAGCGCGTTGCCATGGGCCGCGCCATCGTCCGCAACCCGAAAGTGTTTCTGTTCGACGAGCCGCTCTCCAATCTCGACGCCAAGCTGCGGGTGCAGATGCGGATCGAGATCAAGAAGGTGCACCAGAAGGTCCGCACCACGACGGTCTACGTCACCCACGATCAGGTCGAAGCGATGACGCTGGCGGACAGGGTCGTGGTGATGAACCACGGCCGCATCGAGCAGATCGGCACCCCCAACGAACTCTATCACCATCCCGCTACGAAGTTCGTCGCGGGCTTCATCGGCTCGCCGGCGATGAATTTCATGCCCTGCCGGCTGGAGGACGCCGGCGGCAACACCAGCATACGCCTGACCGACCGTATCGCGTTCCCGCTGCCCCCGGCCCGCGCGGCGCGATATCAGAATATCCCGCGAAACGAGAAATTGCTGCTGGGGCTGCGGCCTGAGCACATCGCCGAAGCCAAGGGGCATCCGGAGCCCGGCGTCGAACCTTTCGAGGCGGTGCTGGACGTCACCGAGCCGATGGGGATGGAGACGCTGATTTATTTCACGCTCGAAGGCGCCCAGATCTGCGGGCGGGTCAATCCCAATGCGGGGGCGCGCGACGGCGGGCCGCTTCGATTGGCAGTAGACCTCAACAATATGCACCTGCTAAACGAGGGTACAGGCGCCGTTCTTTGACGGCCGCACAACGACAAAAGTGTTTCAACAAGAAAAGCCGCGGGGCTGGGCTAGGAACTGGGCAAGGAACTGGGAATGGCGACCAACAAGAAGAAAATTTTCGTCACTGAATCGATGTCGCAACCAGGAAGAGCCTTGTTGAAGGAACGGGACGACATCGACCTCGTCGAATTCCCCAACATGATTTCCGCCAGGGATTTCGAAACGATGCTCCGGGACCAGGCGCCGGTACACGGCGTCGCGCTGGGCGCCACCCGGTTCGGCGAGCCTGAAATCGAAGCCTCGAAGGACATGAAGGTGGTGACCCGGATCGGGGTCGGCTACGACGCCGTCGACGTCCCGGCCCTGAGCCGCTGCAAGATTCCGCTGATGGTGGCGGGCACCGCCAATTCGCCGTCGGTCGCCGAGCAGGCGCTGTTCATGATGCTGACGCTGGCCAAGCGCGCCGTCGAGATGCATTCCATCGTCAAGGACGGCAAATGGGCGCAGCGGCTGGGCATGCTGCCCTACGATCTCTACGGCAAGACGGTCCTGATCGTCGGCTTCGGCCGCATCGGCACACGTACCGCCAAGCGTTGCCTCGCCATGGAAATGAACGTTCTGATCTACGACCCCTACAAGCCGTCGGCCGACATCGCGGCGGCCGGCTGCGAACCGGTCGCTGATCTCGACGCGGCGCTGCCGCGCGCCGATTTCGTCAGCATCCACTGTCCGAAGACGCCGGAAACGGTCGGGATGTTCAATGCGGCGCGGCTGCAGCGCATGAAACCCGCGGCTTATCTGATCAACACCGCACGCGGCGGCATCGTCGACGAGGCCGCGCTGTACCAGGCGCTGGTGTCCGGCAAGCTCGCCGGCGCCGGCCTCGACGTTTTCGAGCAGGAGCCGCCGCCCTCGGGCCATTCGCTGTTCGAGCTTCCCAATGTCATCATGGCCCCGCACGTCGCCGGGGTCACGCGGGAGGCGGTCGACCGCATGAGCGTGCAGACCGCACGCAACATCCTGAGCGCGCTCGACGGCGATCCGATCCGCCAGAACGTCATCAATCAGGACGTTCTTGGCTGATGGCGTCCGGGTTTTCTCGCTGACGACTTCAGGAATCCTTGTTTCATCATCGCGGGTGTCGACATGGCCTTCAGGGAATACGGCAGCTATGACGGGCTGGGACTTGCCGAACTCGTCCGCAACAAACAGGTCTCGGCCGCGGAATTGCTCGACGAAGCAATCGCCCGCACCGCCAGGGTCGATCCGCAGATCAATGCCGTGGTGGTGAAGCATTACGACTTTGCGCAGCGGCAGATCGACCAGGGGCTCCCTGAGGGCCCCTTCACCGGCGTGCCGTTT
>Ga0066797_1000476_pt1 | contig 12167 bp, 12 predicted proteins | sample PersoiDNA2013193_FD_76335 | JGI IMG/M metagenome (GOLD analysis project Ga0066797, IMG submission 76335) | Permafrost soil microbial communities from the Arctic, to analyse light accelerated degradation of dissolved organic matter (DOM) -... | ecosystem: Environmental > Terrestrial > Soil >... | reverse complement strand
CTGGTTTCGTCCGGCGATGATGCCCGCCGCTTTCATTTGTGGGAAGCCACCCCGCTCGAATACTTCGAACGCCTCGACCTCCACAACCAACTGGTCCCCGGCCTGAATGCCTTCGAAGGCATTTTTGTCCAGGCTGACGGCGATTTGGCCATCGTCACCTCCCAACCGCGCTTCGATATCGTGCCGGTCAGCGAGGCGGAGATTGACGCATGGTTCGCGGCCAACGGTTTCCAAAAAATCACCCATTCCGGGTATTACCGCGCGGAGGACAACCTGGGTGTTTTTGACGCGCACAGCAAAAATGTCGTCCGCGCTGGCGAACTTCTGGTGCCGTTCGATGTCATCCCTTGCCGTCCAGCGGGCGGCTTTTTGAAATTCATCGCCGACACCATCCAAGCCGGTCACACCGTTACGGCGGAACGCACGACCACCACCACTGCTTCACGCAAATGAAAGTGCCAGCCCTAGAAACCTGACATTTCCGGGCATTTTCAGTGCCGGCTTGCTGTACCCTTGTGTTCTCTGCGTTCTCTGCGGTTAAAAATTCGCATCAATTAGTGGAATTCGCGTCAAAACCTTTGTTGCTTTGTTCCTTTGTTGTTCATCCCATCTGTGTTCATCCGCGTCCATTCGTGGTTAAAATTCAGACTAGTCAAAAAATGCTCTGCCCTTGCCAAAAAAAGCTTAGCTGCCATCCCCCCGATATCGGTTATGCTGTTCCCAGTTAAATCTTGATGAACTCGACCGCCAATATACCGGCCCCGGCCCAAGCCGCCCTGACCGCCCGCGAACGCTTCACCCGCGCCGCCCGTTGCCTGCCCGTGGACCGCGCCCCGATGTGGCTCATGCGCCAGGCCGGACGCGCCCTGCCGGAATATCGCAAGCTCAAGGAGACCTACACCTTCGTCCAGCTCGTCCAGAACCCGGAACTCGCCGTCGAGGTCACCTTGCAGCCCGTGCGCCGGTTCGGCTTCGATGCCGCCATCCTGTTTAGCGACATCCTCGTCATCCCCGAGGCGCTCGGCCAGACCTACCATTTCAAGGAGACCGGCGGCGTCCAGATGGATTTCGCCGTCACCTCCAAGGCGGACATCGACAAGCTTTCCGTCGACCGCGTCGTGGAACGTCTGCACTACGTGGACAAGGCGCTGCGGATGTTGCGCCGCGAACTCGGCGACCAGACCGCCCTCATCGGCTTCAGCGGTTCACCGTGGACGCTGGCCACCTTCATGATGGAAGGCGCCAGCGTGCCGAAATACAGCCGCGCCCTGCAGCTCTTCCGCGAAGCCCCCCAGACCTATCACGCGCTGGCCGAAAAATTGACCGCCGCCGTCACCGTCTATCTGCAGATGCAGATCGCCACCGGCGTGGACGCCGTGCAGATCTTCGACAGCCACGGCGGGCATCTCGCGCCCACTGAATTTCAGGAAGCCAGCGGCCGCTGGATGACCGAGATCATCAACCGCCTCGGCGGTAAAACCCCCGTCATCCAGTTCTCGCTCGGCACCCACGGCAACTGGCCCGATCTCATCGCCAGCGGCGCGAACGTGCTTGGCATCGACTGGCAAACCTCGCTGGCGGAGGCGCGGAAGATCGTTCCCGCGCACATCGCCTTGCAGGGCAACCTGTCCCCCGTGCTCATCGCCGAGGGCACCCCGGCCGCCGTCGCGCAGGAAACCAAAAATATTTTGGAAGCCATGCGCGGTCGTCCCGGCCACATCTTTAATCTTGGCCATGGCCTGACCCCCGCAGCAAAACTGGAAAATATCGCCGCCTTGGCGGAGACTGTGAAAGGTTTCAAATGAGACCAAAATGTATGTTCAACGACCGCCCTCACCCTGACCCTCTCCCCCGGGGAGAGGGAACAGCAGCGGTGCGTTTCGGCGGTTTCGTTAACGCCATTAGCAAACCCGCTGCTTGGTTTATTCAAGACGCGGCTAAGGATTCTCCCTCTCCTGGGGGAGAGGGCCGGGGTGAGGACGGACGTTCAGCCAAAACCAATTTCAAAACCGCATGAAAACCCTGAACGTCGATCTCGACCTGGTGAAGAAATACAACGTGGCCGGCCCGCGTTACACCAGCTATCCGCCCGCGACCAAGTTCACCGACAACGTGACCCTGGCCCAGCTTACGGAAAAACTCGAGGCCAACAACCGCACCCCGCGCGACCTCTCCATCTATTTCCATATCCCGTTCTGCGAAACGCTCTGCTGGTTTTGCGGCTGCACCACCGTCATCACCCTCAACCACGACAAAGGCATGGGCTATGTCGAGGCGCTCGGTCGTGAGGTTGCCAAAATGGCCCCGCGCCTGCACAAGGACCGCAAGGCCGTCCAGCTCCATTTCGGCGGCGGCTCACCCACCTTCCTGCGCCCGGATGAGATCCGCCGCCTCGGCGAGATCATCCACAAACACTTCACCTTCGCGTCCGACATCGAGGCCAGTGTGGAAGTCGACCCGCGCCGCCTCACCCGCGACCACGTCGTGGCACTGAAGGAGATCGGTTTCAACCGCGACTCCATGGGCGTGCAGGATTTTGACCCCGTCGTGCAGCAGGCCATCCACCGCATCCAGCCGCGTGAGATGACCCAGCAGGCCATGGACTGGATGCGTGAACTCGGCTTCAACTCCATCAACCTCGACCTCATCTACGGCCTGCCGTTCCAGACGCCCGTGACGTTCAACCAGACGCTCGACACCATCCTGGAGATGAAGCCGGACCGCCTCGCCGTGTTCAGCTACGCGCACGTGCCATGGATCAAGCCCGCGCAAAAGATCCTTGAGGAAAAGGTCCTCCCCACGCCGGAAAGCAAATTGGAAGTCCTCAAGCTCGTCATCGAGCGGCTCACGGCGGATGACCAGTACGTCTACATCGGCATGGACCATTTCGCGAAGCCCAACGATGAGCTGACCATTGCGCAACGGAACAAGCATCTGCAACGGAATTTCCAGGGCTACAGCACCCGCGCCGGCTCGGACATCTACGCCTTCGGCATGAGCGGCGTTTCGCAGATCCCCGAGGCCTACTGGCAAAACGAGAAGGAACTGCCCAAATGGCAGGCCGCCGTGGATGCCGGCAACGTGCCGCTGCACAAGGCCTATTTCGTGACCGAGGAGGACAAGATCCGCCGCGAAACCATCATGCGCACCATGTGCGACCTCTCGCTCGACTTCGCCGCCATGTCGCAAAAGCTTGGCATTAACTTCGAGCAACATTTCGAAAAGGAGCTCGCCGCCCTCGAACCGTTCACCGCCGACGGCCTGGTGAAAAAAACCGCCACCGGCCTTGAGGTGACCGATGCCGGCCGCCTGTTCATCCGCAACATCGCCATGTGCTTTGACAACACGCTTGGTGCGGCCAACGAGCGGAGATATTCGAAAACGGTTTGAAAATCATTCATGGCTGGCGCATGAAATTGGACAATTTCATATTTACCCTGGTCAACCTCGGCCTCTATTTCCGGCATTTTGGATTGATGATGCGAACTTCGCGTCACACCGGTTACTTCCCGAATATCGCCAACCCGCAGACCTACGTCGAGCGGATGCTCTGGCGCAAAACCATCGACCATAATCCGCAGTTTATAACCTTTAGCGACAAGCTGGCCACCAAGGCTTACCTCCGTGAGCACTGCCCGGAGCTGGCGGTTCCACCGACACTGTGGACGGGCCGCAAGACCGATGACATCCCCGATGAACTGTTGCGCGGTGATGTGTTCGTAAAGGCAAATCACGGATGCCAGTTTAACCATCACGTCCGGCCCGGCCCTTGCGACCGCGCCGCCTTGCGTGAACGGACGCGGAAATGGTTGCGTCGCGTTTACGGCCACCAATACGGGGAGTGGGGTTACCATAAAGTTAAGCCAGTGCTGTTTGTCGAAGCTGCGATCGGCGATGCGCAGCGTGACTTGATTGAGTTCAATGTGCGGGCCGGTAATGGCCGGGCCATCTTGGGTTCCGTGATGGGAAAGTGCAAAATGGCCGGCCAGTGGGCGTTTTATCTTGATCCGGCCGGCAATCCCGTGGTCGGCATGCATGATCCCGAAGGTTGCCCGGTGCCCCCTTTGCCACCCGGCTTCAACGCCCTCGAACCGTATCTTCAAGCGGTTGGCTTTGCTGAAAAATTGAGCGTGGGGGTGGATTATGCACGATTTGATTTCATGTGGAACGGGCGGCAGCTTTTTGGAGGGGAAATCACGGTTTATCCTGCCGCCGGCATGACCGACCCCAGCAATGCTTCAAGCACTACCGCGACCTTGAACGGTTGGGACTTGCTGCAATCTCATTTTTTGACTGTCAAGCAAACCGGCTGGAAAGGCGTTTATGCTGAAGCCTTGCGGCGGCGGCTGAAAAACGTGCAAGTTGTTTGCACCAAATTAAAGGCAGCCTGACCTATTATAACCGACCATGGATTTCAAACCGCCGCCCAAAACCGATTTGCACCTGCGTATCACCATGACCGCCGGCCTGGCTGGCGAAGCTGTGGTATGCAATCTGATTCCATCATTTCACCGACAATGTTCGGGTGATAAGCTATTCGTGGCCAAGTGAACAATCACCGCACATGAAACCCGTTGCCATCATCGGTGCCGGCATCACTGGATTGACCGCCGCGTTTTACCTGAAACGCGCGGGCGTACCGGTCACCGTCTATGAGGCGGGCGGCCGCGCCGGTGGCGTCATCCAGTCGGTGCGCCAAAACGGTTTCCTCGCGGAATACGGGCCAAACACCATCCTCGAGACCTCGCCGAAGATCGCCCAACTCATCCGTGATGCCGGCCTCGAAACGCGCAAGCTCGCCACCGACCCGCAGGCCGAGGCGCGCTACGTCGTGCGTTACGGCCGCCCGATTGAGATGCCCGGCTCGCCGCCGGGATTCTTCACCACGCCGCTGTTCACCGCCCGGGCCAAGCTCGCCGTGCTACGCGAACCGTTCCTCAAGCCGCGCCGCGATGGCGTGGAGGAAAGCATCGCGCAATTCGTCGTCCGCCGCTTCAACCAGGAATTTCTCGACCATGCCATCGATGCCCTCGTCGCCGGCATCTATGCCGGCGACCCGTACAAACTTTCGCTGCCGCACGCCTTCCCCAAGCTCAAAGCCCTTGAGGATAATTATGGCTCCATGATCAAGGGCCAGATTTTTGGCGCGCGCGACCGCAAAAAATCTGGCGAAGTGGCCAAGGACCGGGCGCCCAAATTTTCCTTCGACGAAGGCCTGCAAGTTTTGACGGACACTTTGGCCGCACAGTTGGGCGATTCCCTGAAACTCAATACGCCCGTCACCAAACTAACGGAAACTGGGAATGGCTGGCGCGTGTTTACGGCGAGCGGCGAAGCGGAATTTGGTAAAGTGATTTATTGCGGCACGGCATATAAACTGGCGGAACTCTTAATTATTGGCAGAGGCTTTCTGCCAATGATTCCCGATTGTGAAATTGATGATAAAGACCTGCTAAAAGCCCCCAGGGTTAACAAGATTTTTTCCGAAATCAGCTACCCCCCGGTTTCCGCTGTTGTGCTGGGATTCAAGCGCGAGGATGTGACGCATTCCTGTGCCGGCTTTGGAATGCTGATTCCGAAGATAGCAGGCTTCAAGATACTCGGTACGATCTTCTCGTCAGCACTGTTTCCCAATCGCGCACCCGCTGGCCACGTCACGCTGACGAGTTACATTGGCGGCGCGCGCTATCCCGAACTTGGATTATTACCTCCGAAACAGCTTGTCGAGGCGACGATGAGTGATTTGCGCACATTGCTTGGCGTGAAAGGCCAACCCGTTTTCACCCACACAAAAACGTGGCCGCAAGCGATTCCGCAATACAACGTTGGCTACGGCAAATACCGCGACCTGCTGACAGCTTTAGAACGAGTGAGTAACACCTTCTTTTTCGCCGGGCAATATCGCGACGGCGTTTCACTGGGCGATTCCATCGTGTCCGGCGTAAACATCGCAGAGAGGGTGGGTAAAGCCCCGGCGAGCGTGCAATAAATCAAGGCGTTTCCACCGGTCGCATTCCGTTCGTACTGGTGTTTATTGGGGCCATTACCGGCGCATTCGTGGTTATCTGGTTGGTGGCCGGCATGTTCAACACGTCATATTGCGGAAACCATGTTTGATAGTGATCCATCTTTTTTTCGCTCGTTTGCTTTTCCGGAAGATCCGTGCGGATCCAGGCCACGAATAAGAACCTGTAACGCCTGTCATTGGATTGGCCATCCAGCGATCCGCTGGAATAAATATGTTCCCGCGATCCTCTCGCAAACGCGAGCAAGGCGATTTTTGCGATCGACTGCTGTCTTTCTGCTTTATAAAAGGCCACTTCAGGGATTTGCAATGAGCCGGCCAGCGGCACCGGGGCGGCGAATGCGGGAATGCCAAACAGCGTGTCCGAACTGTCGATCGCCAGCGCGCCGCTGCGCGCCTCGATGATGATGTCGCTGTTCGACGCACTATCCTCCATCATCGCCCCCGCCCGGCTCAGGGCATCCCGGATGGTGCCAATGACGTATTTGGAATCGTAGCTGTCAAAATACGCCGCATCCAAAAAAACTTTCCGGTTTGCAAAAAGCCATAAGTTTGCGGATTGCAATGCCCGGTCAGCCGCCGTGCTCAACAGGAGTTGTTCCGTCGCCGTGCGGCTGGTGTCGGTTTTTTTTGTAGTCGTGCAGCCACTGAGCAGAAACATGGTTAAAACCACGGACGCCACGGCAAAGAATGAATGAATACGCACAATCATGCGGGTATCTTTGCAAAATGTATGCCAACGAATTTTATGCACCGCATAGACTACACCTTTTTGAAGCGGTCAACCTGACAAAATAACCGGGCCATGTATTTCCGGGTGCATCCGTGTCCAACTGTGGTTAGACTTTTCCCTGCATGAGCAAAGCCATCCTCCTTGTCAACCTGGGCTCGCCCGACTCGCCGTCTGTCCCGGATGTGCGGCGGTATCTGAACGAATTCCTGATGGACGGGCGTGTCATCGACACCGCGTGGCCCATCCGGCGCTTCGTCGTCGGCCTGATTCTCATCAACCGCCCCAAGGAATCCGGCCATGCCTATGAGAAGGTCTGGACCAAGGACGGCTCCCCGCTCGTCGTCTACAGCCGCAACGTCCAAAAACTTCTATCTGCGCGCCTGACCGTGCCCGTGGAACTGGCCATGCGCTATCAAAACCCGAGCATCGAGTCCGCCGTGAAAAATCTCGCCGCCAAGGGTGCCACCGACGTGCTGCTCATCCCGATGTTTCCACATTACGCGATGTCCAGCTACGAAACCGCCGTCGTGCGTGTGCAGGAAGTCGTCGCGAAGCTCGCACCGACGATGAAGCTCACCGTGCAGCCGCCGTATTTTAACGACCCGGATTACATCGCGGCGCTGGTGGCCAGCGCGGCGGATTTTTTGAAGTCGGACTACGACCATCTGCTGTTCAGCTATCACGGCATCCCCGAACGGCATTTGCGCAAATCCGACCCAACCGGCTGTCACTGTCTCGCGACTACGGATTGTTGCGAGACTACCAGTCCGGCGCAGGCGACCTGTTATCGCGCACAATGTTTCGCCACCACCTCGGCATTTGTGAAACTGGCGGGCGTACCAAAGGAAAAATATTCCATCTCGTTCCAGTCACGCTTGGGCAAAGACCCCTGGCTAAAACCCTATACGGACTACGAACTGCCCCGCCTCGCGATCGAAGGCAAAAAAAAGATGCTCGTCATCTGCCCCGCATTCGTGGCCGACTGCCTGGAGACCATCGAGGAGATCGGCATGCGCGGCTATGAGGAATTTGCCGCCGGCGGCGGCAAGGATTACACGCGTATACCGTGCATGAACGAACATCCGCAATGGATTACCGCACTGGAGAAGATGGCAGGGAAGTTTTTGGCGGGGAAATAATTTTAGGAGCCATGTAGAGACGGTGAATGAATTCGTGGTCGGAGAAAATGCTCAACGCAGTTTATCAATAAATCGTTTAACTTCAGCCTCGGATTTCAGGGCGTCGCGTGGATGTGAAGGGGCCGACCAAGTGCATTCTCCGTCAGATGTGCTGCTCAATTCAACAATCCGTTGAAGCGACAGCAGCCAAGCAGAATAAGTCGTTTCTGTTTCAAGACCATGCGGGGCGAGTCGGTTGCGAATGCCATCAAGTAGGCCCTGCCGATGTTCAAGCATCAAGTCTGCCGCCTGTCTTGCGCATTTGACGCATTTTTCTGCAGGAGCGCGTTTGGTAAAGCCACAGCAGATAGTTAATCGCCAAAGCCATTCCGCCAGATTCTCATCCTTAATGTCGGGCAATGGCTCAAGGATGGAAATGCCCATCAATGTTGCAGGAAACGTAACCCCCTGATACGTAATGGCGCGAAATTTGTAATCGTCCAGTGACATCGTATAGTTTGATGAAAACAGCCGGGCGAATTCTAATTAAGGATCAACTTCTCACCTCACTCTGGCGGCTTCCGCGGATTTGTAAATTTCAACTTCACCGTCTCCAGCATCGCAAAAAACCCCTTCTTCTTTTTCGGCGCGGCGGCTTCCACGCGTTCGGCGGGATGGCTGCACAGGCGGCAGAGATAATGCGGCGCGCGGCCCTTCAACCGCATCACCTTGACGCAGCCATTGCACATCATCTCCTTGCAGTAGGTGCACCGGAAGGTCGCAGGAATGTCCGAGTGGCGCGGGCACGCGGTCCGGCCGTCCTCCAAAATCACCGGCGCCGCGGGCAGCGGCTCGGTCCGGTCGTATTGCGGGATGGCCACGACGGCAGCCGTGGATTCCACGAGCAGTTCCACATCACCAAACCGGAGCTCCTGGCCCGGCTCCAGCCAGGCGTCGGCGCACGGCTGGCCGTTGATGAAGGTGCCGTTGGTGGAATCGCAATCGCGCAGATGCACGCCGTCGTTGGAAAGGGATAGTTCGGCGTGCAACGAGGAGACGGTGCTGTGCGGCAGGTGCAGTTCGCAGGTGTCCTCGCGTCCGACACGGTTGACCCCCATGCGGAGCTCGAGCGCCTGCCTGCCCATGCCTTCGGTCCTGATGATGAGTCGCGCCATAATTGTTTCCCCCGTCGGACTTTTGCAGAATCTGCGTCGGTGTTGGTTTAATGTCGAGTGCTAAAACTAAGCGAGCGGGTTTTGGGCAAAGGCAAACTCGGCCACCACCTCGCCGCCGATGAGATGTTCCTGGATGATCCGCTCCAGGACTTCCGGGGTGCAGCTATGATACCACGCGCCCTCGGGATACACGACCGCGATGGGCCCGCGCACGCAGACCCGCAGGCAGCTGGCCTTGGACCGGAACACCAGCGGATCCGCCCCGACGAGGTTCAATTCCTTCAGCCGCGCCTTCAGAAAATTCCATGCGGCGATGGATTGCTCGCGGGGACAGCATTTCGGCTCGTCCGGGTCCGTGCATAGAAAGATGTGGCGCTTGAACTTCTCAAGGCCCAAGGTTTCGACCGCATTCTGGAGTTCTGGTTGCATTGTCGTTTGAGTGTTTGACGTCACCCGCGGTTCAATCCTTTGCGCTTTTTTATTTAAAATAAGTCAGCCCGATGACTCCCGCCACCGCCACGACCGCGCCGATCAGCGGCCGGATGCCGATCTTTTCGTTTTCAACGATGCGCGACATCGGCAGCAGGAAAAGCGGGGTCGTGGCGATGATGGCGGTCACGATGCCGGCCTGGGTGGTCTTCAACGCCCATTGCATGCACGTCACGCCCAGCGTCTGGCCGGCGAGGGCGTTCGCCAGCAACCACGGCCAGAGCCGGCGCCATTTGTCGCGCGTGATCTGCAGCGTTGCCTCCGCAAACGCCGGCCCATGCGCTTGGGCCGAACGCCATTTGAATACCAGCACGGCGATGGTCGGTACGATGATGCCTCCCAGCACCCGCTGGTATCCGGTGGTGCCCGCGTCGGGATGAAAACCGTCTTCGGCAGCCGCTTGAAATGCCTTGCGGATAAGCACCGCCCCCATGGCCGCACCAATCGCGCTGCCCACGCAGGCCAATATGCCAAGCTGCCAGTCCCGCGCCGATATCTTCAGGTGATCGTCCGGGGCAAGCGCAATGGCCACACCCGCGAGAATAACCGCGATACAGAAGATTTCCGGCAGGTTCAATTTCGTGCCCAAGGTGCGCCATTCGATAAAGGCGGCAAAGGGCGCCGTGAGACACTGGCAGAGCAGGACCGTGCGCCGGCTGCCCAGGCGCGGCAACGCCTGAAAATAAGCCGTGTCGCCCAGCCCGATGCCGAAAAATCCGCTCAACATGAACCACCCCGGTGCCCCGGCAAAACCGCTGCCGAAAGTGAACGCCCAGATCGTCAGGAATATCGTCGCCAGCGTTATGCGCCAGAAATTGGCCTCGATGCCACCGATCTGTTTGGAGGTGCGATAGCCACAGATGGCCGAGGTCGCAAAGAGCAGCGTTGTGAGCAGCGCGGCGAGCATCCGGATCGTCCTTTAGACGTCTTCTTCTTCGATGTGGATGGTGCCGCTACCTTCTGGGGCCACGCCACCCTCCTCCAGAATCTTATTGATGTCGGGCGCGACCCAGCGATGCGACTTGTCATGTTTCTCGGGCTTGATGCGATAACGGCCTGAGGCGTCGCTTTCCAGAACCCCTTGTTCCGCCAAACGCACAAGCACCGGCTTCGCCCAGTCTGGATCTTCCCCAAAACGTTTTTTGGTGCTGGCCCGGCGGGCGACTTCCTTCGCGTTCACGAAACTGGCCCCCCAAGTCTGAAGGTAATTTATAACTTCGCGTTCGTCTGCGTCCATGGCCACAATCTCCCACAAACTGGCAGAGCCGTCGAGCTATTCAATTAACAGGCAAAATCCCTGAAGCATTCAACATCCCACACGCTCTTCTTTTTGAAAGACGCACGGAATGTTTCCCCGTTGCTGGAGGAGAGGGTCGGGGTGAGATTTCCCCCAAAAGATTTCGCGCATTGAACGCATGAACCAAAACGCCATCTTTTTGCCCAGACGCGGCAACCTTTTCTCCCTCTCCCCGGGGGAGCAGCGACAGCGGCTATGGCGGGTGAGGGTGAGCGTAAAACCAATTATTCCAGGCGCCTTCACCCGCCTTGAGGCTCGTTATTACCCCCGTTTGACTCAGTGGGTTCATGGTGAGGACAGTCGCTAAAACTAACTTTGCTCCAATAAACACAGGCTATCCACTACCGCTGCGGCTGCACATCCGGCACCGCCGCCCCGCGCGCCTGCGGGAACTTGATCTTCGAGCGCAACATCAGCGTGCCCAGGCACAGGTCGGCGAAGGGCATCACCACGTTGAAATTCTTGTGCATGTAGCGGTGATGCAGCAGATGATGGCCGTTCAGGCGGTAAAACACCCAGGAACGCTCCACGCGCCGCGCCTTCGGCAAATGCATGCACCAGTGCATGTATTCATAGGCACCGTAGTAGGAACCGAAGGCGATCAGCGCGCCCAGCGCGATATCCCAGCGCCCAAACGGCAGCGTCGCGATCAACACCGGTATCATCCCCACGAACACCAGCGCCGGGCCGTTCCACCACGCCATCGGGATGATCTTTTTATCCGCCGGATTGATCACGTGGTACGTGTGGTCGGACTTGAAAATGTGATGATGCACCAGGGCATGGGAGCGGAAAGGATACGTGAAATTTCCCACCGGACGATGCATCACGTAGCGATGCAACGCCCATTCAAAGAACGATGCCATGATCACCCCACCCAGAAAACCGGTGGCCATCCATGATAAAACACTAAAAAAACTCATCATAACAGGGTTGCGCTCTGCAAAATTGCTATTTGATGGCTTGCATTATGCCAGCTTCATTGCCGTTTGCACAGTTAATTAATCGGCACAAAGCAGACACACCGCAGACATTTTTGTTCAGACATTGCCAACACGCGCGCTTCCTTCTACGATTCGCTTTCGCTCATGGCGGAATACAAAGTCCAGTTTGAGGTCTTCGAAGGCCCGCTTGACCTTCTTCTTTACCTCATCAAGAAGGAGGAGGTCGACATTTACGAGGTCAACCTCACCAAGCTCGCCACCCAGTTCATCGAGTACGTCGACCTCATGCGCCAGTTCGACCTCGAGGTCGCCGGCGAATTCCTCGTCATGGCCTCCACGCTCATGTACATCAAGAGCCGCGAACTCCTCCCCGTGGACCAGCAGGT
>Ga0066797_1000471_pt1 | contig 12211 bp, 11 predicted proteins | sample PersoiDNA2013193_FD_76335 | JGI IMG/M metagenome (GOLD analysis project Ga0066797, IMG submission 76335) | Permafrost soil microbial communities from the Arctic, to analyse light accelerated degradation of dissolved organic matter (DOM) -... | ecosystem: Environmental > Terrestrial > Soil >... | reverse complement strand
TGCTCCAGCAGCGCACCGTGGCGGCCAAGCGCGTGGAGGGAGAAATAGGGGGCGGGTCTGATCAACGACACCTTCGAGACCGCCATCACCTGGGACCGGTTCGAAGCCTTCCACGATCAGGTGAAGACGGCGACGGAGCGCGCGATCCTCGAGGCCACCGGCCTCAAGGGCGAGGTCACCTGCCGCTTCACCCATCTCTATCCGGACGGACCCGCCCCCTATTTCTCCCTCCACGCGCTTGGCCGCCACGGTGCGCTGCTGGAGCAGTGGCAGGCGATCAAGAACGCCGCCAGCGATGCGCTGATCGAAGCCGGAGGCACCATCACCCATCATCACGCGGTCGGCCGCGATCACCGGCCCTGGTACGATCGTCAGCGTCCCGAGCTTTTCGCGGCGGCCTTTCGCGCGGCAAAAAGGGAACTCGATCCGCAGGGCATGCTGAACCCGGGCGTACTGATCGATCCGTAAGGGGCGGCGCATGGTTCTGTGCCGGAGCTAGGACGCGGACTCATTAAGGCGCTGCCATCGCCTGATTGACGCGAGTTGAACGAAGGCAAGGTAGTTGGCGGCAAGCCTGTCGTAGCGCGTCGCCACCCGACGACATTGTTTGATCCTGTTGAAGAACCGCTCGACCCGATTGCGAGCGCGGTAGAGATAAGGGCTGAAGCAGATCGGATCGCTGCGATTGCTTTTCGGCGGGATGTTGGCCCACGCGTCCTTCTTCATTGCAAGCTCTCTGATCCAGTCGGCGTCATAACCTCGGTCGGCAAGCAGCATTGACCCGGATATCAGAGGAGACAGCAGTTTTCCAGCAAGTCGAACGTCGTGTACCTCGCCGGGGCTCAACGCCAGCCGTACCGGCAGACCATTGCTATCGACCACCGCATGAATTTTGCTCGTCAACCCGCCGCGTGACCTTCCCATCGATTGGCCCTGGTTCCTTGTGATGGACGCCCCATGCTGATGCACGCGGACAATGGAGGTGTCGATCATCGGGACGGCGGCATCATGGGCAGAGGCAAGCATGTCTATGATGCGGCCCCAGACACCAGTCCGCCGCCACCTAACGAAGCGGTTGTAGCAAGTGGTGTACGGACCAAACGCCTCGGGCAGATCACGCCAGGATGCACCTGATCGCAAGACCCAGAAGATGCCATTGAGGACACGACGGTCGCTTACCCGAGGAACGCCGCGCGGCTTTGTTCGGCAGCATCGGCTTAATGACAGTCCAATCATGATCGGTGAGTTCGTAGCGCATGATTCGAGCCCCCAGTGTAGGGGGTTGAATCACGGCGGTCTGGCCGAGCGCAACGCCCCCTGGCTCGATCCCGCTGCGGCGCTTATGGACGAAAGCAGACATCAACCAACCGACAATCCCCGCCCGAACCCTCGAAAATGACCCCGCAACGGACATTCGTCTCAGTTGAACGAACGAGAGACAGAGAATACAGTTTTCGCTCTCGAGCCTTGTCTGTGCCGCGGACTACGAGCGTGAAGCAGGGGACCCATGACAGCACCAGGAGTACTCGGCCCGAGTGATGGTGATCTCGCAATATTGGGAGGCACCAGCGCCCGCTTTATGATCGAAGGGGCAAACGCCGGCAAACGTTTTGCGCTTGTCGAGCATCCGATGCAGCCACGTGCTCTGGCAGCTCCCATGCACCGACATCATCGCGAGGACGAATATAGTTTTGTACTTGAAGGCAGCATCGGGGCTCTGCTCGGAGATTCCGTTGTGATTGGCAATCCCGGGGACCTGATCTTCAAGCCGCGCGCACAATGGCATACGTTCTGGAACGCGGGCGACGCGCCGGCCCGTATATTGGAAATCATATCGCCGGCTGGCTTTGAGAATTATTTCCGCGAGTTAGGAGCGGAGCTGCTCAACGGTGCTCCTGATCCACAGCGGCTCGCGGCGCTTTGCGCGAGCTACGAGCTGGATATGGACCTGAGCAGCGTTCCCAGCCTCATCCAAAGATATGGAGTTCGCTTTCCGGGCGGACCGCCCCAGCAGGCACGCTAAAGTTTGCTTCTTATCCAAGTAGCATGACGACTTCCAGCTATGGCCCACCGCGACATATTGCGCTGCGCACGCACTGGCTCGCTATAGCACCAACGCTGACGTAGCCCTCGTCGCTTCGTCGGCCGGTTTTATAGGTACACGTCCTAGTACGGACTATGTGAGATAGGTAAGTCGCTTGCGGCCCATGCTTCGAGACGCTCGCGTCGCTCGCTCCTCAGCATGAGGTTGTTATGTTTCAACAGGTGAGACCTCATCCTGAGGAGGCCACCAACGGGTCGCGCGAATGCGCGCCCGATGACAGGCTCCGTGGCCGTCTCGAAGGATGGGCCGCAATACCAATTTGTGATTCCAGGAACTAGCCAATTCGCACGCGATATTTCAGGGTTCGGCTTTCGCCCGGCGCAATGTGCATCAGGCCCGGCTTGTCCGTGAATTCGCCGTCGAAATCTGACGGACTTGCAAATCCGTGCCAGGGCTCGATGCAGAGAAACGGCGCGCCCGCGGGCTTCGACCACATGCCGAGCTGACAAAATCCTTCCCAGGACACTTCAATCGATGGACCGCGATCGGCCATGAAGCGGACCGAACGGCTTTGCGGCCGGTCCAGAATGATCGCGTCGTCGTCGAACAGCCGCTCCGAAAGGGCAAGCGTGTCGGCGCGAACAGGGCTCGGCTCCGGCGCGGCCCGCAGCAGACCGTCTTTCAGCCGCCGGATCGGCGCGGTCTCCTCCCGGGAAAACACCAGCCTGTAGTCTTCCTTGGCCGCTCCGGGAAGTAAAGGCCAATTGAAGGCCGGATGGGCGCCGATCGAAGCCGGCAGCAATTCGTCACCCGTATTGGCGATTTCGAAAGTCACGCCCAGATCGGCGTCCTCCAGCGCATAGGCCACCGCCAGCCGGAACGCGAACGGATAGCGAGCGCGGGTGGCCGCATCGTCGGCAAGCTCCAGCCTGCAGGAATGTGGCTCACGCTGCCGCCAATCGAACCGAAGATCCCGTGCAAAGCCATGCTGCGTCATCGGGTAGAGCCTTCCCTGGTGCCGCAATTCGTCGTTCTTGAGCCGACCGACGATGGGGAACAGATTGGGCGCGTGGCGCGGCCACTGCGGACCGGCCTGCCAAAGCAGTTCGAATCCGGCGGCGTTCTTCAACGAGCATAATTCAGCGCCATTCGCCGTGATGGTCGCGGTGATCATGTCATTGTGGAGCGTGAAGCCGTCGCTGGTCATGGTTTGTATGGCCATCCGATTTCTCTCAAGTTGAGTACGATCGCGGCCTTTGATCACACGCACAAATCAGAGCACGCGCGCAATCACTGGAAGCCGGCGTAGCGCCACCACTATTCCCCAGCTCACCACGACCGCGCCGAAAAAGACGATGGCGCCCTTGGTGATTGGGCCCAGCGGGAGCGTGAGCAGCGCGAACTGGAGCCAGACCACGACGGGATAGTGAATGAGATACATGCCATAGCAACTGGCGCTGAGGCTGTCGAAAACAGGTTGTCGCGCGATGGCGAGGCGCCGGAAGATGGCGATGAAAGCAAAACTGATTGTGCCGCAGGACAGCACGAAGCTGAGGTCGCTAACAAGGCGCAGGGTAAGAGGCAGCGGCCGATGAGCGCCGGCAACCGGCAGGACGAGCGTTATGATGATGGCGAGCTGTAATGCATAGGCGGCGAGCCCGGCCGAAAGCCAGATCGGCCATTGCCGCACCAGCGCAGCATTCCGCGCCAGAAAGCCGGAAACGGTGCCGGAGGCACCGATCCGAATCCCGGCCAGGAAGTAGGTCGCATAGAGCAACAGGCGGCTCGCCTGAAATGAAAAGGGACCGAGCGTGAGCCAACGCCCGGCGCCGAAGGTCAATTCCATTGGAACATAGGCTAGTGCAGAAACAACGAGGAGCGTGGCAACGAATGCCGGCGGATGGCCATACACGCCGAGATGCGGCAGGGCCTGCGTATTCGCCGTCAAGCGGCGCCGCAGTGCATGCAGCCCGGCTGCGAGCGCATCGAAGATAAATAGCAGCCAGATGAACCAGGCGGGACCACTGGGCCAAAAGCCCAGGGATAGCCAAGCGCGAGCGTAAGCGAGCAAGCCCGGATCGGCACCGGTTACCGCATAGGTTGGATAGTAGGCGAGTGGCATCAGGATTGGTACGGCGACTGCGAACGGGACGCCTAGCCGTAAAATCCGCTCGCGCAGGAAGCCCGCGCCTCCCTTGCGCTCGAGGCTTGGCCAGACGAAGAGGCCTGAGAGCAGGAACATCAGCGCCATGAAGAACGTGTCATTGAAGGTGGTAACGACGTCGAACCCGGCCCAACGTTGGGAGTCGACGATCGGCGCCGGCAAGATTTCGAACATCCTCGATTGCGCAGGCCACAGGACCGCATATGCCAGCAATGAATGATGTAGTAGCACCAGGAGGACGATGAAGGCGCGCAGATAGTCGAAGCTCACATCGCGAGTGTCCGCGTCGGAAAGGGGAATGGGCGCGTCGCCCTTGGGTAGCTTTGGCGTTGGCGTGCTCATGGTTGGCCTTCGCGTCGCAACCAAGCCCCCCAGGGCGGGAGCCCTTCGATGAGTGACAAGTCCATCAGTTGCGATTTTCGCAGCCACATGATCGCGGACATGACGACCCGGACCTTCCGCGCAACCATATCCGACATATCGGGGCCTTTGCCAGCTTCTCGGTCGCACTGCGACACCACAACCGGCGACGACATCCGTCGCTTTCCATTCGCTGAGGTCGAGCAGCGCACTCAGCCACCGAGGGTAAACGGCCAGACTTCGGCGTTGCGCCTTGCGGTCTGCATCGACGCGAAGGCGCCGGCCGCCCTGTCGCTCCTGCCTGCGCCGATGAGCGGTTCGAAGTGGAAGCCGATGTGTGATCATCGCGACGCCGTCGGGCACGCCAAACGATGACATCACAGTCGACGCCAGGGGCGCAATCCCGATAAAGTTCGCATATCGACGTGCCCAATTCCTGCCACCTGCGCTATGATCTTGCGGCATTGCTTTCCGGCATGAGGCGTCAGCCCTCGATGGTAAATATCTGGACCCGCAAATCGACCGCGGAATTGCTCGACGAAGCCGCATTGGGAGACGGAGACGACGGCGAGGTGCGGGCCCTCAAACGCACTTTGTCCGCCCTCAATCTGATGGCGCTCGGCGTCGGCGGCATCATCGGCGCCGGAATCTTCGTGCTGACCGGACACGCCGCCGCCGCGAACGCCGGACCTGCGGTCGCGCTCTCCTTTCTGCTCGGCGCCGTCGCATGCGCCTTCGCCGGCCTGTGCTACGCCGAAATGTCGTCGGCGGTTCCGATCAGCGGCAGTGCCTATACCTACGCTTACGCCACGCTCGGCGAACTCGCGGCATGGATCATCGGCTGGGACCTGATCCTCGAATATGCCGTCGGCGCCACCGCGGTGGCGATCGGCTGGTCCGGATATTTCGTCAGTTTTGCCCGGGATCTTGGCGTTGACCTGCCGGCCCGCTTTGTCGCCTCGCCGTTTACCTACGATGCCGCAGCGCATGCCTGGTCATCCACCGGCGCCATCCTGAATGTGCCGGCGGTGGCGGTGATCGTTGTGATCACCGCGCTTCTGGTCGCCGGCATCAGGGAGACGGCGCGGTTCAATAATTTCATCGTCGCGGTCAAGCTCGTGGTGATCGCGCTGTTCGTCATCTGCACCGTGCCCGCGTTCAGCACGGCGAACTGGGTGACATCGAGCAATCCCGCGGGCGCCTTCATTCCGCCCAATGCCGGCGTCGGGATCTACGGCTGGTCGGGGCTGGCGCGCGGCGCGGCGGTGGTGTTCTTTGCCTATATCGGTTTCGACGCGGTCTCGACGGCGGCGCAGGAGGCCCGAAATCCGATGCGGGACATGCCGATCGGCATTCTCGGCTCGCTGGCGATCTGCACGGTGCTGTACGTCGTCGTCGGCCTGGTTCTCACCGGCATCGTGCCGTTCGACCGGCTGAATGTTCCCGATCCGATCGCGGTCGGCATCGACGCCGCAGGCGTCGGCTGGCTTTCCCCGTTCATCAAACTGGGAATCATCTTCGGCCTCACCTCGGTGATCCTGGTCATGCTGCTGGCGCAGCCCCGGATTTTCCGGGCGATGGCGCATGACGGGCTGCTGCCCGCGGCGGCCGCGAAGATCCATCCGCGGCTGCGCACGCCTCACGTCGCGACGATGTCGACCGGCGCCGTCGTGGCGGTTCTCGCCGGCCTGCTGCCGATCGGGCTGGTCGGCGAACTCGTCAGCATCGGAACGTTGTTCGCATTTGCCGTGGTGTCGCTCGGCGTGCTGGCGTTGCGCATCGCCGAGCCGAACCTGCGCCGTCCGTTCAGGGCGCCGGCGATCTGGCTGGTCGGACCCGCGGGGGCTGCGACCTCGCTGTTCCTGATGTTCAGCCTGCCGGCCGATACCTGGTTGAGGCTGGCGGTCTGGCTCGCGCTCGGATTGGTCATCTACTTTGGCTATGGCGTACGCTATAGCCGGGTCAGGGCAAAGGCGTAGCGCGCTGGAGGCAACATGGAACTGAAGGTCAACGGCAAGACGCATCAGCTCGATGTCGAACCCGAGATGCCGCTGCTCTGGGTGCTGCGCGACGAACTCGGCATCACCGGGCCGAAATACGGCTGCGGCATATCGATGTGCGGCGCCTGCACCGTGCATGTCGACGGTCAGGCGATGCGATCCTGCATCCTGGCGGTCGGCGACGTCTCGGGCGAGATCACCACCATCGAGGGGCTTGGCTCGCCGCAGGCGCTGCATGCGGTGCAGGCGGCATGGGTCGAGCTTCAGGTCGCGCAATGCGGCTATTGCCAATCCGGCCAGATCATGGCGGCCGCCTCCCTGCTCCACGTCAACGCCGAACCTAGCGACGACGACATTGATGCGGCGATGTCGGGCAACCTCTGCCGCTGCGGCACCTATCCGCGCATCCGGCTCGCCGTGAAGGCGGCGGCCGCGAATTTGAGGAGGCCCAGGCCATGAGCCGCCTCGGCACCATTGCCCGCCGCACGTTTCTGGTCGGCTCGGCCGCGGTCGCCGGAGGCGTGGCCTTCGGCTTCTACGCCTACAAGAGAACCCCGCCCAACCCGCTGATATCAGAACTCGGCGACGGCGAGACCGCGCTGACGCCCTATGTTCGGATCGACCAGAGCGGCGTCACCCTCATCACGCCGCGCGCCGATTTCGGCCAGGGCGCCTACTCGATCCAGGCGGCGCTGGTCGCCGAGGAACTCGATCTCGACTGGAACGACATCAAGGTCGATCCGGGTCCGCCGGGCACCGCCTATTACAACACCAAGGTACTGGCCGAAGGCTTTCCGATCGCCGCGACCGACGACGGCACGCTTGCCCACGGCATGCGCGTCGTCGGTGACGCGCTGGGCAAGTTTCTCAGCCTGCAGATCACCGGCGGCTCTTCGACGGTGGCCGACGGCTACGAGAAGCTGCGGATCGCAGGTGCGGTCGCGCGCGATGTGCTGCTGTCGGCGGCGTCCCGACAAACCGGCATCGCCAAGGCCGACCTGAAGACCCGCAACGGCGCCGTGATCACGCCCGACGGAAAGTCGCTGAGCTACGCCTCGCTGGCGAAGATGGCAGCGACGATCGAGCCGCCGGATAGCATAAAACTCAAGCCCGAGGCGGAATGGCGCTACCTCGGCAAACCGATGCGGCGCATCGACATCGTGGCCAAATCGACGGGCACCGCGACCTTCGGCATCGACCTCCGGATGCCCGGCATGGTCTACGCCACGGTCCGCACCAATCCGCGGATCGGCGGCCGGCTCAACGGCTACGACGCCAGTGCGGCCGAGAAGTCGAAGGGCGTGCTCAAGATCGTGCCGATCACCGGTGGCGTCGGCGTGATCGCCGACAACACCTGGCGCGCCTTTCAGGCCATCGACTCGATCAAGTTCGACTGGGGACCGGCGCCGTATCCGGCGACGTCGGCTGAAATGTTCGAGACGGTTGCCGCTTCGTTCGTCTCCGCGCGTAAGGACAGCCGTTTCAAGAATGAAGGCGACGTCGACAGCGCGCTGAAGGACGCCAGGGTGATCGAGGCCGAATACCGGATCCCCTACCTCGCCCATGCGCCGCTGGAGCCGATGAATGCGGTGGTCCAGCTCAAGAACGGACGGCTGGATATCTGGACCGCCGCGCAAATCCCCCTGTTCATGATTGCCTCGGCCGCTGCCGTCAGCGGGCTTGCGCCCGAAAACGTTCACCTTCATGTCCAGATGTGCGGCGGCAGTTTCGGCCGGCGCCTCGAAGACGATTATGTCCGCCAGTCGGTCGAACTCGCAAAGGCCTTTCCGGATCGTCCGATCAAGATGACCTGGACCCGCGAGGAGGACATGACCCACGACTTCCCGCGACCGCTCGGCATGGCGCGGATGCGCGGCGCGGTAAAGGACGGCAAGGTCGACGCCTACGATCTTTCGATCGCCTGCCCGTCGGTGACGGCGTCGCAGACCGGACGGCTGAACATGTCGCTGCCCGGACCGGATATCGCGATCGTGGCCGGCGCCTGGGATCAGCCGTTCCGGATTCCGAACTATCGCGTGACGGGCTACCGCGTCCCCGAACTGGTGCCGATCAGTTCGTGGCGTTCGGTCGGCGCCTCCGGCAACGGTTTTTTGCACGACTGCTTCCTCGACGAGCTGATCCACGCCGCCGGCGCCGATCCCCTCAAGGAGCGGCTGCGGCTGTGCTGGCACGAACCCTCGCGCAAGGTGCTGGAGGCGGTCGGCGAGATGTCGAACTGGGGCAGCGATCCCGGCCAAAATCGCGGCCGCGGCGTTGCGTTCACGCTGTCGTTCGGGGTGCCGGTGGCCGAAGTGGTCGAAGTCACCAACACGCCGAAAGGCATCCGGATCGACAAGGTCTTCGTCGCCGCCGAGGTCGGACGGGTGCTGGACCCGCAGAACTTCGAAAACCAGCTGCAGGGCGGCGTGATCTGGGGCCTGGGGCATGCCATGAATTGCGAACTGACCTATGCCGACGGGATCGCCGAGCAGACCAACTTCCATGCCTTCGAAGGCATGCGCCTCGACCAGGCGCCGCAGATCGAGATCCGCGCGCTCACCAATTCACCCTCGATTCACGGCATCGGCGAACCCGGTGTGCCGCCGGCCGCCCCCGCCCTTGCCAACGCCATCTTCGCCGCCACCGGAAAGCGCATCCGCGAACTGCCGCTGAACAAGCATATCGACTTCGCCTAGTACCCGGAATCAGAGCTGAGTGATACGGCGATGGCGCGGCGGCTGCCGCAGGGCCTTACGAAAAAATCGCAAAACAACCCCATGCAAAGTAGAAGGCAGCGACTTGCTCGACTCATGTTCCAAGAAAAGTGGGTACTAGGCCTCCGGCTTCCGGCGCATAAGCGCAGCGCGCTCGCAGGTCGCGACGATCTCGCCGTGCTGGTTGATCGCCTCGTGGAAGAAGTTGACGATCCCCTCGTTCGGCCGCGACTTGCTGGCGCGCTTCGACCGGATGGTGGTGCGAACCTTCACGGTATCGCCGTGGAACAGTGGCTTGGGGAAACGGACGTCGCTCATCCCGAGATTGGCGAACGTGGTGCCGAAGGTGGTGTCGTTGACCGACATGCCGATCATCAGGCCGAGCGTGAACAGGCTGTTGACCAGCGGCCTGCCCCATTCGGTCTTCGCCGCGAAATGGGCGTCGATGTGCAGCGGCTGCGGGTTCATGGTCAGCAGCGAGAACCACACATTGTCCGCTTCGGTGATGGTGCGCGACCATTCATGGTTGAACACCATGCCGTCCTCGAATTCCTCGAACCACAGCCCCGCCATACCCCCGCCTCGCTTGCATCGGTTTTTTGGTATTTCAACGCCTGCCGCGGCGGCTGGCAAGATCTCACCGCGGCGAACCCACCGATCTCACCGGTCATTGCCGGCGATCGGATCAAATCCTCGGCGCCGTCATGGAAATGCAACCTTGAATGTGCGACCATTGCTCCACGGGTCGGCGTGGCAGCGCGTCGGCCTGGATGGAATATATCGGAGCAGGCGCCATGAACCCTCATTCGATTCCCGGGGTGCGTTTCGACACTTCCCTGATGCCGGATCGAGAGGCTTTCGACATCTGGCAAACGATTCTGGAAGAGTTCTACGAGGTGGCGCCCACCCGCGCCACCGAGCAGCCGCCGTTCGCCGCCGCGCTGGGCATGTGGAACATCGACGGAATGACGCTGACCCACGGATCGTTCACGGCCCAGCGCTTCGTCCGGACCGCCAACCGCGCCCGTCGCGATGGCCTCGACAATTACACCGTGCTGATGCATTCGCAGGGCAAGTACAGGGCGGAAGCCGGCGGGCACCGGATCGAGAGCGCGCAAGGGCGCGTATGCGTCGTCGATTTCGCGCAACCCCTGGTGTCCGAAGTGACCCCGAACGACAGCATCACGCTGTCGCTGCCGCGGGAAATGCTGGACAGCGTGCTGCCGTCACGCCGGCTGCACGGAATGGTTCTGGAGGGGCCGCAAGGCGGCCTGTTGCGCGATTTCCTGCTTTCGCTCACGCGCCGGCTGCCCGAGCTCGGCGCCGAACAGGCACCGTTGATCGCCAGCGCCTTCCGTGACCTGCTGGCCGCCTGCATCTCGCCCTCGCCGGCGATGGCCGAGCGCGCGCAGCCCCAGCTCGATGCGCTCGGTTTGCGGCAGGCGCGCCAGATCATCGCGGCGAACATGCATCGGCCGGATTTCGGGGTGGAAGAGCTGTGGGGAGCCCTCGGCGTTTCGAAGGCCACGCTCTACCGGATGTTTCAGCGGTTCGGCGGCGTCAACGAGTACATCCGGGCCCGCCGGCTGGCGCACGCCCATGCCCTCCTGGTCAAGTCGAACCGATGGGGCCGCATCTCGGAGGTCGCCCGCCTCTGCGGTTTCACCAGCGATGCGCATTTCAGCCGGGCGTTTCGCGAAGCCTACGGTTATTCGCCTCGCGAGACGATGAGCTCCGCCCACCTGTCCTTGCGTCATCGCCCCGGCGCGGCGCAGGCGTCGGCAGGGACAGACGGGGTCATCATCGACTGGATCCGGCAGCTCGCCGGCTGATCCGGCCGAGCAACGGCCGCCTCACCAGGTCTTCCGCAGCACGCCGGTGCCGCTATAGACGTTGGCGGTCGAGGAGAATTCACCGTCGAACTTGGCCTGCAGCGACCAGCCGTCGGTGAGCCTGTACGTCATGCCGGCGGTCACCAGCCCGCGGTCGGGCTTGGCCGCCGCGGCGTTGACGATGAAGTTCGAGCCCGGCAGCGCCTGGAACAGCGCGCTGGCGTGCGCGCTGTCGCCGTAATCGTGCGCCCAGGCGGCGCGGCCATACAACGTCACCAGCGTGCCCGGCATCAGCGCGATGTTGCGGTCGAACCAGGCGCCGAGTTCGGTGCGGGTCTGGGTCGCGGTCTGCGCGGCGTAGTTCAGCGCGAAGGCGCTCCCGGCTTCGCCATAGGCCGGCAGATAGATCGCCTGCAGCTGCGCCGCCGCATAGGGCGTGATGCCGACCAGCGCGGTGTCGAGGCGATAGCCGCCCTCGAGCCGTGCGCCGAGGCCGCTGGTCTGGAACCGGGCGGAAAGCCGGTCGAAACCGGCGACGGTCACGTTGCGGTTGGTGGTGACGTCGTGGAAATTGTAGGACAGCGCCGCGGACAGATATGCCGCGCCCGACCGGGTCGAGCCGTAGAGGCCAGCCTGGAACACGTCGGAGCGGCCGCCGCCGAGCGCGGAGTCGAGGCTCCAATTGGTGCCGCCGCCGGCCAGCGCAAAGCCTGCGAGCGTCGACGGCGAGATCAGATAGTCGGCGCCGACCGCGGTGCCAAACACCCGGCTGGTCGCGCTGTTCGATCCCGCCGCGGCATCGCCGCTGGTGGTCTGCGTACCGCCAAACACTGCCGCCCAGACGCTCCAGTGCCGCAGATCCGGATCGGGCCCGCGCTTCAGGGCTTTGGTGTAGAGCGCGGCATAGGCATCGCGTTCGCTCTTGGTCCTTTTCTTGCCGTCCGGAGCATAGGACAGCGCGCGTTCCTCTTCCTCGGTGAATTGCGGCGCGGTCGGCGTTTCGACCTCGATGGCGTTGCCGCGGCCGGCGACGAATGGATCGGTGATCAGGCCGAGAAACATGTTCATCGCATCGAAGGTAGTCTGCTGCGAGCCGG
>Ga0066797_1000470_pt1 | contig 12234 bp, 12 predicted proteins | sample PersoiDNA2013193_FD_76335 | JGI IMG/M metagenome (GOLD analysis project Ga0066797, IMG submission 76335) | Permafrost soil microbial communities from the Arctic, to analyse light accelerated degradation of dissolved organic matter (DOM) -... | ecosystem: Environmental > Terrestrial > Soil >... | reverse complement strand
GGGGTCCCCCCGTACAAACCGCGGGGAGACCCCGTCGGCCGCCTCTCCCGGTGAGGCACCGTCGGCCTCCTCCGAGGAGCCTTCGCTGGCCGAAGCCGCCGCGGAGGCCCTGGTAGCGGAGACGCTGGCGGATGTCCCCGCGGAGGCGCCCGCAAGCCCGCCGGTGGGGCTGGTGAATGTCGCCAACGCGCTGACGGTCCTGCGGATCTGCCTCGTGCCTGTTTTCGTCGTGTGCCTGGCCGCAGGCGGTACCGGCTGGCGCCTGGCCGCGCTGGCGGCGTTCGGGGGAGCGTCGCTGACCGACCTGCTTGACGGTCAGCTCGCGCGCAAGCGCGGTCTGGTGACGGACTTCGGCAAGATCGCGGACCCGATCGCCGACAAGGCGCTCATCGGAGCGGCGCTCATCACCTTGTCGGCGCTCGGGGAGCTTCCTGGCTGGGTCACCGGGCTGATCCTCGCCCGTGAGCTCGGCATCACCGCGCTCAGGTTCGCCGTCATCAGGCGCGGCGTCATCGCGGCGAGCCAGGGCGGCAAGCTCAAGACGCTGCTGCAGATCATCGCGATCTGCCTGTACGTGCTGCCCTCCTCGGCTGGAGTCCTCGCCGTGATCCGAGAAGTGGTGATGGGCGCGGCTCTCGTGGTTACTCTAGTGACGGGTGTGGACTACGTGATACGCGCCGTGCGGATGAGCCGGTTATCTCCCGGGGGACCCCACGAACCCACGGGGCGGCTTGCCTGGGCGAGAGTGAGGCATAGCGGATGGCAGATGGCGTGGCCGGTCCGGCCGCACGCGAGCTGGCCGCGGAGATCGTCCGCCTGCTGGCGGCGGCGGGCCAGACGGTGGCCACCGCCGAGTCGCTGACGGGTGGCCTCGTCGCTGCCGCGCTTACCGACGTGCCCGGCTCGTCCAGGGCCTTCCGGGGCGGCGTGGTTGCCTACGCGACCGAACTCAAGGCCAGGCTCCTTGGCGTCGACGCCGCCATGCTCGCGGCGCACGGTCCGGTCTGCGCGGCGGTCGCGGCGGCGATGGCCGAGGGCGTCAGGCAACGGCTGGCGGCCACCGTCGGGGTGGCCACCACCGGAGTGGCCGGCCCCGATCCCCAGGACGGTCATCCGCCCGGCACCGTGCACATCGCGGTGAGCCTCGCCGATGACACGGTGGTGCGCACGATTGCGCTGGCAGGAGACCGTGACGAGGTACGTAGACTGAGTGTGGAACGGGTACTTGGTTTGCTACTAGGCCGACTTAGGGAAGAGTGTCTGTGATTACAGTGTTACGTCGGGAGCGAACACACCCGGTAGTGGTCTCGCGTCCTTACCGTACGGAAAGGTACGGTGGGGGTAGCGATGGCCGCGGTCCGGCAAGTTTGGTAGGAGCGCGGCAAGCGGTTGCGCCTCAGAAAGGGAGTGCGACGATGGTTCTGCTTCGTCAACTGCTCGGCGACGTGCTGCGTCGGCTGCGCATCAGGCAGGGCCGCACTCTGCGCGAGGTATCCGCGACGGCACGCGTGTCGCTCGGGTACCTGTCAGAGGTTGAGCGCGGTCGTAAGGAGGCCTCTTCGGAACTGCTCGCGGCGATCTGCGCGGCCCTCGACACCCCGCTGTCTCAGGTGTTCCGCGAGGTGTCAGATAATTTTGCCCTCGCCGAGCTGCAGAACGAGCCCGTGCTTTCCGGTGCCCTTCGCGAGCCTGGCCTGCGGGTTCCAGCGGAGCGTCGCCCCGTTGAGCGCATCTCTGGCGAGGTTGCCGACGCGGCGAGCCCGGCGGGCGATGGATTCGGCAAGATCGACTCGGTAGGCGACGTCACCGACATGGTCCCTGTCTAACCGGTCGGCGAATGCTTTCGGCTCAGCCCGCGTTTGCGCGGGCTGAGCCCGTTACACCCAGGCTTGCGGGCTGTCGGTGAGGACCGCGATGGCGTCGGGCAGCTTGCCGGCGACGATGTCCGCCAGGGTCACCGATTCGAGGACGGCTCGCTCGTTCGCGCGCAGCGCGATCCAGACCCGCTGGAGCGGCTCGGCCGCGCCCGGATAGCTTACGTTTTCCGGACGTTCGCCGCGCACGCCGAGAAGCTGGCCGTCGATCGCCCTGATGATGTCGGCAAGCGAGATCTCGGAGGCCGGCCTGGCCAGCCAGAATCCGCCGTCAGGACCGCGCTGGCTGCGCACGATGTTGCTGCGTCGCAGGTGCGTCAGGATCGTCTCGAGGAACTTGCCCGGGATATTCTGCGCCTGGGCGAGCTGCTCGGCCGTGACATGGCCGTCGTCTTGCGCAGCGGCGAGCTCGATGGCTGCGCGCAGCGCGTAGTCGGCGCGTGCGGAGAGTCGCATGATGGCTATTATGCAGCTTCCCGACCGGATTGGTGACATCAACCGGCTCAGGGCTATGCTGCCAGGAGTGCTGCAATCGTTCGCAGCCACCCGGAAAACCGGCGGAACCGGCGGAAGCGGAAAACGGCGGAGGAACAAGCGATGCCTGGTGCCAGTGAAGTGACTGTCCGCCTGACCGTCAACGGAACCGCAGCAGCCGCTACCGTCCCGGCCAGGACCCTCCTCGTCCATTTCCTCCGCGATGAACTGCGGCTCACCGGCACCCACGTCGGCTGCGACACCACGCAGTGCGGCGCGTGCACGGTCGCGCTTGACGGCGTGGCGGTCAAGTCCTGCACGGTTCTCGCGGCCCAGGCGAGCGGCCACGAGATCACCACGATCGAGGGCCTCGCCGAAGGCTCTCCAGGCGAAGGACGGCTGCACCCGATACAGCAGGCATTCAGGGACGAGCACGGTCTCCAGTGCGGCTACTGCACGCCCGGCATGGTGATGGCGATCCGCCAGATCCTCGCGGACCATCCCGACCCATCAGAAGACGACATCAGGCACGCGCTCAACGGCAACATCTGCCGCTGCACCGGCTACCAGAACATCGTCGCGGCCGCCCGCAAGGCCGCCGTCGCCATGCGTGCCGCCGGACAGGAGGGGTGAGCGAACGTGTTCCCCGCTGACTTCGCCTACGCCAGGGCCGGCTCGCTTGACGATGTCTTCGCCCTTCTCGAGCAGGCACGCGTTGAGGACGAGGAGGCAAAGCTCATCGCCGGCGGCCAGTCGCTGCTTCCGCTGATGAAGCTCCGCCTCGCCGCTCCGCAGGTGCTCATCGACATCGCGGACATCGCCGACCTCAAGGGCATCGCCAGCAACCACGAAAGCACGACCATCGGGGCGGCCACCACCTACCGCTCGCTGGGGCAGCACGAAAACCTCGCCGCCAGGTACCCCGCCATGGCCGACGCGCTCGCGGTCCTCGCCGACCAGCAGGTCCGTGCCAGGGGCACGGTGGGCGGCGCGGTCGCGCACGGCGACCCCGCCGCGGACCTGCCCGCGGTCCTGCTCGCACTCGACGCCACGGTCGAGATAACAGCAAGGGACGGCGCGCGAGCGGTCGCGCTTGACGACTTCCTGCTGGGGATCTACGAGACCGACCTGGCTGAGGATGAGATCGTTACGGCCATCACGATCAAGGACCAGGCAGCCCCGGGCGCGCTCGGCTCTGCCTACGAGAAATTCGCCCACCCGGCGAGCCACCTTCCGATCGCCGGGGTGTGCGCCGTCGTCTCGGTGGAAAATGGGATCATCGCGTCGGCTCAGGTCGCCGTCACGGGGATCTCCCCGCGCCCCTACCGCGCCGGTGATACGGAACGAATCCTGCACTCCGAGCCGCCGCGCAGCAGTCTCATCGAGCAGGCGGCGTCCCAGGTGGCGACCGGGATAACCCCGCTCTCCGACCACCACGCGAGCGGACCCTACCGCCTGCACCTAGCCGAGGTCCTGACCCGCCGCGCCCTGAACCGCGCCATCGCCCGCGCGACCGCGAACACGAGGTCCCTTTGATGGCACCCGACAGCCGCCCGAGCCATCTCATCGGGCGCCCGCTGACCCGCCGGGAGGACCCGGCGCTGCTCACCGGCCGCGGCCAGTACGTCGACGACGTGACGCTGCCCGGCGCGCTGCATGCCTTCGCCGTCCGTTCGCCGCTCGCGCACGCCGTGATCACCGGCATCGACGTCGACGCGGCCCGTGAGGCCCCTGGTGTGGTTGCGGTCTTCACCGCCGCCGACCTCGACGCCGCGGGTGTCGGGCCGCTCCCCGCCGGGGAGGGCCTGCCGCCGGGCGCGCTCAACCCGCGGCATCCGGTGCTCGCCAGCGACAAGGCGCTCTGGGCGGGCCAGCCGGTGGTCCTCGTCGTCGCCGACACCCCCGAGCGCGCCGCGGACGCCGCCGAGTATGTCGTCATCGACTACGACGATCTCCCGGCGGTCACCGGCCCGCTCGGGGCGGCCGAGGACGGCGCGCCGCTGCTGCACGCCGACGCCGCGTCCAACGTGGCCTTCCGCAAGCGCCTCACCGCGGGCGATGCGGACAAGGCGTTCGAGCAAGCCGCCTTCGTGGTCAGCCAGCGGATGACCAGCCAGCGAATCGCTCCGGTCGCGCTCGAGCCGCGCGGCGTGCTCGCCTACGTCGCGGACGACGGGCGCCTTGAGGTCCGGCTGCCCACCCAGCGCGCGCACGGCTCGCGCAACTGGCTGTCGACGATCCTCGGCCTGCCGGCGACGCGGATCCACGTCCGCACGGGCGACGTCGGCGGCGCGTTCGGCGCGAAGGGGCCCATGTACCCCGACCAGGTCGCGGTGATCGCCGCCGCGCGGGCGCTCGGCCGCCCGGTGAAGTGGATCGAGGAGCGCACCGAGTCGTTCACCGCTACCACGCACGGCCGTGACCAGGTAGCCGACCTGGAACTCGCGGCTGATGCCAATGGAAACATCACCGCGATGCGCGGCACCGTGCACGCCAGCTTCGGCGCCTACTTCACGGCGAACGCACCCGGGTCGCTGCTCGGCCGCCTCGGCCCGATGCTCCCGCAGGGCTACCGGATCGAGCACTTCGACGTCGAGCTCGTCGGCGTGTTCGCCAACACCACGCCGATCGGCCCGTACCGGGGTGCAGGCCGGCCCGAGGGCGCCTACTTCTGCGAGCGCCTCGTCGACCTGATGGCCGCCGAGACGGGCATCGACCGGGCCGAGCTCCGCCGCCGCAACTTCATCCCCGCCACCGACTTCCCGTACACGACCTGCACCGGGCTGACCTACGAGAGCGGCGACTACCAGGCCGGCCTCGACCTGCTCCTAGAGAAGCTCAAGGTCAACGACGATGTGGAGGAACGGGCCCGGCTTACTGCCAACGGCCAGCTCTTCGGCGTCGGCATCGCGTCGTTCGTCGAGCCGGGCGGGATCGTCCCCAAGGTGCCTGGACCTGATGGCACGGTAGGCGACAAGGCGACGGTGACCGTTTCGCCGTCGGGCAAGGTCACGGTCGCGGTCGGGACGAGCGGCCACGGCCAGGGCCACGAGACCGCGTTCGCGCAGCTCACGGCGGACCTGCTCGATGTTCCCTACGACGACGTGACCGTGGTGTTCGGCGACACCGACACGGCGCCGTTCGGGTACGGCACGTTCGGCTCGCGCTCCCTGGCGGCCGGCGGCACGGCGATCCACGGCGCCTGCCAGGCGGTGCTCGACGCGGCCCGCCGGGTGGACGCGCCGATGTCGGTCGCCGCGGCGGCGGCCCGCCTTGGCGGCATCTCCGCGACCGGATCCTCGGGGGCCCCGCAGGAGACCTACGCCTCGGGCTCGTACGCGTGCACGGTGTCGGTCGACCCGGAGACCGGTGTGGTGCGGCTGCTCCGGGTGGTAGCGGTCGACGATTGCGGGGTGGTGGTCAACCCGTTGCTCGTCGTGGGCCAGGTGCACGGGGCGGTCGCCCAGGGCATCGGCCAGGCGCTGACCGAGCAGGTGCTTTACGACTCTTCCGGCCAGCCGATGGCCGGGTCGCTGATGGACTACGCGGTGCCGTTCGCCGCCACAATGCCGCACATCGAGTCCTACTCGGTCGTCACGCCATCCACGGTCAACCCGCTGGGCGTCAAGGGCATGGGCGAGTCGGGCACGATCGGCGTCACCCCAGCCCTAGTCAACGCAGTCATGGACGCGCTGCGGCCCTATGGCATCCGCCACCTGGACATGCCGCTCACCCCCGAGAAGATCTGGACCGCCATCAATCGGTCGCGGAATTGATTCCCGTCGCAGAACGGTCGTCAACCTTTCTCTGGCATAACGAGATTCCGTACTGAATAACAATTATGATTGGCTGAATAATCGCTGCGATTGGAATCGTCAAATCCGGGATAGCCACTTCATATGAATCTCATCGAGCACTTACTGCGGGTCACCTCAGCGTGGCGAATGCCGTAGCGAGCTGCTCGCGCTCGGCAAGCGCAACTGACAGCGGCCGCCCGGCCGTGAGGCCGCCGTCGACGGCGATGTCCTGGCCGGTGACGAACGTCGAGGCGTCACCGGCCAGCCAGGCGAGCACCTGCGCCACATCCTCCGGGGTCCCGGCGCGGCGGATTGGCTGATAATTCGCCAGGGCCGCAAGGAACGTCGGTTCGAGCTGCCCGGCCGTGCGGTCGGCGTCGGCCGGGTTCATGCCGGCCGCCTTGCCGAAGATGCCCGTCGGGATAGGGCCGGCAGAAACGCTGTTGACCCGAATCCCCGACTGGCCCAGCTCGACCGCCGCACACCGGGTCAGCTGGATGACCGCTGCCTTGGCGGCGGAGTAGTCGGCACCGCTCCAGCCCGCCAGCCGCGCCGCGATACTGGCCTGGTTCACGATGCTCCCGGAGCCCTGCGCGGACATTACCCGTGCGGCGTATTTCATGCCCGCGAGAACTCCCCCAACATGCACGGCCATCACGTCCCAGAATCGCGCGATATCGACCGCGTCGACGCCCCCCATGGGAGCACCGCCGCTGCCCGCGTTATTGATCAGGACATCAAGCCGACCGAAGCGTGACACCGTCTCGGTAATGAGGCGCTCGACGTCGCTTTCGACGGTAACGTCGGCGGCGACGAACCATGAGGCTGGACCGAGCCGCCCGGCCAGCTCCTTGCCCTCAGGCTCGCGTCGGCCGCCCACGGTGACGAACGCGCCTTCGGCCACGAATAGCTCAGCCGTGCGCGCCCCGATTCCGCTGGTCCCTCCGGCGATCACGGCAACCTTGCCGTCAAGTACACCCACGCCCGCCTCCACAATATAGCCCGCTTGATCTCTCCGAGTGTCCGCAGCGGCAGCGTGCTGGTCAAGAAGCACTTCAGGAACGCTTGATAAGCGCCATGCATCGATGGGCTTGGCCCGGGTTCTGGCCGTCCGACGATTTTTTAGCATCCACACGCACAGGAATGACCGCCCGGCGATCTCAGGGCCGCCTGCACGGTCCCTGGTCGGGAGGTAAGCAATGACAGCGTAATGAATTCCTATCATTCCAGTTCAAATGCCGCCTGCGCCGGGTTCTGTTACGCGCTCGGCGCCGCGAGCGACGCGGTCCGGGCGGGCACTTCCCGGCATGTCGATCGCCGGCAAGATCGGCGCGCCACAGGCCAGGGTCGCCACCGACGTCGTCCACTCGGGCAACACGTCGGCAGCATCCATCCCGCTCGCCCTGATGGCCATGATCGGCCGTGGCGAGCTCTTCGGATCGGCAGCGCGACGTTCGCGGGGCCGCTTGCTGCCACAGGCTCAGGTTGACAGGGCTTGAGGCCTCGGCGTACAGGCCGATCCCCGGCCGCCGCTGCTGCCGCAGCATCGCCCGCAACAGGATGACCCCGGCCCCCGTTACCTCGGGGCCAGGGCGTACCGCCGCGAACATCACTCGGGCTGTCAACGGCCCCGCGATTCGAATGGGAAATTGTCCTATTCGGGTTCCGGGTTCGCTGATTTGACGCCGCGTCCGCCGTCGTCAGCTAGGTCGAGCGCCTGCATCAAATGCCTAATGAGCGATTGCGATAAACTATCATTGTCCTTAATTCAAGAGTAATTAATCTGATCGTTACGGGGCTCTGCTGTCCTATCTCGTGTGACCGATTCCCGGTCGACAGGAGGCGGTGCATGAATATCTCACCTGCCGTAGCCGAATCAGGCGGCCGCCAGGATCAATCGGTCGCGGACACCATCATGCGCTTTTTCGCGCAGGACGCCCGCGCTGACCCGTATGGCCTGCTCCGCCAGCTCCGCGAGGCCGGCCCGCTGCACCGCACGCCGCTCGGCGTCTACCTGGTCACCCGGTACTCCGACTGCGCGGCGCTGCTGCAGAGCAGCGCGTGGAGTCACGCGGCGGAGGCAGCGCTCCTGCACCCGGGCGTCGGGGTACATGAGGCCGCCACGGAGCTGCCCGCCTCGTTTCTCTGGATGGACCCGCCCGACCACACCCGGCTCAGGAATCTGGTGTCGAAGGCATTCACCGTGCGCACCGTGACCCGGCTGCGGCCGAGGATCCACGAGCTGACCGGCCAGCTCGTGGACGCGGCGCTGGACGCGAGGGAATTCGACCTGATCGACGCCATCGCCTACCCCCTGCCGCTCACCATGGTCTGCGAGCTGGTCGGGGTGCCCGCCGAGGCGCACGCGTCGATCCGAACCTGGGCGTCCGCGCTCGCGCGCGGGTTCGACCCGGACATTCTCCTGACCCCGCGAGAGCGAGCCGAACGCAGCGCCGCCGCCCGTGACTTCCTGGCCTACTTCCGCACGCTGATCGACGAGCGCCGCGCGCGCCCGGCCGACGACCTGCTGAGCGCGCTGGCCGCCGTGGAAGACTGCGGTGACGTGCTGACGGAAACCGAACTGCTGGCCACCTGCGTCACCCTGATCGTCGCGGGACACGAGACGAGCGTGAACCTCGTCGGTAACGGACTGCTCGCGCTGATGCGCGACCAGGGCACGCTGGCGCAGCTGCGGCGCCGGCCAGAGCTGGTGCCCGCCGCGGTAGAAGAGCTGTTGCGCTACGAGCCGCCCGCCGCGATGACCACCCGGGCCGCCACGAGGCCCATGACCATCGCCGGGCATGACTTCGCACCCGGCGACGGGGTGGTCGTGCTGATCTGCTCCGCCAACCGGGACAAGCGCGCGTTCACCGAGCCGGACCGCCTGGATGTGCGCCGCTACCACAACAGGAAAAGCCGGCCGACGCGCCACCTCGGGTTCAGCCTCGGCATCCACTACTGCCTGGGTGCGCCGCTGGCCCTGCTGGAGATGGAGATCCTGCTCGAGGTCATCTTGCGCCGGGTGCGGGTACTCGAACCGCTGACCGACACCCCGCCGTACAAGCCCAACATCGTCTTGCGCGGGCCAGCCGCGCTCCCCGCGCGATTCCTTTCCTGAACCGTCCGAGGTTCGCGGCCACACCTGAGCAGGGAGAGCCAATGCACAGTTACGACGTCTTCGGCCACCGCGAGGTGCTCGCGTGAGCGCCATCGACCTGCCCTGGTCGGTCCTGGCCGACTATCGGTGCTTCGGGTGCTCGCCGCACAATCCGGACGGCTTGCGGCTGGTCTTCGAGCCGCACCCGGACGGGGTGTGCAGCCGGTTCCGGCTGGGCCGCAGGTTCGAGTCCTACCCGGGGATCATCCACGGCGGGCTGACCGGGGTGATCTGCGACGAGACGATGGGCAACCTGCTCGTGCTGCGCCACGGGCAGTCGGCCTTCACCGTCTCCATGCGCCAGCGGTTCATCACCCCGCTCGTGGTCGACCGCCCTTATGTCTGCGTGGCCCGGCTTGATCGTGACACCGATGGCGGGCGGCTGTATCAGGCGTCCGCGGAGGTGCTTGACGACGAGGGCACGGTATGCGCGACGGCGACCGCGAGCTATCAGCCCTTCGTCCTTGAAGAAGCACTCAAGGAAGTCAAGCTCGGCGATCACGAGGCCGCCGCCCTGTCCGCGGCGCTGTCCGCGGCGGTCCTAGTGAATGGAGCGCAGCATGACGGCGCCAGTTATGAGTGATGAGGACCGCGGGACGCCGCGGCTAGGGGCGCAATCATGACGAGCACAACGTTCACCTTCAACCGGCCAACGAGGAGCTAACGTCGATAGTCCGCGACCTGGCCGCCTGGAAGCGAGGCAATCCCGGTAATGACCTGTTCTCCGCGCTCATCGCCGCGGCGGACGACGGTGACGCGCTCAGCGAGGACGAGCTGATCGCCCAGGTCATGTTCCTCTACATCGCGGGCCACGAAACCACGACGAACCCCGTGGCTGGCGGCCGCGTCAACGAACGTGGTCCGGCCATGGTGTCAATCGCCGTCCGCTAGGACAGGTCTTCTCTTTCTGACTACCGCCCGCACGTCAGCCCGCGCGGGCCGCGGGAGCTTCCCGTGCTGGCGGTCGGGTAACGCGGGGCAGCAACTGGGTGCCCGCCACCACCAGCGTGCTGAGCGCGGCCAACGCGATGATGCAGACCGTGAACGCGGTGACGGTCCCCGCCGCTTGTAGGTAGCTGCCGCCGATGACGGCCACCCCCAACGCGCCGCCGACCTGCTGCGCGGTGGCCAGCACCCCCGAGGCCGCCCCGGAGTGGGGCCCAGGGACGCCGAGCAGGACGGTCGCGACGAGCGGTCCGACCACGAGCCCAAGGCCGGCGCCGTCGACCGCGAGCGGCACAGCCAGCCAGGCCACCTGTGCTCCGGCCGCGACGGTACCCGCAAGCGCCGCCAGGCCAAGCAGCCCACAGGCGCGCAGCGCCGCTCCCGCGGCCAGGCTCTGGCGGCTCCAGCGTCGGTTCGCCCATCCCGCGGCGAGCGAGCCCGCGAGGAACGCCATGCCGTATGGGCAGAACATCAGGCCGGCTTCCAGCGGGTCAAGCCTCAGCGAGTCCTGCAGGTAGAACGCCAGCAGGAAGAACATCGCCGCCGATCCCGCGTATACCGCGACGACCACGGGCAGGCCGGCGGTGAAGGCGCGGCGTCTGAACAGTTCGGGCGGCACCAGGGGGTCGCCGCCGTGGGCGGCCACGCGGCGCTGCACCAGCCACAGCGCGCCAAGCAACGGCGGTACGGCCAGCAAGCATGCGGTCGCCCAATCAGGCCATCCGGCCTCGCGGCCCGCGGATAGCGGCAGCACGACCGCCACCAGGGCGGCGGTTAGCAAGCCGGCCCCCGCGATGTCGACGCTCGGAGGATGCGTCAGCCGTGACTCGGGCACCAGCCGGTGCGCAAGCGCGGCGGCCACCAGCCCCACCGGGACATTCACGAGGAAGCACGCCCGCCAGCCGAGGCCCCCCGGGTCGAGTTGGACGAGCGCACCGCCCGCGAGCTGACCCGCCACACCGGCGAGCCCGACGGTGAGCGCGTAGCTGCGGAACGCGCGGGCCCGTGCGGCGCCCTCGTAGCAGGAGGAGATGATCGCCAGCACCTGCGGCAGCAGCACCGCGGCGGCCGCGCCCTGGGCGAGCCGGGCCCCGACCAGCGCGACGGCGCCCTGGGCGAGGCCGCACCCGGCCGACGTCACCGCGAACGCAACGAGCCCGACCATCAGCATCCGGCGCCTGCCCCACCGGTCCCCGAGCCGCCCGCCGGTCACCAGACCCGCGGCGAATGTGATCGCGTAGCCGGCGACCGTCCACTGCAAGGTGGTGCCGTCGGCGCCGAGGTCGCGCCGCATGACCGGCAGGATGACGTTGACTAGGAAGAAGTCGACCACCACGAGCACGGTGCCCGTCAGGACGACGGGGAGCAGGCCCCGCCGGTGGGCCGCTATGCCTGCGTCGACGGGGGAAAGATCATGCACGTGCAGCTACCGTGGGCGACGAGAGCACCGGCGGGATCGGTGACGCGGGCCTCCGCGGTGGCGGTGCGGCGCCCGACGTGCACGGTCCGGGCCTCGCACGAGACCGTGTCAGCGTCAAGCGACAGCGTACGGATGAAATTCACCTTGAACTCGAGCGTGGTGTAGAGCGCGCCGTCGGGCAGCATCGTGTACACGGCGCTGCCCATCGCGGTGTCCATCAGCGTGGCGATCACGCCGCCATGCACGATGAGCATGGCGTTGGCGGTGGCTTTGGATGGCATGAGCGTCCAGACCGTGCGGCCGACCTCAAGGACGTCGGCGAGGATGCCCAGGGAACTGCCCACCCCGACGCCGTCCGCGATGCCTTGATCGAGGGTGGCCCGCAGATCGCGGAGCCGGGCCTCGATCGACGATCCGGCGATGGTCCCATTCGTCGGCGTCTCATGCGTCTGCGTCACGATTCGTCCTTCCGGAGGCGCTTTCCGACAGCTCCATCATGCCGGTTTTTTGTCGGCTGCCCAGATTGATTGGAGGCTGGTGGGTGGTGATTGCGGGGGGCTATTGGTC
>Ga0066797_1000469_pt1 | contig 12236 bp, 15 predicted proteins | sample PersoiDNA2013193_FD_76335 | JGI IMG/M metagenome (GOLD analysis project Ga0066797, IMG submission 76335) | Permafrost soil microbial communities from the Arctic, to analyse light accelerated degradation of dissolved organic matter (DOM) -... | ecosystem: Environmental > Terrestrial > Soil >... | reverse complement strand
GCCCGGCCCTCCGTGGATCAATGCCCCGCGCTAATCTCCCAGTTGAGCCGTTGTCCGTCCTGGGCTATGGCAGCATCGGCGGCGTTCTGGGACTCAGCCCGGTCGGGGTGTGGAGCGGGGGCCGACTGCGCTACACGCTTGCCGGGATTACTCCCCCTCGGGCGCCTCGTGCTGGAGGAGAGTGGCCACGGCGGATTCGTCGCCGCGATCGAAGCTAACGTTGCGCAGCATCTCTCCGATCAAGCCGGTAGAGACCAATTGCACGCCTGACACAACGAGCAAGAGGGAGAGAATCAACAGCGGGCGCTGCCCGATGGCGTAGCCCTGGAAGTGCAAAAGGCTGAGGTGGGCTCCGGCGAGGACACCCAGCAGCAGCATGAGCATTCCCAGGGTCCCGAACAGCCTGAGGGGCTGGCCCAGATACCGAGTGAGGAAGAGAACCGTCTGGATATCCAGCAGGGCGGCGAGAGCCCGCTCCCATCCGTACTTCGAGTGGCCGTGGAGCCGAGGCCTGTGGTTCACCTCGACCTCACCTACCCGGTATCCCTTCTGGGCGGCCAGGACAGGGAGGTAGCGGTGAAACTCGCCGTACAGCTTCAGATCGCGCGCCACGGCAGCACGGCAGGCCTTGAGGCCGCAGTTCATGTCGTGGAGGTGGACACCCGTGAGGGAGGAGACCACCCCGTTGAAAACGGCGGAAGAGAAACGCTTGGAGGCCGAGTCCTCCCTGTGCCGGCGCCAGCCGGTGACCATATCGTATCCTGAGTCGAGCGCCCCGATCAGGGCGGGGATCTCAGTCGGGTCATCCTGGAGGTCGGCGTCCATGGTGACGATGGTCGCACCCCTGGCAACGGCGAACCCGGCGGAGAGCGCAGCGGTCTTGCCGAAATTCCGACGAAGGTGAACCACAGAGACTCTGTTGTCAGACTGGTGGAGGCGTGCTGCAACCTCATAGGAGCCGTCGGTGCTGCCGTCGTCGACGATGATCATCTCCCAGCGCCGTCCATCCAGGGCAGCCACGATCTCGTCGTACACCGCTTCCAGCGTCTCGTCTTCGTTGAAGACGGTGACGACCACGGAAATGTCGATCGGCTGGTGAATCACCCGGGGACTCTGGACTTCGCCAAGCGGCAGTCGTTGTGGACTCTTCAACAAGTTGGCACTCCTGTGTATTGAGGCGTGGTTGGCCATTTTTGGACTCACGTTGAGCTAAATGTGGCATCCATAAGGTCCGCGAAGATGGCACCTATTCTACTACTTTTTGGCCCAATAGTGCCGAGGCGCCATCAGGAAGCTGTTAATTTTGCGTTAAATCTGATAGCGGAGAGGAGCGAGGAAGCGCTTATGGGTTCCCGGCTGGTGCGGTAGACTGGCCCCAGTCGAAGGACGCGAAGGCCCAGTTCAGCAGTTGTGTGGTCTCCGGCACGAGGCCGGAATCGCTTCTCATGTACGCCACGTACACCCTGTGACCGTTCTCAACGGCTGTTGCCACCATCGATCTGCCGGAGTTGTCGGTGTAGCCTATCTTCACGCCATCGGCGCCTGGGTAGGACCACAGCACGGGGTTCAGGTTCTGTATGGTGTATGAGATGTTGCTCTCACGTATGTCGTAGGCTTTCGCGGCTGCCAGCTTCCGGAACTCAGGGTACTGCATCCCGTAGCGCGCCATGGTAACCATGTCGGCGGGGCAGGAGTAGTGGTCTGGATTGTCCAGTCCGTGGGGGTTGACGAAGTGAGTGGCCCGCAGCCCCAGCTCCTTTGCCTTCACGTTCATCAGCCAGACGAAGGTGTCGTCGTTGCCTGCCACGTAGCGCCCGATAGCCACTGCCGCATCGTTGCCGGAGGGCAGCATCAGTCCGTACAGCAGGTCCTCCAGGGTCACGTTGAGCCAGGGCTCCAGCCCCATAACGGTGCTGTCGGAGAAATCGCGGGCATCCACGTCGATCTTGACGAATTCAGACAGATTGCCGTGCTCGATGCCCAGGATCGCCGTCATGATCCTGGTGAGGCTGGCCGGGGCTATCGGCTCGAAGGCGTTACGTTGGAAGAGGATCTCCCCAGAGTCCCCATCCACGACCACAACATGGTTAGTGGTAGGGTCTGGATCGGGCGTGTCGGGCTTCCTGGTCGGCGGTTTCTCGCTCTTGCCGGCCGGCTGTATGGTTGGCGCCGCAAGAGCGCGGATGGTAGACGGAGTGGGAATGGGCGTTGGCGGCAACGACTTAGCCGCTGGCCCTGCCGCGGTTCTCGCCGCGGGGCTCGTGGCGACCAAGCCGGTCGATAGAGACAATAGCTGCTGCTGTTCGACAGGGACGGATTGCCCCCCGGTCATCAGCGCCACCGCGATGGTGCCCAGGGCCAGTGCCGCGACCAGTAGTCTGTTCCTGTAGTGGTTCTGAAAAGGGGATGAGAGGCGATCCGTCCAGGAGTGGCCAAGGCCATGCTCCTGGCGGGACGGCCCCGACCCCAGGTCGTCCGGTTCCCGCATGCTCTACTCCTCGACGTGGAGCGCATTATCTCCTACCTCGCATAATTTTGCATCCCTCGGGCCGGGATGTGTTAGATGATGCCGGCCAATGGTGACTGCGGCGCGTTGCGGTGTTAGGATTCGATGCGGCCAGGGACACGACGAAGAGGAAGGCGTCTGAGAGGGGGTACCGACTTGGCGGACCGGTGGATCCTGCACATAGATCTGGATGCGATGTTCGCGGCAGTGGAAGCGCTGCTGGATCCATCCCTTGCCGGCAAGCCGGTGATCGTTGGGGCAAGTCGCGGCACCAGGGGAGTGGTGTCCACCTGTAGCTACGAGGCGAGGGCCTTTGGGGTACACAGCGCCATGCCCATCCGAGAGGCCCACGATCGCTGCCCTCAAGGGGTTTTCCTCCCGGTGCGTCACTCCATCTACGGGGAGTACTCGCGTAGGGTGTTCGAGCTGGTGGCACGTTATACGGAGGTAGTCCAGCAGGTTTCGATAGACGAGGCGTTCGTGGATCTTTCGCTTTCCCCTGATCCGAAGGGTGTCTCGATGGAGATCAAAGAGCGCATCCGTACGGAGATCGGACTGGTCGCCTCGGTGGGGCTGGCTGCCAACAAGCTGGCGGCGAAGATCGCCACCGATTTCGGCAAGCCGGATGGCTTCGTGGTGGTGCCTCTGGGAGGGGAGGCGGCATTTCTGGCGCCGATGCCGGTGGGCCGGCTATGGGGTGTCGGGCCGAAGACAGCTCGGAGATTGGAGTCCGGAGGCATCCACACGGCCGGCGACCTGGCCGCGGCCGACCCGATGGCCCTGGCCTCGATGGTCGGGGCACGCCAGGTGCGGCCGCTGGTGGAACGGGCCATGGGGATGGACGACAGCCCTGTGGAGACCGATCGGGAGTTGAAGTCCATCTCAGAAGAGGCGACCTTCCAGCGAGATGAGGCCGACCGCCGGGTGCTCTGGCAACTCCTGTTGACCCAGGCGTCCCAGTGTGCGGCCCGGCTTTGTGAGCAAGGGCTGGTAGCTCACACCGTTACGGTCAAGCTGCGCTTCGGCGATTTCCGCACCACGACCCGGTCGCTCACTCTCGGAGTGGCGACGGAGGACCGCAGCGTGATTTCGGAGGCCGCAGCGGCGCTTATGCGCCGCTGGTGGGCGCCCGAGGCGAGGCCTTTGCGCCTGCTGGGGTTGCGCGTGTCCGGCCTTGAGTCGGCCCCCGGCCTCCGTCAGTTGCCGCTATTGCCGCGGGATCACCTGACCACCACCGCGGTGCCCACCAATGCCCAGTCCCAGAACCACCTGGCGTCGTCCAGGTTCAATCCCAGGCAGCCGTGGCTTCCGGCGTAGCCAAAGGTGCCCAGCCAGTAGTTGTAGTGGAGTGAGGCGCCGTCGTTGGTGAAGTACTGGGTGTACAGCACGTCTTTCAGCAGATAGCCACCGGGGCCGTCCCTGGGGATCCCGATGGTCGCGCTATCCATCGTTTCCCTCTCCACCCGATACAGGATCTGGAATGTGCCTCGCAGTGTCGGGGTGGCGGCGACGCCCTTGATGGCCATGGCCGAGTAGACGACTCTGTTTCCCTCGTACGCGGTCAGCATGGCGGGCTCGTTCAGGTCCGCGTCGATCCACCGGCCCTGGCGGGGGCTCGCCACAGTGGTAGGAATCCGGGCCTCTTCAGGGCGAATATACTGGTTGCCCTCCAACCTGTACCACTCGTTGCCGTCGATTGAGGATGTCACGACCTCCAACACGCTGATGGTACTGTTGTTGGGTAGGCGACGGATCTCGGTCTCATCGGCATAGGCCGGCAAGTTGCGCAGGTAGCTCTTGTTTCCCACCGAGCGTCCCGGCAGCCCGACCTGCCGGACAACCTCGGGCGGACGAGCCTCGGTCCAGACCGAAGGACCGGACGGCCCCACGGCCGCCGCATATACAAAGGCGAAGTCATCGCGTTCCGGGTTCCACACTTTCAATCTAGCGCCATTCTGAGGCTCCACCACCAGCAATTTTCGGAACTGGGGCAGCTTGCCCAGGCTAACGGCATCGTTGTCGGGGCTAGGCCAGAGATCAGTCTCGACGAAGTTGGAGACCCAGTCCGGAACGTATCCCTCAGGCAGTTTGGGGAGGCTGCGAAGGGGGGCGACTGCCGGAGGCGATGCGGCTGCGGGTACTGCCGGAGGCGATGCGGCTGCGGGTACTGCCGGAGGCGGGGCCGAGCTGGGGCCAACGGCGGTGGCATCCACGTAAGCGTATCCATTTGTGACCGGGTTGAGCACTTCGAGCCTGGGCCCACCCTGGGGCGAAATCACCTGAAAATAGCTCCATTGCGGGACTGTGCCGAATGACACCGCCTTCTGATCGAGGCCCGACCACAGCTGCGTCTGCCGAAAGTTCTGTACCCACGACGGCTCGAAGGCTGACGCCGGGAGGGCGCTGTAATAGAGCGCCAACGCGAAGACAGGGATGGACAGGAGCAATCCAGCGATGGGGAAGATGGCTGCCGGTAGACTGGCTTTACGTAATGAAGACATGCCGCCACTAAACCTCCAAGGTGCTCGAAATCGACCTGTGAGGGGCCCACGGGCGGGCACCTCACAGGGGCCCAATGCCCCGACGCCGCGCCACCGATACCCTTGGGCGATGGCGCGAAGGAGCGCAGATTGCCTGAGATGTGAAGTTTCGCATCTTTTCCTTTTCTAATCAATACTTGCCGCTCGTTTGACATCAGGCTGCGGCCATGGATAATTGACCTATGCGAAGAAAGCAGCAGCGCCAGCTCTCGCGATTTCTCATAGTCCTTGCCTGCATTATTCTATTGCTGGCCGTGTGGGCTGAGAGGTCACTGCCCCACAGGCCCGCCCCCGGGCCTCCTCACACTGAGGAGCAGCCAACGGTCGATGTGACCGCTCTGCCGGCTCAGATCGTGGTCCCGCCCGATGCGCTGGTGGGTCCCGCCCAGCTGAGGCCATTGATGCCACTCCAAGTGCCTCAGTCTGCTCAGGTCGTCCCCGATTGGGTCCAGGCTCGTCGGACTACCACAATCCAGCCGTTGTCTGGGCTCCCGTCGACTGTTCTGGATCCCCTTCCCGAGGGCTCCTACCTGAAGGTGATCGGCGGGGAAACGGGTCGCCTAATGGTCCAGTTTGGGGGAGATGGACACCCGCCCCGCACAGCCACGGGCTGGGTGGATCCCGTCGACGTGTTGCCGTCGCCAGCGCCGCGCTGGGTATTCACCCTGCACGGAACCGGGCTCAGATCTCGCCCGGAGCCGGACTCCCCGGTTACCTCTTGGCTGCCGGGTCGTTCCGTCCTGGAGGTGCTGGAAGAGCGTGGAACGGAAGTGCGCGCCTACAGCCTGGGCGATGGCTTTTCGAGGGAGCCCGCGGAGGGTTGGGTGTTGTCCGACAACCTGGCTCCCGCGGGGCCACTGCTGGCGGCCAACGGAAACGGGCCGCGGATTCTGGGCCGGTCCGACGTGGACGCGCTACTCGCGGGCGAAGGGCGTTGGCTGAAGGTCCCGTTCAGGACTCAACTGGATGGCAGCCCCTCCGGTGGAGCCGACTGTGGCCCCGACAGCTTGGCCATGGTGCTGGAGTACTATCAGACTTACCTTCCCACGGATGAGCTGCGAGCGATGGCGGATAGCCTTCAAGGTACGTCCGACCCAGAGGGTGGGTTTGCTATCGAGTACCTGGCGGGCTTGCTCCCCACCTTCGGACTGAGGGCGGAGGGGCTGTACGCTGGACAGGATTTGAGACGGTGGACCCTGGAGGACCTCCGTCAGCAGCTAGCCCAGGGGCACCCAGTGATTCCGCAACTCAAATTTCGACTGATGCCGGGACGGTCGGAATCAGATTACTGGGAGGATCATTACGTGGTCCTTACCGGGGTGCGCGGGGATGAATTCATCTACAACGACGGCGTGGATGCCGATGGTCCGGGCTACGCTCGGATGATGAGCGCCGAGACCCTGTTAGACTCGTGGAGCCACTCCTACTTCCCTTTCGCGGCATTTGCGATAGCAGCCCGCTAATACTGCAGCAGCACTTTCTGGGCACCAGGGCAATGATCACCGCAGAGAGCGCAGAGGGCGCAGAGTCTCCAAATGTGATTCTCTGCGTGCTCTGCGATTATCGGCAACTCTGTGCAGCGGTAGTGCGAGTGGCCGTTCGGCAAGCGGCTGTCCTGCTAATGGCGGCGAGGGCTATACTTGCGCATGCGACGCTGGGGGATTGTGTATCGGCGTGCGCAACGTTGAAGGAGGCTGGCTCTCCACGATGCTGGGACGATTGGTACTGGCGCTCAGGTTCTGGAGACTTGGCCCGTTGGTGTGGCTGCTAATGCGGGATGGGAGGGTTCCGCTTCGGGTAAAGATGATCGTTGTAGCCGCGCTTCTGTATCTGATCTCCCCGATCAACCTGAGACTGCTGTTCATTCCGGTGGTGGGTGTGCTGGACGGTCTCACCGTGCTGCTGCTTGCCGCTGGGCTATTCGTGTGGCTAAGCCCCCGTGCGCTGGTGCGGGAGCATCTGGATCGAATGGCCGGGAAGCCTCCAAAGGGGCCATCACAGCGGCCGCCCGGCCCTGTGATCGAGGGGGAATATGAGATCCTCGAATAGCCTCAGCGATGCACGCGTGCGTCCGGGAGCATGGGCCGCGCTACATGTGCCACTGCGCAGCGGCCTCTCATCAAAGTTGACGTAGTCCTCTTCGCGCTGTAGAGTACTGGTTCGTATCAAACCGCTTGGGTCAAGTCAGACACCAGCAACCTCATAAGGAGATGTCGGTATGCCCGCTGTCAAGTGCATTACCTGCGAGCGCCTCGAGTCCCTAAACGGTAGCGGAAAGAATAGATGTGGACTCGGGAAGTTCGACCGCCCCACCCGTGGTGCGGACTATAAGGGTAGCTACTCTATTACCAGTCTGGCGATGGGGACACCATTCCTGCGGCAGATCGCAGACAGGTGCGCGGAACACACGCCCAGATAGCCTGCACGCCTAATGGTTCGCGCTTGGATGCGCAGGGTGTTGGATTGGTGCGGGACGTCTTTGGGCGCCATGAATGGCCAGGGGCCGCGTCCCGTACCAGATCTCCCAGTCCGCGGCACACACGCCCAGATTGTAGAGAACCCGACAGAACAACGACGTCGTTTCGCTTTCCGATGGCTTTTCACCCAGAAGCTGAAGCATTCGAGCTTTTCCTCCACTCGAGCCTCCTCATGAAGGGATGATTCCCCCCGGGAGGATCCATGCTCTCAGGCGATCGAGCCAGGCTCATGAACAATGCCCGCAAGGGCGCGGCTGCCGTGGGGCTTCTGCTCCTGATAGCTGTCCTTGCGGTCCTCGTGGCGTGTAGACCGGACCCTGCCTCTCTCGCCGCCTTCGGCTATCCCGGTGTAGCCATCGTGATGTTCCTCACGTGCAGCACGATCTTCCTACCTGCCCCCGGCTTTGCCGCCGTCCTAGCCGCGGGCACGGTGTGGAACCCTCTTCTGGTCGGTATCTCGGCCGGACTGGGGGCGGCCACGGGTGAACTCTCCGGCTACCTTCTGGGGGCAAGTGGGGGCACGCTGCTGGATCTTAAGGAGAGCAAACACTGGGATAGGGCCAGCCAGCTGTTCTCCAAGTATGGCATGTGGGCTATACTTGTGCTGGCCATCATCCCCAATCCCTTCTTCGACGCCACGGGCGTCCTCGCGGGGTCCCTCTCCTACTCGGTCCGCCGCTTCTGGTTGGTGTGTCTGGCAGGGAAGACAGTCAAGTTTGTAGCGATGGCCTACCTGGCCGGCTCCGCCGCAACGTGGTGGACACAACGATAGCCGCCCGTCGCTGTAACAGTGCGGGAGGGCCTTTTGAGGACAGAGAGCCGTTAAGCCTGGTTGTCCTGGCCAGGAACCGGAACCGCTCTGGACAACAGCTGAGTCTTGGCCTCGCGCTTCTGTTGTCGACGCCTGCGGTAGATCGCGGCCCAGATCAGCAGCACAGCCGCCCCTATTCCCAGATACAACTCCGGGTTGTGGAGGGGACTGGTGAGCGGTAGAAGGCTTCTGCCGAAGAAATAGCCGAGGGAGAGCCAGACGGCGCCCCAGACCACGGCCGCCACAGTGGTGAAGAAGAGAAACTGGTGGAAGGGGATCTCGAAGATCCCTGACATGATGGATGTGGGGGTGCGAAGGCCCGGCGTCAGCCTTCCTACCAGCACCATGATTGCCCCCCGCTCCTGGATCCATCGCTCCACCTTGTCGAGCTTCGCCTGGTCCAAATGAATGAACCGCCCGAACTTGACCAGGATCAAATGGCCGAGGCGGCGAGAGAGCAGGTAAAGAATGGTGGAGCCCAACTGGACGGCGAACATCACAGCCAGCACCGCTTCCAGAAGGTCCATCTGTCCTTCTGACGCGCGATAGCCTGCCAGCATGATCACCATATCGCCGGGAGCCGGAAGCGGAACCCCCGCCTCCTCAATCAGGAGCAGGAGGAAAAGAGCTTTCCCGTCGTTCTCGCGCAAAAGGGTGAAAAGCGTGTGGAACCAGCTGCCGAAGGGTTCGGGTAGCAAGATGGGAAGGCCTACTCTTTCTGAAGATAGCTCTCGAGCTCGCCCCTGGTGAAGAGCGATCTGAACTCAAATCCCGCGGCCTCGACGTTGGCTCTCGCCCCTTCCTCCCGGTCCACGATACCGAGGATGAAGAGGACCTCCATGCCCATGGAGCGCAGCTTCTCGGCAGAGACGATCGCCTGCGTGCCGGTGGTCATCACGTCTTCCAAGACGACGACCCTTTCCCCAGGGTGGATCTCGCCCTCTATCAGCTTCTGGGTCGCGTAGTCCTTGGAAGCCTTCTTCACGATGACGAAAGGGATCCCCGTCTCCAGCGATGCGGCGGTGGCCAGTGCTACCGCGCCCAGTTCAGGGCCGGCGATTCGGTCGACATAGTCGGGGATCTCGGCCGCAAGTAGTTTGCCGAGCGGTCTCAAGATGTGGGGCTTAGTCTCGAACAGGTACTTGTCGAAGTAGTACTTGCTGCGACTGCCGGAACTCAACAGGAAGTCCCCCACCAAGTAAGCGTGTTTTACTAGATCTCTTGCCACCCCATCTCTGAGGTGAGAGGTGTCGCCTTCGGCCCGGCTGGGCACTCCTGCAACTTCCACAGCTGTTCCTCCTGAGCTTCGGCCAGCTACCACTATTCTACCATAGCGTGACGCGCTACGGCCGGCTGCATGGCTGCACAGCCATGATCCCTGTGGATGGTGAGGATGAGGCACGGAGTTAGCCCAGAAGGGCATGGGATTTGCATCCGCCTGTAGTGGTTTGTAGCGTATGGGCTTGTAGAGAGGATCAGAGAAGATTGAAATTGCTGCCGGCAATGTCGCGCGGCGTGATGGAGAGGACGAACGATGCCGACACTGATGGACGGCGTGGGTCTCTTTCTGCTGCTGCTGCCTGGAATCATGCTGGTGGTCATCCTCGCCTACAGCAGCATGCCATGGATGAGCAAGTCGTGGCGCGAGGCAGAGGAGCGGGCGGAACTTCTGGTGCGAGAGGTGACGACCGACGAAGAGTACGACGGGATCAAGCGAGAGGGCTATCTGGACGTTCCCAGTCCAGGCTATCCGCACAGAATCTACAGGATACCGTCTGGCCCTGGAACGGTCACGATCCTGGAGGGCGACCACTGTGTCGCCCGGCTGTGCGTGTACTCGACACAGCCGATACCGGAGCGAGAGGCGGTAGTGGTCCACAAGCTGATGATCGAGGGGAACGAGCAAGACTACCTCATGGCAGCCAACCACCTTCCCTGCTGAGGGAGGGGGCTCACGGCAGTCCCATGAGGATTTTCCACCAGCGCTTGGTAAGTTTCTCCGTCAGGTCACGGTTCTGAGCGCGGAGCTTGTCCATCTCCTTCTCCAATTGGTGGGTCCTCTCCCTGGCCTCCTCTCTCTCATCTCGTATCGCCTGCAGGTACGCATCCATGAAGGCCAGCGATTCCTTCAGTGCAACGACGGTCTTGTCCTTGGCGCTCAGAGCCTCCTTCATCGCGATCAGGGAGGATTGTGCCTCCTCCGAGAAGACAACCTGGGTTGGGGAGGCCTGATTTGCCACTGCTGGAGTCGAGGTGGTCTGCTGCTCTGTATCGTCGCGCATCTGCCGCTTGACCTCGTCGTAGGTCAGTCCCTGAGTTAGCATCGCCTTTACCTGCGAGAGGGTGCGAATGTCGGCATCGGTATAGCGGCGTTGAGCTGCCGGGCCGGCCCCATCAGATGGCGCTTTTCTCGCCGCGTTGCTGAGTTGATTGGCGAAGTGTTGACTCCAGATGCGGAGAGTGGAAGGAGCGATTCTCAGCTTCTCCGCGACATCTTTCGGCCGGTACACGATCTATCCTCCGTTGGCAGTTGAGCACACTCTCGGGCGTAGTCGACAACTGACAGAGGGAATGGAGAGAAGACGCCAGGGAGAGCGCTAACGGCCGGTGGAGTGTAATCCACAATGGAGTTGATATCAAGGTAGACAGCGGGGGTCTCAGCGCCCGTTCAGATGGAGAGTCCGGGCTCATGCGCGCGATCAGGCGGCGGTTTGCGTGGCGGTAGTGGTGCTGGTCATAATGGCGGCGCTGGTGGGCCGTGAGAGGCCGGTCGTGAGATATGGTCCGACGCGTCTCCATGGGCATGTCAATGCCCATGGACGCGTGCTAGAATGTCGCCCGAACAGGTCCCCATACCGAGTCAAGCTGCAGACTATGGCCTGAATCGAGGGCATCATTTGGAGGTGTGGAAGTGGCGAAAACCAAAGTAGTCATCCTGGGATCGGGAAACATCGGCACCGACCTCATGTACAAGGTGGTGCGGAGCGATGTGCTGGAGGTAGGTGCCCTGGTCGGGATTGATCCTGCCTCCGAGGGGCTGGCCAGGGCGGCCGGACTCGGGCACGTAACCTCCTCCGAAGGGGCCGAATTTATTCTCAAACATCCCGAGCTCGGCCGAATCATCCTGGATGCCACCAGCGCCCGTGCGCACTTCAAGCATGCCAAGATGTTCGAGGCTACCGATCACGTGTTGGTCGATCTTACCCCGGCCGCCGTCGGACCCTACGTGGTCCCGGTCGTCAATCTGCCGGACTACTTCGACCTGCGCAACGTCAACATGGTCACCTGCGGCGGACAGGCCACCATTCCCCTGGTGGCTGCCGTCTCCGCCGTCACGGCGGTTGAGTACGCTGAAATCGTCGCTACTATCGCCTCCATGAGCGCCGGGCCGGGCACGCGGCAGAACATCGACGAGTTCACCACAACTACGGCTCAGGGGCTGGTAAAGGTTGGCGGGGCGAAGAAGGGCAAGGCCATCATCATCCTCAATCCGGCGGATCCTCCCATCATGATGCGCAACACCATATATATGCGGGTTGCGGAGGCGAAGGTGGAGGAGATCACCGCCTCAGTGGAGGCGATGGTCCGAAGGATCAAGGAGTACGTGCCCGGCTATCGACTCAAAGTTGGCCCTCTATTTGATGGCAACAAGTTGACCGCTATGGTGGAGGTGGAGGGCGCGGGAGACTACCTGCCCAAGTACGCGGGCAACCTGGACATCATGACCAGTGCGGCCACGAAGGTGGCGGAAGAGTTCGCGGGCTACCTGGCAGGAAAGGAGAACGGCAGCCGTGGCTAACAAGTACGTAGCCATCACCGATATGACGCTGCGGGACGGAATGCTCTCCGTCTCTCACCAGTTCACTCCCGACGAGATGATGCGGGTGGCCGCCGCCCTGGAG
>Ga0066797_1000466_pt1 | contig 12298 bp, 8 predicted proteins | sample PersoiDNA2013193_FD_76335 | JGI IMG/M metagenome (GOLD analysis project Ga0066797, IMG submission 76335) | Permafrost soil microbial communities from the Arctic, to analyse light accelerated degradation of dissolved organic matter (DOM) -... | ecosystem: Environmental > Terrestrial > Soil >... | reverse complement strand
CCGCGTCGCATCCCGCCGCGTCGAACATTTCCGATATTTCGCCCGACGAGCGACTTAACCGCATTCGCGGTGTCTTGCTGACGGCCCGCGAGGGGAGGACCCGCCCGGCTCGCGACGACAAGGTGGTGGCCGCCTGGAATGGCATGGCGATAGGCGCGCTCGCCGAGGCCGGGGTGCTCTTCGGCCGGCCCGATCTTGTCGCCGCGGCTTCGGACGCGGCGGAACTGCTTGCCACGGTGCACATCTCGGCGGGCGGCGCCTGGCGGATCGCCAGGACATCGCGGCACGGGTCGGCAGGTCCAAGCGCCGGACTGCTCGAGGACTATGCCTGCGTGGCCTCCGGGCTGCTCACCCTGTACGGGGTGACGGCCGCGGCGCGCTGGGCGTCGGCGGCGGGTTCCCTGCTGGAGACGGTGCTGTCGGCGTTCGGCGATGGTTCAGGTGGCTTCTACGACACTGCGCTGGACGGCGAGCGGCTGATCTTCCGGCCCGCCGACCCCGCTGACGGCGCAACCCCCTCGGGCGCGTTCGCGGCGGCGGACGCACTGCTCAGCTATGGTGCGCTGACCGGTGAGTCCAGGTACACGGATGCGGCCGTCGCGGCTCTGCGGGTGCTGCCGCCGATCGCCGCCCGCTACCCTCGGGCCGGCGGCCTCGGCCTGTCGGTTGCCGAGGCGGTGCTGTCGGGTCCGGCGGAGATCGCGATTGTCGGCCCTGATGACGACCCGCGCACCGGTGACCTGCTCCGCGCGGCGCTGCACCTGGCCCCGCCCGGCGCTGTCTTCGCCCTCGGAGGAGATGGCGACGGCGCCGCGGTTCCGCTGATGGCCGGCCGCGGTCTCGTATCCGGTGCCCCGACGGCGTACGTATGCCGGAATTTCACCTGCCTGGCCCCGGTCACGACCCCCGCCGCGCTGCGCGAAGCACTGCATCACTAATGCCGGAGAGCGGCGGAGAGCGGCGCGAGTCACGTCGCTGAACTGGAGTCCGCCTGATTTATCCGGTTAACACGCGGTATTGCCGCTGAGAACGATACGCATCAGGGTGGACGAGTGGCTGTTCTTACGGCAAGGTGGCTGTGTGTACTTGACCGATGCGGGGCGGCGGATAGCGCGGGCTATCAGGCGCGGCGCGCGACGGAGGGCACTGTCCGTCTGCGTCGCCACGCTAGCGGCGCTCGGCACGCTCACCGGCGTCCTCGTCGCGGTACTGAGTGCCGCGCCGAGCGGGCAACTGGACGCCGCCGGTGCCGGCCAGGCGGCCCGCGGAACCTCGTCGTCCGCGTTGTCACCGTTCAACCTGCCCCATGTGCGGCCAGCTACCGGTAACGCGCCTGTCCTTCCCGGGATCACGCTGGGGGCGGGCGCTCACCTGCTGCCAGGCTCGAACGTGCCGGCCTCCAGGCTGGCCTCCGCTGCGCGTCAGGCCTCGGTAGCGCCGCTGCACCGCACGCTCCAGGCGGACCTGCTCATCGTGGCACCGTTCTCGCTCTCTGGTGGACTCGCCGCCGCCGTGGCCCGGCTGCCTGGCGTGGTCGCGACCGAGCGGATCGAGGCGGTACGGATGCGAGTCAACGGGACTTATACCGCGGTACTCGGCGTCGATCCTTCGGTCTTCCGCTCCTTCGCCGCCAGGCCGACCGGGGCCTCGAACGCGCTATGGCAAGGGGTGGCGGGCGGCGGGATCGCGGTCTCCTACACGATGGGCACGCTGGACAAGATCCCGCTCGGCGGGATGGTCACGGCGGCAGGCCGCACTACGAAAAAGCTCCGCGTGGTGGCGTTTGGCACGCTGGGCATCGGCGGGGTGAACGCCGTGGTGTCCGACGCGACGGCCCGCGCGCTCGGTGCCCCGGCGGCCAACGCGATCGTGGTCAGCGTGCGGTTGGGTGACTTCACCGCCGCCGCGGCCGCCGCGGGGCGGCTGATTCCGAAGGGGGCAGGCGTCGAGCAGCTCGTCTCGCTTGTCGCCACGGGGACCTCCAGCACGGGGACCTCCAGCACGGGGACCTCGAGCTCGGGAATGGCGGGCACGGGGTCGGCGACCACCCCAGGGGTGTCGACTGGCTCGATTAACGTCGCGCTCCAGGCGGCGATGAGCCGCCGGGGGATGCCCTACATCTGGGGCGCGGCGGGCCCGACGGCCTTCGACTGCTCGGGACTCGTCCAGTGGTCGTTCGCTCAGGCCGGCATCCGCATGCCCCGCGTCGCCGCGGACCAGGCGCTGTCAGGCCCCGCCGTAGCCGTGAGCCAGCTCAAGCCGGGTGACCTGCTCTTTTATCACACCGACAGGACCGCTCCCACGTACATCTCGCATGTCACCATCTATCTCGGCAACGGGTGGATGATCCAGGCTCCTGAGCCCGGCATGAACGTCGAGGTGGTCCCTGCCGACTTCGGCACGGAGTTCGCCGGCGCCGTCCGAGTCAACGCGGCCCAGGCCGCCGCCGTAGCCGGCCGCCTCGCCTGACTCATCTTTCTATCAGTTCTGACCGCTTTCTCGACTCTCTATCAGTTGTGACCATTTCTGCGTCTGATTCGTCTGGAATATGGCTACGTAACTGATAGAAGGTCAACCTGCCTCAATTTTTCTTATATGACTAAATTGATATAAACCACTCCGATTTCTCTTGGCCGCATCTGTGCTGGTGTCATGCGCTGTAGCATTGGCCAGATTTGCAGGGTCGCTAATCTTCAGGAGAAGGCGGGGAACTCGGTGGGAGTTCGGAAATCACCCAGAAATAGGCTCACAATAGGACAGGGTTCGCGCCGAATGGTAGTGGCAGCGGGAATTGTGCTGCTTGCCAGTGGATCGGCGACTTTTGTCGGCTCGCAGGCCGCGCGGGCAGCGCAGGCAGCGCAGGCCCCGACGAAGCCCAAGGCGCTGATCCTTGGTACCACCGTCACCGTGCCAGGGCCGGCGCCCGCGGGTGCCGGCGAAAGCATCGAGCAATATGAGGCCCAGAAGGACGGCTTCACCGTCACCAGCGTGACGGGTGCCCAGTGGGACGCGATGACCGCGGCCCAGTTCGCCCGGTACCGGGTGCTGATCATCGGCGACCCGACCTGCGGCGACGCAAGCGCTTTCGGGCCGGCGGTCACGAACGAGGCGACCTGGGAGCCTGTCGTGATGAAGCACGGCGGCAACAAGGTGCTGATCGGTACCGACCCGACGTACCACTACACCAACGGCAGCGCGCCGCAGGGAGCCAAGCTCGAGGCGAACGGGATCGCCTACGCCGGCAAGACGGCCGGGGCAACTGGCGCCTACGTTGACCTGAGCTGCGCGTATGCGTCGTCGGCGGCGAACACGCCGGTGCCGCTGCTCGACGGCCTCAGCACGCACGGCAAGGGACAATTCGCGGTTATCGGCGTGATGCCGCTCAGCGCGTGCGCCACCGGAGTGAACATCGTGGCGCAGACAGGGCCGACCACTGGCCTGACCGACGCCGACCTGTCGAACTGGAACTGCTCGGTGCACGAGGCGTTCCAGAAGTTCCCGTCGGACTACACGCCGCTGGCGCTCGCGCCGACGAGTTCCGGCTTCCCGGGCAGCTACTGCGCCGACGACGTGAGCACGGGGAAGCTCGCCTGCGGTTCGCCGTACATCATGCTGTCCGGCAGCGGTGTCGTCGTTAAGTCGCAGATCACGCTGACTCCCGCGACGCAGACGCACGGCACCGGCGGCGCCGCCAAGCTGGTCGCGCACGTGGCCAAGAGCTCAGGGCCGGTTTCCGGCGGCTCGGTCACGTTCAACGTCAACGGCGGCCCCGACACGGGCAAGACGTTTACCGGCAAGACAAATGCCGCGGGCAACCTCACGTTCAGCTACCTGAACACCGGCGGCCTTGGCACCGATTCCGTATCGGCGACCTACACCGCCGGCTCCGTGAGCCAGAAGGCGAACGCCACGGTGACCTGGACGGCGGTGGGCGCGGCGCCGACGAAGCTGACGACGTCACTGTCCGGCGGCGGCAAGACCGGCAAGACGATCACGGTTCCTGTGAACACGGCGGTGACCGATTCCGCCGCGCTGTCCGGTGCGAGGGTGGCGACCGCGACAGGAAAGGTCTCGTACGCGGTCTACTCCAACGCGGCGTGCACCAAGCTCGTCGCCACTGCCGGAGCGAAGACGGTGACCGGCGGAAAGGTGCCGCACTCGGCTGCCCTGACGCTGCCGGCTGGCACGTACTACTGGACCGCGGCCTACAGCGGCAACGCGACGAACAAGGCATCAGCGGGCGCCTGCGGGACCGAAGTACTGACCGTCAGCCCGATCGCGCTCGACACCAAGACCACGGCGATCGATGAGGGGAAGGTGACCGTCAAGGTCTCCACGACCGCGCAGGGAGACCTGCTCGTCGCCCTCGTGCAGGGCGACACGATGGCCAAGGGAACGCAGACCGCCACGGTGTCAAGCGGCGGAATTAAGTGGAAGCTGGCCGGACGGGAGAACGCGGACCGCCTGGATGTCGAGGTCTGGACCGCAAGGGCGGCCGGAGTCCTGCACAACCTGCCCGTGACGGTCGTGGGCAAGACGAAGTGCTGCGACGAGGCGGTCACCGTCCTGTCCTTCAAGAACGCGGTCGGCACCGGCGCGGTGGGGACCGCGCACGCCACCACGGGAGCGCCCACGGGAACGCTCAAGACCAAGGGGCTCGATTCGTGGGTGTTCGCGTCCGCGGGGATCTGGAACAAGCACACGGTTCCGGTTCCCGGTGCCGGCCAGGGTCTGGTCAGCGTGCTGACCGACCATGACGCCGACCAGGAGACGCTCTATACGCAGGCGACGGACAAGGTCACGCCCAAGGCCGGGACCAAGGTGACGATCAACGACACCGCGCCGGCTAAGTACCAGTACAGCCTCGTCCTCGTCGAGATCCGCTGACCAGCCGAGGTTTTCTGACCGGCAGCTAGCTGCCGGGTAAGTCAGTTGCCTGCCCCCCGAGCCGTCGGCCCGGGGGGCAGGTCCATTTCTGACGGAGCGGTGCCACGTGCCACGCGTCGCACGGCGAGGTTGACCAGGCTGGCCGTACATGATTACATGATTACATGAGTACAGAGATACAGGCATGGTTCGCGGGCAGGCTGCCGGATGAGTGGTTCACCGGGCCGGCCGAGGTCAATGTCGACCGTGAGGAGATCACCGTCGTCGGGACGCTGCCCGCGCCCGAGGCGGACACGGCGGCCGAAGGCGAAGGCGAGGACGCGGCGCGCGCCGCCGCGGAAGGACGGATCAAGCGGTTCCGCGAGCAGACTCGCGAGCAGCGGATCGAGATCGCGCGGGAGGCGGAGCAGCGGTTCCGCCGCAAGGTCGCCTGGGGCGCGCGCTGCGCTGCCCATGATGAGATGTTCACCACGCTGTCGGTTCCGGTGATGACCAGGCTCCGCCAGTCCGAGCGGCGGGTGCTCGACACCCTGGTGGACGCCGGCGTCGCGCGCAGCAGGTCCGACGCGCTCGCCTGGTGCGTCAGGTTGACCGGCGAGCACGCCGATGCCTGGATGGCCGAGCTGCGGGACGCGCTCCGCCGTGTGGCGGAGGTGCGCGCCCAGGGGCCATCGGGCGCTGACGCCTAGGTGCCCCTCAAGTCCCAGGCGTAGCGTGAACAACTGCCGACCCTGACGTGAAAGGGCATGGTCAGCATCGCCCGGTCGGATACCGTGGCTGAATAGCCCGGGGGGACGACCCCCCGTATCCCGGCCGCAAACCCGATGAAAAGCAAAATATCGGGCAGCGATGGGATCTAGAAGCATGCTCTTGCGAGGAAGGTCGGTTCATGGGATACCGCGACCTGGTGTACCGGCTGTATGAGCGCAGGCTCGAATCCTCGCTGGCGGGCAAGGTGATTCCGCGGCACGTCGGCGTGATGACCGACGGCAACAGGCGCTGGGCCAGGTCGGCCGGGCACACGGATGTCAGCAAGGGCCACCGGAAGGGCGCCGACAAGATTTTCGAGCTGCTCCGGTGGTGCCGGCAGACCGGTGTCGAGGTGGTGACGCTCTGGCTGCTGTCGACCGACAACCTCAGCCGTCCGCAGGAGGAACTCGGCCCGCTGCTCGCGATCATCGAGGACACGGTCACCGGCCTTGTCGAGGAGGGCTGGCACCTGAACGCGGTGGGCGCGCTCGACCTGCTGCCCGACCACACCGCCCGGGTACTGAAGGATGCGAGCGAGACGACAGCCGGCAACCCGGGCCTCGTGGTCAATATCGCGGTCGGCTACGGCGGGCGGCGCGAGATCGCCGACGCGGTCCGCTCGCTGCTCGTCGAGCACGCGAGCAGGGGCACCACGATCGAGCAGCTTGCCGAGATCCTTGACGTCGAGCACATAGCCGAGCACCTGTACACGGCCGGCCAGCCGGATCCTGACCTGCTGATCCGCACCAGCGGAGAGCAGCGGCTCGGCGGGTTCCTGCTGTGGCAATCGACACACTCGGAGTTCTACTTCTGCGACGCGTACTGGCCCGCCTTCCGCAAAGTGGACTTCCTGCGGGCACTTCGCTCATATTCCGAACGTAACCGCAGGTTTGGCGCCTAACCGGCAACAACCGCCGTAAGGCGTCGCACAATATGTGTCCCTGAGCACTTTTCTCGCAGGTAGAACGCGGGTACCTTCAGTAGTGGCGGGCGGCTCCCCAGGCCGCCCCCCGCGGGAGGCCCCCTGTTGCCGATTCGTGCGACGAGAGGGCCGGCGCGGCCCTCTCCAGTGGGGCAGCCCCGGTCCATCCGACACGTTTATCCCCGGATGACCCGGGGCGATGCGTGTCCTGTCCGCGGTGTCGGCCCTCATTGCCGGCGCCCAGGGGAGTTTGCGTGGCCAACTCTGTGCACCGTCGTACGTACGTCCTCGACACGAGCGTCCTGCTCGCTGACCCGGCCGCTTTCACGCGATTCGCTGAGCATCTCGTGGTCCTCCCGGTCGTGGTCATCACCGAGCTTGAAGCGAAGCGTCACCACCCCGAGCTTGGCTTCTTCGCCCGCCAGGCGCTCAGGTACCTCGACGACCTCCGGGTCAAGTTCGGCCGTCTAGACGCCGAGCTTCCGGTTGGCGCCGTCGGCGGCACCGCCCGCGTGGAGCTCAACCACATCGATTCGCAGGTGCTCCCGGCCGGCTTCCGGCTCGGGGACAACGACACGCGGATCCTGTCGGTTGCCCGCTCCCTCGCCGACGAGGGCCAGGACGTGGTTCTCGTCAGCAAGGACCTGCCGCTGCGGATCAAGGCGGCGGCCGTGGGGCTCGAGGCGCAGGAGTACCGGGCTGAGCTCCCCGTCGACTCGGGCTGGACCGGCATGGCCGAGCTCGACGTCTCCACGGCCGAGGTTGAGGAACTGTACGAAAACGGCACATTGGACTGTGCGGCGGCACGCGACCTGCCCTGCCACACCGGAGTCGTGCTGCACACCGGCAGCGCGAGCGCTCTCGCCCGGGTCCGTCCGGACAAGCAGATCCAGCTTGTCCGCGGCGACCGGGAGGCGTTCGGTCTGCACGGGCGGTCCGCAGAGCAGCGCATCGCGCTCGACCTGCTGCTTGACCCCGACATTGGGATTGTGAGCATGGGCGGCCGTGCGGGCACGGGCAAGTCAGCGCTCGCCCTGTGCGCCGGACTCGAGGCGGTCATGGAGCGCCGCAGGCACCGCAAGGTCATCGTCTTCCGCCCGCTGTACGCGGTCGGCGGCCAGGATCTCGGCTATCTGCCAGGCTCCGAGGCGGACAAGATGGGCCCGTGGGCGCAGGCCGTCTACGACACGCTGTCGTCGATCACGTCCTGGGTCGTGATCGACGAGATGATCGCCCGCGACATGATCGAGGTGCTGCCGCTCACCCACATCAGGGGCCGGTCGCTGCACGACGCGTTCGTGATCGTGGACGAGGCGCAGTCCCTTGAGCGCGGCGTGCTGCTCACGGTGCTGTCGCGGATCGGCACCGACTCGCGGGTGGTGCTCACCCACGACATCGCGCAGCGCGACAACCTGCGCGTCGGCCGCCACGACGGCGTGATCGCGGTGATCGAGAAGCTCAAGGGTCACCCGCTGTTCGCGCACGTCACGCTGACCCGCTCCGAGCGCTCCGCGATCGCCGCGCTCGTCACCGATCTCCTTGAGGACGTGGAGATCTAGACCGGAGAAGTCCGCGCGGCCCGCCCGCCGATGGCTGTACTTCATCGGCGGGCGGGCCCGCGCATTCCAGGGCGCTGGAAGGCCGCGAGGTCCTAAACTGCATGGGTGACCGGCGTCATGGATGGAAATCAAAGTCGTCAAAAAAATCCCTATGAGGAACGGACCGTGCCTGCTCCTCATGGCACACAGTTCGTCCCCGGGGAGTCGGCCGTTGTCCCCGCCGTCTCTGTCGTCATGCCGGTCAGGAACGAGGAGCGCCACCTGGCCGACTCCGTGGGCCGGGTGCTCGAGCAGGAGTACCCGGGCGGGTTCGAGCTGATCCTCGCCGTCGGCCCGTCGCGGGACAGGACCGAGGCGATCGCCCGCGACCTGGCCGCCGCTGACCGGCGGATCACGGTCGTGCCCAACCCCTCCGGCCAGATCTCATCGGCGATGAACGCCGCGGTCAAGACGGCGCGGCATGCCATCATCACCCGCATCGACGGGCATGCCCTGCTGCCGGTCGGGTATATGCGGACGGCGGTGCGCACGCTGCTCGAGACGGGCGCCGCGGACGTCGGCGGCGTGATGGCGGCCGAGGGGATCACCCCGTTCCAGCAGGCGGTCGCGTGGGCGATGACCTCGCCCGCCGGCATGGGCTCGGCGGCCAACCACACGGGCGGCGAGGCGGGCCCGGCCGACACGGTCTACCTGGGCGTGTACCGCAGGGAGGCGATCGAGCAAGTCGGCGGGTACGACGAGAGCATGCTGATCGCCGAGGACTGGGAGCTGAACTACCGGATCAGGGCGGCGGGCCACCTGATCTGGTTCACCCCCGAGCTGCGCGTCACCTACCGGCCGAGGGCGAGCCTGGCGGCCCTCGCCACGCAGCACTTCAGGTACGGCCGCTGGCGGCGCGTGGTGGCCAGGCGCTACCCGGAGACGGTCAACCCGCGTTACCTGGCGGCGCCCGTCGTGACCGCGCTTAACACCGTGGGCCTGGTCCTCGGGGTCGCCGGGCTCATCGGGATCGGGACGGAGTCGGCGGGGTTCGTTCCATACCTCGGTCTTGGCTTCGTCATTCCCCTCGTCTACCTCGCCGGAGTCAGCGCGGTCGCGCTTGGCTACGCCGAGGGACTGCCGTTCGCGGCGCGGGCGCGGGTGCCACTGGTGCTCGCCGCCATGCACATGAGCTGGGGCGCCGGGTTCCTGACAAGCCCGCGCAGACTGGCGCGGCGCCGGTCGTAGAATGCGGCAATGGGTTTCGATCTCGGCGCTGAACTCGCGGCCGTTCGCGGCCAGGGCTATGAACTGCACAGCAAGTACCAGAACCCGCAACTGCCCCGCACGCTGCACACCATCGGCTTCGACAAGAACTACGTGCGCGGCGAGGGTGCCTACCTGTACGACGCCGAGGGAAACGCCTACGCGGATTTCCTCGCTGGCTTCGGCGTGTTCGCCGCGGGACGCTCCCATCCGGTCATCAAGAAGGCGCTGCACGACGCCCTCGACATGGACTTCGCTGCCTGGACGCAGTTCGACTGCCAGCCCATCTCCGGGCTGCTCGCGGAGCGGCTGCTCGCCAAGGCGCCCGGCCTCGACCGGGTGTTCTTCTGCAACAGCGGCACCGAGGCCGTTGAGTCGGGGCTGAAGTTCGCGCGGCACGCCACGGGCAACGGACGGATCGTCTACGCGCGGCACGCCTTCCACGGGCTCACCGCGGGATCGCTGTCCGTGAACGGAGCGGAGGAGTTCAGGCGGGGGTTCGGGCCGCTGCTCCCCGGCGCGGAGATCCCCCTGGGTGACCTCGCCGCCCTCGAGGCGGAACTGCGCAAGGGCGACGTGGCCGCGATGGTCATCGAGCCCGTCCAGGGCCACGGCGTGCTGATGACACCGCCCGGGTTCCTGGCGGCGGCACGGGAACTGCTGCACAAGCATGGTGCACTGCTGATCTGCGACGAGGTGCAATCCGGGCTCGGGAGAACGGGGCGGTTCTTCTCCTACCAGCATGAGGAGGTGCGACCGGACATCGTGACCGTGGCCAAGGCACTGTCCGGCGGCTACGTGCCGGTCGGCGCGATGCTCGCGACCGACAAGGTGTTCTCCTCGGTCTACTCCTCGATGGACCAGGTGATGGTTCACTCGGCCACGTTCAAGGGCGGTCCGCTCGCCATGACGGCCGGGCTCGCGTCCCTCGCGGTGATCGAGGATGAGGGCCTTGTGGAGAACGCGGCATCGCGTGGCGCCGAACTCCTGACGGGGCTTGAGGGTCTAGCGGCCAAGTACGACCTGCTCGCGGACGTGCGCGGACGCGGTCTCATGATCGGGATCGAGTTCGGCCGTCCGTCAGGCATGAAGGCGCGCGCCGGATGGGCGATGCTGCAGAAGGCGCGGGTCGGGCTATTCGCGCAGATGGTGGTCGTCGCACTGTTCCAGCGGCACCGGATCCTGACCCAGGTGTCCGGTGACCACATGGAAGTGATCAAGCTGATCCCGCCGCTGATGATCGGGGAAGCCGAGGTCAAGCTGTTCGTCGATGGTCTCGCCGACGTGCTTGAGGACGCGTCTAAGGGAAGCGGCCTCATGTGGGACTTCGGGCGGACCCTGATCAAGTCGGCGGTGCGGTCGTAGGGGACCTAAGTCAAAGTCAAAGTCAAAATCGGGGGACTTGGAGCAGTGCCTCGGCTATGGCTAGGTCGATGGGGTACGTGACCTTTATGTTGCTCTCGCTGCCGGGGATTACGTGGACGGGGATGTCGGGGAGGTAGCGGAGGACCACGCTGCAGTCGTCGGTTGGGGTGAACGTTGGGTCGGCTGCTGCTCGCTCGTGGGCTCTTGTGATGGTCGCTAGGCGGAAGCACTGGGGGGTCTGGGCGCGGTAGAGGGTTTCGCGTGGGGGGACATGCGCTATCGCGCCTTTCTCGACGACGAGGATGGTGTCTGAGGTTGGGACGGCGGTGCCGATCGCGTCGTGGTGGGCGAGGGCCGCCACGCAGTCCGCGATGATCTGCTGTGTGACCAGGGGGCGGGCGGCGTCGTGGATGAGGACGCCGGTTTCTTTCTCGAGATAGCGCGCCGAGATGTGCGCAAGGGCGTTGCGGACCGAGTCGGATCTGGTGACGCCGCCCTCGATGATGGCGCTTACCCGATCGCCGACCAGCTTCTTGGCCTCCTCATGGTAGGCGGGGGGCATGACAAGCAGGATCTCGTCGACGCCTGGGGCGCTGTCGAACGCCGCCACGCAGTGCTCGACCAGGGTTCTGCCCGCCAGCTTGAGCAGCTGCTTGGGCATCGCGGCTCCGAACCTGCTGCCCACGCCGCCGCCGAGCACCACCGCCACCGTCCGCGTCACCATCACATCCGGACTTTACCGCCGCGTGTCCTTACTTCGATATCCGCGTTTCCGGCTGTCACGCGAGTACCCTGGGGAAACGTCATGCCTGGCAGGCAGGGAGACGATGCGCATGACCGCGGAGGAACTGACGGCAAACCGGCGCGCTGCCGGTCCCGTGGTACGCCTGGCGATCGCGTGCCGGATAAGACCGGTGGCGATGGCCGCGATCTCCGTGGGGTTTGCGCTAATCGCGGCCGTGTGGCTCAGCCTCGGCACGGCACGCGCCGACGGGATCGCGCTCGTCGCGGCGATCATCGTCTTCATCGGGGGCGACGTCGCGCGGGTGCTTGCCGGGCCCGTGCCCGGACGCGCACCGTCCGATGGGCGAGGGCCCGTGCCGATCGTCGAGTGGGGCCTGGCCGCCTGCGGCGTGCTCGCCGAGGTCGCCATCTACGCGGGGATCCCCGCGGCGGTCGGCCTCCATCCGGCAGTCGCGTCCCAGACGGGAGCGATAGGCCAGGCGCTGAGCTCCACGTTCGTGGCCCGGCTTGGCGGCGCGGGGGTGACGGGCGTGTGGCGGCTCGCGATCATCGCGGTCATCGTCGCGGTCCTGCTTCCGGTGGTTGACGCGGGACTGCGCGGTGTTTCCGGTGAAGGGACGCGGCCGCGGTTTCTCGGGCGGCCCGGCGATGCGCGGCTGCCGTTCGCCGTCGGCGCGGTGCTGCTCGCGGGCACACGGGCGGCGCTTCTGGTCGCGGTCGTGCTCGGCGTGGCCGCGCTCGGCGCCACTGTCATCGACGCGGCCATGCGTTCGCCCGCCCGGGTGGCGGACTCCTCGCATGGGGGGCAGCCCCCCATCCCCCCTGG
>Ga0066797_1000465_pt1 | contig 12304 bp, 8 predicted proteins | sample PersoiDNA2013193_FD_76335 | JGI IMG/M metagenome (GOLD analysis project Ga0066797, IMG submission 76335) | Permafrost soil microbial communities from the Arctic, to analyse light accelerated degradation of dissolved organic matter (DOM) -... | ecosystem: Environmental > Terrestrial > Soil >... | reverse complement strand
TACGGCAAGACGTACTGGGGGATCCTGAGGGCCAGTTTCCTGGTCGGGGCGGATGGTCGGGTCGTTCGGGTCTGGCCGAAAGTGAACCCGGAGGGCCACGCCAGCGAGGTGTTGGCCGCGCTGGATGACGCCCGAGCCACATCGGCCTGACGTCGCCAAGGCGCAAACAATGTGCCCGTCGACCCTTCGGTGCCAGCCCCTCGGCTGCCGGCCACCGGCCATGCCGTGTACAGTCCACAGACAAGAAAAGAGGCTTCGCGCGTGGGGGGAGACGAGCGAAGCCTCGGGCGGCATGATAACTCCACTCAGCAAGAAGCGAAGTATTTGTCGGACGGCTCGCCTCGCGGGCGCGCCGGCGAACGTTGACGAGCGACAACAGGTTATTCCCGAGGCAGGCGGCGCTGGACATGACTGACGACAAAATGACGGCCCATACCTGGCGACCGAGCCGATTCATGGTCGTCGTGGGCCACCCAGATGATGCCGACTTTGGGCCGGCAGGAGCGGCCGCGGCCTGGATCGACGCCGGCGCCTTGGGCTGGCTTGTTTGCTGCACCTCGGGTGACGCAGGCGGCGAAGACCCCAGCCTGGACCCGCTTGAGCTGGCCCGGGCCCGCGAGGAAGAGCAGCGACGGGCGGCGGAGGTCGTCGGCTATGCCGGCGTGACCTTCCTGCACCAGCCGGACGGCTCTCTTGTAAACGACCTGTCCCTCCGCGAGATGCTCGTCCGCGAGATCCGGACCTTCAAGCCAGATGCGGTCTTCTGCGGCGACCCCGAGGTCGTGATCCACACCGGGGGCGGGATCAACCACACCGATCATCGAGCCGCGGCGATGGCGGCGGTGGACGCGGTCTACCCTGCTGCCCGCAACCCGATGACCTTCCCCTGGCTGGCCAAAGGTGGCCTGCCGGCTCACAAGGTCCGGCGCCTGTACCTCATGTGGTCCAACCAGGCCGACATCTGGATCGACGTTACGACCACGACGGACCGCAAGATCGAGGCGCTACGCTGCCACTCAAGCCAGCTCCACGACCCGGAGGCGGTCTTTGCCGGGATTCGCGGCCGGCTGGCCGAGCAGGGCGCACGGATCGGCGTGACGGAAGCCGAGGCTTATCGACTGGTAATTCTGGACCAGGATCCTGCGGAGGACGCCGACATCGAGGAAGGACTCACGGCCGAGGCGCCCAAGCCTAGCGCCTAGCCTGCCGCGCCCACGTGACGCCGATCGCGGTTTAGCGGGCCAAGCCGGTCAATACGCGGTAGAGAAGAGGAGCGGTCGAACACGGGGCCAGTCGTTCCAGAGGTCAGCCAGCATTTCGGCCCGACGGCCGAAGAGAGGGACGAGCTCGCCCAGGGTCAGGGCCGGCGCTCTCGCCGCGATGAAGGCTTCGGCGGCGACTCGAATGCTCCGGTACAGGTCGGGAGCCTCCTCGTGTTTAGGCCAGTAGCGGATCCGAGCCGGCAGCAGGCCGGCCGCACCCACTGATAGCGCCAGATCGCGCTGACTCGGCACACGGCCGTCCATGAAGGCGCCGAAGCCGTCATATCGGAAGCCGAGCGCGGCCAGGCCTCGCGCGACCTCTCGGGCCTGTTCCCGCGTAAAGATGTCCCAGAACGGGCTGCCAGACGGGAACTCGAACCAGAAGTCATCGATGGCCGCGCCGTCGACCGAGTCTACGAAGTTGGACAACAGCAGCTGCCAGGACCTGCGCGCCGCCGGATCGATGCCCGCCAGGTGTTCCACCAGTGAGGTCATGGTTCCGCCGTCCCGGCGTACCAGGCGGATTATGGCCTGAGGTTGAGGCGACCGAAGGTCGATCACCAGCCAGTCCAAGTGAGACTTGTCCGTGGGCTCCTCGGGCGCGGGGGCGCGCCCAAACATAGTGGTCGAGGCAGGAACGGAGGGGGACGGCCAGGGCGCCTCTGGCACAGAGCCGGCCGCGGTCGCTGCCAACGCCACAGCAGAAGTCTCGACAGCGCCGGTTGTGGCCGACTCGGCGGCTGCCTCGATGGCCGCCTCGGCCACGGGCCCATCGAACACGAGTTCAGCAAGCCCATCGAGAGCCTCACTGGCGGAGCGGCACGCCTCAGCCGCGGCGGCAGCCATCGCACTGGAAGACTCGGCCGTGTCAGCCAACTTGTCCGCCTGGAACAGAAGCGAATCCACCGCCTCGCGCTCGTGCTTGACTTGAGCCTGAGCGGCCCGGTATTGGCTGTTGATCCGGTTGATGTCCTGTAGCCAGGCGGCGGCAGCCGCTTCGACCTGAGCCCGGGCCCGGGCGCCTCCAACGGCCGACCGGAAGGCCGCATGTGCCTTCTCTTTGGACGCTTTCGTGGCGACGGGATCCACGGCTGCCAGGAGAGGGGTCAGCAGAGCGGCCCCTTCGTCGTAGGCTCGCCGGGCCTCACGGGCACGCAAGTCCGCGGCCTCGGCCTCCTGGCGAGCCATCTCGGCGAAGCCGCACCGGATCTCGACCAAACGCCTGCGCATCCCGGCCGGTTCGACGGTCTGCTCTCCAGCCGAAGCCGGCTCCTTATTGCCCAGGTTGTCCCGATCGGCGCTCATTCAGCTGGTCCCCCCGACCTGGAGCCACCCGGGCCCCAGTCGGTCTTGCTTGCACAGCCGGACATCGAAGGCCGCGACTCGGCCGCTCTAACCCTTATGGGCCCCGGCCACAGCCGCTGGACCGGCCGCCTTGCGACCGCGATTCGTTCGCCGCTCAGGTGTGAGCAATCCCACCAGGAAGCCGCTTCCGTGCTTCCTAACGGCGATCTCGACGTTTTCATCGGCGGCGACTCGCAGCAATCGTTGTCGGATCGTGATCGGCTTCTCATTCGGGTCGAGACGGACTTCAAAGACCTGATCTGGTCCTTTGAGTTGAGCGATCAGGCGCTTGAACTGGCGCGCTTGCTGTTCGCGCGCGCGGGCAGCGGGGCTCAACTCGCGCGGTGGCTTGCTTCCTTTGTCCATGAGCGCCGGATCGGCTTTCCGAACTGTGACCATCTCTTCCTCTCTTCAACCCTGGCAACAGTTGCGATCACGGACAATCCAGATGACCGGAATTCGACTATACGCCTCTGGCGTCGTATGAACAGATGTCGTGTGAACAGATGCTTGAGTTGAGTCCCGGCGGCACTGCCAACATGCGCTACTCGATTCGGCTGGAATCTCGGCCCGACCCTGATCCAGATTGATCCTAGGTGTGAGCCACCAACGCGGTCCGCGACGGCGACACGGACTGGCTCCGGGGCAGGCGGCCCGAGCCCAGCGACAGACTCTGTAGTTGCGCCGTACGAACCGCCGACCCGTCCGGGTGGGCCTGACAGGCAGCTGGAGCCTGCGGCCGCGACAGGCTCGGCCATGCCCGGCTAGACTTCGAGCGCGTTCCCCGACGCTCAACGTCACCTAGACGGGCAGCGTCGTAGATGGGCGCCTGGCGTCCGAATGGAGCGCCCTGGCGTTCACGGCGGGATGCCTGGCCGCAGAACCAAGGGCCCGGCAGCTATTGCTAAGCGTACTCGCCCTCGGGGCCGTTTCATGACGCGTACAGCAGGTGATATCAATATGAAGGTTGGCGTCGCCAAGGAGATCGCACCGGGAGAACGGCGCGTCGCGCTGGTTCCTGAGTCGATCGATAAGCTCCGGGCCGCTGGCATAAGCGTGTTCGTGGAGCGCGGCGCAGGGGTTGAAGCCGCCTTCCCCGATAGCGCCTACGTCGAGGCGGGAGCGCGGATAGTGGCCACTTCAGCGCTTTACTCCAACTGCGACGTCATCCTGCGCATCAATCGACCCACTCCCACCGAGACGAAATACACGCACGCCGGTCAGGCGATCATCGGCATGCTGGCGCCATTGCTCGATCCGGAGGCGATGGTTGAGTTCGCCGGGAAGGACCTGACGACGGTCAGCCTCGACGCGATACCGCGGACACTGAGCCGCGCGCAGGGAATGGATGCCCTGTCTTCGCAGGCGAACGTGGCCGGCTACAAGGCGGTTCTTGTGGCTGCCGACGCGTTTGGCCGCTACTTCCCGCTGCTGACGACTTCCGCCGGCACGGCCAAGCCCGCCAACGTCCTCATCCTCGGTATTGGCGTCGCCGGCCTCCAGGCGATCGCCACAGCCCGACGACTCGGGGCCCAGGTGAAGGCCTACGACGTTCGGCCGGAGACGAAGGAACAGGCCGAGTCGCTTGGTGCCCAGTTCGTCACCCTCAAGTCCGCCGTCGACGGGGCTGGCGCGGGGGGCTACGCTCGCGCACTGACGGCCGAGGAGCAGGCCGCCCAGCAAGCCGAACTGAACCAGATCATCGGCAAGCAGGACGTGGTCATCACCACGGCCCAGGTTCCCGGCCGGCGACCCCCGGTCCTGGTCACCACCGAGGCGGTGGCAGCGATGCGGCCCGGATCGATCATCGTGGACATGGCGGCCAGTAAGCTTGGTGGCAACTGCGAGCTGTCGCGACCCGGCAAAATGGTCCTCACCTCGAACGGCATCCAGATCCACGCCCCGCTGAACCTGCCGGCATCCATGCCGACCGGGGCCAGCCTGTTCTACTCCAGAAACATATCCAACCTGCTGCTCAACTTCGTGAAGAATGGCGAGCTGCAGTTTGACTTTGAGGACGACATCACCGCCGCAACGGTCATCACCTACGGAGGCAAAGTGGTCCAGGAGGCCGTCAAGAAGCTCCTGCAACCCGCCCAGCCAGGAGGCGCCAAGGCATGACTACAGACGTCCTGATCGCAGACCTGACCGTTTTCGTCCTGGCTATTCTGCTGGGCTTCGAAGTCATCAGCAGGGTCCCGGCCACTCTTCATACGCCCCTGATGTCCGGGACCAACTCGATCCATGGAATCGTGCTCGTCGGCGCGATCGGGCTGGCTGCCACGGCGGACGACCCGTTGACGGGCGTGCTCGCCTTCGTGGCGATGGCCTTTGCCGGAGCGAACGTCGTTGGCGGCTACTGGGTCACGGATCGCATGCTCCAGATGTTCAAACGACGACCGGCCGCTTCGACCGACAAGGCCGTCCGGTGACGAGGGAATCGCTATGAACGCCAGCACCATCGGCCACCTTGTCCAGCTTTCCTTCATCGCCGGAGCCGCTCTGTTCGTCATCGGTCTCCACTTGATGAACTCACCGGCCACGGCGCGGACCGGCAACCGGATTTCGGCCACGGGCATGGTGATTGCCATCGTGGCGGAGGTTCTCTTCGTGATCCAGGGCGGGCTTGGGCTCGGGAACTGGGTCCTCTTGATTGGCGGCCTGGCTCTGGGCGGAGGCCTGGGGCTCCGAATGGCCCGGACCGTGGCCATGACCTCGATGCCTCAACTCGTGTCTCTATTCAACGCCGTGGGTGGCGCGGCGGCCGCGCTGCTGGCCCTCAATGACTTCATCGCCCTCGACGGCCACCGGGTCCTGGCGGGCGGCGTACCCGGCCTGGATGGCTGGCGAACCCTCTTCATCATCGCCGACGTCATCATCGGCTCGGTGACGTTCACGGGTTCGCTGATCGCCTCGGCCAAACTGATGGGCCGCATCAAGGGCCAGCCCATCCTGATCCCGGGCGGTCGGATCTTCACCTGGTTGCTGCTCGTGGCGGCCCTGAGCGTCTCAATCGTGATGATCCTGGCGGGTGCCGGCGTGGTCACGTACGACAGCCACGTCCTGACGCTCTTGCTGCTTGCCGCACTGGCCTGTGCCCTGATCTTCGGGGTGACGATGGTTCTGCCGATCGGTGGGGCCGATATGCCGGTCGTGATTTCGCTTCTCAACGCCTTCACCGGCACCGCCGTGGCGATGGCCGGTTTCGTCGTCGGCAACGTTGTTCTCATCGTGGCCGGCGCCCTGGTGGGGGCCTCGGGCGCGATCCTCACTCGACTCATGGCCAGCGCCATGAACCGCTCCATCGCCAACATCCTCGTCGGCGGCTTTGGCGCCGCGGAAGGCACGCAAGCGACCCTGGGGAGCGCGGGCGGTACCGTCCGTGAGGTCTCCGTGGACGACGCGGCGATCCAACTCGCCTATGCGAGCAAGGTCGTCATCGTGCCCGGCTACGGCCTGGCCGTGGCCCAGGCTCAGCACGGCGTTCGCGAGCTGGCAGATCTGCTCGAAGCCCGGGGCATCGACGTTTCTTACGCGATCCATCCGGTGGCCGGCCGCATGCCGGGCCACATGAACGTGCTTCTGGCCGAGGCCAACGTGCCATACCCGCAGCTCAAGGAGATGGACGAGATCAACCCCGAGTTCGAACGGACGGACGTGGCCCTCGTGGTCGGCGCCAACGACGTTACGAACCCGGCCGCCCGAACGGACCGTTCGAGCCCCATATTCGGCATGCCGATCCTCGATGTTGACAAGGCTCGGTCGGTCATCGTCGTGAAGCGATCGATGGGCCGCGGCTACGCCGGCATAGACAACGCGCTCTACGTCAACCCCAAGACAGGCATGTTGTTCGCCGACGCCAAGCGCGGTCTTCAGGAGCTGGTCGCGGCCGTCAAGGCTCTCTAGTCGGGCCGCCACGAGCGGCGTGCCTTTTGGCTTCCGGTCATTCGAATGCAGAGTAGTCGGTCGAGCGCTATTCGCGGTCTGTGAGGTCCAGGCGGATCGCTGCGGTCGCCGCCTCGACTCGGCCTGAGACGCCGAGCTTCCTCAGGACCCTGCTGACGTGCACGGCCACCGTCTTGCGGGTGATGAACAGCCGGCGGCCGATCTCGGGGTTACTGCGGCCTTCGGCGATGAGCGCGAGAACATCAAGCTCACGCCTGCTGAGACCGAAGTCGTGCTGGGCAGGTTTACTGTCACGAGCGATGAAGTCGGCCACGACCGCCGTCGCGGATTTGCCGGGCGCGTAGGGCGCCCCAGATTGTTGCCGACCGGGCGACACGATCGAAGACCCCGGGGTCCCTCCGCGCCGGCCAGCGGTGGACTTGCGGGACCCGGCGATGGGCTCGAGCCGGCCCTCCAGGGCGGCCTCTACGTCTTTTGGCAGTGGCAGCATCGCCCGTCGAGCCAGCTCCGACACTGCCCGCAATAGAGGCCATGCTCCTAGGTTGAACGCCGCTTCGGCCGCTGCGGTCAACGCCTCGCCAGCCACCACTCGAGTCGACTGGCCGCGCGCCTGGTCGAGCAGGGCCTGGGCCTCGCGCCAGCGAGCCCGAGCCGACTCATACGGGTCTCCCAGCTCAGCCCAGTCGACGGACAGCTGATTCCACGTTGCCGGATCGCCATGACCCTCGACGCGGCTGCGGAAGGCGCGGGCGGTCCGAATGGCCAGTTCGGCCTGCTGGCGCGAGCCGGTCCTGGGCGATACGCCGCAGGCCCGAACAACAGCCTCGGCCCGGAGCACCACGGGGAGGCTTCGTTCGCGCGCCGCGGCCAGGGCCGCGAAGTCGCGACGCCGCTGGGCATCCCGGGCGATGGCAGAGTCCACTTCCAGATAGGTCGCCGCCATGCGGGCCATCAGGACCCAGTCCTCTGTGTCGCTGACACGCAGCCAGCCCCGCTCGGCAGCCTTGTGGGCGTCAATGAGGTCTTCCTGCCACAGTGCGTACGAGGCAGCGGCCTGATGGGCTGGCACGTAGAACTGCGGATCACCGACCGTTTCGATAGCCAGCAGAACCTGGCCCAGCAGCCGGCCGGCTGACTCGCCAGCATTCGTCGCCACCTCGAGCGTGGTCAGGGTTAGGAGCGGCAAGAGATTCCAGATGCCCACCGGATTCCAGCTCAGGGCCTCCAGACAGAGGCGGCGGCACTCCGGCCAGCGGCCCAGATAGAAGAATGAGTCCGCCGCGCTGGCCCGCAAGACGTTGCCGTGGACGGTGGCCTGGCCGGCCCGTTCCGCCTCGGCAATCCCCTCATAGGCGATTGCGATAGCCTCGTCGTGCCGGCCCAGCAGGTCCAGAACGGTGGACAGGTTCGCGTAAACGCGGAACAGGTCGTCCAGGCGACCCAGCTCCGCCGCTTCGTCAAGGTTCTGACGCAGCTTCCAGACTGCCGACTCCGGATCTTCGCCCCAGGCGTCGGCCACCGCCAGCGTGCAGGAAGCATGCAGCAGCTCCTGACGCGCCTCCTCGCCGACCTCAGTGGCCACCTCGACGGCCTCCTGGGCGTAGCGCTTGGCCTCGGAGAAAACGCCTTCGAGCATCCGAGACTGCGCCAGAGAGGCCAGGACGCGGGCTCGGACGGGCGTAGGCTCTGAGGGGACCAGGTCAACTGCCCGGCGATAGGCTGCCAGCGAGCCTTCGTGATCGCCGCAGGCGCGCCGGTAGCGGCCGAGCTGCTCCATGGCCAGGCCTAGCGCCGGCCGCTCCCGCGGCTCGTCGAGACCGGCCACGGCCGCTTCGGCGTAGGCGACCGCTCTGGGCGGGTCTCCGGCGACGAAAGCCGCTTCTGCGGCGCACACATATAGGTCGGACAACCGGGCCACGCCCTCAACCGGGCCGACTACCTCGTACAGGCCCAGCGCCCGCTCATAGTGAGCCAGCGCATCTGCGCCGGCATCCAACTTCTCGGCCGCTGCAGCGGCCTCCAGGGCCGTCGCCTCCGCCTCGGCCAATTCATGCGCCGCGAGGTGATGGGCCATGGCGGCGGCAGGCTGCGGATCGGCCTCAGTGTCGTAGGCGGCCGCCAGCGCGGCATGGTAGCGGCGGCGCGTGGCGGGCAGCAGGTCGGCGGCTAGAGCCTCCGCTATCAGTTCATGGCGGAAACCGAAGCGACTGTCACTTGCGGGCGGCTGTACCGCGCCCCGGTTCTGGAGGTAGCTACTGCGACCAGGGTCGCTGCCACTGCGGTCGGCACGGTCGGCCCTGCGAACACTGCTGCGGCCACGGGCGTCGCGGGCCGGATTCTCGCGGTCCCCTCGTTCGTGGCCCACTCGACCCTCGAGCTGCGCGGCAGGGGCGCCCGCGGCAACAAGGGCCCCGCCGTCCGCAAGGGCCCCGCCGGCCGCAAGGGCCCCGCCGTTCGCGGCCGCGTAGCGAGGCCTTCCAATCGTCTCGCACAGGAAGCCATGCTCAAGCGCCTCAGTAACGCCCGCCGCGATGTCCTCGTCCAGGCCTTCCCCATGACGCATCCCGTTGGCGGACCGCGGCGGCCTTGCGGACGACCGAGCCTCGAACTCCGCCGCCATCGCCAGCAGAGTGGACATGCTGACCGTCGAGCCGGCCAGCGATAGCAGTCTCAGGACGCGGCGGCATTCCGGGGAGCGCAACGCGGCCCGGGCCGTCACAAGACCCTCGAACGAGCCCGGTAGAGATGCGCCCTGCAGCTCGCGCCGAGCTGCGAGCAGCTCCTCGGCGATGAGCGGATTGCCGCGCGATCGCTCGGCCACCAACAGCAGGGTCGTGGATGAAGGCCGCTCGCCCTCGATCGACTCAATCAGCTTGGCAAGCTCCTGGCGATCCAGAGGGGCAATCTCGTCGGTCAGGACCGCCGGCAAGGTGGCCAGTGCGGACAGAGTCGCACGCAAAGGATCAGATCGAAGCAGACGGTCGGGCTGATAGGTGACGAGGACCATGACCCGCTGGCCACGTGTGACGCGGGTCAGGAAGGTGACCAGGCCGCGAGTCGCCGCGTCGGCGTGGTGCAGGTCCTCGATCAGCAGCACGACCGGCTGCCGCTCGCCCAGTCGCTCCAGGAGTCCCATCACGGCCTCGAACATGCGCGCTTCGCGCCACTCGGCGGCGGCGATCCGCGGCCGATCAGGCAGCCGCTCCAGCTCGGCGAGTCGAGGCTTGATTCCGGGCACCAGTCTGGCAATGGCGTCGCCCGTGGGCCCGACCAGGGCCGCGAGCGTCTCATCGGGGAGTGGCGCGAGCAGGTTCTCCAGGGCGGCCGTGATCGGCGCATACGGCACGCCGGACGTTGCCGGAAGAGCCACGCCATGGACCGAGGCGAACGGCTCGGCCAGAGAGGCGATCCGTCGCCGGGTCTCGCCCAGGAGCCGGCTCAGACCCAGGCCCGCCGTGGCCGACAGAACCAGGGCATTGGGCCTGCCGTCTGCAGCGCCCTGAAGCCCGACGGCGATCCGCTCGAGCTGGCGTTCACGACCTACAAAGAGTTTGCTCGAGATCCGCCCATTCGGCGAGCGTCCATCGTCGTTGCCGCCCGTGCCGTTCCTATCGAGGCTTGTCATCGTCACTATTCGGGTCCCAGAAGGCGGCACCGCGCAGCGCGACGCCTGAGCATCCCTCGATGGGTAGGGTAACCGGATCGAGTGCACGGGCGGACGTCATTTCGTACTGGGCGTTGGCCGCTGGGCGACGGGGTCGGCGAGCGCGGCAGGCCGAGGGGGGCCGAAGCCGTATGATCGACTGGTGAGCCCCAGGCATCCGAACAACGCCCTCAATGAGCTGTCCGGCGAGGAGTGGCTCTACTTCACCAAGTCCGTGTGGGGGACGGCCTACCCCTCCGAACTCGGTCATGCCGCGCGCAAGCAGCACGGCGCCAACAAGCCGCCCCGCTTGATGGCTAAGCTGATCGAGTTCTTCACCACCACGGGCGAGCTGGTGCTCGACCCATTCGCCGGCGTCGGCGGCACGCTCCTGGGGGCGGCAATCACTCGCGGTCCAAGGCGCGCCCTTGGGCTGGAGATAGAGCCGCGCTGGGTCGAGGTTTACACGTCGCTGGTCCGTGACCTGGCTGAGGAGCGCGGCGGGGCGGGCCCGGTCGTGGCCGACATCGGTACGTCAGACCCCGTCGGGGAGCGCGGTTTCGACCCGTCCGGACTGGAGATGCGTCTCGGCGACTCGCTGCTCCTCCTGCCCGGGCTGGAAGCCGACAGCATCGACTTCGTGGCCACCGACCCGCCCTACAACATCCAGCTGCCGATCACGATGTCCGGTGGGAAGCTGGCCGAGGAGCACTCCAACCGGCGGACCGACTACGCGATGGTCACCGAGCACGATGGGGACCTGGCCAACAGCGCCGACTACCCGGCGTTCCTTGACAGGATGGAGCAGGTCTTCGTCGAACTGGTGCGCGTCCTACGGCCGGACAGGTATGCGGCCGTTATCGTCCGCGACGCTTACCAGGAAGGGCGGTACATATTCACGGGCTCGGATCTCGCGAGTCGGGCGACCCGCGCCGGGTTCACTTTGAAGGGCGACGTGATTTGGTACCAGGCCGGGACGAGGTTGCGACCTTACGGGTACCCGCGGGCTTTTGTGCCGAATATTGCGCACCAGCACGTTTTGGTTTTGCGGCGGGAGGCGCCCCGGAAGAGGTCTCGAGCGAGGGCCAGGTAGCGGCGGCAGGCTCGGGCTGAACAGGGATCCCCGGCTTGTCTTCCACGATGCTCCGGGCCTTCATATAGGCCTCCAGCAGGCCACTCGTTTCGGCATCCTCGGCGACCATGTCGGAGCCTTGTGCCTCGGTCACCTCGGGCGTCTCGGGCTGCTCGGGCTCGGCAAATCCGTATTGGGGCATCGGCTCAGTCTGCGTCTCGGGCTGGGGCTCCCGCTCGGCACCTGTCACCTGCTCAGGATCGGCCAAAGTCATTCTGTGAACCCAACCCTGCCGGCCGTCCGGGCACAAAACCAGCCAGTACGCGCCGTGGCGGTCAAGCAGCTGGACCTCGTCGCCCTGGTCGACAACGCCGATCTCAGTCGCCCGCAGTTCGTCGGGCGAGTCGAGGAGGCGGACCAGCCGGTAACCGATGACTCGGCGCTCGAAATTCGCGAGCGGCATGACACCAGCGGTTCCGAAAGACATGTGGGACGCCTCAGCTGCTGCCCGGAGCGGATCGGTCCGGCGCGCTTGCTGCAGCGACGGCCGGCGCCAGCGTGGCATAAGGGACTCGTCAACCGCCTGCAGGCCCGTCGCGGCCTGGCCCTCGTAGCCGGCGGCTGCGGCGGCGGCGAGCAGGGAGTCCGCAGGGTCGTCGTCGTCGCGGCGTCGCTTGCCGAAGAACACGAAGGCGGCCCAGGCAACGGTTCCCAGCACGAGCGTGACCATCGTCGGGGCAAGTTGATTCATCAGTTGCGAAGGCCCGGAGCGGCTGGCGGCCAGCACCGCTTCCAGCCTGGCCTTTGCGCCGGCTCCGGCGGCGATGTCCGGCCCACCTGCGATGCCATTGGCCTGCGCCAGCAAGGCGGCGGGGTCGTTGTCGGCGGGATTGGCCGTGCCGGGGGCTCCGGATCCGCTGGCTGCAGGTCCAACTACCAACGCTGGGGCGATGGTGGCGGCGGAGGTCGGCGCCGGGGTGAGCACTGCGGGCGGCGCGGTCGGCGCGACTGGAACCGGAGTGACGGGTGCGGGCGTTCGGACGGGAGCTGTGGTCGGGGCGGGCGGAAGCACCGGCG